>Ga0209839_10000837_pt1 | contig 15677 bp, 13 predicted proteins | sample OrgsoiDNA2013050_FD_185800 | JGI IMG/M metagenome (GOLD analysis project Ga0209839, IMG submission 185800) | Permafrost soil microbial communities from the Arctic, to analyse light accelerated degradation of dissolved organic matter (DOM) -... | ecosystem: Environmental > Terrestrial > Soil >... | reverse complement strand
GGGCCAGACGGTGGTCGACAGCACTCGCGCGATGTTGGTGTGGGAACCCAAGCGTGCCGTGCCGAGCTACGCGGTCCCCGCGCCGGACATCCAGGCGGCGCTGAGCGCACCGGCGCCGGCGCGCGGTGACCCGGCGCCGATCGACACGTCTGAGATCGACGCCAAGGCTCGGGGCGCTTCCGGTGCTGGATCCGAGCATCCCGTTCGCCGTCCACACCACACCCGGGGAGCCGGCGACGATCGGTGGTGAGGCGACCGGCGAACCCGAGGCGGCGGCCTTCATCCCGGCGGACAGCGCCCTGAACGATTACGTGATCCTCGATTTCGACGCCTTTGACGCGTGGTATGAGGAGGACGAGCCGAACGTCGGCCACCCGCGTGATCCGTTTCACCGGATCGAGATCGTGCACAGCTCGCGGCATGTCCGCGTCGAGGTCGACGGCGCCTTGATCGCCGAGTCCTCGGCCCCGTACCTGCTGTTCGAGCCGCCGTTGCCGATGCGGTACTACCTACCGCGATCGAATGTCCGAGCCGACCTGCTGGCGCCGAGCGACAAGACGACGTTCTGCGCCCACAAGGGCGAGGCGTCCTACTGGTCGCTGGATGACCACGACGACATCGCCTGGACCTACCACGAGCCTCTGCGAGAGGCGAGCGAGATCACCCGGCGAGTCGCCTTCTTCAACGAGCGAGTCGACCTGGTGGTCGACAGGACGCCGCTGGCGCGCCCGATCACGCCCTGGTCGCCGCGGTAGAGCTGGGTCGAGAATGTATTGAACGTCCATACCTTCCGGTATGGTTTGTCGATACGTGTCGGTGAACCCGTTCATCTGGACGCAGCCGCTGGAGGATCCGGCCAAGATCGTCGGCATGGATGTGTTCGCCCGGGACGTGGCGATGATCTTGAAGGGCAAGACGAACGTGGCGCTGTTCGGCCCCCGGGATACCGGCAAGACGTCGTTCACGAATCAGCTGGCCGGCGAACTTGCGCTCGACCATGGCGACGGTGCGCCTCCCCACACGGTGGTGCGGATCAACCTTCAACGTGCGTTCAGCATCCCGGCCTTCAACGCCTGCGTGCACGACGCGCTGCTCGGCCACCCCGCGAAGCGCATCCAGCGCGAGGCGCGCAAGCAACTCGCGGTGCTCGAGAAGGAAATCGGCTTTGACATCAAGGTGATCAAGGGCACCGTGCGGCGCTCCGGAGTGACGCCTGAACAGGACAGCGAAGCGCTTCACGCCCAGCTGGCAAGCATTCCCAAGCTTGATGCTCAGGTGGTAGTCGTGTTCGATGAGTTCCAGCGCCTCAATCGTTGTCCGGACGAGCCGTTGTCGATCATCCGCTCGGCCCTGATGAGCTCCGGAGCCGGCAATGTGTCGCTGCTCCTGACCGGCAGCATCCGCGAGGCACTGAAGATGATGCTTGACAAGAGCGATGAGCCGATCTTCGACGAGGCCCACCAGATGCAGCTTCCCGAGATCGAGCATGTCGCGTTCCTCGAATACCTCGACTACAACTTCGAGGCCACTGGCAAGCCCGCGAGCGAGGATGCGCTCAACCACCTGCTGAACTTGACCCGCTGCCATCCGAAACGAACTCAGCAGCTCGCCTGGGCCGCCTGGCGGTCCGCCCGGCCGGCCGGCGAACCGGTCGACGTCGGCACCGTCGAGGCGGCCCACGAGGATCTCCTCTCAGGAAGCGAGGCGAACGAGTTCACGGCCACAATCGACACGCTGGGGGCGGGGGGCGAGCCCGACGCCAACGAGGAGCGAGCCCTGTTTCTGCTCGGCGAGCGGGGCGGGCGAAACCCCACGAGTCGCGAGCACGTGGGGTTGTACGGCTTCACCAACCATACGATGATCGTCCCGGCCTTCGAGCGCCTGCGGCGGCGAGGACTGGTCGAGAAGCGCGGTTCTGAGTGGGCGATCGTCGATCCGCTGTTCGCGACCTGGCTGAGTCGCAACTCACCTTTCCTCGCCGATGCGCCACGGCCTGGGAAGGGTTGAGTAATGTATCGCCTATCGATCCACATAAGTATTGTTTGTCGATACGTCGGCACTGAACGACTGGACCGACAGGACTGCACCATGGATTCTTCAGCAGCGAGCGTCACCGGCCCCCGTACACTGAGCCGGCCATGCCAGGACTCGTGATAGTCGGCGCCCAGTGGGGCGATGAGGGCAAGGGGAAGATCACCGACCTGCTCGCCGACCGCGCCGACGCCGTGGTGCGCTTCCAGGGCGGCAACAACGCCGGTCACACGATCGTTCGCAATGGCGAGACGTGGAAGCTCCATCTGATGCCCTCCGGGATCCTCCACCCCGGCAAGCTGTGCGTGATCGGCAACGGCGTCGTGATCGACCCGAAGGTGCTCACCGACGAGCTGGAGGAGCTCCGCCTGCGCAACGTCGACACCCGTGCGCTCCGCATCTCGGCCAACGCCCACCTGATCATGCCCTACCACATGATGCTCGACCACGCCGGTGAGGCGAAGCTCGGAAAGCTGGAGATCGGCACCACTCGGCGAGGCATCGGCCCGTGCTACGCCGACAAGGCCGCCCGGTTGGGGATCCGGGTCCAGGACCTGCTCGACGAGAAGATCCTGAAGAAGAAGATCGTCGCCGCGCTGGACCCCAAGCGGCTCTCGCTGCGCCCGTTCGCCAAGGACCCACGCCTCGACCTGCAGGCGATGACCGACGATTACCTGACCTACGGACACCGGCTTGAGCGGTACATCGCCGATACCAGCCGATTGGTGCTGGAGAAGCTCGACGACCGTGAGTTGGTGGTGTTCGAAGGCGCCCAGGGAGCACTGCTCGACATCGACCACGGAACCTATCCGTTCGTCACCTCATCCAATCCGGTCGCCGGGGCAGCGTGCATCGGCGCCGGGGTCGGCCCGATGGACATCGACGAGGTGTGGGGCGTGGCCAAGGCCTACGTCACGCGCGTGGGGGCCGGACCGTTCCCGACCGAGCTCGACGGTCCGCTCGCCGACGAGATCAGAGAGCGTGGCGGCGAATACGGCACCACGACCGGCAGACCGCGGCGGGTGGGTTGGCTCGACCTGGTGGCGCTGCGGTATGCGGCGCGGCTGAACTCGCTCACCGCGTTGGCGATCACCAAGCTGGACGTGCTCTCAGGCTTTGATCCGATCCGCGTCTGCACGCGCTATCGCGGTGCGGAGGGAGCCGAGTTCGACTACTTCCCCTACCACCAGACGGTGCTCCATCACGCCGCGGGCGAGTACGTGGAGCTGCCCGGGTGGTCGGAGGATCTCAGCGCGTGCACCAACGAGGCCGACCTGCCGGCGGCCGCGCGCGAGTACCTCCAGTACGTGGCCGAGGCGATCGGCGTCCCGGTCGTGGTGATCGGCGTCGGTCCCGGGCGCGAGCAGGTGATCTGGACCAAGGCCAGCGACGGGATGACCGGCGCCGGCGCCGTGACCGGCGCGCGGTAGCGCTGAGCGAGCAACCGAGCAAGCCACACACCGTTAGGGTTAGCGCCAACGTTCGATCAGGTCCTGGTCAGCGACCCGTCTCACGACCCGGGCGGGCACACCCATGACCACCTCGCGGGCGCCGACGTCGCGGGTGACCAGCGCCCCCGCGGCGACGAATGCCTCCTCGCCGATCACGACGCCCGGAACGATCACGGCGCCGGCGCCGATCCGGCACGCGCGCCCGAACACCGGACCCTGAAGCGGCTCGCCCCGCGGGTGGCGTCCCATCGTGTTGTCGTTGGTCGTCAGCACCCCCGGGCCGAGGAACACGTCATCCTCGACCACCGATCCGCCGGTGACGTAGACGCCGGTCTGGATCAGCACGCGCGCACCGACCTGCGCGTCGAAGTCGACCGACGACCCACGACCGACGACCGAGCCGTTGCCGATGCTCGCCCGCTCGCGGACCTGCGACTGATCGCCGACGATGGCTCCCGCGCCGATGTGGGCGCCGGCATACACCACCGCGCCGCAGCAGATCGTCGCGTCGGCTTCGATCACCAGTGGACCCAGGGCGCCGCCGGCCGCGCTGGAGCCGGCTCGCAATCGCGGCGTCTTGCCCAGCACCGCCCCATCTTCGACCACGCAGCGTTCACCGACCCGGCTCCCGCGGTGAACCACGGCCCCGGCTCCGATCCGCGTTCCGGCCCCGATCCGCGTTCGCTCGTGGATCACCGCGCCCGCAGAGATCGACACCGCATCGGCCAGGCTGGCGCTCGGCGCAACGTGGGCACCGTCGGCGACGTGCGCCCCCGGGGCGTCTGACGCACCCCCCGGGAGGTCAGACGCCTTGGACACCGGCCTGCAGGGCGGAGGAGAGGTCCAACGAGCGCTGGAGCTCCTCGAGCACGCGGACGACGCGCAGGCCGCTGGCCCCGTCCGAGCGCGGTGCTTGGCGGCGCCGTGCGCAGTCGACGAAGTGCTCGCACTCGATCCGCAGGGGCTCGACGTTGGGGATCCGCGGGGAGAAGATGTCGCCGCTGCGGGTGATGTACTCGCCGTAGGTCCTGGCGTCCTCGTCGAAGCCCTTGTCGTAGATCGTGAGCTTGCGCTCCAGCTCCATGTCGTCGAAGGTCGCCATCCGGCGCGAGCCGACGACGGTGAACCGGCGCTCCTTGTGCGGATCAAGCCACGAGAGATGCAGGTGCGCCGATAGACCTGAGGGAAAGCGCATGAAGCAGAACACCACGTCCTGCACCCCGGGACGGACGTAGGACTCCCCGTGGGCCACCACCTCCCACGGCTCCTCGCCGGCGAGGTGCAGCACGACCGAGACGTCATGCGCTCCCAGGCTCCATAGTGCGTTCTCGTCGGCGCGCAGCTTGCCGAGGTTCAGGCGGTTGCCGTAGATGTAGTAGATCTGATCGCCGAGCTCGCCCGAATCGGTCAGCTGCTTCAGCTTCTGGATGCCGGGGTGGTACTCGAGCAGGTGCCCGACCATCAGCACGCGCCCGCTCGCGTGCGCGGCGGTGACGGCGCGTTGCGCATCGAGCACCGACTGGGCCAGCGGCTTCTCGACAAAGCAGTGCTTGCCGGCTTCCAACACCCGAACCGCCAGCTCGCCATGGCTCGGGACCGGCGTCGCCAGCGCGACCGCGTCGAGCGCCGGATCGGCCAGCAGGTCGTCCAGATCCGCGCACATCCGCGCCCCCGGGAACTGGGCGGCGATCCGGGCACGCGCCGACTCGGAGGGATCACAGCAGTACGCCAGCTCGCAGCCGGCGATCGCGGCGAAGTTCCGGGCCAGGTTCGGGCCCCAGTAGCCGAGCCCCGCCACGCCGAGACGAAAGGTCGGTTCGCTCATCGCATCCGGCGCCTCATGCGCTCAGCAGTGTAAGCGCGTCGACCACGCGCTCGCCGGCGTGGCCGTCGCCATACAGGGCCGGACGGATCGCCGGGGGGGTGCGCTGCAGCGCCCTCAGCGCCGCCTCGAGGTCCAGGTCGACGAGCACGTTCCAACCGTGCTCCACGGTCTCTGTCCACTCGGTGCTCGCCCTCAGCGTGACGCACGGGACGCCGGCCAGATACGCCTCCTTCTGCAGTCCTCCGGAGTCGGTCAGCACGGCGCGGGCGTTGCACAGCAGTGCGGTCAGCTCCAGGTAGCCGAGCGGCGGCACGATGATCACCCGCCCGCGTGCGCTGAGTGCCGCGGACATCCCGGTGGCGCGCAGCCGCGTCGCGGTGCGCGGATGCAGCGGCAGCAGGACCGGCAGCGGGACCGCGACCAGCAGGTCCACCAGCAGCCTCAGGCGCGCCGGATCGTCGACATTGCCGGCTCGGTGCGCGGTGGCCAGCACATAGCCGTCCGGCTTCAGGCCGTGGGCGTGCAGCAGATCGACCCGCTTGCGCGCCCGCGGCTGAGCGGCCTTCGCCACGTCCACCATCACGTCGCCGATCAGCAGAATCTTCCCGGCGACAGCCTCGCGCCGCAGGTTCTCCACCGCAACCTCCGACGAGCAGAGCAGCAGGGCGCTGGCGTGATCGGCGAGAACGCGATTGAGCTCCTCGGGCATCGCGCGGTCAAACGAGCGCATCCCGGCTTCGACGTGGGCGACCGGCACGCTCGCCTGGGCGCCGGCCAGCGCGCCCGCGAGGGTGGAGTTGGTGTCGCCGTAGACGAGCACGACGTCGGGGTCGGCGTGCGCCACCACGGGCTCCAGCGCAGCGAGCATCCGCGCTGTCTGGGAGCTGTTGGACCCGCCGGCGACATGAAGCTCGCGGTCCGGCGGGGGAAGGCCGAGCTCGGCGAAGAACACGCCCGAAAGCTGGTCGTCGAAGTGCTGGCCGGTGTGGACGAGCAGCTCCTGGTGGGATCTGCGCAAGTGCGGTGAGACCGCTGCGGCCTTGATGAACTGGGGGCGGTTGCCGATTACGGTGAGGACCTTCAGGATCCGAGCTCCGACTGGATCCGGGCGCTCACCCCGGCAGCGATCCGTCGCGTAACGGGCGAGTCCTGGGCAAAGGCATGCTCGTCGACCGCCGCAACCGGCTGGACCTCCCGCGTGGTGGACGCGATGAACACCTCCTCGGCGGCGGCCAGGTCCTTGATCGTGCAGGCCTGCTCGCGGGCCTCGGCGACCTCGATCACGAGCGCGCGCGTGATCGAGGCCAGGATGTGATCGGCCAGCGGCGGGGTCAGCACCACCCCTTCGTGCACCCAGAAGATCGAGCTCGTCGGCGCCTCCAGCACCCGGCCGTGGGGAGTCACCAGCAGCGCATCGTCGAACCCGCTCTCCCGCGCAACTCGACTGGCGAGCATGTTCGCGGCGTACGAGAGCGACTTGACGCCGTCGAGGATCCGCGTCGGGGCGTAGGTGACCGACCGCAGACGGATCCGCTGCGGCGACGGTGCGAGCGGCTCGGTCAAGATCAGCCGCCGACCGCCACGCGTCAGCACGATCCGCAGCAGATCATGATCAGAACCCGGACCGGCCTGCGCCAACAGCCGATGGGCCTCCGCGCGCACCGCCTCCAGGTCCACCGGCAGCCGCAGGTTGCCCGCCGAGCGCTCGAGGCGCGCCACGTGCGCCTCGAACGCGAACGGTCGCCCGTCGTAGACCCGGACCACCTCGAACACGCCGTCGCCACGCAGCAGCCCGTCGTCGGTGGCGGGGATCAGGGCCTGCTCGGCGGGCATGATGCTGCCGTCGAGCGAGGCGAGCGAGCCGGCTGCTGACGGGTTCACGTCCCGGAGCCTACTTCTCCCACCCGTGTCCACACCTCTGCCAGGCGCACGACCGTCGCTGCCGCTGCCGCCATGTCCTGCACCGATGCCCACTCGCGCACCGAGTGATATTCGTGACCACCGGTGAAGATGTTCGGCGTCGGCAGCCCCATCTCACTCAATCGTGACCCATCCGTGCCGCCGCGGATCGGCCGCCGGAGCGGTTCGATGCCCTCGGCCCGGATCGCCGCCTCGGCGGCTTGCATCACCTGCGGAGCCGCGTCGACATAGCGCCGCATGTTCCGGTACTGGCGGTGCACGTCGAGCTCCAACCGAGCGCGAGGCTCAGCCGCTACCACCTCACGGGCAGTTCGCTCCAGCCGCGCCAGATGTTGCTCGAGTCGGTCCTCCTCGAAGTCCCGCACGATCAGGCGGATCTGCGCCCGCGCCGGCGTGCCGACCAGCTCATAGGGATGGATGAAGCCTTCGCGGCCCGAGGTGGTCTCGGGGGTCAGCGTGTCGGACGGAAGCGCGGCCACGATCCGGGCCGCCAGGCGCAGCGCGTTGACCAGCTTCCCGGTCGCCTGACCGGGATGCACGTCGACACCATCCACGGTGACGATCGTTTCGCAGGCGGTGAACGTCTCGTCCTGCAGCTCGCCCAGCTCGGAGCCGTCGATCGTGTAGGCGCAGACGGCGCCGAAGCGCTCCAGGTCAAACAGCGTCGCGCCCTCGCCGATCTCCTCGTCGGGCGTGAATGCGATCCGCAGCGTCGGGCGCGGAAGCTCAGGATGAGCGGCGAGGTGCGCGACCGCGGCCATGATCGCCGCAACCCCGGCCTTGTCGTCCGCGCCGAGCAGCGTGTCGCCGCTCGAGGTGACGAGGTCATGGCCACGTTTGGCCACCAGCTCCGGCATCGACGCCGGATCGAGTCGGGTGCCCTGGCGCGGGAGCGCCAGCACGCCGCCGTCATAGGCGCGGTGCACGATCGGCTGCACACCCGCGCCCGGTGCGTCGGGGCTGGTGTCGAGGTGTGCGATAAGGCCGATCACGGGGCCGGAGCCGTTGGTGGCCGGCAGCGTGGCCGTCACGTAGCCGTGCTCGTCCAGCCCGACGTCCTGGAGCCCGGCGTCGTTGCACTCGGCGACGAGCACCCGGCCGAGGTCCAGCTGCCCGGGCGTGCTCGGCGACCCGGTGCGATCGCGCCGGGACTGGGTGTCGATCCGGACGTAGCGATCGAATCGGCTCAGCAGGTCCGGGGCAAGCGCCTGCGCGAGCGTTGAGGTGTAAGGAGCGCTGTCCATTCCGCGCAGTATTCCAATCGCGACCAGGTTCGGACCCCGCCGGGCCGCTGAGCGATGCCCGGAGGCCCGTGCGTCGGAGGACGACCGCCTGCCGAAAGGGCGGCGGTCGTCAACCGGCGCGGGGCGCGTTCAAGCCTTGGCGCCGTGCAAATTCCGCCGTCACCGCCTCGTGGCACCCCCAGCTCGGAGCCGACGGCACAGGCAACTTGGGGCCGAGATCAGTAGGCTCGGACCCAGTGTGCAGAGTCAGTTCCGCGTAGAAGTCCGTAGCGAGGGTCGCGCAGTGGTGATCGTCGTCAGTGGGGAGCTCGACCTGGCGTCGGGCCCCGCGCTCGACGACGAGCTCGGACGCGTATCGGCTTCCGGAGTGCCGCTCGTGGTGGTCGATCTCCGAGAGGTCGAGTTCATCGATTCCACCGGTCTCAGCATCCTCGTCAAGGCGCACCAACGAGCCGTTGAGCAGGGACACGAGTTTGCTCTGGTCAGGGGAGCCCAGCAAGTGCAACGCCTGCTCGACCTCACCGGGGTTGCCGAGCGGCTGACGCTCGTCGACACGCCCGAGGAGCTGCTCGGGCCGGACACTGCCTAAGTTCGATGATCGATCAGCACGACGTGCAGCAGCTCGCCGTCGCCGTCGCGCTCCACGGTCAGTTGGTCGCTGAGGCGCAACGCCCGAGACGCGGCTGACTCGGGCGCGTCCGCGCGGAATGGAGCTCCGCTCCCGGCACGGAATGGCCCGACCGTCAGCTCCAGGCGACGTGTGGACGCGTTCAGCCGGCAGCCGATCCGCGGGCCGCTGGCCGAGGTGGCCGCGTGTGCCGCCAGCGCATCCGAGATCAGGTAGACGTCCGAGAAGCGGTCCAACGAGAAGTGGGCGGAAGCTGCCAGCGCCCGCGCGAGGCGCCCCAGCACGCCACTCAACAGCTCCACCGGCGAGAGCGAGACCGCAACGGCGCCGGACGCGTAGTCCGGCCAGCCATCGTCGGGCCCCGACGTGCCAACGGGTCGATTGAACAGAGCCTTGCCGTCGCGCCTGCCCGCGAAACCCATCTCGACCTCGGTGCCGCCTTCGGGGCGACGCTTGAACTGCGCTTCGACGGCCAGCGCCCGAATCACGGGCAGTCCGACCCCGGGCGATCGGTCGTCGATCTGCAGCAGCGGAGGGATCCCCACCCCGCTGTCGCGCACGATCACACGGATCGCCTCGCTGCCGACGTACAGGCTCACGTTCATCGGCCCCGGCTCGCCGCCGTAGGCGTGCATGACGACGTTGTTGCAGGCTTCGCTGACCGCCGTCTTGAGGTCATCCAGCAACTCCGGGTCGATCACAAGTTGGTCGGCCACGCCTCCGAGCATCCCGCGCACGAGCGTGAGCGTCTCCGGCCTGCTCTCGAGGCTGAGGCGCACGGTAGGAGATTCGGCGGTCACGTCGGCTTCTCACCGGCTCTCCAGCGTCAAGCGCGACCCTCAATCCGCTCAGATTCGGAAAATCACGGGTGGGCGCTGGTTGCCGAACCGAGAAGACTAATGCTGCGGTGCGCCGATGGGCTAAAGCCTCGGGACGTGAGCCGTCAATCGGCAATCCGCGCCGAAGCCGGGCCGGCTTCGGTCAGCTCCGAGAGCCGCACCAACGCTCGACGCAAGATGCGCGAGACCTGCATTTGGGATACGCCGATCAGCTCGGCGATCTCGGTCTGGGTCTTGTCCTCGGCGAACCGGAGCAGCAAGATCCGACGTTCGCGCGCCGAGAGGTGGTGCGCCGCCGCGCCAATCGTGACCTTGTCATCGACCAGCATCAGGCTCTCGTCCGTTTCGCCGAGCACGTCGGCGAGCGTCGCCGTCTCTCCGTCTCCGGCGTCATACGGGGCGTCGAGTGAGGCGGTGTGGTGGGCGCGGGAGGTCTCGAGCGACTCGACCACGTCCTCGATGCTCAACTCCATGTACTGGGCGAGCTCCGGCACCGTCGGCGCGCGACCGGTCTTCGCAGTCACTCGCTGCTGAGCCTCTTCGACCTTCAGCGCCCGCTCCTGAGCGCCCCGCGGGACGTGAACGGCCCAGCCAAGGTCGCGGAAATGCCGCTTCAGCTCGCCGAGGATCGTCGGCACCGCAAACGAGGAGAAGGCGGTTCCACGATCGACGTCAAACCGATCCACGGCCTTGACCAAACCGAGACTGGCGACCTGGAGCAGGTCGTCGAACGGCTCCCGCGCGCCGCTGTATCGGCGCGCGAGCTTGCGCGCCAGCGGCAGGAAGCGCTGGATCAGCTCCGCTCGGGCGCGCTGATCGCCTCGTTGCTGCCAGCGGAGGAAGAGCTCGCGGGTGTCGAGAACGCCGGCCTGCCGGGGCCGGCGGGCGGTGGACCTGGGCATTGAGCGGGGGGACGTCTCAGTTATAGGCATTAGCGCTTCGTTACCCGTTTTCTCGACCTTCAATCAAACCGTCTCGACTCGGCTCTGGCCAGACGCTCCGAGTAGCCTCCCCCGACATGCTGCGGGTGGCGGTCGTAGGGCACATTGAATGGGTCGACTTCGTTGCGGTGGAGCGTTTCCCCGTCCGGGGCGACGTGGTGCACGCCGACGCGGGCTTTGCGCGTGCCGCTGGTGGCGGAGGGGTGGTGGCGGTGGTGTTGGCCGAGCTGGGCGCCGAGGTCGACTTCTTCTGCGCGCTGGGACGCGATTGGCACGGCGAGGCCGCCGCGGATCAGCTCGCGCACCGCGGCGTGCGGGTCCACGCCGGCTGGCGCCAGGCGCCGACGCGCCGGGCGCTGACGCTGCTGGAGGAGGGTGGCGAGCGCACGATCATCACGCTCGGCGAGCGCTTGCAGCCGCTCGGCGCCGACGAGCTCGACTGGGACCGCCTGCGGGGGGCCGACGGTGTCTACTTCACGGCCGGCGACTCCGCGGCGCTCGACCGAGCGCAAGCAGCACGCGTGGTGGTCGCGTCGCCCCGCGCCAGGTCGGCCCTGGAGGGTGGTGGGCCGCCAATCGACGCGCTCGTGTTCAGCGCTCGCGACCGCGACGAGAGCCAGTGGGCCAGGCGAATCGCCCACCGCGCGCGACTCGTGCTCGCCACCGAGGGCGCTGGCGGGGGTAGTTGGCGGGGCGCCTCGCAGGGAAGCTGGCCCGCGCAACCGCCACCCGGGCCCGCGCGCGACTCCTACGGCTGCGGTGACTCGTTCGCCGCCGGATTCACGTTCGGTCTGGCCAGCGGAATGTCCGTGGCGCAGGCCGCCGCACTCGGGGCGGAATGCGGCGCTCGCTGCCTGACCCGTCCCGGCGCACCCTGACCGGTGCTCATCGGTCAGGCGAGCAGATCCTCGGCCGAGCACGAGGCGGCCACGCGATAAGCGCTCGCGACACGGTGGATCAGGATCTCCCTCGGTTGTGCCGGTGAGGCGGAGGGCGGATGATGGTTAGGTGTCGGGTGCTCGAACTCCGGTCCGCATCTCGCGCTGGTGTGGGGGGTTGGTCGCCGCGGTGGCATTGCTGGGCGGCAATCTCGCCTTCGCGGCCACTCGCCCGAGCCTCCCACCGACGGCGGTGAACCCGATCGGTGTTCACTCGATGTTGCAGCTCAACGATCCGTACTCGTTCATGCAGGCAATGTTCGCCGAGGCCGCCGGGCTTCACGCTTCGGCGATCCGTCTCGACGTGGCGCCGGCGCTGGTGTTCACCGCCCCGTTGGCGCCACCGGACTTTTCGGGTCTGGACGAGGTGATGGCGCTCTCCCAGCAGTACCACCTGCGGGTGATCGCCGACCTGTTGACGATCCCTTGGTGGATCGCCGACTGCCAGACCCCGGCCGACCTTTCTGACATGGCTCGATGCGGCACCGACGACCTCGTCGCGTATGGGTCTCTGATCACCCAGATCGTGACTCACGCCGACCCTGTCGTTCGCGATTGGGAGATCTGGAACGAGCCCGATAACGGACAGTTCTTCACCGGTACGCCGGCGCAGTACGCGCAGATGCTGAGGACCGCGCATGACGCGATCAAGGCGGTCGACGCACAGTCCGACGTGCTGCTCGGGGGGATCTCGAACCTAGGGGGGATGAGCTGGCTCGCGCAGGTGTTCGCCGCTGCGGGACCCGACGCCGCGTCCGCGTTTGACATCGCCAACATCCACGAGCGGGGCCGGCTTGACGCTCTGGGCGCCGACGTCGGATCCTGGAAGCGATTTCTGGCCCGGTACGGCTTTAGCGGCCCGTTGTGGGTGACCGAACACGGGTACCCGTCGGATCCCGCCTTTCAGTACGACCCGGCCTACGCGGTCGGCCCGGTTTCGCAGGCGACCTACCTCACGGCGTCGATCCCGACCCTGATCGACGCGGGTGCGGACGAGGTGTTGGTTACCGAGCGCGACAATCTCGCCGGTCAGTTCGCGTCGGAGGGCCTGCTCGGCGGCGGCGTGCTGGATCCGCCGGTGGCCGCTCCGGTGGTGGTCGAGAAGCCCGCCTACGCCGCTGTGCGGACGATCGCTGATTGCTATCTGTATCTCGGGCGCGACTGTCCCGGGCCCGGGCCCGCCGCCTCCCCGGCATCGCTGACGATTCCCGCCACCCGGCTGCGGTCCTCGGCCGCTTCGACGGTGTCAGTTTCCGACCCCGGACCGGGGCCGCTTCAGTTGGGCACGGTCGCGCTGATCGATCGGGCCCCCGATCCGGTCGCGGTCCGGCGCGACAGCTGCTCGGGTGCGACGCTCGAGCCCGATCAAACCTGCGCCGTGGCGTTACGGTTCACGCCCGTGGCGGGAGGCGCGGTCACCACGTCGCTCCAACTACCGTCCGATGACGGCACACTCCATGTCGTGGTGAGCGCCGTCGCCCCATCGGTGTCGAGCCTCACCTCGCCGCAACTGATCAGCCCATTGTTCAAGCCAACCGGCGCCGCCGATGGCGTCGGACAGACGCAGCGGCTCACGCTGAAGCTCACGAATCCGCTCAGCGCACCAGTCCGCGTCAAGAAGTTGACCCTGTCGGGGCCCAGTGCCCGCCGGTTCCTGATCCAGTCAGACCACTGCGCCGGCGCACGGCTGGCTCCGCGTGCCCGATGTCGCCTGTCGGTTCTGTTCACCCCCAGCCACGTCGGCGCCGCCCGGGCGCTCCTGACGTTGCGCGGGGACGGCACGCCGCTGAGCATCGTGCTGCGCGCCCGCGCCGCGGCGGGCTGCACCCCGGCGTCTATTGCCTGGCGATCGACGCCGTCAATTCGCATGGCTCCAGCCAGCCCAAGACGATTCGGCTAACCGTGCTGCCATAGGACGCGACTCGATGAGCTCGCCCGGTCGATTGACATGGCCCCGGGCCGGAGCGCTGCTGTGCCTGCTTGCAGCGCTGGCGTGCATGGCGTCGCCGGCCGGAGCAGCGACGACCAACGCGTCGGCAAGCGCCGCGCAGCAACTCGCCGATCGGTATGTGCCGATCGTGATGATGCGCGCACAGCGCAACGGCCTATGCGACACCTCGGAGGAGCAGTACGCGCCTCCGACCTCTGTGAACGCGGTCCTCGGTAACCCCCGCGTCAGGCTCCTGACTCACGATTCGCGCGGGACGCGTGTGATCAAGCGCGCACCCATCGCAGCGGATCTCGCCAGGCAGGGCAAGGATGCCTACCTCGATCTGCCGGGCACGCCGCTGGATCCGGGCTGCACATACGCCACCGATTTCGCCGCGTTGCGACGCGCCGGCCGCGCACCGGCGGTGACCTACGCTCACATCGCGCGGGAGCCGGGGCACTCGGGGTTCGCGCTGCAGTTCTGGTTCTACTACTACTTCAACCAGTTCAACGATCTGCACGAGAGCGATTGGGAGGGGATGCAGCTCGCCTTCGACGCGCACACCCCGGCCCAGGCGCTCAGCGGCGGCTCACCCTATGAGATCGTTCTGTTCCAGCACAGTGGTGGCGAGCACGCGGACTGGAACGATCGCAAGGTCCATCGGCGCGGCACGCACCCGGTGGTGTTCTCCGCTGCCGGGTCGCATGCGACGTTCTACGACTCGGCGCTGTATCTGGGCAACGGACAGAACGGCTCCGGCGTCGGCTGCGATAACACCACCGGACCGCTGATCACGATCAGGCCCCGCGCGATCCTCCTGCCCGACGTGCCCGCGGCCCGCGGCCCGTCTTCATGGCTGGCGTTTACCGGGCGCTGGGGCCAGCGGGAGGCCGGCTTCAACAACGGGCCGGCCGGCCCGAACACGAAGACCGTCTGGCGCGAGCCGTTCACGTGGATGGACGCAACGCGTTCCGCGAGCCCCAAGGTCCCGGTCGCGTCCCTGGTCGGACCATCGGTGGCCGGCGCGTTTTGCGGCACCGTGGCCAATGTCTCGAGCTTCCTGAACCTCGCCGCGAAGACCGTCCCGGGCGCGATCGGCGTCGGTCTGATCGTTGTCCTGCTGATCCTCGTGCCGGCGCGCTTTACGAAGTGGCGCCCCGTCGGCCTGGAGCCGCTGCGACAGGTGCGCGCGCTGGGGCAGCTGCTGCTCGCGGCTGGTCGCTTGTATTGGCGCCACGGCGCAACCCTGGTGCTGATCGCCCTGACCTCGCTGCTGCTGATTGGCGCGGTTGACGGGCTTGAGTGGCTGGTGTTGCGCGTCGTTGGCGCGAGCGGCTCGGGAGTGAGCCCCGCCGACTCCGGGCCGGCGGTCGGAATCTCGACCTCGGCGGGAATCGGTCGAACGATCACGGGGCCGATCGCATCCGCGGCGGTGATCGCCGTCGTGCGGAATCTCGAACGCGAGCGGCCCGCCGGGTTGGTCACTGCGTGGGGGGCCGCACTGGGCCGCGTGTGGCGGCTGATCGCGGTGCAACTGCTCGCCGCAGTCCTGGTCATATTGCTCCTCGTGACGATCATCGGGATCCCGTTCGCGATTCGCAAATTCGTCGATTGGCAGTTCGCCCAGCAAGAGGTTCTATTCGAGGACCGCTCGATCCGAGAGGCGCTGAGGGGTAGCTCACGCGCCGTGCGCGGTCACTGGTGGCACACCGCGGCCGCCGCCGGCACGTTCTGGGTGCTGGGCCAGATACCGGGACCGCTGCTGGGGTTCGCGCTCTTGTTCACAACCACTCCGATCACCAACGTGAACCTGTTCGGCTCGGTGATCTCCGCGCTGCTGCTCCCCTACGTCGGCGTCGGACGCACGCTCCTGTACCTGGATCTAGCGGCGCGTAGGTTGTGCGTCACCGCGCCGGCGCCGATGCTCATC
>Ga0209839_10000836_pt1 | contig 15679 bp, 12 predicted proteins | sample OrgsoiDNA2013050_FD_185800 | JGI IMG/M metagenome (GOLD analysis project Ga0209839, IMG submission 185800) | Permafrost soil microbial communities from the Arctic, to analyse light accelerated degradation of dissolved organic matter (DOM) -... | ecosystem: Environmental > Terrestrial > Soil >... | reverse complement strand
CCACCGCGAGGCGCTCGAAGGTCCTGGCGGCGATTTTCGCCACCCGCAACCGCGACAGCGTGCTCGGCCGCTACAGCATCGACCGCAGGGGCGACAGCACCCTGATGCGCTACGGCGTCTACCGGGTGGTCGCGGGCCGGCTCACGTTCTGGAAGGCGATCGATGTGTAGGCCGTGTGGCCAACGATCCGCCCGAATCGCTTCGACGAACGCTCAAGGCCGGGTTTCCGCACCGCTCACACGGCGTTGACATCTCGTTAGGCCGACTGACTCCCGACGCTGATTTGGCCCCAGCGGGGTTGCTGAGGTCCGGTGTCGCCACTACTCTCACCGCCATTGGCTGGATTAACACAAGGAGGCTTGCTATGAGATTTCTCGACAAGGTGATGAGGGGTTGCCTGGTCGTAGGGTCTGTCGTGGCGCTCAGCGCATGCGGCAGTAGCAGTAGCAGCAGCAGCGCGGGCAGCAGTAGCGGCAGTGCCTCGAGCAGCAGCGGCGGCTCGAACGCAATCGACATCTACTCGAGCCTTCCGCTTCAAGGCGCAACCAGCGCCCAGTCGCTCCCGACCGTCAACGGGATGAAGCTGGCGCTCTCGCAGGTGGGCGGCAAGGCGGGTCAGTTCACCGTCAACTACATCTCGCTTGACGACTCGACGGCCGCCAAGGGCGGCGCCGACCTCGGCCAATGCGCGGCCAACGGGCGTAAGGCCGCCACGGATCAGAAGGCAGTTGCGTACCTCGGGGAGTTCAACTCGGGTTGCACCGAGGTCTCGCTCCCGATCCTCAACCAGGCGGGGGTCCCGATGGTCAGCCCGGCGAACACGTACGTCGGCCTGACCACGAACCAGCCGAGCGCCATGGTCCTCCCGGGCGAGCCGCAGAAGTACTACCCGACGGGCAATCGCACCTACCTGCGGATCGTGCCCCGCGACTCGATTCAAGGCGCCGCGGACCTGCTGGCAATGAAGCAGGCCGGCTGCACCAAGGTGGCCGTGGCGAACGACAAGACAGCCTACGGCGCGGGAATCGCCCAGGTGATCGAGCTGCTGAAGGGCTCCTACGGCGTGGGCGTCGTCAGCAACACGGGGATCGATTTCACGGCGCCGAACTTCCGCTCCTACGCGGCGACGATCAAGGGCCAGGGAGCTGACTGCTTCTTCTACGGCGGGGTCACGGCGAACGGGGGAGTGCAGATCACCAAGGACGTAAACGCGGCGATCCCGAAGGCGAAGATCTTCGGCCCCGACGGTTTGTGCACCGGCGCGTGGACGAACGCCAAGACGGGCGGCGTGCCCGCGTCGATCGATCCGCTGATGCAGTGCACGGTCGCGACGCTGAATCTCACCTCCTATCCGGGCGGGAAGGCGTTCCTCGCGGCCTACAAGGCAAAGTACGGCGTCTCCGATCCCGACCCGTACGCGATCTACGGCTACGAGGACATGAAGCTCGTGCTCGACACGATCAAGAGCCTCGGCGCCCAGGGGAACAGCAAGTCCGCGGTGCTCAAGGCGCTGTTCGCGATCAAGGCCCGCTCGTCGGTGCTTGGCACCTACGGCTTCGACAAGGACGGCGACACGACGCTGAAGTCCTACGGCCTCTACAAGGTCGGGTCCGACGGCAACCCGATCTTCTTCAAAGCGCTGACGCCCAAGGTCACCTCGTAGGTGAAGATTGGTGGAGGGGGCGCGCGCGCCCCCTCCACTTTCAATAGGCTGAACGGGCTGAACGGGCTGAACGCGGCCAGCAGGCCTGACGTCCACGACTCCACAGGCAATCTTGGAAGCGAGATCAATTTCGCCGAGCACGCCCGGGGCCGCGCAGCCGCTCGCGGCGCTGCGCCGTTTCGTGGGGAAATGGGGGCTGATCATCGCCCTCCTCGCGCTGCCGGTCTATTACGGTGTCCGGGATCTGACGCATGGCTACGGCGCGGGATTCGTCGCCGGGCACCACGTGATCCAGCACGATCTCTCGCAGCTGGGTTTCAACCTCGTATCCGGCATTTCGAACGGGATGATCTGGGCGCTGGTGGCGATGGGGTACACGCTCGTGTACGGGATCATCGAGCTGATCAACTTCGCCCACGGCGACGTGTTCATGATCGGCTCGTTCACGGCGGTCGGTTTCTGGAGCAGCATCGGATTGGGGTTGACGACCGGGCCGCTTGGGTTGATCGCCGGGCTGATCGTGACGCTAGTGGTCGCAATGGCCGTCTCGGGCTCGCTCAACGTCCTGATCGAACGCGTTGCCTACCGTCCGCTGCGCGGGGCCCCCAAGCTCGCCGCATTGATCACGGCGGTCGGCTTCTCGTTCATCCTGCAGAACGTCGGGCTGCTGTGGCGCGGCGGCTCGCCGCAGGGCGTCAGCGATCTGATTCACGAGAACGCCACCGTGTTCAAGATCTCCGGGGTGATCGTCCATCGCGCCGACGTGCTCGCGATTGTGACGGCCATCCCGCTGGTGATCGCGCTGAACATGTTCATCGGCCGCACCCGACCGGGACGCGCAATGCGCGCCACCGCCCAGGACCCCGAGGCCGCGCGGCTGATGGGGATCAACGTGAACAACACGATCTCGCTGACCTTCCTGCTGGGCGGCATGCTGGCGGGAGCCGCGGGACTGATCTATGCGCTGTATGAGACGACGATCTGGTACTTCCAGGGATTCGAGGCGGGGCTGATCGCGTTCACCGCGGCGGTGATGGGGGGGATCGGCAACATTCGCGGCGCGGTGCTAGGCGGGTTGATCATTGGCTGCATCCAGCAGCTGTCGGACTCCCGTCTCGGACCTCAATGGACCCCGGCGGTCGTGTTCGGATATCTGATCCTGGTCATGATCCTGCAGCCCCGCGGCCTGCTCGGAGAGGAGACGAGGGAGGCCGGATGAGCGAGCTCATCGCCCAGCTCACCGAATGGCGTGAAGCGCTTCGGCAGCGGCGCAGCGCTGTCGTGCAGCGGCTTCCGTCGTGGTCGGGTCGAGTGCTCGCCGCGGTTCTGCTCGTGATCGCGATCGTGCTGCCGTTCTTCTTCGACCCGGCCAGCGGCTTCATGAACGCCACGATCATCGCGTTCGCGTATGTCGTGATGGCGCTCGGACTCAACGTCGTCGTCGGGTTCGCCGGACTGCTCGACCTGGGCTACGTCGCCTTCTATGCCTTCGGGGCCTACTGCGTCGGATGGTTTGGCTCGGGCTTTTTCTACAAGGCTCACGTGCATGTGGGGGTGTCGCACGTCGCGGGCGCGCTGCCCGGGATCCATCTGAACTTCATCCTGATTCTGGTCTGCGCGGTGCTGGTCACCTCCGTGGCCGGCGCGGCCATCGGCCTGCCGACGCTGCGGCTGCGCGGCGACTACATCGCGATCGTCACGCTCGCCTTCGGAGAGATCATCGGCGTCGTGGCGGTGAACGGCCAGAGCATCCACCTCAGCGGGGGTGAGACGCTGACCGCGGGCAACCTCGGCATCTCCGCGCTCGACCTGCCGTATTTCCCGGTCATCGGGATGTTCAGCCTGCTCGACCTTCGACCGTGGTACTGGCTGATCTTGGCAATCATGCTGGTCGTCCTGTTCGTCAACCTCAGGCTCCGGGACTCGCGGCTGGGTCGGGCGTGGATCGCGCTGCGCGAGGACGAGGTCGCGGCCGTGTCGATGGGCATTCCGCTGGTGCGCACGAAGCTGTTCGCATACTCGATCGGGGCGGCGTTCGGAGGGATGTCCGGCGTCTTTCTGGGGGCGTACCACACGGACGTCACTGGCGACGATTTCGCGTTCTCGTTCTCGATCTTCGTGCTGGCGATGATCATCGTCGGCGGCTTGGGATCGATCTGGGGCGCGGTGTTCGGAGCGCTGCTGCTGTCCTACATCAACTACTACCTGATCCCGGATGTCCTCAACTCGGTGCCTCACAGCCTCGGGCTGAACTTCGACCTCAGCCAGCTGTCGTTCGGCATCTTCGGCTTCCTTCTGGTGCTGGTGATGATCCTCCGGCCGCAGGGGTTGATCCCGGAGCGAAGACGCCGGCTGGAGCTGACCGAGGCGATCCCCGCGGAGGACGGTCAGCTCGCCGAGGGAGGTCAGCTGTGACTGCGAGCGCGTCGGCGCCTGCGGCAACCGCCGTCATGTCCGTGGAGCGTGTCACCAAGGAGTTCGGTGGCCTGGTCGCTGTCAACGATGTCTCGCTCGATGTGCCGGCGCACCGAATCGTGTCGTTGATCGGTCCCAACGGAGCCGGCAAGACGACGCTGTTCAACATGCTGACGGGCCTGTACAGGCCGACGTCGGGAAGGATCACGTTCGGCGGCCGCGACATCTCGCGTTCTCGCCCGGATGTGATCACCAGCATGGGCGTTGCCCGGACGTTTCAGAACATCCGGCTGTTCGGAGCGATGAGCGCGCTCGAGAACGTGATGATCGGCCGGCACTCGCGCCTGCGCGCCGGACTGTTCGGCTCGATCCTGCGCACGCCGGCAGTGCGCAGGGAAGAGCGGCAGGTACGCGAGCGGGCGGGCGAGCTGCTGGCGTACGTCGGCATCGGCCGTGCGGCGTTCGACCGGCTGGCGGCCCAGCTCTCATATGGCGATCAGCGCCGCGTGGAGATCGCGCGGGCGCTCGCGAGCGAGCCAAGGCTGCTGCTGCTCGACGAGCCGACGGCGGGGATGAATCCGCAGGAGTCCGCCGCGCTGACGGACTTCATGCGCAAGCTCCAACGCGAGCTGGAGCTGACGATCCTCCTGATCGAACACGACATGAAGGTCGTGATGGAGGTCTCCGAGCGCGTGACCGTGCTGGATCATGGGGAGAAGATCGCGGAGGGGCCGGCCGCGGAGATGCGGGTCGACCCGCGGGTGATCGAGGCCTATCTCGGAAAGCAGGAGTGACAAGGTGGCGTTGCTGGAGGTCTCCGACATCCACGCCCATTACGGCGCGATCCAGGCGCTGAGGGGCGTCTCGCTGACGGTCGAGCAGGGCGAGGTGGTGACGCTGATCGGATCCAACGGCGCCGGCAAGTCGACCACGCTCAGGTCGATCTCCGGCCTGACGCCGGCGAGCTCGGGCACGGTGATGTTCTCCGGTGAGAACATCACCCGCGTTCCGGCGCACGAGATCGTCACCCGGGGCATCGCGCTCGCTCCCGAGGGCCGGCATTGCTTCCCTCGCATGAGCGTTCGCGAGAACCTCGACCTCGGCGCCCACCGGCGCCGCGGCCCGGAGATCGGCGAAGACCTGGAGCGGGTGTTCAGCTTGTTCCCCCGTCTGCAAGAGCGCGAGCACCAGAAGGCCGGCACGATGTCCGGCGGCGAGCAGCAGATGCTGGCGATCGGGCGCGCGCTGATGGCGCGTCCGAAGCTGATGATGCTCGACGAGCCCTCGATGGGGATCGCGCCGATTCTGGTCCAGCGGATCTACGAGACGATCCGCGAGATCAACCGCAGCGGTGTCGCGATCCTGCTGGTCGAGCAGAACGCCAACTACGCGCTCGACATCGCGAGCCGGGGGTACGTTCTCGAGACAGGGCAGGTCGCCCTGAGCAACCAGTCGGCCCTGCTCCGGAACGATCCCGAAGTCCAGCGGGCGTATCTGGGCACATGACGGCGTTCGCGTTCATCGGCGCGACGGCGCTCTATCTGCTGTTCGCGTGGCTGCTGTCCGCAACCGCCGCCTCGTGGCTGTCGGCCCGTAAGGGCTACGGCGAGAAGCTGGGGCTGACCTTCGGCCTGTTGCTGTCGGTCCTCGGCCTGCTGATCGTGCTGCTCCTGCCCGGCCGGCCCGGTTCGCGGTGGAAGGTGGACGGGCCGATACCTCGCCGGCGCGGCCGGGCAGACAGCTAGCCTCACATGTGGTGCCCGATGAGCTCTTCCTGATCGACGGCAACAGCCTCGCCTATCGCGCGTTCTTTGCGCTGCCCGAGTCGATCGCGACCTCGACCGGGGTGCCGACCAACGCGATCTTCGGGTTCGCCTCGATGCTGGTGAAGATCCTCACCGACTATGGGCCGAAGGCGACCGTGGTGGTGTGGGATGCCGGGTCCTCGGGGCGCAAGGAGGTCTACCCCGAGTACAAGGCGCAGCGCAGCAGCCGGCCCGATCTGCTCAAGGAGCAATGGCCGGAGCTCGAGCCGCTGGTCGACGCGTTCGGTTACCGCAATTTGGCGATCCGGGGCTTCGAGGCCGATGATGTGATCGCCTCGATCGTCGAGCTGGCAAAGTCCGCCGATCGCCCGGTCCCGGTGATGGTCGTGACCGGCGACCGTGACGCCTACCAGTTGGTCGACGACGGCGTTCAGATCATGACCACGTCCAGGGGGATCACCGACACCCGGGTCTACGACCGCCAGGGAGTGATCGACCGCTACGGGATTCCGCCGGAGCTGATCCCCGACTTCATCGGCCTGAAGGGGGATACGAGCGACAACATTCCGGGGATCCCGGGGATCGGCGACAAGACCGCCGCGGATCTGCTGCAGCGGTTCGGGTCGCTGGAGTCCGTGCTGGAGCACGTCGATGAGATCAGCGGCGCCAAGCGCAAGCAGAACCTGATCGAGCACGCCGAGGCGGCGCGCGTGTCCAAGCAGCTCGCGACGGCCAAGCGACACATCCCGCTCGATCTCGACGTGGCGGAGTTCGTTGCGGCGCCACCGGATCGCTCCCGGCTGCGCGACGTGTTCCGGAAGTTCGAGTTGCGCGACCCTCTCCGCCGGCTCGAGGAGGCGCTCGGCTCGGCCGAGGCTGCCGCGCCGGCGCCCGCGGCCGAGCGGGCGCTCACGGCCCGGCTGCGCTCCGTCTCGCTGCTGGACCTCGCCCGGCTGCCGCAGACCGAGTTGACGATCGCCGCGCGTGCCCCGGAGGCCCCCGAGGACGCGCTGTTTGCGGCGGACGATGCCTGGAGGTTCGCGGTCCACGTGGCCGGCGCCCCGGAGGTCCTGGTCGGTGCGTGTCCGCGCCCCGAGGAGCTGGTGCGGTCGGTCGGGACGCGTCCGGTGATCGCCCACGACGCCAAGTCGCTGGGCGAGGTGCCGGCGACGCTGGCGCACGACACCGAGGTGGCGGCCTATCTGCTCGAGCCGGCTCGGCGCGCCTATCCGTTTCGTGAGCTGTGCGAAGAGCGCGGTCTGGCGGCCCACGTCGATGACGAGGTTGGCGCCGACGCGCTGCTGATGGCCGCGCTCGCCGCGTGGCAGCGCGAGGAGATCCGCGGGCGGGGCTTGACGGAGCTGCTCGAGCAGGTGGAGCTGCCGATCGTGCGCCTGCTGCGCGAGATGGAGCAGGCGGGGGTCAAGCTCGACACCGATCGCCTGGCTGAGATCTCTGCGCGCGTGACGGCCGAGGCCGACGGTCTCGAACTGGAGATCTTCGACCTCTGCGGCGAGGAGTTCACGCTGGGCTCGCCCAAGCAGCTGGAGGAGGTCCTGTTCGGCAAGCTCGGACTGTCGCGCAAGCGCCGCGGCAAGACCGGCTATTCGACCGACGCCCGCGTGCTGCAGGCGATCCGCGGCGAGCACCTGGTAATTGCGAAGATCGAGCGCTGGCGTGAGCTGACCAAGCTCGCCCAGACCTATCTCGATGCCCTGCCGCAGCTGATCGCCGCCGACGGCCGCCTGCACACCACGTTCAACCAGACCGCGGCGACCACCGGGCGGCTGTCCTCCAACAACCCGAACCTCCAGAACATCCCGATCCGCACGCCGCTGGGCCGGGAGATCCGTGCCTGCTTCGTGGCCGAGCCGGGCAACCTGCTCGTGTCCGCCGACTACTCACAGGTTGAGCTGAGGCTCCTGGCCCACATCGCCGGCGAGGAGGTGCTGAAGGAGATCTTCCGCCGCGGCGAGGATGTGCACACGGCCACGGCCTGCCGCGTGTTCGGGGTTACGCCGGACCAGATCGACCCCGGGATGAGATCGAAGGCGAAGATGATCAACTACGGGATCGTCTACGGGCTGTCCGCCTACGGGATGGCCGACCGGCTCGATATTCCCCAGTCCGAGGCGGACGAGTTCATCCAGCGCTACCTGGCGGGCTTTCCGGCGGTGGGCAGGTTCATCGAGCAGACGATCGTCCAGGGGACCGAGCACGGCTACGTCTCGACGCTGTTCGGGCGCCGGCGTCAGGTTCCCGAACTGCGGGCCCGACGCTGGGAGATCCGCAAGCAGGGCGAGCGGTTCGCCGTCAACATGGTGATCCAGGGCACCGCGGCCGACATCATGAAGATGGCCATGGTCCGGTGTGTCAGCGCGATCGCCCAGGCGGGCCTGCGTTCGCGGTTGGTGCTCCAGATCCACGATGAGCTGCTGTTCGAAGGGCCGGCCGAGGAAGCCGAGCGGATCAAGGAGATCGCGCGGCTTCAGATGCAGGGCGCCTACGAGCTCGACCCGCCGCTCGCCGTGGAGGCCGGGATTGGGACCGACTGGCTGGCGGCGAAGTAGGTCGTTCCCGAACTTTGGCGTTCTGGTTCCGCCCCTCGGAACCAGAACGCCAAAGTTCATCGCGGCCGGCCCCAGCCGCGCCCGCTACGCTGCCGCGAGCTTGGAGCGTGCCGCGGCGCCGGCGATTGACGCATCGGCCGACACGAAGTCGGGGTGGGCGACGTTCAGGTAGTGCCCGAATGACCAGTCGATGAACCGCTTGTGCTCCATCGCGCGCAGCGAGGGCGCGAGCAGCCGCGGGGCAACCCGCGGAATCAGCCGCTGTACGCGGAGCATCCAGCGAAACGGCCTCGCGTGACTGGCTGAGAACCGGTGGTAGCGGGCGAGCGCCTGGGCGCGGGTCTGCTGACCCGCGAGAACGCCCCGCAGTTCGCGCCCGCACGCGATCCCGAAGTACAGCGCGGTTCGGATCCCCTCGGCGGTCAGGGGCAGGCAGTGGCCGGCGGAGTCTCCGACGAAGAACACTCCGTCCTCGGTGCCGTCGCGCAGCGCGTGCGGAATCCAGTTGCCCTGATAGCGCACGACATCTGCTCCGAGGTCTTCCGCCAGCCTGACCGTCGGCTCGCGCACGTGAAAGCGCGGATCGAACGAGCCGACCCCGATCCGCAGCTCGTCGCCGGCGGGAAAGCTCCATCCATACCCGGCCGGTACGTAAGCGCGGTCGATCCAGACCTCCAGATCATCACCTGATCCAAACGGGTGCACCTCGAGCCCGCGCGAGAGCAGCGCATCCGGGGGCTGGACGTTCTCGCCCAGGCTGAGCACGCGCCGCCAGCCGAGCGCGTCGACGATCAACGGGGAGCGAATCTCGCCCCGGTCGGTCTGCACCACCCGAAGATCGCCGCCAGGCGAGACCCCCTCGAGATCGGCGCCAGCCGATCTTCCAAGGGTCGAGCCGCCAGGCGAGACCCCGCCGCCAGGCGAGACCCCCTGGACCTTGGCGGTCTCGAACGCGAACGATCCCTGCTCGGCCAGCAGTCCGCACAGCGTCCGGTAGTCGAACGTCGAGAAGGTCCACGGCAGGTCGTAGCGCACCGTCGTCGAGGGGGTGTGGATGACCAGCTCCCCGAACGTCTGCTGAAGCGAGTCTTGGAGTCCGAGGGCCGTCAGCCATGGGGTCGGGATCCCGCAGGCCGAGGTCTGTCGCTCGCCGATCTCGTAGCGGTCCACGACCAGAACATCGGCGCCGCTGTGCGCGAGCTCGCGCGCCACCGAGAGGCCCGCGAAGCTCGCGCCACAGATCAGCACGTCGCAGTCCCGCTGCAGCGGCGTTCGCTGCGTGCCGCGCTTGGTCGCTCGCCGGGGCATCGGCGCCTGATGATACGGACGGTATCCGTCACCGGCGCAAACCGCGCGGACGGCACCGGGAGCCATCGTGCGGCTATCCTCAGAAGGACCCATGTCCTCAACCACAACCTTAATCCCAGACACCGATCAACCGAATGTGAAGGTCGTCGAAGGCTCCGACGGCCTGCTGCTCGAGATCGATGGTCAGATAGTCCCGAATTACGATGCCACGCTGCACCCGTTTGCGGAAGGCGATGTCGTCACCGGCCACGTCGTCCGGATCGACAACGACGAGGTGCTGGTCGACATCGGCTACAAGTCCGAGGGGGTCATCCCCGCCAGCGAGCTCTCGATTCGCAAGTCGGTTGATCCCAGTGACGAGGTGGAGCTCGGCGAGGAGGTCGACGCGCTGGTCCTCACCAAGGAGGACCAGGACGGACGGCTGATCCTGTCCAAGAAGCGCGCCCGGTTCGAGAAGGCCTGGCGCCGGATCGAGGCCGCCGCCGAGTCCGGCGAGCCCGTCGAAGGCGCTGTGATCGAGGTCGTCAAGGGCGGCCTGATCATCGACCTCGGCGTACGCGGCTTCCTGCCCGCATCGCTGGTCGACATCCGGCGGGTGCCCAACCTTGACGAGTACATGGGCCAGGCGATCGAGTGCAAGGTGATCGAGCTCAACCGATCCCGCAACAACGTCGTCCTGTCCCGCCGAGCGGTACTCGAGGAGCAGCGCAAAGAGGATCGCGAACGAATCCTCGATCGATTGCAGCCCGGGCAGGTGGTCGAGGGCACGATCTCCAACATCGTGGACTTCGGCGCGTTCGTCGACCTCGACGGGATCGACGGCCTGATCCACATCTCCGAGCTGTCCTGGTCACATGTCAACCATCCCTCCGAGATCCTCTCGATCGGCGACACCGTCAGCGTCAAGGTGCTCGACATCGATCGCCAGCGTCAGCGCATATCACTGGGCCTCAAGCAGACTCAGGAAGATCCGTGGCAGCGGGTCGTCGACACGTACAACATCGGTGACGAGCTCGAAGGCAACGTCACCAAGGTGGTCACGTTCGGCGCGTTCGTCGAGATTCTCGACGGTGTCGAGGGTCTCGTGCACATCTCCGAGCTGGCTCAGCACCACGTCGAGAATCCCCGCGAGATCATCCAACCCGGCGATCCAGTGCGGGTCAAGATCCTCGAGATCGATTCCGAGCGGCGCAGGCTGTCACTATCGATCAAGCGCGTCGAGGGCCAAGTGCTGCCGGTCCGACCGATCGTGCCCCCGAGCGAGGGAGACGGCTCGGACCTCGACGACGTTCCCGAGCTGGGACTGTCCGAGGATGTCTTCGTGGAATCGACTTCGTCGATTCCACTGGAGGATTCGGCAGAGCCGAATCCTCCGGGCGCTGTGGAGTCCTCTGGGGCCGATTCCATTGGGGAATCGGCTGGCGCCGATTCCCCGGGCTTGGCGGTGGGATCGGGCTTGTCGATTGCATTGGAGGATTCGGGAGAGCCGAGTCCTCCGGGCGCTGTGGAATCCGCGGGCGCCGATTCCCCTGGCGTGCCGGTGGAATCGATTGTGTCGATTCCATCGGAGGATTCGGCAGAGCCGAGTCCTCTGGGCGCTGTGGAATCGGCTGGCGCCGAGTTCCCGGGCGCAGCTGTGGCCGATACCGAGCCCGAGATGAATGCCGGGCCGGGGGCTGTGGAATCGGCTGGCGCCGATTCGCCGGGTGTGGCTGTGGCCGATGGTGAGCCCGAGGTGGTTTCGGAGCCGGTGGCGTCCGAATGGTCCGCGAGCGCCGAGAGCACGGAACCGCTGCCCGAAGCGCCCACCGCCTGAGCGCGCCGGCGCGTATCCCGTTCGTCGGGCTCACGGGTGGGATCGGGGCCGGGAAGTCGACGGCGCTGGAGGCGCTCGAGCGTCTGGGTGCCGCGTGCCTGTCCAGCGATCGGGTGGTGCACGAGCTGTATGACAGTGCCGAGGTGCGGGACATCGTGGCCGGCCGTTTCGGGCCCGGAGTGCTCCGCGATGGTGTGATCGACCGCTCGGCCGTAGCAGGGCGAGTGTTCGCCGCGCCTGAGGATCGAGCCTGGCTGGAGGGACTGCTGTGGCCGCGGGTCGGAGCCCGGATGGCGGCCTGGCGAGCAGGGCTGGAACGCCGCTCGCCGACTCCGAGGGCCGCGGTGGTGGAGGTTCCATTGCTGTTCGAGGCGGGTATGGAAGGCGCGTTCGACGCGACGATCGCCGTGATCGTCGAGGAGGGCGTGCGATCCCAGCGGGCCGCGGCGCGCGGCCACCAGGCGCTGCACGAGCGTTCAGCGCGCCAGCTCTCCCAGCCGGAAAAGGCGCAGCGTGCGACCTATGTGGTGGTCAACGACGGGATGGTCGACGAACTTGAGTCCAAGCTGTCGGCGATCCTTGACATGCTGCAGCAGTGAGCCAATCCAGCGCCACCGCGCCGGCCCGCCGCGACGCGGCACGGCGCTCCTCGGCGGCCCGGCGGAGAGCCGCGGCCCGCCGTCGGCTCTCGCTGTTGATGGGCGGTCTGGTCGTGGTCGTGGTGGGCGTCGTACTGGTGGCGCCGCTGGCCCGCAAGGCCGTGAACGAGTTCGGCCTGCCGCTCCAATACCAGAGTGTGATCCGTCAGCAGGCGGCCGAGAAGAAGCTCGACCCAGCGCTGATCGCTGCCGTGATCTACGCCGAGACCAAGTTCGACCCGCGAACCTCCTCCGCGGGAGCGCTGGGACTGATGCAGATCCTGCCCCAGACGGCCGAGTTTCTCGCCCATCGTTCCGGAGCCAAGTCGTTCACCACGGCGGACCTGGCGACGCCTGAGGTCAACATCGCCTACGGCAGCTACTACCTGCGCTACCTGCTGGATCAATACCGCGGCAGCCGGGTGCTCGCCCTGGCCGCCTATAACGGTGGCGAAGCCAACGTCGACGACTGGCTCGCCGCCGCACGCGCACGCGGGAGGCCGTTCACGACCGAGGACATCCCGTTTCCGGAGACCCGAGCGTACGTGGAACGAGTGCTCAAGGCGCGGCACGATTACCGGAGCCGATACGCCACCCAGCTCGGGTACAACTGACCGAGATGGAGAGCGCCAGCCGGCGCAGCACCTCGGACCGCGGGGCGACACCGCGGGGCAACGGACGCGGGGCACCTCGACCGAGTGGTTCCGACCGATCTCCCCGCTACGCTAGAAAGTCGCGCCAATGCCGAACTTCGAGCTCGATGCTGCTTATCGTCCCGCCGCCGACCAGCCGGCGGCGATTGAGTCCTTGGCGCAGGGGATCGAGGCCGGAGAGCGCTACCTGACCCTGCTTGGTGCTACCGGCACCGGCAAGACGATGACGATGGCGGCGACGATCGAGGCGGTCCAGAAGCCCGCGCTGGTGATCGCGCACAACAAGACCCTGGCCGCCCAGCTGTGCAACGAGTTCCGGACCTTCTTCCCCCGTAACTCGGTGGAGTACTTCGTCTCCTACTACGACTACTACCAGCCTGAGGCCTACGTCCCGAGCAAGGATCTGTACATCGAGAAGGACTCGGCGATCAACCAGGAGATCGACCGCCTGCGCCACTCCGCGACCGCTGCGCTGTTCGCGCGACGGGATGTGCTGATCGTGGCGAGTGTGTCCTGCATCTACGGCCTCGGCTCTCCCGATGTCTACGACGAGAACCTCCAGACGCTGAGCAAGAACGAGATGATCGATCGCGACGCGCTGCTGCGAAAGCTCGTTTCGATCCAGTACACGCGCAACGACACCGCGCTGTCGCGAGGCACGTTCCGAGTCCGTGGCGAGACGCTCGAGATCTTCCCCGCCTATGCGGAGACGGCGTTTCGGATCGTGCTGTTCGGCGATGAGGTCGAGCATCTGCAGCACTTCGACCCGCTCACCGGGGAGGTGCTGGAGGACGATCTGGAGCATGTCGGGATCTGGCCGGCCTCGCATTACAACGTGCGCGAGGGGATGATCGACGATGCCGTGGCGGACATCGGCAGCGAACTGAATCAGCGCTGCGCAGAGCTCGAGGCAGCGGGGAAGCTGCTCGAATCCCACCGCCTTCGCCAGCGGACTCAGTACGACATGGAGATGCTGCGCGAGCTCGGCTTCTGCTCGGGGATCGAGAACTACTCACGGATCCTCGACGGACGCAACCCCGGCGACCGCCCCTATTGCCTGCTCGACTACTTCCCCGGCGACTTCGTCTGCTTCGTCGACGAATCCCATCAGACCGTGCCGCAGATCGGGGGCATGTACGAGGGCGACCGATCACGCAAGCAGACGCTCGTCGACTACGGCTTCCGCCTGCCCAGCGCGCTCGACAACCGACCCCAGACGTTTCAGGAGTTTCTGTCGATCACCCCCCAGCTCGTGTTCGTGTCGGCCACTCCGGGCGAGTACGAGCGCACGCATTCACCGCGGATCGTGGAGCAGATCGTGCGGCCAACCGGGATCATCGATCCCGTGGTCGAGGTCCGCGAGACCCGTAACCAGATCGATGACCTGATGAACGAGATCCGGGCACGGGTGGATCGCGATGAACGGACACTGATCACGACGATCACCAAGAAGATGTCCGAGGACCTGACCGACTATCTACTCGAGATGGGCTTCCGGGTTCGCTACCTGCACTCCGAGGTGGACACCCTCGAACGAATCCAGATCATTCGCGAGCTGCGTCTGGGGGAGTTCGACGTGCTCGTCGGGGTCAACCTCCTGCGCGAGGGACTCGACCTCCCGGAGGTTTCGCTGGTGGCGATCCTCGATGCCGACAAGGAGGGGTTCCTGCGGGGCGAGACCTCGCTGATCCAGACGATCGGCCGCGCCGCCCGCAACATCGAGGGCAAGGTGCTGATGTATGCCGATAAGGAGACCGCGGCCATGCGCTCCGCGCTCGGCGAGACCGATCGCCGCCGGGCGATCCAGCAGGCCTATAACGTGGAGCACGGAATCACGCCGGAGACGATCGTCAAGGGGATCTCCGACATCGCCGAATTCCTGCAGTCGGATTCAAAGGTCCCGCGCTCACGCCGTCGGCGCCAGCGGGCGGTCGGGAGCGTGCCGCCGGCCGAGATCGAACGCACGATCATCGAGCTTGAAGAGGAGATGCTCGCCGCGGCTGAGGACCTGCGGTTCGAGTACGCCGCCAAGCTGCGCGATGAGATTCGCGACCTCAAGCGCGAGCTCGACCGGGCCGTTGCGGCCGGATGACGCCTCCGTTCCGCTACGCTGAGCCGGCTTTCCAACATTTGACAGTGAGGTACTCGCGTGGCGTTGGACAGGCAGAGCATCGAGAAGAAGGACTTCCCGGTCGGGCGGCGGGGCTACGATCCGGACGCCGTGGACGCCCACCTCAACGCTCTCGCGGATGAGATCGACGAGTTCAAGCAGGCCGCGCATCGCAAGAGCGAGACGCTGGCGTCCTCAGCCAGCGAGCAGGTTCGCGCGATCGTCGAAGCAGCCGAGACGAGCGCGGCCGAGATCCAGCGCCAGGCCGAGGAAGAGGCCCTGGAGATCCGCGGGGACGCGACCAGCGAGGCTCACAACACGCGCGAGCAGGCGACCGAAGAGGCGCGCGACTACGTCGGCAAGGTTTCCGAGTCGACCTCCGCGATGCTCCAGCGGCTCGACGCGATGGAGAGCGAGCTGAGCACGCTGATCGAATCGCTGCGCGCCGGCTCCAACCGGTTGAACGCTGATCTCCAGCTCCTGGAGGGCAATCTCGGTGAGGTCGGGGATGCGGTCTCGCCCCGTCCACGCTTCGAGCCGGAGTCCGAGCACGAGCCGACAGTTGTGCGCGAGACAAAGCTGGAGCCGGAGCCACAACGAATCCAGGATGACGCGGCGGCCGTCGAAGCCCACTCGGGGCAGGTCGCCGATGACAACGAGGGCGCGCGCCTGATTGCTCTGAACATGGCGCTCAACGGCACCCCGCGGGAGAAGACCGAGCGATACCTGGCCGACAACTT
>Ga0209839_10000834_pt1 | contig 15698 bp, 13 predicted proteins | sample OrgsoiDNA2013050_FD_185800 | JGI IMG/M metagenome (GOLD analysis project Ga0209839, IMG submission 185800) | Permafrost soil microbial communities from the Arctic, to analyse light accelerated degradation of dissolved organic matter (DOM) -... | ecosystem: Environmental > Terrestrial > Soil >... | reverse complement strand
ACCCGAGGCACCAGCGGAAACGCTGGCCTCGGAGACGTCCGGCAGGAGATTGCCCATGATTTCGCTTACCTCGCGGCCGTCAGACGACACAAACCACCTCCCCAGGGGACGATTGCCGGAAGCCTGCCGAGTCGGCTTGTAGATGCCAAGGGCCATTTCGACAGGTAAGTAACTTACCATACGAGGAACGAGCGCGGGCTCGCGCGGGTACGCTTCGCTGATGATCAGCCCGCCGCCCAGCCCGCTCCTGTCGGAGTCGCAGCTCACGACACTGGCCTTGCATGGGCAGGAGCGCAGCGCTCCGGTCGGCGAGGTCCTGTTTCGGGTCGGGGACGCGCGATATCCGTTCATCGCGATTCTTGAGGGCGAGGCGGCGATCCTGGATGAGGTGGGGCACGAGATCATCCGGCACGGCGCGTCGGGATTTCTGGGCGAGATGAACCTGATGTCGGGTCAGACGGTGTACCTGACGGCGGTCGTCACGGCGCCGATGCGGTACATCGCGGTCGATCGCGACGAGCTGCGTCCGCTGCTGTTCGAGGACGGCCCGCTGGGCGATCTGCTCCTGTCGACGTTCATCGCGCGCCGCGAGGCGTTGCAGCAACAGAGCGTCGGAATGGAGATCTTCGGTCCGAGCTCGTCGGAGCCGACGCGGCGGATCGTCGAGTTCGCCCGGCGCAATCGGCTGCCCCACATCTGGCGCGATCCTGAGCATTCGGATGACCCAGCTGTCGAAGCGCTGGTCGACGGGCTCGATCCTGGCGAAGTTCCGCTCGTGCGGTTGCCTGGCGGAAGGGAGCTGCGTGACCCGTCCAGCGGTGAGGTGTCTCGGGCGTTGGGAATCGGGCTCGAGCTCGCCGGTCGCGAGGTGGTCGATCTGGTGGTGATCGGGGGCGGTCCGGCCGGCCTGGGAGCTGCGGTGTACGGGGCGTCGGAGGGCCTGGAGACGCTGGTGGTGGAAAGCACGGCATTGGGCGGACAGGCGGGCACGTCGCGCCGGATCGAGAACTACCTTGGCTTTCCGGCCGGAATCAGCGGCTCGGAGCTGACCAGCCGCGCGGTCGCGCAGGCGCGGAAGTTCCACGCGCGGACCGCGACCCCATACCGCGCCCTGGCGCTCGAACCGGGGGATGGCCGCCACGTCGTGCGGTTGGAGGGCGACCACGAGATCGCGGCGCGCGCCGTATTGCTCGCCACGGGCGCTGACTACCGCCGGTTACCGGTCGCCGACCTCGAGGATTATGAGGGCGTCAGCGTGTTCTACGCCGCCGGGCCGCCTGAGGCGCAGCGTTGCGGTGCCACACGGGTCGGCGTGGTCGGCGGCGGCAACTCGGCGGCGCAGGCGGCGGTCTGGCTCGCGCGCGGCGGTGCGCTGGTGACGCTGCTGCATCGCCACGGTGATCTGCGCGAGACGATGTCCGACTACCTCGTGGCAGAGCTCGAGCGCTATGGGGTCGCGGTCCGCGATCGCAGCGAGGTGGCCGAGCTGCACGGCAGCAACGGCGAGCTCGAGGCGGTCACCTTGCGCGACGGGGACCGCCTGTCATTCTCGTTCCTGTTCCTGTTCCTCGGCGCGGCTCCCTGCACCGACTGGCTGGGCGACGTCGTCGGACGCGACGAGAAGGGCTTCGTGCTCACCGGTGCCGACGCCGGGGCCGATGGCCTGCTCGAGACCAACGTGCCGGGAATCTACGCCGCCGGCGACGTGCGATCCGGCTCGATCAAACGCTGCGCCACCGCCGTTGGCGAAGGAGCGATGGTCGTGCGCTTCGTCCACCAGCGCCTGTCCGGCGTACCCGCGTAGCCCACGCCGCACGAGCACATTGCCAGTCTGCCGCGCCGACCAACCGCGAATTCCGCGACCGATGCGCCTGCTCGCCGGCTCGCTGGCTCTGTCCGTCGCCGTCGCGCTCGCGGCCGCTGGAATGGCACGGGCGCAGGGACCCGCGTACGGCGCTGCGCCTCCCACGCTCGGTGCGCTGTATCGCGATGGCCAGACCGGTCGCTACCTGCTCGGCGGGACGTGGTTGTACCGCGCTGACCTCGGCGACGTGGGCATCGCGGAAGGGTGGTGGCGCAACGTCGCCGCGACCGATGGTTGGTCGCCGGTCGCCGTCCCGAGCGCATACAACGCGGGCGACTTCTCGACCTCCGGCTCGCGCGGCTATGTCGGCTGGTACCGGCGGGATTTCACGATCCCGAGCGGGGCGTTCGCGCACGATGTGCCGGCGATCGCCCGTGACTGGATCATCCGCTTCGAGGCCGTCAACTACCGCACCACCGCATGGCTCAACGGCCGTCTGCTCGGCCGCCACGTCGGCGAGAATCTGCCGTTCGAGTTCGACCTGAACCCAGTCCGCAGCGGTGTCAACCGGCTGATCGTGCGGGTCGACAATCGACGCTCGCCGTCTGACTTCCCCCCGGGACCGGGCATCGGCTGGTGGGACTTCGGCGGCATTCTGCGGGAGGTGTACATCCGCGCGGTGCAGGTCGCTGACCTGGCGCAGGTCCAGGTCCGACCGCTGCTCCCATGCCCCACTTGCGCGGCCACGATCCAGGAGCAGGTGCTCGTGCGCAACATGACCGGCCGGCCGCAGACGCTGAGCTTGCATGGTTACTACGGGACCGCGCGGCTCGAGTTCGGCTCGGCCACGGTCCCGCCGCACGCGATCTGGGCCGCGCAGGCGAAGGTGCGGATCGTCGACCCGCGGCTGTGGTCGATCGATGACCCGGTGCTCTACCGCGCAACCGTGTCGCTGTCGGACGAGCGCGGTCGGCATCTCGACGGCTACGTCACCTACAGCGGGATCCGAAGCATCACGGTTACCCGCGACGGGCGCCTCGCGCTCAACGGCCGGCGCTTGAGCCTACGCGGCGTCGAGCTGCGCGAGCAGGACGTCGCCACCGGAGGCTCACTTGACGCCGGCCAACTCGCTCGCCTGATCGGATGGGTCAGGACGCTCGGCGCGACGGTGATCCGCACCGACCCACCGAGCCCCGAGCTCGCGGAGATGGCCGACCGGGACGGGATCCTGATCTGGTCGGAGATCCCGGTCAACCAGTATGTGCACAACCGGTACCTGGGCCAGGCCGCATGGGTTGCGCGCGCACACGCGCTGCTCGCGGACAACATCCTCGCCAACCAGAACCATCCGTCGCTGATGTTGTGGAGCATCGGCAACGAGCTGCCGACCCCCGCGAGCACCACCGAGACTTCCTACATCGCCGGCGCTGCGGCGCTCGCTCATCGCCTCGATCCCACCCGCCCGGTTGGTATGTCGGTCAGCGACCGGCCGGGGGTGGCTTGCCAACCGGCGTACGCGCCGCTCGACGCGATCGGATTCAACGACTACTTCGGCTGGTTCGACGCGGGCGGGGGAACGACGGACGACCGTGACGCGCTCAGCCCCTTCCTCGACAGCTTCAGGGCCTGCTACCCACGCAAGGCGCTGTTGATCAGCGAGTTCGGGTTCGATGCCAATCGCAACGGACCAGTCGAAGAGCGCGGCACCTACCAGTTCCAGTCCGACGCGGCCTCGTATCACCTCCACGTGTTCGCGTCCAAGCCATGGCTCTCGGGCGCGATCTACTTCCTGCTCCAGGACGCCGCCACCTTCCTCGGCTATTCCGGCGGCAATCCGTGGCCGAACCCGCCATTCGACCAGAAGGGACTGGTCGACCGGTACGGCAACTTCAAGCCGGCGTTCGCCACGGTCGCCTCGATCTACAGGGCAACGATGCAAATCGCGCCCCCCTAGCAATCTCCGCTGCCCTGACGGGGCCACCGACGACCGATTCCGGTTCTTGCTCCACCGGCATACGGCGGCGCGCCGGGTGCGATAGGTTGATCGCGTTACGTGGAAAGCCTCTGATCTTCGAGGTCATGCATGACGGTCGACAGCGCGTGGGTGTCTCGCAATCTGGGTTCCAACCGGCACGGGAGTGATATCTGATGGCCGCGATCACCCAGGCTGACGGCGTGTTTCAGGGCGGAGGGGTCAAGGGCCTGGCGCTCGTCGGAGCGCTGCTCGGCTTCGCCGACCACGGCGAGATCGCAATCGAGGAGTGGGTAAACGTTGCCGGCACCAGCGCAGGCGCGATCATCGCGGCCTACCTCGCCACCGGGCACGGTCCACGGGATCTGGAAGCGCTTCTGCGCAACATCCCCTACAAGGACTTCGAGGATTGGGGTCCGGGCGGAGAGATCGCCGGCGGCGCCTGGAACCTGGCCCGCCATCACGGGCTCGCGCACGGTGAGTTCTTCCGCCACTGGTTCGACGAGAAGCTCGACGGCGCTACGTTCGCGAGCGTCAAACGAGCCGACGACACGCCTGACAAGGCTGACGATCCGTACCGGCTGCGCATGATCGCCTCGGACGTGACGCAGCAGCAGATGCTCGTGCTACCCGCCGACCTCGCGAAGTACAAGCTGCCGGGGACCGATCAGCCGATCGTTCCGGACGACTTCAAGATCGCTGACGCGGCGCGGATGAGCATGTCGATCCCGTTCTTCTTCCAGCCTGTACTGCTGCAATCCGTCGACAGCGGCACGATCTGCACGATCGTCGATGGTGGCGTCCTATCCAACTTTCCCGTCTGGCTGTTCGATGTGGATCGGCCGGTCACGCGTCCTACGTTTGGCTTTCATCTGACCGGCGGCAAGGGCATCGGGGGCGGCCTGGAGCTGTTCGTCAAGGCATTCGGCTGGCCGGTTCAGCTCGGCACGGAGATGTTTCGCACCGCCAACGAGGCCTGGGACAAGCGCTTCACGTCCAACTCGACCCTGGTCCGGACCTGCTCCGTTTCCGCGGGCGATGTCGCCACGACCGACTTCCAGCTCGACGAAGCAGGCCAGCAGGCGCTGATCGAGGGCGGCAAGGACGCGGCCAAGACGTTCCTCGATGACTTCCAGATCGAGAGCTACGTCAACACTTTCGGACAGAAGCTCGCAGGCTGATGGGCTCGGCGCAGAGCGATCTGCGTCGCCTAGTGATTCCCGGTCCGGACCGCCCCGGCCGCCTCGAGTGGCCTCTCCGCGCGCATTCGGTCTCCGACGCGCTGGCTCGCGTGCAGTGCGGCACCGACGATCCGCGGCCGTGTCGACACGGGGAGCAGCTGATCAACGAACAACGTGACGTCCGCGACCATTTTGGCGAGGGCACGGTTCCACAGCAGCTCGGTCCACTCCCGCATCCTGGTTCGCACGGTGAGGCCGACTGACGCCTGGGTGATGCCCAGCGCCCCGGCAACGCTGGCCAGCAGCGTCGCGACGCCGGTCGCCGCCAGATTGTGCGTGTACCAGTGGCTCAGCTCGTTGAGATGCCCCACGGCGAGCAGGAACATGGCCACGATGCCGGCCAGGATCGGCACGCAGGGGAGATAGCGCCTCCACACCAATCTCGCCAGCTCGCCGCCCAGAGCCGCCCGCTGCTCGCGATCCAGGAACGCCTCGGGCTCCTTGTCACCCGCCAGGAGCTGGCGCCAGACGATCGTCTGGCGCCGGAGAAACAGGCGGACGGACTCCAGTGTCGGTGCCTCGAAGTCCTGGCTCTCCGACACGCGCTTGTACCAGGCGTCGAGGTGCTCGGAGACGACGGCCACCGCCCTGCGGTCGAGTCGCGACTGCAGGTCCTGCAGATGATTCTTCAGGCGCTGGATCCGCTCCCCGTCGAAGACTCGCCGCCACTCGTCGGCGACATCGACGCTCTGGTCACGATAGGCGCGGCAGATCCGATTGTAGGTGTCAGACAGACCGTTACCAAGCTCGTACGCCTTAGCCTCGATTTCGCAGCGCGACCACAGCTCCATGTCGACATCGATGTGACACGCCCGCAGCGCCGTCCGAAACTCGGCGCAACCCTCCGTGGATCGAACCGCCGCGCGAGCGCCCGGGACCAGCGCCTCGAGCGCATCGGCGGTCCGGGTGCTCCCCACTCGGCGCGCGTGCCCGGCCGCCGTTCGCACCTGGAGTTCGAGCTGATCCTCCTGCTCCAGGCCATTGTGCAGCGGCAACAGCGTATCCACCAATGGTGGATCGAAATCGTCCGCCAGTGCGTACAGAGAGGCGATCCGCCAGCCGAGCCCCAGGGCACAGGTCAGTCGAGGGTCATTGGTCTCGGTAACGGCGGTCATCGCTTGACTCCCTTACTCCTCGTATGCACCGGCCCGGTCGACCCGGGCGCATCGGCGACCTCAGACGGCAATTCTGAACCGCTTGCCGGTGGCGGTCTGTGACAGTTATCACGATCAGCCCTCCCTGGCTGCACTAGCTTCCACGACCGTGTCCTCTTAGGATGCGGATCACCCCCGACTACGCAACGCCCCCCGGGCGAGGAGCAGCATGACCAGTGCACACCCCGACCTCTCTGCCGCATCGACACCCGGCGCGACGCAGCTGTTGGAGCAGTTCCAGCCGGTGGTGCGATTTGACTCGCATGAGGCGTTCTTTGCCGATGACGTGGCCGCGATGGCCGATAACCCCAGCTTTCAGCTCGTCCGCAGGACCGAGGGCGGGAGCGGTTCGGCGGCTGTGATCGAGAGGCGAGACGACGGCGCCGGTGGGCTCAACCTGGGGTTCCTTACCCTCGAACAGGGCAAGTATCCGAGTGGCCAGCCGTTCAGCGCCGGCGATCACTTCGGCCTCGATCTCCGCGGGCCGGATGCGTTTGCCGACAAGATCGGGGACTACCGGGAGATGGAACGCGGGCTCGACCCGCGTCTGCGCAATCGCGTCTATGGGCACGCCGTCACGCACGGCGGCGATACCTGGCTGCAGTACTGGTACTTCTACCTTTACAACGACGCCCAGTTCGGTGGCCGCGTCGATCTCCACGAAGGAGACTGGGAGATGGTCCAGTACCTGATCCGCGACGGACGCCCGCTCAGCGCCGTGTACGCACAGCATGCATATGCCGAGATCAAGCCGTGGGGCGAGGTGGAGCAGGATCCCGAATTGGGGTGCCCGATCGTGTACTCGGCACGGGGCAGCCACGCGTCCTACTTCGAGCGCGGCCTGCATCAGACGCACGTCGACGTCGACGGCGATTTCATTCCCCTGTGGTGGGATGTGGCGGACGGTTCGGGGCCGCAGATAAGACAGGCGCTGCAGATCCTCGACGATCCCGTGCCCGGCTGGGCTCTGTGGCGTGGGGGCTGGGGCGGCACTCAGCCGCGCGTCCCGTTCATCGACGGTGAGAGCCCCGGCGGCCCAATCACCCACCCACAATGGGTCGATCCGGCGGCCCTGGAGCGCCGCGCGATCTCCCATCAGAAGGACAGCCTTCATGTCGCTCCGCCGGTGAGCGTGCGCCGATCCCCCCCGGGCCTCGCGGTGCGGTTTGACTTCGCCGACGCTGCCGACCCACCCGACCGTCTGTTGATCACCACCCGTGAGGATGGTGAGCCGCCGGCGACCGAGACGATCGTTGTCGATTCGCTCCGGCGTGGGCGAGTGTTCACCCGTCAGCGCCTTGACCCCGACAAGCCCTACACGGTTGACGTGAGCACGATCTCGATCAACGGCGTCCCGACCTCCCCACCGCCACGGGACACCATCAGACTCGCGGCGCTTGGTCCGGTGTCACCAATTCGCGGCCTGGCTGCGATGCTTTGGCAATTGGACCGGTTCTGGATGTGGGTGGGCACGCGTCTCGCTCGGCGTGTGTCACGCACGCCGGTGGTCGTTCGGGCGGCGGGCGCTTCCAGCCGCGGTTCGGTTGAAGCCTTGCCCGAAGCGACTGACCGTGACGTCAAGGTGCCTGTCTAGAGGTCTCGGTCGTGCTCGTCGACTTTCACGCTCATTTCCCGATGCACCTGCTCCCGGACGCTCGGCAGAACACGCACGCGCGGGTGCATGCTTGGTCACGCCGTCGCTGGCAGGCGCGCTTGGTTGACCTGCTCTCGGGGTTTGCGAACTATCAGGGGCCGGGTGACACGCCGAGCGTCACCGAGGCGCTGATGCGCGACGGGGATGTGGGAGTGGTGCTATCAGTGCTGTACGCCCCGCTCGACGAGATGGATCTCGAGCAGCCCTATGGCGCGCCGCCCCGCCGTGGCTATTTCGCCGACATCCTGGCCGAGCTGCAGACGGTCGAGGATCACGCCGCGTCCCATCGCGACGAGGTCGCCATCGCTCACTCGCCGGCTGAGCTCGACGCCCTCCTGGGTACTGGCCGAGGAGTGCTGATCCACTGCATCGAGGGAGGCTTCCAACTCGGGGAGGACGAGCAAACGATCCGTGACCACGTGCGCACCCTGGCGCAGAGCGGCGTCGCGTACGTCACGGTGGCGCACCTGTTCTGGCGATCGGTGGCCACCAACGCGCCCGCGCTGCCGTTCTTGCCCGACTGGCTCTACCACCTCGTGTTTCCACAGCCCAGCGAAGGGCTCAGTCGTCTTGGCACCGCAGCGGTGGAGGCAATGATCGACCACGGGATCCTGGTTGACATCACTCACATGAGCCAGCGTGCCGCGCATGACACCCTGACCCTGCTTGACCGCCGAGACCCCGACCGCCTGATACCGGTGATCGCGACGCACATGGCGTGCCGGTTCGGCGGCCTCGAGTACTGCCTTCCCGACGATACGATCCGGCGCGTCGGCGAGCGGGGTGGAGTGCTCGGCTGCATTCTCTGTGAGCACTACATCACCAGCGGATTGCGCACCAGCGTCCGCTCGTTCGAGGACTCGGTCACGGTGCTGTGCCGGCACATCGACCGGATCCACGAGCTGACCGGATCATTCGACAGCATTGCGATCGGCTCCGACCTCGACGGGTACATCAAACCGGCGCTACCGGGGCTGGAGCACATGGGGCGCATGCGCGCGCTGCAGCAATCGCTGAGCGATCGCTACGGCCCGGCCGACGCAGACAAGATCTGCAATGCCAACGCCCTGCGAGTGCTCCGCTCCGCGTGGCGGGCCTCCCCGCCGCACGCCTGAGCGCCTCAAGCCGGAGGGCGAGCGCCTCTGGCCGGAGGGTGGGCCCGCTCGCTGATCGTCTACGGTTGTGTCGAGTGATACTTGGTTGCCGGAGCGCGGCCGCGCTCCGGAGCTGGCGAGCTTTGGAGATTCCGAATGGGTTGTCATATTGGTGGGCGGGTGAGCGCCAGGCTGGCGCTGCGGGTGACGATCATCGCGGCGCTCTGCGCGATTGGCTGGGCCGCGCAAGCTCCTGCGGCAGGCGCGAGGGCGCCATTCCCTGGTTGCTCGTGGCCGGTGGAGTCCACGCCGACGAGCGCCAACGTCCTGTATCCGGATTCCAATTCGACCTATTGGACGACGCCCTACCTGGTCAAGCCGGGGATGCGAATCTACCTGCGTGGGAGCTACCCCACCGCGCGTTACTTCTCCATCCAGGCCTACGACAACAACGCCCAGCCCTACAGCGTGCACGGGGTCTCCTCATCGCTGACCGACTATCAGATCCTCCCCAGCGCCGGACGCAATCCGTGGAGCCCGACCGCCGCCGGCTCGGTGGTCGGCGGGCGTTACACCGTGACGCTCAGGTCGCTCAGCTCGAGCACGCCGGTCGCCGTCACCGGCGCGCTGCGCAACACGCTGCCGATCGCGCCGGCCAGCCCTACTTCCGGTGACCTGCCCAAGGACATCGGCTTCCTGATGATCCGCGTCTATCTGCCGCCAGCGCTGAACTTCAGCACGGTGCCGCTGCCGTCGATCACGATCGAGCAGGCCGGCCGAACCGCGGTCACCCTGCGTCGCTGCGGCTCCCGCCACGGGACCAAGCAGCTCAGCTCCTCGGGGCTGGGGATGCGGATCCTGAAGCTCGTCACGGGCAAGTCGACTCCCGCGCCGGCGCCCTGTCCGCCGGGTGCCAGCGGCTGCCCGCCAAACCTGCAGTTCTTCGTTCCCCCCTCGGGAAGCGACATCCCGTTCCCGAACACGACCAGCGGCTACGCGGCCGCGTTCTTCACCCCGCAGGCCGGGAAGGTCGTGGTGATCCAGGCCAAGGTGCCGAGCTCGCCGTTTCACTACCACGGCGGGGAAAGCCCGGCTCCGTGGCCGCGCAGCGATTTCGCGCGCTGGCAGGTCCGCTACTGGTCGCTGTGCAACTACGTCTACGCCAAGCCGTTCCCGGTCGTCGTCGCGCCCGGGCCGAACGGCAGCACCGTCTACGGCTGTGCCGCCGACCTCCAGGTCCCCACCACTGCCCAGGGCAACGCGACCGTGGTGCTCTCGTTTCCCGACGACCGGCCCTCGAACGCGACCGGGGCGAACGGGATCGCGTGGCTGCCGATGTCAACCAGCGACCCCACCGCGACCGAGCAGGTCTCGCTGCGCAACATGCTGATCAGCGGGAGCTTCAAGCACAGTCCCAAGAGCGCCACCGGTAACTCGGTCGCCGATGCGCAGCAGGCGCTGGGCGCGTATTACCCGCAAACCGCGATGTGCGACGTCACGACATTCGAGGCCGGCGGAGCCGCAGCATGCCTGGGCGACCCAACCGCGGGCCTCGGCTGACGGTAGAGCGTGCCGATGCCGGCCCCCGCCGTGGGCGCTAGGGTTGGCCGATGGCCGATCAGCCACGGCTCATCCTCCAGCTCCCACGGGGCGGCGCGGTCGACCGGCAGCTCAGCGCGCAAATGCCGGCGAGCGTCAGAGGCGGAGAGGTCGTGGTCGAGCACGGCCCGACCGACGCCAGGGGCCACCTCGAGCCGCCCGCCGCGGGCCAGGTCGTGCTGTCGCTACCCTCGCCGGAAGCGCTGAAGCGAGAGGCGGCCGAGGTTCGCCGAGTGATCAGGCAGGCGGGGACGGGCGTCGAGCCACTCGTGATCGTGCTCGAGGCCGCCAAGGAGATACGTGAAGACGAGCTGGCCGCGGTCCTCGACGCCGCGACCCACACCTCGCGCGGCGTAATCCTCCGGATCATCCGGGACGGCTGAGCTGAACCTGCGAACGGCGGTTGCTTAGGGGGTCCCGCAGAACGCCGTCAGGTCGTTGGTCACGCTGACGATCCCGAGCACTTGGCCGTCGCCGTCCACGACCGGCACTCGCCGCGCGTCAGTTAGCAGAGCCAGCTGCTCTCCTGCGCTGGCGGGAGCGTCGGGCGCGATCGTCGGACCGTGTCCGGAGACCTCTGACGCCGGGCGCCCCGGATCGAGATCCCCGGTGACGTGGGCCGGCGTGAGTGAGCCGACGTAGCGTCCGCCGTCCGCGAGCACCGCCATCCGGCGGCTGGAGCTCGCCGCAAACCAGGCGCGCACATCGCCGATCGTCGCGTTCGCCGGGAGCGCGGTGAACCGCCTGTGGATCACGTCCAAAGCGGTCAGGCCAGCGGCACCGTCGAGCCTCGTTGGTGACACAGATCGCACGGTAGCGCACTCAGCTAGCCCCCTGAGCCGTGTATTTGAACACCGCGACGAACTGGCCGACGCCCGGCATCGCTTCGTCTAGCTCCGTGCGGATCTGCTCGAAGCGCGCCTGCTCGACGAAGGCATCGAGGAAGCTGATCAGCATGCAGGTGTGCTCCAGCTCAGTGGCGATCGTGAACGCCAGCTCGAGCTGGCGCTCATGGGCGGCCTCGGCGGCGCTGGGCGCGAGACCGGTCAGCTTCGCCAGCAGCGGCCCGCTGGTGGCCTTCATCCCGATCGAGATCCACAGCCGTCGGCACTCGGTGCCGAACTCCCGTTCGATCTGAGCGAGGTGCTCGGGACGGATCATCATCCCACCCGAGGTCTCGATCACCAACAGCGGGTCGTGAGCGTCCTGGTGCTCACCGTCGGAAACCAACACCCGCCGCCCTCGGGTCCGTTCCAGGAACAGGCCGATCACCTGGCGCACGTGGGCCCACCAGTAGCCCGCATCGCCGCCGGCGATTCTCGAGCCCGACATGCCATGGCGGACCATGCCCCTGAGCATCGCCTCGACAACCTGCTGGGGCATGAGTTCGTAGGCGACCGGCTCGTCGTTCCACCCGCGCTCCGACCAGCACCCCCGGCAGTGCCACGGGCACATTTGGATATCGGCGGTGTACGTGCCGCCGGGCGCGACCTGCTGATAGAACGCGGTCGGCCCGAGGCGCTTGTACGGAGCCAGTAGCGACCCGCGGTAGTCCGCGCGGACGCGGGGCTGTGGCGGGTTGAGCGTGTCGCCCATCGTCCGTCTTAGCCGCCGCCGGCAAAATGCTCGCTCGCCGCGCGCAGCAGCTTCTCCCGGTTCTCGCGCGCGTCCGCGCGCATCGGACGGATGGGGTCGGTGGCGACCATCACGGATTAGACGGGGGAAGCCTCCGGTTAGCGCTGGACTAGGCCGGAACGGAGGATTCCTCCGCTTGATCATAGCCCAGGTGGAGTCGCGTGGTACGCGCTCGACGCGTCGGTCGCCGAGCGGCTGTGGGAGGTATCGCTCCAGTTTCTCGAGCGCTGAGCCGCGATCCATCAACTACGCGGGCTGGCCGCCGAACCGCTGATCCTCCCAGACCCGAACGGTGCTGTGCTCCGCCTGGAGGCTCGACCACGACCGCCCGAACGCCGTGCTGATCCGGTCGACGCGCCGCAGCCGGGTTGCCGACGCCAGGGCGACCACGCTGATCAGCAGGCCGATTGCGATCAGGGCCGACCCGGTCCCGCCGAGTGCCACGAGCACCGGGACCATGCCTGAGCCGAGCGCCAAACCGAGCATCGAGACGCCCTCGAGCATTCCGAATACCCTTCCTCGCGCCGCCGGTGGCGCGGCGCGCTGGAGGATCGTCCGCCCCGAAACGTCGAACACGGTGCGTGCCGAGCCGGCCGCGGTGAGCAGCACCAGCGCCCCGACGACGCTCGGCCAGACGCCGAGCGCGACCAGCAACAGTGCCCACGCGACCGCCGCGCCGATCAGGGGCGTGGCCAGGCGACGCCGACCGATCAGAGAAACCGCACCCAGCGACCCGATGATTCCACCGGCGCCGAACGCGGCGGCGAGATAGCCGGCTCCGGCGGGGCCGAGGCCCAGCGTGGCCACTGCCAGCACCACCTCGAGCACGTCGAGCACGCCGATCACGAGATACTGGGCGCCGAGCAACGCCACCAGCGCCGCGAGTCCACCGTCGGCCCGCAATACCGCCAGGCCGCCGGATGGCTCGGTCGCGGCGCGCGGTCCCGGTGATGCGAGCGCCGTCTCGGGTCTGCGGTGAGCGCGGACCGACGTGACCAGGACCGCTGAACCAGTGACGCAAAGCGCGCTGCACCCGATCGCGACCCCTGGGCCGTCGAGCGCGATCAGCAACCCGGCAACTGCCGGCCCAGCGAGCACGCTGACACTCTCTACCCACCCCGACAAGACGTTCGCGGCCGTCAGCTCCTCTGAGCTGGCAACCAACCCCGGCAACAATGCCGCTTGCGCCGGACGGGTGACGGTCACTGCGCACGCCGCGAGAATTGCCGCCGTGTACACGAACAGGTCCGGCGCGCCGGCCGCCATGAGCGTGGCCGTGGCCGCCAGCGCTGCCGCCTGCAACCAGTAGCCGCGGCGCAGAACGACCGCGCCGCCGTGGCGGTCGGTCAGCCGGGCGGCGAGTGGCGCCACGATCGCCGCGGGAAGCAGTTGCGCGACCGCCACGGCCGCGGTCATCGTGGTTCCGGCCCGCTCGTAGGCGTACACGAGCACCGCCACCCACACGCCGTACTCGGCGAAGTTGAAGCCACTGAATGCCAACTCCACGCGACACAGCGGACGGTCGGCCAACAGACGCCTGAGGACGGTCGCGCGTCGGGCCATCCTGCGAGCTTGGTCGATCGACCGGGCCGTCTATGTGACATCAGTCACGCGTATCGGGCTGGCTAACCACGGTGCAGCGCGATACGGTCCGGACGTACGACAAGGGGACCAAGGCTCACCCAGCAGTTGCGGCCGAAGGCAAACAGCACCGCGCACGTCGTCACCGACGACGTCTATGACGCCTGCCAGCCGCGGGTCGACGGGTCCTCGTGAGCGAGCTCGTGAGCGAGCTCGGGTTGAGGTTGGTGCAGGCGGGCCCCGCGGTCGCGGCGGAGCGGGTTGCGGTCCTCAGCGAAGCTCTCGCAGTGCTGCTGGCCTTGGCCGAGACCCTGGAGAAGCTGCCGCTCGAGGGTGTGGCGCCGGCGTTTGGCGCTCCGAGGTGGCAGTGAATCCGGACGGCGATCCCGCCCTGCTGACGATTCTCGGCGCACGGGCCGAGATTGATGCCGGACGCCTGTCCGCGGTGGAGCTGACCGAGGCCGTGCTGGCCCGAACCCAGCGATTGAACCCAACCCTCAACGCCTACCTGCACATCGATGCAGGCGGCGCGCTCGAGCAGGCGAGAGCGGCCGACAGCCGCCGCTACGACCAGCCGCTGTCCGGGATCCCCGTCTGCATCAAGGACATGATCGACGTTGCCGGCCTGCCCACGACCGCGGGAGCCGCACGCTGGCGCCGGGCACCCGGGCAGGACGCGTTCGCGGTGGCGAGATTGCGCGCAGCGGGTGCGATCCTGATCGGAAAGGGTCACACCAACGAGTTCGCCTATGGGATCGACGGACAGAATCCCCACTGGGGTAATTGCCGCAACCCGTATGACCCAGCTCGGATGTCCGGCGGATCCAGCTCGGGACCCGCCGTCGCGACCGCCGCGGGGATGGCGCTCGCCGGGCTCGGCACAGACACGACGGGCTCGATCCGGGTGCCCGCGTCGCTGTGCGGCCTGATCGGCATCAGACCGACTTTGGGCGCGGTGCCACTCGACGGTGTCGTTCCGCTCGCCTGGTCCTATGACACCGTTGGCCCACTCGCGCGCTGCGTGCAGGACGCAGCCCTGCTGCTGGAAATCCTAACCGACGGCGAGCCGCCCCATCCCGACGTCCCGGCAAGCCACCGAGCGCGGCCGCGCCCCAGCCCGAAGCGCCCGCTGCTCGGCCTGCGGCTGGGGCTCGTCGAGCAACTGTTGGCGGTGTCCGAGCCGTACGTCGAGACCGGGGTGATTCGGGTGGCCGCGCAGTTCGAGAGCCTCGGCGCGGAAATTGTGCCGATTCGCTTCGAACTGCTGGATCACGCCGCTGCCATTCACCAGATCGTGCAGCATGCCGAGGCCGCCCGGATCCACGCGCCGTGGTTCAAGGCACAGCAGTCCTACTACAGCGACGCGGTGCGCACGCGCCTGGAGGCCGGAGGGCTCCTGCCCGCCGGCGCATATCTCGCCGCCCAGCAGGCCCGGCAACTGTTGATCGAGGAATTTACGGGCATGATGCGGGGGCTCGACGCGATGCTCGCCCCCTGCACTCCGATTGTCGCGCCGCCCCACGACGTCGAGGAGGTGAGCATTCGCGGTGCCACGCATCCACTCCGAGTGGCACTGCTCGCCTGCGTGGTTGCACCCAGCGAGCTCGCCTGCCCGGTGATCGCGACTCCGATCGGCCGCCACCAGGGTCTTCCGTATGGGATGCAGATCATCGGCCGACCATGGTCAGAGGCGCTGCTGCTGCGAGTCGCGGCGGCCGCTGAGCAAATGCTCGTCGAGGATCGCCTGGCTGGCCCTGTTGGAGCCGACGGGGTACATCGCGTGAGCCGCATGTCCGAGAAGCGTCACACGCCCCCGTGACCAGGCAGGGAGCGGATCGCGGTCGCACACCGGGTACTCCCAGAACGCGGCACGCCACCGCCGCTTATAGGTCATCCTAAGCTGGTTGTTGCCTCGACCGCCGCCGGGAGAGGCCTCGGCTCGTGCCGTTTGCGCAGCGCGCCAT
>Ga0209839_10000833_pt1 | contig 15705 bp, 13 predicted proteins | sample OrgsoiDNA2013050_FD_185800 | JGI IMG/M metagenome (GOLD analysis project Ga0209839, IMG submission 185800) | Permafrost soil microbial communities from the Arctic, to analyse light accelerated degradation of dissolved organic matter (DOM) -... | ecosystem: Environmental > Terrestrial > Soil >... | reverse complement strand
CTCCTGATCTCCGTCGCGGCCGCCAGTGCCACCGCCGCGCTGGCGCAGGACAAGGGCAGCGTCGATCCAAAACCGCTGCCGGCGCTGACCAATCCCAACGATCCCAAACTCGGCGCCAAGGAGCTGTTCGGCCGCAAGGTGCTGCCGGCGGCGGCGCCGACGCGCGTGGTCGGCTTCTACGCCAAGGGCTGCATCGCCGGCGCAAAAGCGCTGCCGATCGACGGCGAGACCTGGCAGGTGATGCGGTTGTCGCGCAATCGCAATTGGGCGCATCCCGACCTGGTCGCACTGCTGGAGCGGCTGTCAGCCAAAGCGCACAAGGATGCGGGCTGGCCGGGAATACTGGTCGGCGACATGTCGCAGCCGCGCGGCGGTCCGATGCTCACCGGGCACGCCAGCCACCAGGTGGGCCTGGACGCCGATGTCTGGCTGACGCCGATGCCGAACCGGCAATTGTCGCGCAACGAGCGCGAGGAAATGTCCGCCGTCATGATGGTGCGTTCCGACCGCCTCGACATCGATCCGCACGCCTGGACGCCGGACCATCTCGCGGTGATCCGGGACGCGGCGCGGGAGCCGAGCGTGCAGCGCATCTTCGTCAACGCCGCGATCAAGAAAGCGCTGTGCCGGGAAGCCAAGGGCGACCGCGGCTGGCTCGCCAAGGTGCGGCCGATGTACGGCCACGACTATCATTTCCATATCCGCATCAAATGCCCCGCCGGCGCGAGCGAATGCGAGAGCCAGCCCGAGCCAACGGAGGGCGAAGGCTGCGGCACGGGCGATCTCGCCTACTGGTTCAAGGATTCGGTGCTCCATCCGAAGCCGCCGCCGGAGCCGCCGAAGCCAAAACCGCCGATGACGCTCGCACAAATGCCGGCCGCCTGCCGCGAAATATTGGCGGCACCGGATGCCAAGCCATAGGCATCTCGCCAATGGACTATCCCCGCAGCTTTGAAATGCGCTAGAATGAGGTGTCGCGATGCCGTAAGCGCGCGACCCTCCACAGGGCGTCGGCCCAACACGATATTTTCAACATCAGCCGGCAGATGCGTGGCGTTGCCACGCACGGCCTGACATCGTGAGGACCGCCATGCGCATCAGTGCACGCAACCAGATCAAAGGCACCGTCGTCGAAGTAACGAAGGGCGCGACCACGTCGCATGTCCGCGTCGATATCGGCAACGGCCAGATCGTCACCTCCTCGATCACCAACGAGGCGGTCGATGAATTGGGCATCAAGGCCAAAGCCGCCGTTATCGTGGTGATCAAAGCCTCCGACGTCTTGATCGCGGTGGACTGATCATGCGAGCACCTTTGCTGATCGTGTTGGCATGGCTTGGGACCGCTCCTGCCTGGGCGGCGGAAGAGCCGAGCGGCTGCGACAAATTCAAATGGGGAATCGACCGCGAGCGCGCGGCGCTGACCGCGCCGGATCGCATCAAACTTGCGTCGGGCGGTGAACTTGCCGCCCTGCCGTCAACGGCGGTGACGCTCGGTCTACGCTCGCCCGCCGAGGCCAAGCTGCCCTCGCCGCCCGAACGCGCGCCCAAGGAAGGCACTTTTGCGGGGTTTACCAGCATCAAAGCCGCGCCGAAGGCCGGCATCTACACCATCAGCCTGTCTGCTGGCGGCTGGGTTGACGTGGTGCAGGACGGACATTTCCTCAAACCGAAGGCCTTCAGCGGCGCCACCGATTGCGACGGCATCCGCAAGACCATGAAGTACGAGATCGGCGCCAGCCCGTTCGTGCTGCAGATCAGCGGAACCAAGGAGGATTCGGTGTCGATTGCAATCCTGCCGTCCGAATAGGGCAGAGGAACCTTTTACCAAGCCCCTCATCCTGTTATGGTTTTAACCAGCGATATCCCGATGGACCGTAAGTCCGAAGGGATTGCCGGAACGGCGCTTCCGCCTGTCGCAGCCAAACCCAACCAACGCCTGATTTGCGCGCGCGCATAGCGCCGTGAACACGCCCGGAGCGCTCCCAATGCATCGTCTCGCCGGAATTTTCCTGTGTTTCACCGTCCTGTTCGGATCGGCCGCCTCACCTGCGACAGCGCAGGACAAGAGCCTCACGGTGTTCGCCGCGGCCTCGATGAAGAACGCGCTTGACGACGTCGACGCCGCCTATACGGCGAAGACCGGCGTCAAGATCGTTGCTAGCTATGCCGCCAGTTCGGCCCTCGCCAAACAGATCGAACAGGGCGCGCCGGCCGATATTTTCGTGTCCGCCGACACCGACTGGATGGACTACGCGACGGCCAAGAAAAACATCAACGAGCCGACCCGGGTCAACCTGCTCGGCAACAGCATCGTGCTGATCGCGCCGAAGGATTCCAAGATCGACACGGTAACGATCGGACCAGGTTTTGACCTCGCAAAACTCGCCGGCGACGGCAAGATCGCCACCGGCGATGTGAAGGCGGTGCCGGTCGGCAAATACGCCAAGGCGGCGCTGGAAAAACTCGGCGCATGGCAGGCGGCGGAGCCGAAATTCGCGATGGCGGACAGCGTGCGCGCCGCGCTGACGCTGGTGGCGCGCGGCGAAGCCGCGCTCGGGATCGTCTATTCGACCGACGCCAAGGTCGAACCCGGCGTGAAAAGCGTTGGAACCTTCCCGGCGGATTCCCATCCTCCGATCATCTATCCCGTGGCGGCGACGACGACCGCGAAGGCGGAAGCCGCCGACTATCTGGCATTCCTGCGCTCATCGGCAGCCAAAACCATCTTCGAAAAATACGGCTTCAAGTTTCTGGTCAGCCCGACGACCTGACGGTCGTGTTCGATATCTCGCCAACCGAATGGACAGCGATTGCGCTCTCGCTGCGGGTGGCCACGGTTGCGACGCTGATCGCGACGCCGTTCGGAATTGCCGTCGCGTGGCTGCTGGCGCGGCGCGATTTCCGCGGCAGATCGGTGGTCGACGCGTTGATCCACCTGCCATTGGTGCTGCCGCCGGTGGTCACCGGTTATCTGCTGCTGCTGACATTCGGGCGGCGCGGCCTGGTCGGCGCCTGGCTCGCGGATCATCTCGGCATCGTGTTCGCGTTCCGCTGGACGGGGGCCGCACTGGCCTGCGGCGTGATGTCATTTCCGCTGCTGGTGCGGCCGATAAGGTTGTCGATCGAAGCGGTGGACCGAAGGCTGGAGCAGGCGGCGGACACGCTGGGCGCCGCGCCCTGGCGGGTATTCCTGACCATCACGCTGCCGCTGGCGCTGCCCGGTGTGCTGGCCGGCATGGTGCTCGGCTTTGCCAAGGCGATCGGCGAATTCGGCGCGACCATTACCTTCGTGTCGAACATTCCCGGCGAAACCCAGACCATTTCCTCGGCGATCTATTCCTTGATCCAGACCCCGGACGGCGATACGGCGGCGCTGCGGCTGGTAGTCATCTCGATCGTCATTGCGATGAGCGCCCTGATCGCCTCCGAATGGTTCGCGCGGCGCGCCACCAAACGCCTGCACGGGAATTGATCATGCTGCGCGTTGACGTGACCAAACAACTCGGCGAATTCACCCTGCAAGCCTCATTCACCAGTGAAGGCCGGGTCACCGGGCTGTTCGGCGCCTCGGGCGCCGGCAAGACCTCGCTGATCAACATGATCGCCGGATTGCTGCGGCCCGATCGCGGCAGCATTATCGTCGACGGCGAGACGCTCGACGATACCGCAGCGCGCGTCCATATCCCGGCGCATCGCCGGCGGATCGGCTATGTGTTCCAGGATGCGCGGCTGTTTCCGCATCTCGATGTGCGGCAAAATCTCGACTACGGGCGGCGGATGAACCGCCTGGCCAACGATCCCGCGCAGCATGCGCGCGTCACCGACCTGCTCGATATCGGCAGGCTACTGGATCGCCGCCCCGGTCAGCTCTCCGGCGGCGAGCGCCAGCGTGTCGCGCTCGGGCGGGCGCTGTTGTCAAAACCGCGATTGCTGCTGCTGGATGAGCCGCTGGGATCGCTGGATGAGAGCCGCAAGGTGGAGATCCTGCCTTATCTCGTGCGGCTGCGCGACGAGGCCAATGTGCCGATGGTCTATGTCAGCCACGACGCCGCCGAGATGCGCCAGCTCGCAACGCAGATCGTGATGCTCCGGCATGGCCAAGTGACCGCGTTCGGTGGAGTCAAGGTGATGTCGGCTCCGGTTTCGCCGGCTTGACGTCTACCACGACCTGACGGCCCGACCTGCCCGAACTTGCCGACACGAATGACCGCCTTCCGCCGCGGCGGAAGGCTTCGAAGCTCGTCATGCGCCGATGGTCACGGTTGCATCGATGAAAGCAACGCGGAATTGGCTTCCTGCGTTGTCTCGCGATGCTGATCGAGCTTCGACATCACCGGGGCGCCGGTGTCAAATCGAACACGATAGACCTGCAAATTCTCCATCACGCGCTGGACGTAGTTTCGTGTTTCGGCAAACGGAATGCGCTCCACCCAATCCACCGCATCGACGTTGGGATCGCGCGGATCGCCGTATTGTTTGACCCATTGCTGGACACGGCCGCGGCCCGCATTATAGCCGGCGAAGGTCATGATGTGGCAGCCGCGATATTCGCGCAGCAGCGCGCCGAGTTCGGCCGCGCCCATCTGCGTGTTGTAGACGGGATCGGACACCATCTTGTCCCAATCGTAGGTGACGCCGAACCGTTTGGCGGTATCGCGCCCGGCCGCGGGCGTAACCTGCATCAGGCCGACCGCCTTTGCCGGCGACGCGTCGCGCTGGTCGAAGGCGCTTTCGGTCCGGGCTACCGAATAGACCACGCTGCGGTCGATTGCAGGACCGACCGGGCTATGCTGCGGCACCCCGATGGTGGGAAAGGCGTAGAGGTCCAGCGCCAGGCCGCGGGCGAGCGCCGTCTTGCCGATCTGCAGCATCGCGCGCGCATCGTTGTGGCGCGCGGTCAACTCGCCGAGCGCAGCCAATGCGGCAACGTCGGCACTCTGCTCGGCGAAATCCGTCACGAAATTCAGGACCACGTCGCGCTCGCCAAGCGCATAGAGCATCTCAGCGGCGCGCACCAGGTCGTCCGACAGCGCGGGGCCGTTACCCCGATCGGACTGCAGCGGCGGCCGCAGTTCAATTCTGTCGAGGCCGAGTTTTGCGCGCGCCAACTGGCCGTAATAGGCGGTGCCATGGCGGGCGGCAGCTTCGTAGCCGGCGCGCATCTTGTCGTTCTCGCCGGCGGCCTCGGCGGCGCGACCTCGCCAGTAGTTCGCCCTTGCGAGCACGATCGGATTAACCGAGCCATCATCGATACGGGCGAAGTGTTCACTCGCCGTCGCTGGATCGTTGAGATAGCGCAGCGCGATCCAGCCCGGCATGAAATGGAATTCCGCCCGGTAATTTTCATTGGCCGGGCGTGCGGCGTTGCGCACCACCTGATAGGCACCATGAAACTCATGCAAGTCGAGCAGCTTGCGGGCGAGAACCCGCCGCTGGCGCCACCATTCGTCGGTGTCCTGCAGCGGCATGGACCTGGACGGGGCTGCCAGCATCAGACGGGTTGCGTCGGCGAGCTTGTTGTGTCCCATCATCCAATGAATGCGGCACAAAGTGTAGCCCAAATCCTGGCGGGCCTCGGTCTGGACGTCGTCGAGCAATTCGAGCGCCTTGTCAGCGCTGCCCGTGACAGCCGCGCAAGCCTTGACGATCGCGACGTCGTCGCTTCCGAGCCGATGCGCGGCACGCATCGCGCCTGAAAAATCCTTGGCGCCGATGCGTTTGTCCATGCGGGCCCGATGGTCGTCGCGCGTGAGCAGATCGCGGAACACATCGAGCACATCGGCTTCAACGCGTTCCGACAGCTCCTCCGAACGCCAGGCCTCGCGAACCTGGTTTTGGGCGCCGTCACGGTCGCCCTCGGCAAGCAGGACCCGCGCGAGCGCAAACCGGCCCCTGCCGGTCGCCGGCCGGCCGCCCGTGAAGCTGCGCACCGTCGCGGCATCGCTGCGCTCCTGCCACAATCGCGCCTCTGCCCGCCGGCGCAGCGGGCCCATGCTCGGCCAGTTCGGGTTGTCGGCGATGAAAGCGGCGTAGCGGCCAAAATTCGCTTCAGCGTCCGGGTGGCGCAGGATGAGCCATTCGACGAGTTTTTGGGCCGCCGGATCCCCGATGGTTTTTTCGATTATCGTCGCTTCGCCAGTCTTGGCCTTGCGCACCAGATCGAACGCCTGCCTGACCGCGGCGAGGTCGCCGGTCAGTGGGGAGGCCGCCGCGGTCTGAGGAGGTTTTTCGACGGGCGGTGCCGGCTTATGCCGCGCCGCCGCCTCATGCGCCGCGTGCTTGCCCTTCTTGAGCGCGGCATTGCGGTGATGGCCGCCGGCAGCCGCCTCCGCCTTCCTGGCGTGCTGAACTTGCTTGTGGCGGCCGAGCGCTACCGCGTCGTTCGAAAACGCGACGAGCATGGCGAAGCTAAACCAGGTCAGCGGCCGAAGGCGTCGGTTCATTCCGTGATCCTCCGCGAACTCGGTGGCGAAAACCATGAGATCGCACGATCCGTGCGGTTCGAACTGCACGGAGGCTATCACACAACCTCATCGCGACTGTCACGTTTCGGCAACAGCGCGGGAAAAACGTGGAACACCATGGAACCAAAGGCGTTGCTGGCATTGACGAGGCCGCGCCCTAGGTGCCCGCCACCGACGACCACATCTCCGACAGCTTGCGCCTGAACGACGCCATGGGCGTCAACGGCACGACTTCTTCCTCCTCTTCGGGCAGGCGAAGGCCGACGACATTGACCCTGCCGCCGCTGATGCTGCGCGCCACCAGGACGATGGAGTCGAGCGCAAGCGTCGCGCCATCGTTCGGCGCGCGATCGAGATGCACGTCGAAATAATCCGATAGCGTGAGCTTCGCCTGTTCCGGATCCACCGCCACGCCGTAGATTTCGGCTAGTTCGCAAAGCGTGTGCTCGCCCGAGACGACAAAATCTCCGAGCAGATGCGGGTCAGGCGCGGTGCTCGGCAGCATGTCGACAAAGAAACGATCCAGCGCCTGGGCCTTTTCGGGCGGCGCCAGCAGATAAATATAGTCGCCGGGCGCGATCGGATCGGCCTCGGCGGGCGAGAGAATATGCTGGTCGCGGATGACCAGCGTCGGCTTCGACCAGGATGGAATGAGGCCACGCCGGAAATACAGGCTTTTCGGACGGACGGAATAACCGACCAGCTGCTGCTCGAGCTGGCCGGGCAGGTCAAGCTCGACACGCCGCGGCCCGCGATCCGCGCGCGGCAGCGCCACATGCAGCCGCCGGGCCGCCACGGCCAGTGTCCAGCCCTGCAGCAGCAGCGAGATGATGACGACGACAAAGGCGACGTCGAAATAGAGGTAGGCCTTCGATAGTCCGACCAGCATCGGGATCGATGCCAGAAAGATCGCGACCGCACCGCGCAGGCCGGTCCAGGCAATGAAGACTTTCTCCCGCCAGCTGAAGCGAAACGGCGCCAGACAGAGAAACACCGCGAGCGGCCGCGCCACCAGCATCAGCACCAGCGCCACGATCACCGCCGGGATGACGCTGACGACCAGCCGCTGCGGCGACACCAGCAGGCCGAGCAGCACGAACATCACGATCTGCGCCAGCCAGGTCGCGGCGTCGAGGAACGTCACCACCGAATTGTGCGCCCGGGTCGGCCGGTTGCCGATGACGATGCCGGCGAGATAGACCGCGAGAAATCCCGAGGCGTGCCCGATCTGCGCCGCACCGAAAATTACCAGGGCCGCGGTCGCCACAAACGGCGCGTGCAGGCCCTGCGGCAGCGCCACGCGATTAAGCGAGAGCACCACCAGCCGGCCGCCGGTGATGCCGACGATGGCGCCGAGCACGGCTTCGCGGCCGAATTCCACCGCGACATGAAGGGCCGAGCTTTGGCCGATCGAAATCAGCTCGACCAGCATCAGCGTGAGAAACACCGCGAACGGATCGTTGGTGCCGGATTCGACCTCCAGCGTCGCGCCGACCCGCGGACGCAGCCGCAAGCCCTGCGCATGCACCAGGAGAAACACCGCCGCGGCATCGGTCGATGCCACCACGGCGCCCACCAGCAACGCTTCGGTCCAGTTCAGATCGAGCACATATTTCGCGACCGGTGCGGTGATCAGCGCCGTCAGCAGCACGCCGATCGTCGCCAGCGCCACCGAGGGCGCCAGCACCGCGCGGATGCTTTGAAACCGCGTTCTCAAACCGCCGTCGAACAGGATCAGCGCCAGCGCCACCGAGCCCACCAGATAGGTGGCGCGGACGTCGTCAAACCGCAGCTGCCCAGGGCCGGAATCGCCGGCGATCATGCCGATGAACAGGAACACCAGCAGCAACGGCGCGCCGAACCGCAGCGCGAGCAGGCTCGACAAAATGCCGGCCATCACCAGAACCGCGCCGAGAAGAATGGCTATGCTGACCGAATCGAGAGAGGCCATGAGCTTTCGCAATCATTGCAAGTGCTTGGCAAAATACTGCAATCGCATCCTTATCGTCGCCACAGTTCGACGCCAACCCATTTCTACGGGCAGCGGCAATGTGCCCGATTTGCTGGCTTAACTCCCCGCATTGGTGTGTTGTATCGATGGCGCCGGCGCTGCGGTTGTGGGATTCTGCCGGATATTCGAATCAAGTTGATCAGATGGTGCCGATCAGCCCCGCGATGAGATTTGACGATGGACCTGAATGACGTCACCGATTTTCTGTTGTCCGCCTCGCGGTCGGTCGGCGCGGAAATCACGTCACCCTGGTTCTATCTGCAGCTGGGGTTGATCCTGGCCGGCGCCGGCATCGGATACGCCGCGGGCGCTGCCATCCGCTCGCGGATCGAGACGACTTCGCTGGCGATGGGGTGGCCGGCGCCGCTGCGGCTGTTCATGCGCGTGCTGGTCGACAGCGCCTCGACCGCGGTGTTCGCGGTACTGATGACGCTGGCGCGCGTTGTCATGCTGACGTCGACCTGGCCCAGCCGCAGCTATCTGCTCAGCGTCGCCGCCAATCTTGCCTTCGCATGGCTGATCATCCGGCTCGTCACCTCGGTCATTCGCAACGAATTTATCGTCCGCATGGTGTCGCTGTCGGCGTGGCTGGTCGCGGCCCTGAGCATTCTCGGCCGGCTTGATCCGACCATCGAGGCGCTCGACTCGGTATCGGTCGTGCTGGGCGACCTGCGGCTGACGCCGCTGCTGCTGATCAAGCTCGCCGTGCTGTTGGCGGTGGCGCTATGGCTGACCAATATCGCCAGCAACTTTGTGGAAAGCCGGATCACGCGATCGGGCGACCTCACGCCGTCGATCCAGGTGCTGCTGATCAAGATGATCCGGCTCGCTTTGATGATATTTGCCGTCGCGGTCGTCATGAGTGCGGTCGGCATCAACCTTTCGGCGCTGGCGATCTTTTCCGGCGCGGCCGGCGTCGGCATCGGCTTCGGCTTGCAGAAGATCGTCGCCAATTTCATCAGCGGCATCATTCTGCTGGCCGATAAATCGGTAAAACCCGGCGATCTCGTCACCATCGGCGACAGCTCGGGCCGCATCAGCGCGATGAAGACCCGCTACATTTCAGTCGCCGCCGGCGACGGCCGCGAATTCCTGATCCCGAATGAGGATCTGGTGACGCAAAAGGTCACCAACTGGACCTACACCGACAAGAACACGCTGGTGAAAGTCAATTTCGGCACCAATTACGACGCCGATCCGCGGCTGGTCTGCAAGCTCGCGATCGACGTCGCGGCCGCCGCGCCGCGCGCCATCAAGGGCAAGCCGCCGAACTGCATTCTCGTCGAATTCGCCGAGGCCGGCATGAAGTTTTCCCTCACCTTCTGGATCGCCGATCCGGACGGCATGGACAACGTCAAGAGCGACGTGATGCTCTCGCTATGGGAAGTGTTCAAGCGCGAGGGCATCCGGGTGCCCTATCCGGTGCGCGAAATCCGGATCCGCGGCGGCGCGCTGCCTGTCGAGACCACGGTCGAGGTTTCGAGCTGATGTTCAGATGCCTTGCTGCCAAACCCTTGGGCCCACCGCCCGGGTTCCGGTTGAGCCGGGACCAGGCGAGCGTACCAACCTTGGCTTGCACTAATGGCTCCGATCATTAAATTGGGCCTCCAAATCGCCCGTCGCAGTCGTTCCCGCAAAACCATGACAAGCCCATGAGCTATATCGAAGCCACAGATACCTCCCAGCGCAAGACCGGGCAGATCAAGCTGCATGGGCCGAGCGGCTTTGCCGGCATGCGCAAGGCCGGCGCGCTGGTCGCCGAGTGCCTCGATGAACTCACCGACATCGTCAAGCCGGGCCTGCCGACCTCGCGGATCGACGATTTCGTCCGCGACTTCGCCTTCGGCCATGGCGCGTACCCCGCTACCCTGATGTATCGCGGCTATCGCTATTCGACCTGTACTTCGATCAACCATGTGGTCTGCCACGGCATGCCCGGCGACCGGGTGCTGAAGGAAGGCGACATCGTCAACATCGACGTGACCTTCATCGTCGAGGGCTGGTATGGCGATTCCAGCCGGATGTATGCGGTGGGCCCGATCGCCCGCAAGGCCGAACGGCTGATCGAGGTGACCTACGAAGCCATGATGCGCGGCATCGCCGCGGTGAAACCCGGCGCCACCACCGGCGACATCGGCCACGCCATTCAAAGTCTTGTCGAACCGCAGGGCATGAGCGTGGTGCGCGACTTCTGCGGCCATGGTCTGGGCCGCATGTTCCACGACGAGCCGAACATCATTCATGTCGGCCGGCCCGGCGAAGGCGTGGTGTTGAAGCCCGGCATGTTCTTCACCATCGAGCCGATGATCAATCTCGGCAAGCCGCATGTGAAGATCCTGTCCGATGGCTGGACCGCGGTGACGCGCGACCGCTCGCTGTCGGCGCAATTCGAGCATTCGGTCGGCGTGACCACCAGCGGCGTCGAGATCTTTACGCTGTCGCAACGCCACGCCGAAAAGCCGCCTGCCATTTTATAGAATGAATCTTCTCAAAGCTTTGGCTTTGGCTTTGGTGCGCTGACCAGCTGGATTTTCATCTACATTCTTTCGACAAACGATTACGAATGGATGATTGGTGAGAAAGATGCAGATGGGTCGGACATGACCATCTGTTCCTTGCCGCTTCGGAACGACGATTATTCAGACATCGCTCTTTTGATGATGATCGTGTTGTATCGATCGCTCTCATCATGGGGGTCGGGCATATGCGGCGGCAGACGAATTTTATCCCCAATTTGGCGGTTGGATCTGGTCTTGTTTTGTTTACAGCCTATCGTTTTTATGGACGAACGCTCCTGTGCTGATGGGCCGAAACGCGGCTGCAATGCATCTTCGTTGCAGCGCCGATCTTTCCCTCGTCGTTGCTGATCGACAATGGCTGCTGTACATCGATGGCGCGCACTGGTTCAATTACATCGCATGTAATAGACTCGCCTCCGACGACCATCGCGTCGGCGACACGAAAGTCGGTTCGAAAGCTAGCATCGATGCCTGCGAATACCCGCGATACACGAGATGAGCCCGAGGAAGCCGAGGCGCCGCATTACCATGGCCATCGGATGCGGCTGCGCGAGCGCTTCCATGGCGCCGGCCCCGACGCCCTCAGCGATTACGAGCTGCTGGAGATGGTGCTGTTCAGCGCCCGGGCGCGGGGCGACGTCAAGCCGCTCGCCAAAATGCTGATCAAGACATTCGGCTCGTTCGCGGAGGTCATGCACGCGCCGGAAGCGCGGCTGCGCGAAGTCGACGGGGTTGGCGACAAGACGATCACGCAGCTAAAACTGATCGCGGCGGCCGCAAGCCGGATCGCCAAAGGCCAATTGAAGCAGCGCACTTTGCTGTCGTCATGGGACGACGTGATCGATTATTGCCGGACCAGCATGGCGTTCGCCGACAAGGAGCAGTTTCGGATCCTGTTTCTCGACAAGCGCAACCAGCTGATATCAGACGAGGTGCAGCAGGTCGGTACCGTGGACCACACCCCGGTCTATCCGCGCGAGGTGATCAAGCGCACGCTGGAGCTATCGGCCACCGCCGTTATCCTGGTGCACAACCATCCGAGTGGCGACCCAACGCCATCGCAGGCGGATATCCAGATGACCAGGGCGATCATCGATATCGCCGCGCCCTTGGGGATATCGGTTCACGACCACATCATCGTCGGCAAGAACGGGCATGCGAGCTTGAAGGGGATGCGGCTTATCTAGCGACGTTGGCTGTTGGCAGTAACCCCGATCTATTGCTGATCTCGCTATATCGACGCGAACGCCCCTTATGCGACATCGACCTTCACTGAATCGCGTACCGGGGAAATTTGGAGTATTTGCGCGTTGAGGATTACTCCACCTTGATGTTGGCGGCGCGAATCACCTTTCCCCACTTCTCGGTATCGTCGGCGATGAGCTTGCCGAAATCGGCTGGCGCCCCAACAAGGACCGTGCCATCGAGGTCGGCAACCCGAGCCTTGATCTCTGGATCGGCGAGGCCAGCATTGATCTCCTTGTTCAGTTTGTCGATGACCTCAGCGGGCGTGTTCTTGGGCGCGCCGAAGCCAAAGATGGAGCTCGCCTCATAGCCCGGAACGAACTCGCCAACAGTCGGGATGTCGGGTAGCGCCTCCGAGCGAGTGGCGGCGGTTATTGCCAGAGCGCGCAGCCTGCCGGCTCCTATGTATGGAATCGACTGAGCCGGGTTGGCGAAGAGGGCTTGCACCTGTCCGCCGAGCAGATCCGTGAGCGCGGGTGCCACGCCGCGATAGGGCACGTGCACCATCTCGACGCCCGTCATCATCTTGAACAGTTCGGCTGTGATGTGTGTGATCCCGCCCACGCCGCCTGAACCATATGAGAGCTTGCCCGGATTCGCTTTGGCATGGACGATGAACTCCGGAAGCGTCTTGGCCGGAACCGACGGGTGTATCGCCAAGACCAGAGCACCGCGCATGAAGCTCGCGACGGGCGCGATGTCGCGGATGAAATTGAAATTGAGTCTATCGTAGAGAGACGCATTGATAGCGTTTGGTGAACCAACCAAGAGCAACGTGTAACCGTCGGGGGGCGCATGCACGACCGCTTCGGTGGCGATGTTGCTGCCCGCGCCCGGCCGGTTCTCGATGACAAACGGGTGGCCGAGCCGTTTCGCAAGCCACTGACCGATCAAGCGCGCGAGGATGTCGTTGGGGCCACCGGCAGCAAAGCCGACGATCACGCGCACTGGCTGCGACGGATAGGTTTCTGCCCAAGTCAGGCGCGACACGGCCGGAAACGCAACTGCACCCGCCGCTAGATGAAGGAATTGGCGACGCAACACGGTCATGGCAACTCTGGTCCGAACTTTCGTGACGCACGGTCTTAGGGGCCGCGGTCAATCTATCGCGCAGAGCGAAGATACGGGATGTCCGTATACGCGTATAATGCTATGTTTTGATACGGCCATATCATCCTTGCAATGGGTTTACGCCATGCATTTGAGCGATCGCGCCAGCCTCCGGTTGAAGCTGCACGACCTCCATATTCTGATGACTGTTGTGCAGGCCGGCAGCATGAGCAAGGCGGCCACGCTCCTCAACACAACACAACCCGCGGTTTCCAGATCAATCGCGGTCCTGGAACGTACCATTGGCGTGCGGCTGCTTGAGCGTAATTCCCGTGGCATCGAGCCAACCGCTTGCGGTCGCGCCTTGCTCAATGGCGGGATGGCCGCATTCGATGACCTGCGTCAGGCGGTGAAGAACATCGAGTTTCTCGCCGACCCCACGGCTGGAGAGGTGCGGATCGGGTGTACCCCCTTACTGGCCGCGAGCTTCGTTTCGGCCGTTATCGATCGGCTCTCCCGACGCTATCCGCGCATGGTGTTTCATGTCGTGACGGGCTACGTGGAGACGCTGCACCGTGAACTGAGCGGGCGTAACGTCGATCTTCTGATCGCACGCAGATTCGGCCCCATCGCGGAAGAGCGGCTAGCCTTCGAGTTTCTCTTTGATGACTGCTCCGTCGTCGCGGCGGGTGCGCAAAGTCCATGGGTGCGTCGGCGGAGGATCGGATTTGCCGAACTGTTGAAAGAATCGTGGGTACTGCCGCCGCCCGGAAGCGAGATTGCGTCGATCGCAGCGGAAGCCTTTCGCGCGAACGGCGTCGACTATCCTCGCACGATCGTAGTCACCGATTCTCCTCACGTGCGGATGAGCCTTTTAACGACAGGGCGCTTCGTCACGATTCTCCCGGCTTCCGCATTGAAATTTCCCGCCATGCGCCCCGAGATCAAAGCCCTGCATGTCCAACTGCCAAATGCCCGCGCACCAAGCGGAGTCATCACCCTCAAGGCCCGCGAACTCAGCCCCGTCGCGCAGCTTTTCGTCGAGTTCGCCCGCGAATTTGCAAAGGCTCCAAGAAGGCGAGAATAACGACGCCAAGTCGGCTTGTGGCCTTCTCTGACCTCAGATGCAGCGAGCGGAATGTCCGGCGTTCGGGTGAGAGCCGACGTCCAGTCGTGACCGCCTGGGATCGAAAGCGAGTAAACGAGACCTTCCGTGCGGCAACGTGATGATCACGAACGATTATAGCCTACAGCCCCAATCCCCGTCCCCAACTCCGACCGGCGCCTTGGAAGCTGCTGCGCCTTCAAATCGATAAGCGGCGGAGTGACTTCATGCACAACCATCCGAGTGGCGACCCAACGCCATCGCAGGCGGATATCCAGATGACCAAGGCGATCGTCGACATCGCCGCGCCCTTGGGGATATCGGTTCACGACCACATCATCGTCGGCAAGAATGGGCATGTGAGCCTGAAGGGGCTGAAATTGATGTGATCACGAGCGCCAGCCTTTTTCTCGCGATTCTTAAATGTTCAAGAACGCTCAAGGCATTGGGCGCTCGGGCCGGCAGGTCAAGGCCGAATTACCCAGGCGCAAGACTGCGGTTTCGAGACAATCTGCGCTCGCACGGCCGCGGCCGCCGCGACCAGTCGATCGGCGAGGGTGCCCGGATCGCCCACGCCCGCTGATGCCAGCTCCAGGCGAGCGATATGGGGCAGCATGCTTTGGTAGGTCATGGCTAACAATCGCCACAGCGGCGAATTATGGCCGCCGGCGATCGACTCCCAGATCAGGTGGGGAGTTGGCAGGTCAGCTTCCTCGAAGCAGGCGATCAGTCGGCCGCCGACTTCGCGATGCGGCAGCATCGCGTCGAATACGGAGTTCAAGCATCTTTCCAAAGATGCATGGAGACCGATGATCGGCAGCGTATGGGAGCTGACGTGACCTGCGGGCTCGTGGAACGCGACGACACCCCCCTGGCGTACCGCCGTCGCCGCTCGCCGTATCATCGCAACGGGATCAGACTGGTGGTGCAGGATATAGCGGCCGATCGCAGCATCGAATACACCGCAGGCAGGAAATGCCTCATCCGAGGCGACCACGAATTCAATCTGCCGATGTCCGGCCGCGATCGCCTTGGTCCTCGCCATTTCGATCGCGCGGGATTCGCGATCGAACGCAACAACGCTGCCGGTATCCCCGACGGCCTCGGCAAGTAGCATGGACACATCGCCGGCGCCGCAACCGATGTCGAGCACACGCATCCCAGGTCCGATGCCGCATTCCCGGATCAATCGTCGGCTGACGCCAGCTATGATGTCGGCTTGGAACTGCAGGCGTTCGATTTCAAGGTCTGCGTGACCCAAAACGTAGGCGGACGTAACGTTCATTGCTTGACCCACCGCGCAGAGGCT
>Ga0209839_10000832_pt1 | contig 15716 bp, 9 predicted proteins | sample OrgsoiDNA2013050_FD_185800 | JGI IMG/M metagenome (GOLD analysis project Ga0209839, IMG submission 185800) | Permafrost soil microbial communities from the Arctic, to analyse light accelerated degradation of dissolved organic matter (DOM) -... | ecosystem: Environmental > Terrestrial > Soil >... | reverse complement strand
CGACATGGCGAACCCGGTCAGGTTGGGCAGGATGGCGTTGCGGGCCGCGTAGTCGAGCATGATCCGCCGGCCCGGCAGGCCCTTGGCCCTGGCCATCCGGACGTAGTCCTCGGCCAGCGTGGTCACCATCGTGTTGCGCATAGTCAGCACCCAGGTGCCGATGGTGGTGATCAGCAGCGCGGCCGCGGGCAGGATGGCGTGCTCCAGGATGTTCCCGACGAACGCCGGGGTGAGCGCGGGCGTCAGCGTGACATCGAACCCGAAGGCGGCCGGCAGCCACTGCAGCTTGACCGCGAAGATCAGGATCAGCATCATGCCGATCCAGAAGTACGGGATCGCCGAGGTGATCACGAAGAGCGGCGGCAGGATGCTGTCGGCCACGCCGCCGCGCCGCCAGGCCGCCACGATGCCCGTGCCGGTGCCGAGCACGAAGGCCAGCACGGTGGTCACGCCGACCAGGCCGAGCGTCCAGGGGATCGCGTCGAGGATCACCCGGCCGACGGACTCGGGGTAGAAGTACAGGGAGGTGCCGAACTTGCCGGTCGACACGTCACCCAGGTAGCCGAAGTACTGCGAGATCAGGCTGCGGTGGGTGTTGACGCCGAATGCGACCTCCAGCGCCTTGAGCGCCTGGCCGGTCACCGGGCCGCGGAACTTGCCCATCATGGCCAGCGCCGGGTTGCCGGGCATCAGCCGCGGCAGGAAGAAGTTCAGGGTCAGTGCCGCCCACATGGTCAGCAGGAAGAAGCCCAGGCGGCGAAGAACGAACCTCACGATTTCCTCCAGGCCATCATCGCCGCATCATCCGTTACCTCCGTTTGCGCGGATACCGGGCTGGCGCGCCCCGCCGGAGCGGAGCGCGCCAGCCCGCGCCGGTTACTTCGGCCCGACCTTCATCAGCAGCTGGCCCCAGTCCGGGTAGCTGTAGGCCGCCGGCTGGGCGTACGGGTCGCTCTGGGTGACCCAGCCCTTGAAGCTCGCGGTGCTGTACTGGTACCAGTCGACCGACTCGGTGACCGGGATCACCGGGACGTCCTTGAGCATGACCGCCTCCAGCTTGCTCACGATCGCGTGCTGGGCGGTGGTGCTGGCGGTGGCGCCGTAGGAGTTGATCAGGGCATCGGTCGCGCTGTTGGAGTAGCGCTCGAAGTTCGAGCCGGCCGGCTGGCCGATCGCGGCGGTGTTGGCCGAGTCGAGCCACTGGCGCAGCTCGTAGTACGGGGTGGGGCCGCCGGTCTCGCTGCCGTAGGCGAGCTGGTAGTTGCCGTCGTACAGCGCGGCCTCGTAGGCGGGGGCCGCCATGTTCTTCGGCGTGACCTGGATGCCGACCGCCTTGAGGTCGGCCTGCAGGACGTTGACCGCGGCGACCCAGTCGGAGAAGCCGCCGTTATTGATGATGGAGAAGGACAGCTTCTGGCCGCCCTTGGCCATGATGCCGTCGGAGCCCTTGGTGTAGCCGGCGGCCTTGAGGATCGAGATCGCCTTGGCCGGGCTGTAGGCGTAGTTGCTGCCGTAGGCGGCCGCCTGCGAGGTGTCCAGCCAGCTGGAGAACGTGGGCGTGACGACGCCGGACTGGTTCGAGGCCGGCTCGTAGCCGTACTCGCCGATCGTGGAGGCGCGCTGCTTGTCGATCGCGTACGACATGGCCTGCCGCACGGCCACATTGCCCAGGATCGGGTTCTTGAGGTTGATGAACATGGAGACGTTGGCCACCGGCGGGAACCAGTAGTGGTTGGCCGGGCTCTTGGACAGGTAGAACTTCTGGATGCTCGGGATGAACTGGCTGCCCCACTGCGCCTGGCCGTTGGCCAGGTAGGTGTTAGCGGTGTCGTTGCTGGTGAAGGCCGGGTAGTTGACCGTCTTCAGCTTCGGCTCGCCCGGCACGTAGTAGTGCGGGTTGGCCGTGTAGGTGATGTTCTGCGCGGTGCACGAGGTCGTGAACGCGCCGGTGCCGACCGGCTTGGTGTCCGGGTACTTCACCGGGTCGGCGACCTTCGACCAGATGTGCTGCGGGACGATCGCGACCTGGTCGGCGATGTAATAGAAGTAGTTCGTCGCCGGGGCCTGGAAGGTCATCACGACCTGGTTGGAGCCCTTCTGGGTGACGCTGGACAGCACCGACCAGACGGCGTTGATGTCCAGGGCCTTGTTCTTCTTCAGCAGGTTGAAGCTGTAGACCACGTCCGCGGCGGTCATCGGCTTCCCGTCACTCCACTTGACGCCGCTGCGGATGGTGAAGGTGAGCGTCTTGTTGCCGTTGCCGTAGGTCCAGCTGGAGGCCAGCCACGGGGTGGCCTGGGCGTTCTGCAGCGTGTTGACGAAGACCAGCGGCTCGTAGACGGGTCCGAACGAGTAGCTGATGTCCGACAGGTTGTACGGGTTGAAGTTACAGGTCCACAGGCTGCCGCTCTCGTTATCGATAGTCAGCACGCCGCTAGCGCCCGACGACGAGCCGCCGCCAGATCCCGAGCTCGAGGATGAGCTGGTCCCGCACGCGGCCGCCAGCAGGCTGGCCACGAGGATGACCCCGATCGACATAAGTCGTTTCATATGCCTAGCCCTTCAGGGGGTGAGTCCTGCGCACCAGTCCCGGTCGGCCGTCGTTGGCCTGAGGCCGGCCGCGCTGCGCAGGCGCCGGAGATGACGCGGCCCGAGGCTTCGATGCCGCCGCGAGGAGGGATGTAGCGTACCTTTCATGCCTGATAGTGCGTGTTGGTATTCAAAGTCCTGCTCGTGATTCTCGTGTCTTCTGTGATTTCTGTTTCTTTTGTTGTGTCCGGGAAGTCGGTGCGATCGAGGTCGGGGGCGGGGAAGTCGGCGCCGGGGAAGTCGGCGCCGGCGAGGTCGGCGGCGTCCACCGCCAGGGCCACGGCCCCGAGCAGCGGCGCGTCGTAGGGGAAGTGCGCCACCACCAGCTCCGGCGGGAACGGCGGCCCGGCGCTGAGCGCATCGCTGAGCCTCGGGCCGATCCGGTCCCAGGACCTGACCAGGCCGCCGCCCACGGCTATCCGAACCGGATTGACGAGGATGGCCAGGTTGACCAGATGAAACGCGAGCTCTTCGGTGAACTCCGTGATCAGCTCGCTGAGCGCCTTGTCGCCAGTCCCGGCGGCGAAGACGTCGGCCGCCGTCAGCGGCCGGGGCCGGCCGGGCATGCCGCTGGCCCGCTGCGCGAGGGCCAGCCCGCTGACCCGCTCCTCGAGCATCGTGCGCCGGTCAAGGTCCTGTCCGACGTCGGACAGGGTCCGCAGGTTGTACCCGATTTCGCCCGCCGCGCCGTTGCCGCCGGAGATGACCTGGCCGCCGGCCACCAGGGCCGCGGACAGGCCCGTGCCGAGGTTGAGGTAGACGCCGGGATCACAGCCGCGCAGGGCGCCCCAGCGGCACTCGGCGGCGGCGGCGGCCTTGGCGTCGGTGGCCATCTCGATGACGGCTCCGCTGAACGCCTCGCGCAGTTCGCGGCCGAGCGCGAGGCTTTCCCAGCCGTCGATGGCCGGGGCGAGCTCGACCCTGTCGTCGTAGGGGATGCCGAACGTGGCCGCGCCTACCGCGGCCAGTTCGCTGCCCGGCGCGGCGGTGGCCAGCAGGCCGCGCGCCGCCCGGATGCCGCGCTGAAAGACCGCCTGCGCTCCGGCGCCGCCGCCGGCCGCGGGACCTGCGGCGCCATCGGCAGGTGCGCCGTCGGCGGCGGCCGTGGCGGTCCGCCCATCGCCGACCGCCGCGCCGTCGCCGACCGCCGTGGCGGCCCGCGCGTGGCCGCTGGTTCGGTGGGCGGCGGTGGGCGGCAGTGTCCCGGTGCTCACGGTCGCGGACGCCAGCCGGTTGCCTCGCAGGTCACAGACCGCAACGGCGATCTTCGTGCCACCGAAGTCGAGGCCGAGCACGACCGGAGGACGTCTCACCATCACCTGCCAGCGCCGTCGGGGAAGCTCACCTACCGTCAGCCGGAGGGCAAGACCATGAGCTTTACATCAAGATAGTTAGGACAGTATCCTAACTATCAAAACGGTAACAAGGGTCGTAGCCGAAATGTGACCCGGTATCGGCGCCGCTGACGGTGCACCCCGGTGGGCATCCCGCCCACTTCCCGCCCACGTCCCCGTGGCGCGCGGACGGGATTGCAGTCGCGGCGGGTGGCGGCGCGTTGCTAGCTTGACTGCGCTGCTTGCTTAACGTTCGCTACCTGGGCGGAGGCCTGTTCGGTTGGACATGATCTCGTTCGGCTCGGTGTTTCTCGAGCTGGTCTTCGGTCACGTGCACACGCTGCCCGGGCCAGGGGAGGAAGTCTTCACTGACGAGTTCGCGGTGTCCTGCGGCGGCGCCGTGACCAGCGCCAGCGCCGCCGCCAGGGCGGGCGTGCAGGCTGGCCTGTGCACGGTGCTGGGCGATGATCTCGGCTCCGGCGTAGTGCAGGAGTACTGCGCCACGGCGGGCGTCGACCTGGGTCCGTCGCTCCGCGTGCACCGCCGGTCCGCCGGGATCACGGTGGTACTGAACTTCGACGGCGACCGGGCCTTTGTCACTCACATCCCGCCATGGCCGGCCAGCGAGCCGGCGGAGATCGACCGCTGGCGGCAGGTGCTGCACCGGGCCCGGCCCCGCTGGTGCTACCTGCACGGCAGCGCGGGCGTGCCTGATTTCCTGCGCGATGCCCGCGCCCAGGGAACCAAGACGGTGCTGGATGTCTCCCTCGGTGATGAGCGCAGGCGCGATGTCGTCATCGAGTGTGTCCGGCTGGCAGACCTTTTTGTTCCGAACGAGGCGGAGCTTCAGCGGCTGACCGGGACCGGCAGCACCGAGGCGGCCGTGGCGGCGGCCATGGCCTGGGGCACCCCGATGGTCGTCACCCGTGGCGCGGCCGGCGCGCTGGTCGTGGGCCCGGACGGGACGACCGAGGTCAGCGAGGGGGTCCGCCAGGTGCAGGTCCGGGACCTGACCGGGGCGGGCGACACGTTCGCCGGGGCGATGATCGGCGCACTGGTCCAGGGCGCCCCGCTGATCGCGGCGGTGGCCGCCGCCAACGCCGCGGGCTCGCAGGCCGTGAGCCGCCTGGGCGCCGTCGGGGAGGTCGAGGTGGCGGGCTTCAGCTCGGCCGCGCAGACGGTCGGCGCGATATTGACCACGGTTCAGCAGGCCACGGTTCAGCAGGCGACGGGGCAGCAGGCCACGGGGCAGGAGATAACGGAGATGGAGGCCGAGCAGTGAAGCTGGCAATCCTCGGTGGCGGCGGCGTGCGAATGCCGGCGTTCGTCCGGGCGGTCCTGACGAGCAGGCCAGGCGCCTTTGACCAGATCAGCCTCTTCGAGCCGGACGATGCGCGCCGGAACACGATCTGCCGGCTGGCCGCCGAGCTGGCGACCGCCCTCGGTCAGCCGGGCGTCGTCCAGGTGACCGGCGACGCCGCCGAGGCGTTCACCGGCGCCGACTACGTGTTCTCGGCCATCCGGGTGGGCGGCGACCGCGGCCGGGTCATCGACGAGGAGGTCGCGCTGCGGCGCGGCATCGTGGGCCAGGAGACGACCGGTCCCGGCGGCTGCGCGATGGCGCTGCGGACCATCCCGGTCGTGCTGTCGTACTGCGAGTTGCTCAGCCGCTGTGCACCGGACGCGGTCCTGATCAACTTCACCAATCCGGCGGGCCTGATCACCCAGGCGATCTGCGCGCAGGGCCTGGTCTCGGCGGTCGGGGTCTGCGACACGCCGGGCGGCACCGTGTCGCGGATGTCGGACTTCCTGGGCGCCGGCACCTACGAGGTGGCCGGCTCCTACGCTGGACTGAACCATCTGGGCTGGGTGTGCTCGCTGCGGGCCGATGGCCGGGAGCGCATCGGCGAGCTACTGGACAGGTTCGAGGAGCTGCAGCACTTCGATCACCGCTTCGCGGGCTTCGACCCGGCGGTGGTCCGGCGGGTGGGCGCGATACCGGCCGAGTACGTCTACTACTTCTACGACCCGGGCCGCTACGTCCGCGAGGTCGCGCGGGCCGGGACCAGCCGGGGGCAGGACGTGCTGGCGCTGAACTCCGAACTGCTCGCCGGGGTCAGCCGGGCATTTGCCGACGGCGACGTGCAGGCCGCCTGGTCGGCCTATGACACGCTGATGGGCGTGCGTCGCGACACCTACATGCGCACCGACACCGACGGCGATAACGGCCAGGGCCAGGCCCGCACGCTGCGTGCCGCGGCCGGTTCCACCGCCATCGACTCCGCGCGGATCGGCGGCTATGAGGGCCTCGCGCTGCGGGTGATCGACGGCCTTTCCGGGCGTGCGCCGGGCGAGGCCATCGTTAATCTTCCGAGCGGTACGGTCCTGGGCCTGGATCCCGGTGACGTCGTCGAGCTGCCTGCCCGGGTGGAGCCGGCCGGGCTGACGCCGCTGCCGGTGCCGGAGCTGCCGCGGCCCGCACGGGCCCTGATCGAGCAGGTGAAGGGCTATGAGCGCGGCATCGTCGAGGCCGCCATGAGCGGCGACGCCGGGCTGGCGGGCGTGGCCCTCTCGGAGCATCCGCTGGTGCCGGGGATCACCGCGGCCCGGGAGCTGATCGACGAGTACCGCGAGCGACACGGCCGTCATCTTGCTTACCTGCGGTAGGCAGCGATGGAGATCGGATAGCGGGATAGCGGGATGGCGGAGGAGATTACGATGACGAGCGCCGGCGGCCAGGCCGCCCGGCCCCAGCTGCTCCGAGCGCTGAACGAGCAGCTGCTGCTCAGCCACATCCGCAGGCTCGGCCGCTGCTCCCGGGCCGATCTCGCGCGGCTGTCCGGGCTGTCCAAGCCCACCGTCTCGCTGGCCCTGGCCAACGTCGAGCGCTCCGGCCTGGTCAGGGAGGCGGGCCAGCGCACCGGCGTACCGGGCCGCTCCGCGCTGCTGTATGAGGTCAGGCCCGACGCGGGGTACGTGCTGGGCCTCGACATCGGGCAGCAGTACCTGCGCGGGGCGCTGGCCGACCTCAGCGGCCAGATCATCGGCCGGTCTACTGTCCGGTCCCGCGCCTCCAGCGTGGCCGGGCGGGTGGCCGAGCTGGTTCGGCTCGCTGACGAGCTGTGCGGGGGCGCCGGCATCAGCCGGGCCGATGTCACCCAGACCGTCATCGGCAGCCCCGGCGTCTACGACCCGCGGCGCAATGCGATCGCGCTGGCGGGCGGCCTGGCCGGCTGGGGGCGGCCGGCCGTGCTGGCCGGCCTGCGGGACGCCTTCGGCCCACAGCTTGTCGTCGAGAACGACGTCGACGCCGCGGCGGTCGCCGAGCGCGAGCACGGGCACGGCAGGCAGGCCAGCACCTTCGCCTTTGTCTCCATCGGCACGGGGATCGGCATGGGCCTGGTCATCGACGGCAAGCTGCACCGGGGCGTGCACGGCGTGGCCGGCGAGATCGCGTACATGCCGATTTCCGAGGGCCAGGGCAGCTCGCCCGAAGACGCTAGGCGGCGGGGCACTCTGGAGGCCGCGGGCGCCGCCTCGGCGGTCGTCCGGGCCGCACGCCGGGCCGGGATGCGCGGCTCGGTGTCAGCGCGGCGCGTCTTCGAGGCCGCGGCGGGCGGCGACGAGCGCGCCGCCGACGTGGTAGCGGCCGAGGCGCTGCTGGTCGCCAAGGCGGTCTGCGCGATCATCACCGTGGTCGATCCCGAGCTGGTCGTGCTGGGCGGCGGGATCGGCCAGGCGCCCGGGTTCGCGGCGGCGGTCACTACGCAGCTCAGCGCGCTGGCGCCGGTGCTGCCCGATGTCCGGGTCAGCGCGCTCGGCACCGACGCGGTTGTGGACGGCTGCCTGGCCTCGGGCGCGGAGCTCGCGTGGCAGCGGCTGACCGCCCTGCTCCCGTCGGCGGTGCCGGACGGGCTGGCGGCCGCGGCACCCCAGGTGAGCGGGGGCTGAGCCGAGTCCTGGAGCCGAGTCCCAGAGCCGGTCAGGTCCGTCCGGACCGGATGTACTCGGTCGTGGCCGGCCGCCATAGCAAGGCGACCGCGCCCGCGCCCACCAGCCACATCGGCACCAGGACCAGCTTGTAAACCATCGAGGTGGGCTGGCTGATGGAGATGGCGAAGTTCAGCGTGCTGATCACGAACAGGATGGTGGCGATGATCCTGGCCCAGCCTCGCCCGGCCTGGTTTGTCCTGGCCATCACGATCCACAGCGCGATCGTGACCAGCCAGGTGACGACGAAGTAGGCGACCTCGGCGTGCACGGTCGTATTGAGGCGGGCCGAGCTCCAGCCCGGGTGCGCCGTGCGCAGCAGACTCTTGGCCTTCCCGACCGTCGTCAGGGTGATGATCAGGTCCAGCGCCGCCAGCACGGCCCCCGCGTACATGAGCTTGACGGCCGTGCGCACCGAGCCGGGCGGCTCCATCGCCGGCACCGTCGTCACCAGGGGCGCCGCCGGCCGGGCCTTGGTCGCCCCGGGCCGTGCCTTGGTCGCCCCGGGCCGTGCCTTGGCCGCCGCAGTAACCGGCGGGGCTTTCGGCAGGCGATCGGTCGGCTGCTTCGGCTTGGCCATAGCCGCTCCTGTCATGTCGGGTCGCGCGCCTCAAATTAGCACCAGGTGCGGCCAGCCCGCGCCCGGCGCTGGCTACCTGGACCCTGCGGCCGGGCCCACTGCGGATAACCGCCCTGGGTGCCGGTCTCACCTGTGGAAATTCCTGAGTGGTTCGGATTACACCTGTGGGAACCAGCGCGATCCGAACCACTCAGGAAATCGGGGACCCTGGAACGGCGGCTAGCGGCGCCAGACGCTGATGCCCGAGTCCGGGGTGCTGACGCGGTAGTCGACATGGAAGCCGGTCGCGTACAGGTAGTTGATCACGGACCGCCGGGCGGCCTGGTGCCTGCCGTGCCAGACGATCACCCAGCCGATGTTCATGCGGCGGAGGCTGCGCAGGGCGGCGGTGCGGTCTGCCCCGCCGGGCGGGAACCTCGCCCCGTTCTGGGCCTCGTACAGATAGCGGTAGAACGAGTAGTGCGAGATGCCGCTGCGGGTCGGCCGGGGCACCCAGGACGTGTACGAGATCGCGCGCGGATGGCCGTCCGTAGTGGCCAGGACGAGTGCCTGCGGCGGCATCGGCCAGCCGGTCAGCCCGACGCCGCCGCGCAGGCCGAAGGGCACGTCGACGACGATCGAGCGGGACTTATCGGCGGCGATGGGCCCGTCCACGCTGGGCATCGTGGCGTGCATCGTCGGTGCCCTGGAAGCCGACCAGCCGGCCTCCAGGAATCCGGCGGCCGCGACGATGACGATGACCGCCGCGGCGACCACCGGCCGGGCATGCTGGCACAGCCACTGGATTGCCGCGCCGGCCAGCACGGCGGCGCCCAGCAGGCCCAGCAGCGCGAGCCGGTCAGCCTCGCGCAGGGCCGACAGGCCAGGGACGCGGACCAGCCAGGTATAGGGCATCAGCAGGGAAACCGTGACCCCGTGCCAGGACGACGCCAGCGGGATGTAGGTCCTGGCCCCGACGCCCAGCGTCGGTCCCAGCGCGAGGGCCGAGCCCGCCAGCCAGAGCAACGCCAGCCACCACGAGGATCGTCGGCGCCAGGTCAGGGCCAGCCCGATGATGGCGAGCCCCGCCAGCGTGATCCCGAAGGTCGGGATGCCCTCCGAGGGCTCGGGGAACTGGTAGGCGGCGGCTAGCTGCGCGAGATGGAAGTGAGCCAGCCGGGGGGATGGCGCGAACATGGTGGGCAGGCCCACCCCGTACTCCCGGTAGGTCTGCGTCAGCTCGTTGGGCGCGACGGCAGCCCCGCCCTCGGCCACCTGGCGGATCATCGCGAACAACTGCGGGGCGGCGACGATGACCGCCACGCCCGCGGCCAGGGCCAGGGTGCGCAGGGCGCGCAGGGCGCGCGGGCCGGGCGGGGGGCGCTGCCGAGGGCCGGCCGCCGCGATGCCGTGCTCCCGCAAGGCCATCCGGATCAGCCAGGGCACCAGCACGGCGGCGGCGAGGAGCGCGGCCACCACGGCCGATTCCTGGTTGGTCAGCACGCTGGCGCCGAGCACCAGGCCCAGGATGATGCCTTGGCGGCGTCCCGGACAGCGCCGCAGCGCAACCACCGCCTCCAGGGTCAGGGGCAGGAACAGCGTTCCGATCGAGATGTTGAGGTGATAAATGTTCTGCCAGGTCACCATGGTGGACAGGCCAAAGAAGGCGCCGGCGGCGATAGCGCCCGGCGGACCGAGCCACAGCCGGGCCGCGCGGTACATCACGTAACAGAGCAGGCCGGGCATCGCGACGGTCAGCACGCCGAACGACGCGGCCGGGCCGAACAGCAGGGTGACCGGCGTCATGAGCAGGCCGGGCAGCGGCATCAGCGTGTCGAATCCGAGCCGGATGCCCGTGGGTGCGGCCATGTACTGGGTAAACCACGGGTCCCCCAGATGCGCGACCTGGTGCGCCATCCACCACAGCGCCCAGACGTAGCTGGAGACGTCGGGCACCTTGAGCAGCTCGCCGTTCACCAGATTGGCCGTCATCGGCCAGGTCACGGCGATCCCGGCGACGATGTACCCGGCCAGCAGCAGCAGCTGCGCCGCCGCCGGGCGGCGCAGCGGAGCCCGCAGCCGCTGGCGGATCCCGGCGCCGGCTCCCTGGCCCGGGGTCGGGTGGCTGTCGGCCGCGCCCTCCGGCGTGCTGGCGGGCTGGCCGGCGACCGGGCGAGCCGGGGCTGTCCCCGTGTCGCTCGCCGGCCCGCGGCCTGGCCCGGCGGCCTCGGCCCTACTGGCGTTCATGCCGCCCCGACTCGCCTCGGTGTCCGTCGCGGGTGTCCGTCGCGCGCGCCGCGACGGCTCGCCTCCCGCGTAACGCCGCCACGCGATCTCACCGTCCCGCTCACCGTCCCGCTCACCGTCTCGGCACGTCCGGAGCTGGCATGGCCGCGCTTGCTGCGGCCCGCTCGACGTCCGGAGCTGGCATGGCCGCGCTTGCTGCGGCCCGCTCGCTTCATGAGCCCACCTTGTCGCTGTGCGCTGTAGCTGGCTGTCCCCCCCAGGATCGCTGCTGTCAGGCGGCTGGCTGTGACTGCGCGGTGCTGGGTGCAGGACTCACGTCCTAGCCGCATAGCCCGGTGAGCGCCAGCGCCCCGCTCTTGCCGCCGGGCCTCCCCGTGGCTCAAGTCGCCCGAGGTCGATCCGCTGACTCCCCGGTCCCGCGCCGCCGCCTGTAGGAAGGTTACCGCTGCGAACGTCGGCCGCGCGCATTAGAGCCGCCTCCCGGACGCCCGGCTGCCTAGTTAGCGGGATGAGCGGTAACGCGGGCCGGGCGCGTGCACCGGCTACAGTCCTGGGGTGGCTCTCGTGGAAGACATCAGCCTGCGCCTGCCGCCCGCCAGGCTGCTGCGCTGGGAGATCGTCGCCGTCTTCGCGCTCTCGCTGGGCGCCAGCGCGCTCAACGCGCTGCTCGACCTGATCGGCTCCCTGCTGTCTAAGCAGTCCCTCGGGCATCAGCAGGCGCTCCTCGTCGGGCCTCTCGCGGTCAATCCATGGCTGGACCTGGCCCTCCAGGTAGCGGGCATCGCCGAGGCCCTGACGCCGGTCCTGCTGGTCCTGTACCTGCTGGCCAGATCCGGCGAACGGACCTCCGACATTGGCCTGGACGCCAGCCAGCCCGGTACCGACGCGGCGCGCGGCGCGCTTCTCGCGGCCGTGATCGGCGGCGGCGGCCTGCTCCTCTACATCGCGGCCTTCCACCTCGGGCTCAGCCTCAACGTGGTTCCCGAGAGCCTGCCCGCCGTCTGGTGGCGCGTCCCGGTCCTGCTGCTCAGCGCGGCGCACGACGGGCTCCTAGAGGAAGTTGTCGTCCTGGCCTACCTGCTGCGCAGGCTCGATCAGCTGGGCTGGACCCCGTGGAAAGCCATCCTGCTCAGCGCGGTGCTGCGCGGTTCTTACCACCTTTACCAGGGATTTGGGGCTTTTGTCGGCAATGCGGTGATGGGCATCGTCTTCGGCATCCTGTACAAGCGGTGGGGGCGGTGCATGCCGATGGTCATCGCGCACACGCTGATCGACGCGGTCGCGTTCGTGGGCTATGCGGCCCTGCACGGCAAGGTGTCCTGGCTCCCGTAACCGCCGGGCCCGCCGTGGCGGCGTAGCCGCTTCGCCGCCACCGCGCCGCGCCGCGCCACGTTCCTGGGCGCCTTCCGGCATTGACAGGCTGCCGATGGCGGCCAAACTATAGGGTGCCTTTAGGCAGAATTCACTCGCACGTCCGATGGGGTTTATTAAATGCCCAAATCGCTGAAAGAAGACGTTGTATTCGGGCTGGGCGGCGCCTGGGGATTCGCGCGGGATGACCTGACCAGCCCGGAGCGGGCGGCCAGGGCGGGGGCGTTCACCGACAGCACTCCGCCGGTCGCCGCGGCGGCCTTTACCGAGTTGCGGGTGCACGGCGTGTCCGGGTCGGACGGCCCGACGATGCTGGAGCATCCGGCCGCGCTCCAGGTCGCCGGCGACACCACCACGATGTTCTACCGGCGCTGGTCCCCGGCCGGATCCGGCGGCGCAGGCGTCCCGTGGAAGCTTGAGGCATATTCCTGGGGAGGCCTCACGGAGGCGCCGCTGGCGTCGGCGTCCTGGCTGCTGTTTGCCCCGTTCATGCTCTATAACGTCGCCCATTTCGCGCTGCCGCCAGCGCAGCAGTACGAGATCGAGCAGGCCGAGCAGCCGTCGGCTGATCCGCAGGTCGGCGGGGACGCGGAGCCGCCGCCCGAGGCGGCGGAGGGTCATCCCGCGCAGCTGCTCAGCCGGGACTGGTGGCACGCGCGGGCCCAGGTGGTGCTGCGGCTGCTGGCGTTCTCGGCGACCGTCCAGTTCATCGCCGCCATCGTGTCGATCCTGGTGAATACCATCGCCGTGCAGGCGGGAAACGCCCATTTCCCGTCCTGGCTGTCGTGGTACCCGCAGTTGCCGACCGGTGACCGGGTCACGCTGGCCATGATCGGGGTGGCCGCGGTAATCGCGGTGATGTGGCTGATCAGCGTGCGAACCGCGCAGCGCTACGAGGCCCGTACCAGCCCGGCCCGCCCGGCGGTCAGCCACCGGTGGCCGCTCACGCAGACCGGTTTCTGGAAGGGTCAGCAGCTGGTCCTGCGGCACCGCAGCCTGCACGCCGCCGGCGCCGTCGCCGCGACCGCGCTTATCGTCGCGCGGCCCGCGGCCAACATGAGCGGCGGCCGCGTGACGGTGCTGGCAGCGGCCGCGCTGGTGCTGGCCCTGGTCCTGGTCAGCCTGTGCCTGCCGCTGGCCGACCGGCAGGCGGTGACGCTGGCTGCCGCGCCGCGGCGTGACAGCCTGACGACCCGGGACCGGACGCGCGGCACGCTGTGGTGCCGGCTGCTGCTGGCGGCCGCCGCGGTGGTATTCGTCGGCGGGCTGCTGTCGGGCGGCTGGCCGACCGGGACTAAGGCGAGTCCCGGCACAATGCCGGGTTTCACGAATATCTGCGCGTTCTTGCTGATAGCGGAGGTTCTGCTGCTGATCGTTCTCGCGGTGATCGTCGCGGTACTGGTCAGCCGCGCTCCGCAGCAGCCCTCGCTCTCCACGCCGCTCGCCGCCGGTCATCTCACGACCCTGCTGGCCGTGCTCGCGGTGGGCCTGGGCGGGGTGTTCGGCGCGCTGCTGAACCTGTTCGCTACCCGGCTGCTGGGGACGCCGGTGCCCAGCGGCATCCGGTTCGCGGTGCCGCCCGCCAACGCGCTGCAGATCCCGTGGCCCATCTACGCGTTCGCCGCTGCTCCCATCGGGATCCTGATCGGCATCCTGATTTCGGGGGCGTGGGTGCTGGTCACCTGGCGGCGGAATGCCAGCGGGTTCGCGGGACTAGGCCGAGACGACGAGCTGACCGGCTCGGAGGTGGCCCAGTTCTACGGCACCGAGTACGGCGACCTCGACACCGCGCCGTACGCCAGCCGGCGTAAGAAGATCGCGGGTGCCTGGGCCATCGGGCTGCTCGCCGACCAGGCTGCGGTCATCGCTGGCGGGGCGGTCGGCGCCATGGTCGTCGCCACCGCCTGGGCGGAGATTTACGCCGCGCAGGCGTCGCGTCATACGGCCCTCGATCAGAGCCTGCACGGGCTGGCGGCGGCCGAAAGCCTCATCGGCCTGTTCCTGGCCGGGCTGCTGGTGACGCTGCTGCGCCTGGATTACTCCGATAGTTCTCAACGCAAGACCGTCGGCGCGCTCTGGGACGTCGCCACCTTCTGGCCCCGGGCCGCGCATCCGTTTGCCCCGCCCTGCTATGCCGAGCGCGCGATCCCCGAACTGGTCGACCGATTGCGCATCCTCACCGGAACCGTGCCGGAATCCCCGGCCGACCCGGCGTGGCTGCAAATCGCGGCGCACCGGCTCAACTCCGGCGCGACCCAGTCCCCGCACCTGACGATCCCGGCCGGCCCGGTCCTGCTGACCGGATACAGCCAGGGCTCGATCATCGCGCCGGCTGTCATCGCGCAACTGCCCGACGAGACGCGGGACCAGGTCGCGCTGCTGACGCTGGCCTGCCCGGCCCGGCGCCTGTACGGGCGGTCGTTCCCGGCCTATTTCGGCCAGCTCGCGATCGAGACGCTCGGCACGCTGCTCGACATCCCGGCCGGACGCGGCCAGGGCGGCACCGCACCGGAGAGTCCCACGTTCCGCAAGTGGAAGAACCTGGTGCGGCCCACCGACTACATCGGCTCCTGGATCTTCGACCGGCCCGTCCCCGACTACTCGGCCGGATCCGACCCACTCCGCATTCAGGAGGGCGTCGATCAGCCGTGCTGCGATCCGGTGTCCGCGGCCGCCGATCTCGATCCCACCCCGCCGCCCGTCCACTACCACTCCCGCTTCTGGGCCGACCCGCGGGTCACCCAGCTGGGGACGTACCTGGGCGCGAATTCATTCCTGCCGCCGGGCCCGCCGCCGCCATCGCCGCTTCCGGTCCCGGCCCAGTCTCCGGTCCCGGCCCAGTCTCCGGTCCCGGCCCCGGCTGCGGTCCCGGCCCCGGCTGCGGTCCCGGCCCCGGCTGCGGTCCCGGCCCAGTCTCCGGAGCCGGCCCCGGCTGCGGATCCGGTATCGCCGTGGCCACCGGAGCCGCCGGAGTGGTAGCGGCCCGCGGCGGGGGCTGCCGGGCGTCGTGGTCGACGGCCGGGGCAAACCGGCCGGCTTCCGTGATCACTTCCGTTCTTTCGCGGCTAACCCGGCTAACACCCACAGTGGTTCGGATCGCGCTTGTTATACGGAGTTATGACAAATCCGGACGGCTACAGCTCTCCGACCCCAGCCAACGCCTGACCGTCGGGTGCACACAGCCCAGCTCCAGGTAATTCCGGCGCGCCCACGATAGGCGACAGCAGCCCGCGCCACCACCGCGCACATAACATGACGAAACGGTAGTGATCACCGGCGGGCGGGTTCCGGCGCAGCCCGAAGCCACGCCGGGGGCGACCGTAAGTGCCATGGCGGGCGGCTGGCCGACCGCCTGACGCGCATGAGCCGCGCCGTGCCGAAGGGACGTCGCTGGCCCTAGCCGCAGCGCTACCCGGCAACCCCGTCGGCATCGCGAGTAACGGCGACAGCCCCAGGTACGGCCAAACGGTCGTGATCATGGACCAATGGGTCGGCTGCTAGTGGCCGAGGCCCGCCAGCACCACCGCGCCCGGCAGCCCGGCCAGCGCCGCCCCGGCCACGATCAGCTTGGATCGCCGCACCCCGCTGCCGACCACCACTCGCGGCGTCGCCGCGACCGCCGCGTC
>Ga0209839_10000831_pt1 | contig 15760 bp, 12 predicted proteins | sample OrgsoiDNA2013050_FD_185800 | JGI IMG/M metagenome (GOLD analysis project Ga0209839, IMG submission 185800) | Permafrost soil microbial communities from the Arctic, to analyse light accelerated degradation of dissolved organic matter (DOM) -... | ecosystem: Environmental > Terrestrial > Soil >... | reverse complement strand
ATGCCGGCCTGCCCGCCGCCGACGATCAGCACGTACGGCTGCTGCGTCACCCCTAGGCTGGCCGCTTCCTGGTCCCGGTTTTCCAGCCAGGAGGTCCGGTCCCGGTTCGCGCCGTGCTCGGCGCCCCTCGGGCGTCTCGGCCCCTTCGGCTCCTCGTAGCCCTTGAGCTCATACAGCGTGGTCAGCAGGGTCCAGCACTGGCCGTCGCGTAGCCTCAGCTGCCCCTTGCCGCGGCCGACGGAGGTCTCGAAGTCGATCCACGCCTCGGTGACGCCGCCCGCCTCGGCTGGTTCCCCGCCGTCGGTGATTTTCCAGCCGCCGGGCTGGACCCGTGACAGGGTGGCGTCGAGCATGCGGGTGATCTCGTCCCGCCCCTCGAAGGTCCTGATGTTCCAGGTGAACGCGATGAGGTCGCGCCAGAAGGAGTCCTCGGTGAACAGCGCGGCGGCCCGGGCCGGGTCGTTCGCGGTGAGCGCTTCGCCGAACTGCCCGAGCCAGGTGGTCACCGCGGCCGTGGCTTCGTCCGGTTGAGTGACGGTCGTCATCGGCCGGGCTCCCATCGTCGTTGGCGGGTCGCAGCGGGGCGTGCCGCACCCGCGCTCCTGACCAGCCTCGCTCGATCAGGACTAGACGTCCAGCCCCGCCGGGAGTCCCTAGGATGTTCAGCAGCCAGCGGCCGGCGCGATACCGGCCGGTCCGTTGCAGCCCCGTTGGCACCCGCCGAGGAGAGGAGCCGCATGCGCCGCAGACGTCGCCGGTCACGGCATTCCGGAGACTTCCGCCCCGGCTATTCAGGACCCTCGCGGCCTGCGCGCCGGGGGGTGGCAGCCCACGGAAGGCTCTACGGGATGCTGGGCGGCCTCGCTGTGATCGCCCTTGCGGCAGCCGTTATCGTGCTGCACAACGGAGGCAATGCGGCCAGCGGCGACGTACCACTGAATGGCGTACGACTGAATACCGCGAACTGCGGTACCGCACACGGCAGGACAGCTGATACCGCCAGCGGCGCGCTGCTCGGCGTCGACGCGACCAGCCCACGCCAGCTAGAGACAGCCACGGCCGAATTCGGGCATCAGCCGGTCCTGCGCGTCTACTACACGGGCATGCCCGATCCCGCGGCCTGGACGACCGGCGTGGCGGCCCTTAACCGCTCGGCGGTAGTGGTGAGCTTCCGCTCACCGCCAGCAAGCGTCCTGTCCGGCGCGGACGACGCCGCGCTGGCGCACTTTTTCGACACCGCCCCGACCGGGCACCCCATCTACTACTCCTACTACCACGAACCTGAGCCACTCATCGAGGCGGGCGACTTCACGTTCGCGCAGTACAAGGCAGCGTGGGCACATATCGTCGCCATCGCCGCCAGGGCACATAACCCGTACCTGAAGTCCACCCTGATCCTGGAGAGCTGGGACCCGAACCCGGCTTCCGGCCGCAACTGGAAGAACTACCTGCCCGGCGGCCACGTGATAAGCACCCTGGGCTGGGACGCCTACCCGCCCGGCACGGTGCACGACTCGAACCCGCAGCCGAAGCAGCCCGCGGACTTCATGGGGCCAGCCGAAGCCGCATCCCGGAGCGTCGGGCTGCCGTTCGGCTTCGCCGAGTTCGCGCTCGGGACACCGGCCGGCCGGCCGCAATGGCTGACAGCGGTCGCGAACTACCTCAGGGGCACTGGCGCGCTCTTCGGGGTACTGTTCAATTCTAAAGACTTTCCCTGGATGGAACTCAACGACTCAGCCTCGATCAAGGCCTGGCGCGCCGCAGTCGCGGCTTCCGGCGCTTGCGTTTCCACGGCAAGCTCGCCTTGAACACGTAAATTAATGCGATCGCCGGCCGGCTGCGAATCGGGGCACTCTTCCCTCGCGGCGGCACCGAAATCCGCCTGATTGCCCGGCCCTCCCGCCCATGACGCCCAGGTTCAGTGCCCTTCACGCGAACGGCTGAATAGGCTTCCGGGCATCCACTTCACGCCTTCCTGGAGTCCAGATCGGGCTTCTGTCGTGCTTTTGTAATCACCTCTCCACAGAGCGATGTCCGGCCTTTCGGACAAATGACCGCGAAGCGGGCCTGGCCCCGGCTATTGTGGTTCGATGCGAAAAGCGACCACATCCAGGTCAGCATTGCCGGGCCGAGTGGGCAGGCTGGCCGGCACTCTGGCCGCAGATGGCGTGACGACGGTTCTGGCCAGCTGGGCAGTTGGCAGGCTGCTGCAGAAGGACACGATTGTGGCGCCGTCGCGCAAAATCTATGCGCACATACGTGCTCGCCGCTCGCCGCAGCTTGCCCGCCGTCTTGAGCAGACGGTAACCGGGATGGGCGACTACCCGGTGCTTGTCCCGTTCTCGGTGCTCGTCGGCGGCCTCGTCGCGTACGAGCGGCGGGACTGGCGGCCGATGCCATTGCTCGTCGGCGGCCTGGCCACCGAGGTCTATTTCCAGAAGATGCTCAAAGTCCTGGTCAAGGGCAGCAAGCCCTCGACAGAGGACTCGGTAGGGCCGCCCGGAGATTTCCCTTCCGGCGGCGCGGCTCGCACGGTCATCACCTTCGGCCTGCTGGCGCACCTGCTGGCCGAGCGCTTCGACTCGCCGGCGGAACGCCGGGCCCTCTGGTCCATTGTGCTTACGCTGATAGCGGCCCAGGGCGGCTCCCGGCTGTACCTTGGGCGGCACTGGCCCGAGGACGTCCTCGGGGGCTGGCTGTTCGGCGGGCTGATCCTGCGCTCGTTGATCAGGACAGCCGAACTCGCGCGCCCGGCCGGGCTCGGCTAGGCAACTGCGAGAGCCCGGGGGAATCCCACCCCCGGGCTCTCGCAGAATGACCTCGAGCCGGCTATTGCACGGAGCAGCTCCACTGAATCGAGCCGGACAGAGCAGGCTGGCCGTTCGTGGCAGCTGCGGCGCCGGCGAAGGTGACTTCGCCTGACCCGTTGGCGCGGAATGTCACGGCCACGGTGGCGCCCGGCGCGTGCAGGCTGTAAGACGCATCCCCGATGACAACGCTCGGCCCGACGGTGACCAGCGACGCCTTCTGATAGGTGCCAGGGCCGTGGTAAGGCGATATATCGCCCGTAATCGTCACGTTGCCGCCTTCTGGCGGACTGGGAATCCGGAACTGCCGGGCGACACCTTCTCCGCCCGGCGTGCCGGCTGCGCCAATGTACGCGCAGGAACTTTTCGGGCTGGTAACGCCGGGGAAAGCAGTGAACGACATATTCAGGCTTTGCGCACCGGAAAGTGTGAGCTTGCCGTTGAAGGCGATAAGGCCGGCAATGATGTCCTTCTGGGGCGCAGTGTCGGTGCTGCTGGCCGTCGGGCTTGCCGCGCCCGGCGTCGCAGCGCCGCCCGGTGCGGCCGCCGCCGAGTGCGCTGTGGTTGGCGTCGCGGTTGGCGTCGCGCTTGGCGTCGCGGCGCCGCTCGATGCGGCTGGATGCGACGAGCTGCAGGCTGCCACCCCCGCCACGAGCATCAGGATGGCTGCTGGCACGCCCCGCTTGAACAGCGCTGACGTCGCAGGCCCGGCTGGCTTGGGAGTCTTGATCATGAACTTACCCGCAATCTTCTTTCTTGGTAGCTAGTGGCAAAACTCAGATCCCGCGGCCCCGGCGATTCGCGGCGCGGACAACTGATTTGGCAGGGACCACGCCCGCGGCCACCGCGAGCGCCAGGTAAGCACGGCGCTCACGGGGGTTGCCGCGCAACGCGTGCAGGCTTGACCGGCAGGCATCCAGCCGGCGAGTCAGGGCAGCCTCGGCAAATGCGATCTGGCCCTCGATCCTGGCCCGGCCGGCCGGGTCCGCGCTCAGCTCGGGGTACTTACTCAGCAGGAAGCGCAATGCGCTGGTGATCGTCTGCCACCGCTCGGCGAAGTACGACTGCTCGTGCCAGAACACGTCCACCAGTGGCTGCGCCGTGGCGACGACGCGGCCGTGCTTGGCCGCCCGCAGCAGCAGGTCGTAATCCTCGCCATAGGAGCCCGGGATCTCCTCGTCCACCAGCCCTATTGCGGTCAGGGCCGATCGCCGGATGACAAACGTGGACGGGTGCAGCGCCGTTATCCGCTCCCGAACCAGATCGTCAAACCCGACCTCGGCGGGAGGAATCCTGATGGCCACGTGCTCGCCATGGTGAATGCGGACGCCGCAGGCCGCGAAGTCGGCTGCCGACCGCTCCAGCAGCTCGACCTGCACGGCGATCTTGCTGGGCTGCCACGTATCGTCATCATCGCAGAACGCGATCAGTGCCCCATCCGTGGCAGCTATACCGGTGTTCCTGGCCCCAGCCAGGCCTGGCGTGCGGGTATTCGCCAGCACCCGCAGCCGCCGCCCGGGCGGCACGTCGACCTGCACGTCGGCAGGCTCGGTCTGGTCGAAGACCAGAACGCATTCCAGCGCGCCCGGATAGGCCTGGCCGAGGATGCTGACCACGGCGCGGTGCAGCAGCTGCGGCCGGCCTCTGGTGGCGACGATCACGCTGACATTGGGCCAGGCGTTCCCCGGCGAGAACCCGGTCACCGGGCTGACGTCAGACCCGCTGGCCAGGGCAGGGGGCGCCCGAGCAGGCCGGCCAGGTCGCGATTGTGATCGGCGAGGGACTCCTGCAGGCGGTGGCGCGTTTCCGGCGCCATCTCCGGAGCAGGCATGTAGTTATGCCGGACTCGGCTCTGCAGCCGATGCGGCGGCAGGCCGAGGAACTCCCACACCTCGTTCACGTGCCGGTCCGGGTCGGCGTAGAACTCCTCGCTCACCGCGATGTGGATCTGCTCGCGGGGGAAGAACGTAGACCAGCGCGGGAGCATGTCGAGGTACCGTCCCTGCGCCAGGTACGAGTGGTTCTCATGCTCCGCGCTGATGTAACCGGGCTCGGCGATGATGCGCTCGGCCTCGCCGCGCAGACGCCCCGGCTCGGCCGCCAGCGCCTCCTCGAAGCTCAGCGTCTCGCCACCGTGGTGGGTTCGCTCCTTGAAATGCGAATACGCCCGCTCCACCGGATCGCGCAGCGCCACAACGATGCGCGCATCGGGATAGTCGTGCGCCAGCCGCTCCGCGGCTAGCGGATGGAACAAGTAGTAAGGGCTCGCTTCGCCGCAGATGGCCGGGCGCAGCTCCGGACGCGCCAGCTGACGGCCGCCGACTTCCATCGGGAAATGCGAGCGGTACCAGGTCAGGCCGCGCGCGTACCGGGTGTCGTAGTAATGCGCTCCCTTGATGTGCTGGCGGCTCGGGAACAACGGAACGATGCTCGGATGCTCGAGCACGTAGTTGTACAGCGATGTACTACCGCCGCGCTTGGCCCCGATGATCACGAAGTCCGGCCCTCGCCGCAGCGCGGCCGTTGCCTCACCGTAACCGCGCAGGACGCGTTTGGCGGACTCACGGACCGCCCGGCTAACGGGTCCTCTGCCTTCCTGGGTCATAGTCGTCTCCTCTTTGTCAACGTGCGCTCTGCGGGAGCCGTGAACTGCGGTCTAGCTGGGTTTAGGTGGCCCGTTGCCCGGCAGCGCGGGCGACAGCCTGGGCAAAGCTGGGCGCAGCGCCGCGAAAATGCCAGCGAGCTGGAACGGTACGCGCGCGAAGTAGAGAGCGATCGCGAACGCAACCAGGCCGGCGGCGAGTGACACGCCCAGTGCTGGCAGGGTCTGGCCGAGCAGGACGCGGGCCATCAGGCCCGGACCACCGAAACAGGCCAGTGTGGTCCCCGCCGCCAGCCAGTAGCCGGGGCCGAACGGGTCAAGGCCCATGACCCACCTGATCTCGACCATGGCGGTCACGTTGTCCACCACGATGCTGGCCGCCCAGGCGATCGCCGCGCCGAGGATGCCAATGCGCGGTACCAGGAGGAGGTTCAGGCCGATGTTCACGGCCAGCGCCGCGGCCGCGTTGATCGCACTCCAGGTGCTCCGGCCGCCCATCAGCAGAACCACCGTGACATTGCCGGTGCCGAGGTTGACCAGCATCGCCAGCGACAGCACGGTGAGGGCGGACGCGCCGACGGTGTAGCGCGGCCCGAAGATGTGCAGCACGGTGACCGGAAAGATCGCGAAAACCGCGTAGAGCGGCCAGGACGCCAGGATCAGCCACCGGGTGCTGCTCTGATACAGCTCAGCGGCGCGATCGTACTGCCGGCGGGCGAGCAGGGCGCTCAGCCGGGGGCCTATGGCCAGCCTGTTGCCCTCGAGCGTGAACGTGCCAATGATGGCCAGCTTGCTGACCGCGCTGTACACACCTGCGGCGTAGCTAGAGGCCAGCGCGCCTACGAGCAGGATGTCCAGCCAGAGGATGATCACCTGGAAAGTGGCCTGGAAGGCACGCGGCCCGGTGAAGCCCCAGAACTCCGCGGTGAGCTGCTGGCTCCGGCGGCTGATGGGGCGCCATGACCCACGGTGCCCCCCATGGCCGGGACCGGCCGGGCTCTCACCGGCCACGTGATCGGCGCCCGCAGTGGCCGGGCCGACCTGCACCAGGTTCTGGCTCGGGATGAACCTGGGGGCGTTCTGGCTCGGGATGAACCTGGGGGCGGGGGGGCCGGCAGCGGCGTCCGGTGCGCCTCCGGTACGGCGCCGCGCTGACGAGGCCGGCGCCTCCTTCCGCAGCAGGCGCAGGAAGATGATCGCTCCTGCCGCCAGGCCGGCGGCGACCGGCAGCCCCCAGGCGATCACGGCAAAACGCAGCCCCAGGCCGGCCGCCAGGACGGCGACGACGAGAACAATGCGCGCCGCAGGCTTGCCGAGGCCCTCGATCAGCAGGTAGGGCCACATCCGGCCGAATCCCCGCGCGCCGTCGACAAAACAGGCCGACAGCGCGCCCAGCGGGATAAGCGGCACCACGATCCGGATGTCCGTACTGCCGTCGCTGACGGGCAGGCCATGCAGGAAGAGCCGCGCGAGCTGGGGCGCGGCCGCCCACATGGCCGCCGCCGCGGCGACCCCGATGACGCCGACCGGGACGACGGCTGCCCCCACCACACGCCGTGCATGACGCAGCGTACCGATGGCCCGTGCCCGTGATATCCATCTGGTCAGGCCCGTGTCCGCGCCCAGCTCGAGCGTATTCGACAAGATCGTGAACAGGGCGATCAGTTCGAAGAACGCACCCGCGCCTGCAGGCTGCAGCCACCGGCTGACGAGTACGACCAGGCCGAAGCTCATGGCAGCGCCAGCCACCATCGCGAAAACGTTGACGACCGAGCCGCGGAAGACGACCGCTGCCGTACCCGAGAGCCCTGCTCCCGAGCGGCCTGCCGCTTCGCTCACCGGTAGATCGCCTGCGGTGGTGGCGGTGCCAGCGGGGGCTGGAAGGCCCGGCTGCGCCGACCGCGCGCGGTCCTCGGCGCATCGTGGTCACTGGCCCGCCAGCACCGGCGATAGGCCAGTGCCGCGATCACCATCACCACCTGAAGTTCGGCGGGCAGCCACCCGTAAAAACTGATCTGCGCCAGCGCGACCAGCGGCGCCGCATGCAGCCACAAGCCGGCAGTTCCGCTGGCCCTCCGGGTCTGCCAGAGCACCGCAAGGAAGAAGGCGAGGAACAGCGCGGTGGCCACGTAGCCGTTCGAGTACAAGACCATCCACAGCTGGCCCTGGGTACCGATGGGCGGCGTGCCGCCCTGGCCCGTTACCGCCTGCGGCTCGCCATGCCCGAAGATCGGCGATTGGTTCGCGCCGTCAAACGCCTGCTCGGCCACGCTCACCCGGGTGGTGTTGCTGTGGCCATGCGTGCTGGAGAGGTTGGCCGAAACCAAGTGGCCGAGCGGCGTGACCGCCACGACCGCGGCCACCAGCACGATCAGCCCGAGCAGCGACATCAGCGTAGCGACCCGGCCGCGCAGGGCGAGCCGGATGGCCACGTACAGCAGGCCGACTCCGATGCTGAGGAACATCCCGCGATTCAGCGACACAACCATCGGCACCAGCGACGCGAACAGGAAGGCGATGATCAGCTGGCGACGCGGCCCTGGCCGGGTAGCGGAAAGCGCGGCCAGCGCTACCGGGGTCAGCACCGCGATATTGCCGCCCCAATTATTTGTGTATGGAAACGGAGCCGAAGGGCGTGGATCCGGGAAACCGAGAAAGTTCTGGACATTGGCAAGTACCGGCTGGACGAGTTCCTGTACAAATGGCTGGTTGCGCAGACTGTGGGGCAGGACGAACTCGATGACCGCGGGGAAGGTGTGCGCACCCCCGATAATGCCGGCGTAGCCTCCGATGACCACGATCATCCAGAAGGCGACAAGGATGCGCAGCACCTTTACGTCTATCCGCCCTGACCTGGGCATGTTATAGACGTACAGGAACAGGACGCCTGCGCCGACGTAGAGCGCAAGCCGATAGCAGAAGGTAGTTATCTTGGTTCCGCTGTTCAGCTGAAGCCCAGACATCAGGACCCAGCTGGAAAACAGGAACCATAGGACGATAGGTGCTGGAGCTCTGGTCCACCGCCGCCAGATCATCGCGAGCAGCATGGGCACGGCGAGTACCGGCCAGATAAGGGCACTAAGTCCCAGAACCCACCAGAGCGGGAACGCAACGAAAAGTGCCACCAGTGGCCAGGTCACCGGAAGGCGTACGCGGCTCTGCGTCAAGCCGGGACGGCCCGGGCCGCCGTCCGGAGCGGCCAGGGCCAGCTGGCCTGACTCATCCGCCGCCGTCACCACAGTCGCGCTGGCCGGCTCCGCCGGGCCGCAGACCTGGCCGTGTGGGCAGGTACCAGCGATAGCGGCAACGTCGCTCGTGATACCGGAGCCGGCTGCGACGTCCGCTCTGGTGCCGCCGGAGCGGGCGGGGCGGCAGCCGGCAAGGTGGCCACCGGCGCGTGCCGGCCGCGGCCATGACGCGCTTTGCCGATCAGGACACCGCCCACCACGGGAGCACCGATCTGGCTGAGGCGATGGCTCAGCGATAGCAGGTCCTTGCTCCGGGTGTGCGCCTCGCGAGCCAGCACGATCACGCCGTCAACGTGCGGGGCGAGTGAAAAGACGCTCGCACCCGCTGCTGACGGAGCGTCCAGCAGTATGAAGTCGTGGGCTTCACGCTGCATGCGCAGTGCAGTGGCCATCCGGCCAGCGTCCAGGGCCGAGAGCGGAGGAGCGCCCTCCTTGCCGCTCGGGAGCACTGACAGCCGTTCCGCGACTTCGCCGGGCAGCGTCGCGCCCGATGCCTGCTTGGGTGACCGGGCGAACGCCGCAGGATCGCCGCCCCGGGCGAGCAGCTCCTTGAGCCCGGCGTTTCCGGCTACATCGAAGATCTGCGGCAGGACAGACCCTTGCGTATCCGATGCCACCAGCAGTACTCGCTGGCCCGATTCGGCCAGCGCCACGCCGAGCTCGGCCACGATCAGCCCCGCGGACATACTGGCATCCGCCGCGATCAGCATCAGCACGCGCAAATTGCGGCGCGACGCCAGCGCTACGACGGTGGCGCGGAAGACGCGTGCCGCATCGGCGGCCTGGCTGTCCGGGTCGGCCGCGACAGCCACGGTGACGCTGGCGGACTGCCGGTTCGGCCGGCCATGGCGGCTAGCCGCCATGGCATCGGCCGATGGCAGTATCCCGAGCACCGGAGCGCCAAGTCGCTGCTCCAGCTGCGCCGCGTCCCGGATACGATCGTCGAAAAAATCTCTTCCGAACGCCACCGCCAGGCCGATCAGCAGTCCAAGGATGAGCCCGATACCGAGAAGCATCGAGGTGCTGAAGCCCGAGGGCTTGCTGGGCAGAACGGCCGGGATGACGCTGCCGCCTGAGTCGTTGTAGGTGTCCAGCCCCGCTAGCTGAGCCTCTATCGGGCTGGCCTGGCTGCTCAGCTCGTTCAGCCGGACGGTCAGGACCTGGTGCGTGGTTGCCGACGTGGTCCCGTTCAGCTGTGCGGACAGCTGACCGATCTGAGTCTGCAGCGACGATACCTGCCGCTGCAGCCTCCCTTGCAGGACGGCGATCTGATCAGCCAGCTCATGATGCCGATAGGACAGGTACGCGCTGGCGAAGGCGTCGGCCCCCTGCTTAGCGGCTAGCCCGCTACTGGCCCGCCAGCCGATCTGCAGCACGTTTGACGTGGTCAGCGTGCTGGCCGGGACGGTGACCGAAAGCTGGCTGGCGGCAGCTGATTCCAGCGTGCTGGCGGGAACCTGCAGCGTGGCGGCGGCCTGCTGGATCACTGGTCCTGACTGCGCAATGGCCTGCTCGGTGCTCATGTTGACCTGGGAAGCGGTCTGGGCCGGCTGGTTCAGCGGCCCCTGGGTGACGGGCTCCACCACCACTTGGGCAGTCGCCGTGTAGGTAGCCGCGAGTCCTAGCGCGTGCGCAGCCCCGGCGAGCACGCCGATCACGATAAATACCGCGATCAGCCGCCACCGGCGGCGGATGATCGACCAGTAATCGTGCAGGTCCACAGACTGTGGCTCCGCAGCGAAATCATCTTGCTCTCGAGGCTGCCTAATGGCCATGGGGGCGGTCCTTCACGGGGCGGGTCCGGTGCCGTATTAATAAATCGGCGGCCGGACGCTGAAGTACGGAACACGCGTCGTTGCGCGGAATGCAGTCAAAGCCGACGGCCAGCGCGCCGATGGGGCCAGTCACCAGATAATTGGCCGCCACCGGCGCGCTGCGCAGCGAGATCCGCTAGCCCGTCAGGCTATGTCTGCCACATTCATCCTCCCTGGGCGAGCGCGGCGGCAAAGTGCGCCGTCACCTGAGCCGCGGTCAGCGCGGTCGGGTAGACGGCCACGTCGGCGACGGTGCCGTTGAAGTAGTAGCTGTTCGGCTGCGTGGTGCCCTGGCTGTTGCTGCCCCACGGGTCGAGGTTCCAGCCGTTGAGGTCGTCGCCGCCAACGCGCCAGTAGCCGGTGTACGACTGCGCCGAGCTGCTGGTGGCGGTGCCGATCAGATGGCCGTCGACGTACAGCGCCAGGTTCGGCCCACTGGTGTCGGCCGCGTCGTAGGTCGCCAGGACGTAATGCCACTGACCGTCGTTGAAGACGTTCGGCGTCTCGATGGTCTCGTCCTTGTTGCTGTACACACCGAATACCAGCTGGCCGTCGTTCATCATGTAGATGTGCCGGTCATAGCCAGTGCTCAGGCCGTACTGGTAGTTGCCAAAGCCGATGATCTTGCCGCCGGTATTCGTCGTGGTCTTGAACCAGCCTTCGACCGTGAAGGTCTGCGGTCCTGTCACCGCGTTCTGGGACACCACGTTGCCGGTGCTGCCGCCGAAGGACGTTGCCGCGCTGCCCGTCAGCGGACCAGGCACGCCCCGCGTCGTACCGCCGGTGTAGCTGCCATTGAAGCCGTGGGGTGACGCGTCGGCTGCCGTGCTGCCGGTGTCGTTCAGCGGCCAGAAGAAGGACGGCTTGTCCTTCAGGACCGTCTGGCTATAGGTCGAGGCCGGGCTGGTCGACGACACCGTTACCGCCGCTGAGGATGGCGACCGTCCGCTCAGGTGCGTGCCGTCGGTTGCCGCGTAGGTGTAGGTATGCGACGAGCCAGCCGTCAGGCCGGTGTCCTGGTAGTGCAGCTTGGGCAGCGCCCAGGGCCAGGACGTGGCCGTCAGCGTCGCGATCGGGGTCTTGCCGCCGTCGCGGAAGATCTCGTAGTTGAGCGTGCCGACATCCGCGCTGCTCACTGCGGGGAAGCTGACGGTGACCGTGCCGGCGGAGGTGCTGCTGACCGTCGGTGCGGTGGTCGGATTCGACGGGTCGACCGAGTCGGGCTTCGCCGGGAAGATCGCGAAGCCTCGCTGGTTCTTGCCGTCCACTGTGGTGAAGTCGCCGCCCAGGAACAGCCGGTTGCCGTCGGTCGCCATCGCTCGCGGGCCGAGCAGCGTGGCGTTGTCGGTCGGCGTCCAGTGGCCGAGTGACCCGTCGGTGAGCGACTGGTCCAGCAGGTGATAGGTGAGATAGCCTGAGCCGCTGCTGACCTGGGGGAAGCCGCCGGGAGCGTAGGCGCAGTCATGCGCGTGCGATCCCTTGAACAGGTATCCGTTGATCACCACCAGCGACTGGGTCGCCCCGAGGCAGTCGTTTTGCCAGACCAGGCTGTCACTGGTGGCGCTGAGGCCGACCGCGAAGTCGCCGTCGAAGCAGCCGCCGCCGGTGCCCTCGGAGCCGAGGTAAGCGACGCCATTGCTGACGACGATGGTCTTTACCGCTGGCGGGTAGCAGCTGGAGCTGTCCGGCACGATGTTGGCGCCCCACGGTATGTTCGTCCTGCCGTTGACCGGATCCACCGCGGCGGCGCCAGGCTGGTGGACACCGTTGATGTTCCCGAAGTAGCCGCCCACCAGGACCTGGGAGTCATCGGGGTCCACCGCCAGAGCCGCGACGGCGTTGTCCAGGACCGGCGCCCACGGCTGCAGGTTCCCCGAGGCATCTACAGCGCCGACATACGTCCGGGCCTGAATGCCGGCCGTCGTCCCGGAAGTGCCGAGCTCATCGAAACCGCCGCCCGCGTAGATTTCCTGTCCGTTCGGCGCGACGGCCAGGGCGTTCACCTTGCCGTACGCCGAAGGCGCCCAGCTCGTCAGCGCACCAGTCGAGGTATTGAAAGCAGCCAGGTTGTCCCGGTACTGCCCGTTGACGTGGTTGAACAGGCCGCCCACGTACAGCGTGCCGCCACCCGGTGACAGCGCCAGCGCGTAGACGCCGAGCGACGATGAGCTAGTGGTAGACGAGATCACCGGATCGAACGAGGTGATGAGCGCTCCGGTGGCCGAGTTGAACGCGGCCAGGTAGGTGCGGGACACCTCTCCGGTCGTCGTCCCGGCCGCCACGCCGGGCGGCAGGGCATTCAGGAACTGGCCGCCCACATAGACCACGCCGTTCCCGTGGGCAATGGCCCATACCGTGCTGTCGGTCTGCCAGGTCGACAGGGCATTGGAACTTACGTTGCCATCCGACTGGCCAACCGGAGGTGGCGTCGGAGTGGTGGCTTTCGCCGCCGCAACCGACCTCACGGTCGGCGCCGTAGTGGCTCCTGACGCCTGCACGGCCGGAAGCACGGCCAGCATCGCGGCGCCCAACGCCACGGCTGAGGCCGCGCCGCGGACTCTCATTTTCATTCATGCTCCTCGTGAATTGGTGCGGGGAAGCCATGCGGGCTGTCCTGGGAGCCGCCTCCCGGCCCCGGTGCCCCCGTGAGTTCGGCGGACGAATCCCCGTGGCCGGCGAGCACGCCGGCCACGGTCGGAAGGTCGCGGCGGCTCCGCCGGCCGGGACCAACCAGGCGGAGCCGATGTGGACGGCGGACCAGGTCCTCGACGAGCTCGCCGAATCTCGTGACGGCCACGTCCACATCAGCGGCAGGCAGCCCAGCCCGCAGGCAGCCGGGATCGCGGGTGGCCGCCGCCATGATGCTGACGAACTCCGCGGGCGTCTGCGCCAGCCGGATGCGTCCGAGTTCGGCCAGCTTCTGGCTGAAATCCACCTGATGATCGTCGACATGCTCGCCCAGCTGCGGCAGCCGTGGCACCACGATGGGCAGAAGGCTCCGGGCCCACGCCGCGGCCATAGTGGCCGGACCGCCGTGGCAGACGATCACGTCCGCCTCGTCGAGCAAGGCGTCCAGTCGCTGGACCTCCACCGCCCGCGACCAGGGGCACGCTGGAACCACCGACGTAGAGCCGGACTGCATGAAGAACCCCTGAGCCTGCCCGGGATGAGCGGCGAGCCAGTCGTTTACCCAGTGGACGAGCCGGTCAAATGGATGATGGTCCGTGCCGACGGTCACGACGACTCGCGACCTGGCCCGCGCTGACGGCTCCTGGCCGGCTGCCGCCATCACAGCAGGCATCCGATGACCGTGCCGCGAGGGTAGCTGGCAGCCTGCTCGAGCCACTGCAGGAGGAAAAGATCCGCGAGCGGATAGCACAACCTGCCGGTCAGCGTCGAGCGCGAAATCCGGTCGTAGACCTCCAGGTAGACGGTGCGGACGCGCAGCAGCCTCGCCACCACGAAGAATGGAAAGGCCAGGCCGGCGCCGTCGGAGATGATCACATCGGGCCGTTCCGCGCGTATCACCCTGATCGCGAGCCCGAGGTTCCGGAGAGCATTGGGGATGTTACGGGTCGTTGGGCTGAACGCCGTAATGACACGCTCGCCCGCGAGCAGGGATTCGGCCTGCGGATGAGCGAAGGTGACCCAGGTCCGCTCGTGCCTGCCCCACCATGGGCGCAACTGGTGCAGCTGGGCGAGGTGGCCGCCCGACGAGCAGACGAGCAGCGCCTTCATGCCGCTCTCCCAGCCGACCGCGGGTCAGTCAGGCCGCCGGGCTCCGCGAGCGCGTGCCGCAGTACGTCCGTCACAGCCGGGTAGAACCGCTCGTCGATCTCACCCGTCGTACTGCGAGCGTCCTCGTGCCGGATAGCCAGCTCAAGCAGGTGCAGGGCAGCGACCAGCCGATGTGCTTCTTCCGGCACGCCGAGCGCCCGAAGGGCAGCTGCGGCCCGGTCCGCCGCCAGCCCTGTCGCCTCGCCGAGCGGGCACTGCCCGGCGACGAACGCGACCTGAAAGTAGTAGTGCACCGCGTCGAAGCCGAGGGGCGCGTCCTGCGTGCTGTACTCCCAATCCCAGGCGTAAAGGCGAGAACCGCACCGGGCGAGATTCCACGGCACGAGGTCGCCGTGCCAGGCCCCGAACGTCAGCACCACGTGGCCATGGGTCCGCTCGATCCGCTCGACGGCCAGGTTCAAGGCCGACCGGGCCGCCGGGTCGAACCCGGCGGCTTGGATCCGTGAGCGCACGCTGAGCCACCATGGGCTGGCGGCGAGCTCGCCAGAGAATCCCGGCGCCAGCGCGCTGATCTCACGGAGCACGCTGGCCGGAGGCAACCCGCTTTTGCTGCTCACGCGCCTGCTGCCATGGGGCAGCGGACCGGTAATGAGCAGATCCAGGCCACGCCAGACGGAAAGGCCCAGGAAGTCAGGCACGCCCAGATTCATCGGCTGCGCCGCGCACGCCCTCAGGGCGGCGGCCTCGCGGCTTACCGCCGCACGGGCCCAGTCGTTCCAGCCGACCTTGATGTAGCCCAGCGGCGTCCCGCCCGAGCTGAAGACCTGCAGCACCGGCTTGCGGTAGGGGCCATTGCCGCCGCCAAAGGCCATGACGATCTGCTCACGGCCGAAAAGCAGCCGCAGGTGCTCGCCGAGCAATTCGCGGGCCAGCTGGGCGTCGGTGGCATCCGCGGCGATCCCAATGTCTATTTTGTCGCGGACCAGTGGCTGCGCCAGCCCGGTCCGTAGTCCTAGTCCCAGCACCCGGCGCGCAAGCCGGGTACGGCCCGAACGCAGCGAGTTGTAGGACGTAAGCGCGGACGAAGCCCCGCGCCGGGCCGCGAGCGACACCATGAAACTCCGGCTGCCTGCGGCCGGGAACACGGCGAACCGGTCAACGCGCTCAAACCCCGGCGGCAGCGTCCCGGCGACGGCCCACCTCACGACCGGCGTTCCGGAGAACAAGAGGTCGAACAGCCAGGCTGAGCTGAAGCCAGACCGGGCCGACCGTGCTGCCTGCACTCTTCCCTCCTTACGAAGACGCCCAGCTCGCAGCAGGCGCATTTCTCTCGTAGGTGACGCTAACGTGAACCCGCAGGTTTACCTGGATGAACCGAAAAAGTACTGTTTTCACTCTTTTATCGACGAATTCGGAGGTAAATGGACGTCGGTCGTGCGGCCTGGAGACCTGGGGTGCGCGCCAGCACGGCGACCGCTGGCTCGCTCACAAGACACCGAACGCTGCGGCCCTGGGAACGGGTGGATCAGCACTAATTGGGCGCCCACCCGG
>Ga0209839_10000830_pt1 | contig 15765 bp, 12 predicted proteins | sample OrgsoiDNA2013050_FD_185800 | JGI IMG/M metagenome (GOLD analysis project Ga0209839, IMG submission 185800) | Permafrost soil microbial communities from the Arctic, to analyse light accelerated degradation of dissolved organic matter (DOM) -... | ecosystem: Environmental > Terrestrial > Soil >... | reverse complement strand
ACCCGCAGCAGCAGGATCTTGGTCTTCCCGTCTTCCAGCGGCACCTTGTCCGACGGGATCAGCGGGACGCCGCGCCACGTGATGAACTGGGAGCCGAACAGGCTCACCGTCGCCGGTGGCACGCCCCGTCGCGTGCATTCCCGGCCGAAGGCCGCGATGGCGCTCGGATGGCTGAGGAAGAACGCGGGCTCCTTCCAGACCCTGGTGATCAGCTCGTCGAGGTCGTCCGGTGTCGGCGCGCCGGTGAGCGTCGAGATGCGCTGCTGGTCCGCGACGTTCGCGAGCATGCCGTAGCCCGGATTGTTGACCAGCTCGGACTCCTGGCGCTCCTTGATCGTTTCGATCGTCAGGCGCAGCTGTTCCCCGATCTGGTCGTAGGGGCTGCTGTACAGGTCGGAGACTCGTGTGTGGATGTCGACCACGGTCGAGACCGCATTGAGCAGGTACTCGCGCGGATGGTCTTCGTAGTCGACGAAGGACAGGGGCAGCTCCGCCTCGCCGGGCCCCGGGCAGGCGATATCAACGGTCTCCGGGTGCCGGACCTTGTTCAGCCGGTAGATACCCGCTTCGACCGGCTGCCACGGCAGCAGATGGACGAGCCACCGGGGGGTGATCGTGGTCATCTGCGCGGTGGTCTTGGTTGCGTTCGCGAGCTGCCGGGCTGAGCCGTCGCCCAATGTGAGCGGGGCTTCCTGAACGGTTGTCATCGGACTTCTCCTCAGATGGATACTCCCCCGTTGTGCACCCCTGAGGTCACCGCGCCTAATTCCGACTTTTCAGATCCGTAAGTCCGTGAATACCAGGACTTACGGCCCTTCGAGACTTTCTTGTCCGTAATACACCCTGCCTGTGAGGAAACAGAGAGAGGGCACGGCCAGCCGATCATGGCCGGCTCTAGCCGAGGAGAGGGTCAATGAGAATCGCCGAGGACATCACCCAGCTGGTCGGTAACACACCGCTGGTGCGCCTGCACCGGATTGCCGAAGGCGCCGGCGCCGACGTGGTCGCGAAACTGGAAAGCTTCAACCCGGCGGCCAGTGTCAAGGACCGCATCGGCGTGGCCATGATCGACGCGGCCGAGCAGGCCGGGCTGATCCGGCCGGACACGATCATCCTCGAGCCGACCAGCGGCAACACGGGCATCTCCCTGGCCATGGTGTGCGCGGCACGGGGTTACCACTGTGTGCTGACGATGCCGGAGACCATGAGCACGGAGCGCCGGATGCTGCTGCGGGCCTACGGCGCCGAGCTCATTCTCACCCCCGGGCCGGACGGCATGCCGGGAGCGATCGCCAAGGCCGAGGAACTGGCCAAGACCGACCAGCGGTACTTCGTGCCGCAGCAGTTCGAGAACCCCGCGAACCCGGCCATCCATCGCGCCACCACCGCCGAGGAAGTGTGGCGGGACACCGATGGTGGCATCGACATCTTCGTGTCCGGGGTCGGCACCGGCGGCACCATCACCGGCGTCGCCGAGTTGATCAAGGAGCGCAAGCCGTCGGCTCAGTTCGTCGCCGTCGAGCCGGCCGCCTCACCGGTGCTGTCGGGCGGGGCCAAGGGCCCGCACCCGATCCAGGGCATCGGCGCCGGGTTCGTCCCGCCGGTCCTGGAGATGGCGCTGGTGGACGAGATCATCCCCGTCGGCAACGAGGACGCGCTGACCGTGGCGCGGCGGCTGGCGACCGAGGAGGGGCTGCTCGTGGGCATCTCATCCGGTGCGGCGGCGTGGGCCGCGGTGCAGCTGGCGCACAGGCCGGAGAACGCCGGGAAGCTGATCGTCGTCGTGCTACCGGACTTCGGCGAGAGGTACATCAGCACCCCGCTGTTCGCCGGGCTGGCCGGGTAGCCGTGCTGGCGGCCCTGCGGCGTGACGTTCGGGTGGCCCTGGAACGGGACCCGGCCGCCTGCTCGGCCCTGGCGGTCGTCCTGTGCTATCCAGGCGTGCATGCGATCTGGGGCCACCGGGCCAGTCGCTGGCTGTGGCACCGGCACGCCCGGCTGCTCGCGCGGCTGTCCGCGGAACTCACCCGGATACTGACCGGCGTCGATATCCACCCCGCCGCCGCGCTCGGTCCCGGCCTGTTCATCGACCACGCCAGCGGCGTGGTGATCGGGCAGACGGCGGAGGTGGGCACCGACGTCACGATCTACCACGGTGTCACGCTCGGCGGCACCAGCACGGAGACCGGCAAGCGCCATCCCACCGTCGGCGACCGGGTGATCATCGGGGCCGGCGCCAAGATCCTCGGCCCCATCGTCATCGGTGACGACAGCCGGATCGGCGCAAACGCCGTCGTGGTCAAGCCGGTCCCGCCTGGATCGGTGGTCGTCGGGGTGCCCGGGCAGGTCATCGCGCGCAGTCTTCCCCGGGCGGCCACCGCCCTGCCGCGGGACGACGACGCGCTGCTGCCGGACCTGGTCGGCGCCAGCCTCCAGTCGCTGATGCGCCGGCTCGACCGGCTGGAATCCCTGGCCGACGGGCATCTGGTCGACCACACCATCCGGCCGCCCGACGCCGGGATCTGGCACGGCGAGGATTTCTCCATCTGACCCACCCATGCCAGGGAACCATGCCGGCCTGGCACGGTAATGGCGCGGCACGTTAATTCGGTTGTGCGGCCGGCGTGCGTGTGACACGGTCACAGGACATAGGAAGAGCCGGCTCAGGCCGGCGATGAGGAAGGGAGGCGCCTGATGCATACGCCCGTCGCGGGCCTTATCTCGCCTGCCCCGACCGTCATCTTCCTGAGGAGTACCTGCCGTGCGCGAGGATTCCGCACACCCGTACGACGCTGGTCACGCCCGCCGCGGTAAGCGGCGCTCTGACGACGACGAACCCTACTTCATCAAACGCAGCCGGCGTCGCGTCGCCATGCCGTCGGTCGAGACGTTCGACATCACCGACGGCCTGCCCGAGGGCGACCGCTGGTCCACGTGGGACCAGCCGGCCGCGGGCGAGCGCGGCCCGCAGCCGTACCCGGGCTGGCTGGTCACCGAGCTCGCGGCGGTCGACACCGAGCTGGGCATCCTGAAGACCGGCAAGGAAGCCGACGTCTTCCTGCTGCGCCGCGGCGTACCGCGGACCGGCCCGTCCTGTCTGCTCGCGGCCAAGCGGTACCGCGACGCCGGTCACCGCATGTTCCACCGGGACAGCGGTTATCTGGACGGCCGCCGGGTCCGCGAGTCACGGGCCAGCCGGGCCATGGCCGGGCGGACCGGGTTCGGGCGGCAGGCGATCGCCGGCCAGTGGGCCATCGCCGAGTTCGCGGCGCTGGTCCGGCTGCATGCGGCCGGCGTCCCGGTCCCCTACCCGGTACAGGTCACCGGGACCGAACTGCTGCTGGAGTTCATCGGGGATCCGGACGGGACCGCCGCACCGCGGCTGGCCGAGACGCGGCCGGGCGGCGGCGAGGTGCGCGCGCTGTGGGACCAGCTGGTGGCGTCGGTCGTCGCCCTCGCCCGGCTGGGCCTGGCCCACGGTGACCTGTCCGCCTACAACCTGCTGGTGCACGAGCAGCGGCTGATCATGATCGACCTGCCGCAGGTGGTCGACGTGATCGCCAACCCGCAGGGCGCGATGTACCTGGAACGGGACGCAGCCAACGTGGGCGCCTGGTTCACCGCCCGGGGCCTCGCGGGCGCGGACCCGGCGCCGGGAGATCTCCCGGCGCTGCTGCGCTACGAGGCCCGCCTGGACTAGCCCAGGGCTAAACCCGCGGGGGCCGCGCGAGGAGGGGATCTCGCGCGGCCCGCGGGATTTCAGGCCGCCTGTGCGGCTTACGGGGCGGGTGGTGCGGAGGTGCCAGCGGAAGATGGGGTAGCGGACTTGCGGCCGGAGGTCTGCTTGAACGTGAGCCGGCCGTTGCGCATGACGCCGATCCGCTGGGCACGCCGGGCGACCGCGCTGTCGTGCGTGACGACGACCAGAGTCAGGCTGTACTCCCGCCAGAACTTCTCGAGCAGCGCCAGGATCTCGTCGCGGGTGTCCTCGTCCAGGTTGCCGGTCGGCTCGTCCGCGAGCAGCACCTTCGGCTCTTTGACCAGGGCCCGGGCCAGGGCGACGCGCTGCTGCTGGCCACCGGACAGCTCCGACGGCACGTGCCTGGCCCGGTCAGCCAGGCCCACATCGGCCAGGGCCTTCATGGACCGGGCCCTGCGGTCGTCGCCGGGGATGCCCAGCGGGACCAGGGCCACCTCCACGTTCTCCTGCGCCGACAGCGTGGGGATCAGGTTGAAGGTCTGGAACACGAACCCGATCGACTCGGCCCGCACCCGGGTGAGCTGAGTCTCCCGCAGCTGGGCCAGGTCCTGGCCGTCGAAGTCGACGATCCCGGACGTCGGCCGGTCAAGGCCGCCGAGGATCTGCAGCAGCGTCGACTTGCCGTGCCCGGTCGGGCCCTGGATCGCCAGCCAGTCGCGGTCCTCGATCACCACGTCGACGCCCCGCAGGGCGGCGACCGTCTGGCGGCCCTTCTGGTAGTCCCTGGTCACTCCGCTCAGCTTGTACATGATCAGGCCACCTTCGCGAGAGCCTCGGCCGGGCTGAGCCGCGCGGCCCGCCAGCCTCCGAACGATCCGGCGATCACGCCGCCGGCGACGGCCAGTACCACCGCGAGGACGATCACGCCGATGGTCACTGTGGGGTTGAGGTGGACAGCCACCGTGTGCGAGGTGTCGGCCGCGGCCCGCCGGAAGCCGCCGCCCGTACCGCCGCCTCCGCCACCCCCACCGCCGCCGAAGCCGCCGCCCGTACCGCCGCCGGCGCCGCCGAACTGGCGGGCCCCGCCGGGGGTGGCCGTGCCGGTCGTCGTGCCGACGGAGGCCTTCAGCGGCGGCGCGAGCTTGTTCACCAGCTCGACGCCGGCGAACCCGAGGGCCACGCCGATCACCCCGCCGAGGATGCCGATGGCGACCGACTCGCCCATGACCTGCATGACGATCCGCCGGCTGCGCCAGCCTAGGGCCTTCAGCGTGCCGAACTCACGCACCCGCCGGGAGACCGCGGCCATCGTCAGCAGGCTCGCGACCAGGAACGCCGCGATCAGGACGATGATCGCCAGCCACTTGCCCAGGTTGTTGGCCAGGCTGGAGGTGCTGGCCAGCGAGCCCGTCACCTCATTGGCCAGGTCGCTGGAGTTGGTGACGGTGGACGACGGGACCGCCTTGGAGATCTCGCTGGACACGGAGTCCACGTTGGCCGCGCTGGTCGACGAGACGTAGATCGTGTTCACGTCGTTGCTCATGCCGGCCAGCGCCTGCGCGCGGGCCAGCGGGATGTAGGCGTCCGAGTTGTTCTCACCCGAAGGCTCGCTGACGATGCCGATGACCTTGAAGCTGGTCTTGGCGATGGTGATCGTCGAGCCGACCGCCAGCTTGTTCTGGGTGGCGTAGTCGGAGTCCAGCACCGCCACGTTGGAGGTGGCGTCGGACGAGGTGAACGTGCGCCCGGAGGTGAGCTTGCCGGAGCTGAGCGGGCCGAGCTCACCGTTGCCGATGTCCACGCCGTCGACACCGAACGAGGTGGGCGTGAACGAGCCGGCGAAGCCCCCGCCGCCCCCGCCGCCCCCGCCGCCCCCGCCGAAGCCGCCGGTGCTGCCCCCGCTGGTGTTGATGGCGGGGATCTTGCCGGTGATCTTCGTGTCGGTCAGGGTGAGGCCGCCCGCCGCCGCCGCGACGCCGTTCAGCTTGGACACCGTGGTGACCGAGGACGAGCTGATCGCGCCGAGGCCGGCGCCGCGCAGGGTGTCGATGTCGATGGTCGTCCCGGCCGCGGGCCGGGTCCCGGTGCCGGTCGAGCCGCGGAATCCGAACGCGCCGCCGCCGCTGCCCGCGGTCGGGGTCTTGGTCACGGTAATGTCAGTGCCCTCGCCGTACAGCGCGTGCAGGACACTGGCCTGGGCATTCTTCACGCCGGACGAAACGGACGTCACGACGATGACCAGGCCGATACCAATGGCCAAGCCGACGGCAACGATAATCGCCTGGCGCATCCGCCGGCGCAGCTCGCGCCGGAGGTATGTCAGGAACATATGGGGCTCTCCTACCGATCCCGTACCCGCGCGACGCGCGCGGGGCCTGTCCGCAGTGGCAGCGCAGATCGCGCCGGGCACAACACGCAGTGCACGTGCGTGCCGTTTCAGATACTGGCGGGCGTTTCTGAACGGATCCTGAGGGGCGACTTCGGGGAATCCCCGATCTAGGACACGAATCGGTAATGCGGCCCGGCAAATCCGGGCAAACGTAACGCCCGGGCGCACGGAGCGCCCGGGCGTTCGGGGTCTTACCGGCTCAGATGCCGCGCGCGGCGCGGATCGTCTCCCTGAGCGAACCCATGGTGGCCAGCACCGCCGACGGCTCGTAACCGCAGTGCGCCATGCAGTTGGCGCAGCGCGGGTCCTTGCCCCGGCCGTAGGAGTCCCAGTCGGTGGTCTCGATCAGTTCCTTGTACGTCTTCACGTACCCGTCGCTCATCAGGTAGCAGGGCTTCTGCCAGCCGAGGAGTGAGTAGGACGGGATACCCCAGGCGGTGCAGGCGAAGTCCTCCTTGCCCTCGAGGAAGTCGAGGAACAGCGGCGTGTGGTTCAGCCGCCACTTCTTCCGCCGGCCGTCGGCGAACGCCTTGCGGAACAGTTCCCGGGTCTCGGTCACGCCGAGGAAGTGGTCCTGGTCCGGGGCCTTCTCGTACGCGTAGGCGGGGGAGATCTGCATCTCGTCGATGCCGAGGTCGTCGTTGAGGTAGTTCAGGACCTCGATGATGGTCTGCGGCGTGTCGGTGTTGAAGAAGGTGGTGTTGGTGTTGACCTTGAACCCCTTCGACTTGGCCAGCTTGATCGCGGCGACGGCCTCGTCGAACACGCCCTCCTTGCAGACCGACTCGTCGTGCCGCTCCCTCAGCCCGTCGATGTGCACCACGAAGGCGAAGTACGGTGACGGCTTGAACTTGTGCAGGTGCTTGGGCAGCAGCAGGGCGTTCGTGCAGAGGAAGACGAACTTCTTGCGGGCCAGCAGCTGGCGGACGATCTCGTCGATGTCCTTGTGCATCAGCGGCTCGCCCCCGGCGAGGGACACCATCGGCGCCCCGCACTCCTCGACCGCCGCCACGGCCTGCTCGACCGGCATGCGCTGCTTGAGCACGTCGTGCGGCTGCTGGATCTTGCCGCAGCCGGCGCACTTGAGGTTGCACGCGAACAGCGGCTCCAGCTCCACGATCAGCGGGAACTTCTTATTCTTGGAGAGCTTCTGCTTCATCAGGTAGGAACCGATGCGCATGCTCTGCCGCATGGAAACGCTCATTTAATGCCGTACCTCCTTGGGCAGGCTGAAGCGGATTGACTCCGTCGTAGTGACGCGTTCAGCCACCTCGACGGGGCCGAGCCCGCCGAGCACGTCGATGATCTCGCTGACCACGACGGGCGGCGCCGACGCGCCTGCGGTCAGCCCGATGGTGGACACTCCGGCCAGCCAGCCGAGCTGAATGTCCGCCGGGCCGTCTATCAGGTGGGCGGGAGTTCCCGCCCGCTCGGCGGTTTCCACCAGCCGCCGGGAATTCGAGGAGTTCGCCGAGCCGGCCACCAGGACCAGATCGGCCTGGGCCGCGACCACGCGGACCGCCCGCTGGCGGTTGGTCGTGGCGTAACAGATATCGTCGCTGCCCGGGCCGCGTGCTCCGGGGAACCGGTCCAGCAGCGCCCCGGCCACCCCCTCGGCCTCGTCCGCGGCGAGGGTCGTCTGCATGAGGTAGGCGACCTTGCTCTCGTCCCGCGGGCGCAGCGTAGCCACGTCCTCGGGGGTCTCGACCAGCACGGTAGAGCCGGGTGCCTCACCCAGCGTGCCCTCGACCTCTTCGTGGCCCCGGTGGCCGATCAGCGCGACCAGGTAGCCGTCCGCGGCGAACCGCAGCGCCTCCTTGTGCACCTTGGTCACCAGCGGGCAGGTCGCGTCCACCACGGACAGCTCCCGCCGCGCCGCCTCCTGCCGCACGGCCGGCGCGACGCCGTGCGCGGAGAACACCACCGGCGCCCCGTCGGGCACCTCATCGAGCTCGTCCACGAAGATCGCCCCGCGCCGCTCCAGGTCGTGCACCACATGGGTGTTGTGCACGATCTGCTTGCGCACGTACACCGGCGATCCGCGCTGCTCCAGCACGCGCTCGACGATCTCGATGGCCCGCTCCACCCCGGCACAGAACGACCGGGGCCCGGCCAGCAGCACCCGGCGCGGGCCGCAGGCGGCCGCCCACCGCTCCAGGACCGGCCCCGCCGCGCGCAGCGCGTGCAGCGCCTTCAGGCCCCCGGTCACCGTGCCGGGGTGCAGCAGCGAGTGCTCCGCGGTGTCGGAGATGGCCCGGATGACCGCGAGCGGACGGCCGGCCGCCGCCGCGGCGAGCTGAGCCGATTCCATGTCGGCCGCGAGCAGGCCGCGTTGTGCCAGCTGGGCCCGTTCCGGTGGGCGGACCAGATGATCGACGGTCGCGATCCGGCCCGTGCGCGCGCGCAGCCCGGCCCGGCGCAGCTCACCGGCCACCAGCGGCGCGGACGGCGAGCGCAGCGCGGGACCGTCGCCGCCGTGCCCATCACTGGCGCCGTCACGGGCGCCGTCGCCGACGCTGGTGACCTCGGTGGCCACGACCAGGTCGCCCGGGCTGAGGCCCGGGACCAGGCCGACCCCGGTGCCAGTGATGGCCAGGGTGCCGAACGGAACGTGCCGCATCTTCTCCAGACGGCCGGCGGACCGCTTGGTGCCGTAGCCCGTCCGCAGCACGGTGGGCGTATCCGCGATGCCGCGGCCCGCTCCGCTGTCGGCCCCGGAGTCTCCGTCACGCAGGCCACGCCGGACGGCGCGGGCCTCAAACCGCAGCGGGGCGCAGACCAGCAGCGGGCCGTTACCGTCCTGGCCGGCTGGGCCGTCCGGTGGTGAGTGGATCGGCTCGGTCATCGTGTACCTCGCAGTGCTGGCCCGGAAGAGGAGGCCTGCCGGGCAGGCAGGCCGGCCTGGGTGCCACGCACGTAACGGCCCAGCGCGCTGACCGGGAACGCCAGCCGGTACAGGTGGTAGTTGATGTAGAAGTCGCCGGGGAACCCGGTCCCGGTGAACTGCGGCTCATCCCAGGAGCCGTCGACCCGCTGGGTGGCGGCCAGCCAGCCGACCCCGCGCTCCACGGCGTCCTCGGCACCGCCCGCCGCCAGCAGGGCCAGCAGGGCCCAGGCCGTCTGCGAGGCGGTGGACGCGCCGCGCCCGGCCAGCGCGGGATCCCCGTAGGAGCGCAGATCCTCGCCCCAGCCGCCGTCCGGGTTCTGGTGCTCTACGAGCCAGGCGACCGCGCGGCGGATGGCGGGCTTGGACGGCAGTACCCCGGCCGCGATGAGCGCCGGGACAGCCGCACCGGTGCCGTAGATGTAGTTCGCGCCCCACCGGCCGAACCAGGAGCCGTCTGGTTCCTGGTTGCGCAGCAGCCAGACCACGCCCCGGCGGACGGGCTTGCTCGCGGCCAGGCCTTCGGCGGCGAGCGCCTCGACGATGTGCGCGGTGACGTCCGCCGACGGCGAGTCGATCACCGCGCCGAAGTCACAGAACGGGAGCTTGGTGACGATCTCGCGGGTGTTGTCCGCGTCGAACGCGCCCCACGCGCCGTTCTTCGACTGCATCCCGTTCAGCCAGTGCACGGCCCGGTCGATGGCGGGCCGGGCTCCCGGACGGCCGTCCGCTGATCCGGGCAGCTCTACCCGGCGCAGCGCGAGGATGGCCTCGGCGGTGTCGTCGGTGTCGGGATAGTAATCGTTGTCAAATTCGAACGACCACCCGCCGGGAGCCAGATCCGGGCGGCGCACCTGCCAGTCGCCGGGGCCGGGCACCTCCTCGCCCAGGACCCACTGGGCCGCCCGGACCAGCGCCGGGTGGTCCGGCGGCAGGCCGGCGTCTTCCAGGCCAACCATGACCAGCACCGTGTCCCAGACCGGCGACTGGCACGCCTCGAGCCGGTGCACGGGCCCCTGCGGGGTGTCTTCCTTGACCGTGAACCGGTTCAGGCCGGCCAGGCCGCGCGCGATCACCGGGTGGTCCAGGCGGTAGCCGAGCAGATGCAGCCCGATCAGCGAGTACACCCAGGGCGGCTGGATACCGCCCCAGCAGCCGTCCCGCTCCTGCCGGGCGATGATCCAGTCCGCGCAGCGGCGCAGCGCGGCCCGCCGGACGGCCTGCGCCGGGCGGCGGGCCGGGCCGGCCAGGGCGCGGCGCTCATAGGTGTGCATGGCCTCGTCGAGCCGGTCGAAGACCTTCGCCCACGGGTCGCTGGGGCGGCCCGGCGGGGTGACGCCGGTGTGCAGCTCCGGCAGGGAGAACGGGAGCCCACGGACCGGGCGCTGGGAGCTGACGATGGCGAGCGCCACGATCGTCTGCCGGGCCCAGCAGCCCCAGTCGTAGATGTTGAGCGGGAACCAGGCCGGCAGGTAGATCAGCTCGGGCGGGATGACCGGCAGGTCGTCCCAGGGCCACTCGCCGAACATGGCCAGCCAGATCCGGGTGAAGACGCGGCTCGCCGCCAGCCCGCCCTGGGCCCGGATCCACTGCGCAGCCTGAGCCATGTGCGGCGCGGACGGCAGGTCCCCGGCCAGCCGCAGCGCGACGTAGGCCTCGATGGTGGTCGACAGGTCACCGGGGCCGCCGTAGAAGTTGGCCCAGGTGCCGTCGTCGCGCTGCTGGGACCGGATCCAGCGGGCTTCGGCGGCGGTGTGCGCTGCGTCCCCGGCCCCGAGAAACTGCCGCATGAGCAGGTCCTCGGCGTCCATGGTGACGTTGGTCTCGAGCTCGCCCTGCCACCAGCCCAGCTCGTGCTGCAGGCTCAGCAGGTGATCACGCGCGCGGCCCAGCGCCTCGCGGGCCGCGTCCGTGACCGGGACCCGCGAGCCGCCATCCGCCGTCTCGCCGAGCGCGTGCGTGACCGTCATCGCGCTTCTCCTGTTCGCATGCTGTTTGCGTTCCTGACCGCCGGGCGGAGCGCCCGGCGGCCGCTACCACTGCCGGGCCGTGATGAACTCCGCGATCGCCATGAACTCGGCCCGCACGTCGCCGGGGATGTCCGCCTCGGCCAGGCACTTGCTGGCCGAGCTCAGCTCGCGGTCCGCCTCGGCCTCGGCCCACCGCCGGCCGCCGGCCGCCTCGACCAGGCCGGCCGCCCGGGCCAGGTCCTCTTCGCTCAGCGCGTCGGTGCGGGCCAGCAGCCCGGCCAGCTCGCGGCCCTCCGGGGTGCCGCTGTTCAGGGCCGCGACGACGGGCAGCGACTTCTTGCGCGCCCGCAGGTCGGACTGGACCGGCTTGCCGGTGACGTCCGGCGCGCCCCAGATCCCGAGCAGGTCGTCGGTGAGCTGGAAAGCCTGGCCGATGTGGGCCCCGAAACCGGCCAGGCCCATGGCCAGCGACGGCGCCGCCCCGGCGTGGATGGCACCGATGCTGCACGCGCAGGCCATCAGCGCGGCGGTCTTGTCGCCCGCCATCTCCAGGCACTCGGTCAGGCCGACGTCGTCCCGCTTCTCGAAGGCGAGATCCGCACCCTGGCCGGCGATGAGCCGCTGGACTGCGACGGACAGACAGCGGGCCGCCCAGGGCCCCTGCGGCGCGTTGTCCTCCAGCAGCAGTTCCTGGGCCAGCGCGAGCAAGGCGTCGCCGGCCAGGATCGCCGCACCCACGCCGAACACCGTCCAGGCGGTCGGCCGGTGCCGGCGTTCGGTGTCGCCGTCCATGATGTCGTCGTGCAGCAGCGAGAAGTTGTGCACGAGCTCCACGGCCACCGCCGACGTTACACCGCGCTCCGACGGTGCCCCCGCCGCGCGCGCGGACAGCAGCGCCAGCGCCGGCCGGAGCGCCTTGCCCGCCCCGTCCCCGGACGGGTTGCCCTCGGCGTCGGTCATCCCGAGGTGGTAGGCGGCCACCGCCCGGACCTCCGGGGACAGCCGCGAGATGGCCGCTTCCATGGCCGGGCCGACGATGTCCCGGGCCAGGCCCACGCCGGCCGGCATCACGGCGGTCACGCGGCCGCTCCGGCGTGCAGTCCCGCGCCCAGCGCAGGACCGCCGCCCAGACCGCCGATTCCCCGTCTCAGCTCGATCGCCGCGTTAAGTCCGCTGCGCACCGCACCCTCCATCGTGTCTGGCCATCCGGTATCGGTCCATGCTCCCGCGAGCGCCAGGCCGGGCAGTGCGGTGGCCGCGTGCGGCCGCAGCCGCCCGCACCCCGGGCCTTGGCGGAACGTCGCCCGCCGCTCTCTGGTTACGAAAAATTCACTAACCCGCGCGTCCCGCGCGCCGGGCAGCAGCCCGGCCAGCGCCGGCACGAACATCTCCCGCAGCTGGGCCGCGGGCACATCCACGTACGGTTCCGCTGCCGACAGCGACACCGCAAGGTACTGGCCGCGGCTGCTCGCACCGAATCCGGAGATCTCCGTCCGGTCGAACAGCCACTGCACGGGCGAGTCCACGGCCGCGGCGAACGGCAGCCGGGTCACCCGCCGGTCGTAGATCACGTGCACGTTGACGATGGGCGACGTGCCGAGATCCGCCCACGTCCCGGACGGGACACCCGCGGCGGCCGGCACCAGCTTCGCCGCGGTGTAGGCCGGGGTCGCGATGACCACGCCGTCCGCGGCGATCGTGCCCGGGCCGGAGGCGCCGTCCGGATCGCCCGCACCGCTATCCTCCCCACGCGCGAGGCGGATCTGGTAGCGCGGGCCGCCGGTTTCCGCGGGCCCGGTGACCTCTACCGCGGCAGCCTTGACGCCCAGCCGGACCTCGGCGCCCAGGCGGCGCAGCAGGGCCAGGCCGGCGGTACCGTGCAGCTCGCCGAGCGGCGCGAGCGGGACGCCGATGTCGGCGGCGTCCTTCTTGCCGAGCAGCGCTGTCTTCACCACGGTCGCCGCGAGCGCCAGCGACGCGTCGTCGCCGGGGATGTTCAGCGAGGAGACCGTGAACAGGTCCCAGAGCACCCGGCGGGTCCGTTCGTCCTGCCCGTGCGCCGCCAGCCAGTCACCGAGCCGCTGCTGGTCCAGCGCGGGATCGGCCGGGTTCAGCATCCGCATGGCCAGCGCGGCGCGGGTCACCCGGGCCCGCTCGGCCAGCGACAGCCGCGGGTAACGGGCCAGCGCGGCACCCATGTGCAGCGGGCCGGGCAGCGCGTTACGGCGGAGCTGGGCCGCGCCGTCGGGCGAGAGCACGGTGACGTCGAAACGGTCCTGGATCCGGACGGAGCCGGTCATCCCCAGCCGGGTCAGCAGCCCCCGGTACGCGGTGCAGCAGCGCAGGAAGACGTGCTGGCCGGTGTCGACGACCAGCGCGCCCCGGTTGAATGAGGTGGTGGCGCCGCCCAGCCGCGGCCTGGCCTCCAGCAGCGTGACCGCGGCCCCGGCTTCGGCCAGCGCGATGGCCGCGGTGATCCCGGCCAGGCCGCCACCGATGACCACCACGCGCCGCGGGGTAGCCAGGGACTGGGTGCTCACCGGCGCCGCCCCTCGGCGCGCGAGTCGAAGGCCGCCGGCGAGGGTGCGGCCGGCCGGGCCCCCCGGGCGGGGCCGGCCAGCATCGGGCGGGCCAGCGCGCGCACGGCGACCATCGCCTTCTCCCGCGGTGTCAGTGAAAGCCGGCCGTGCAGCACAGCCGCCGGCTCCGCGGCGATACGGTCCAGCAGTTTCCGGTAGATACCGGCCATCGCGCCGGTGCACGCGGCGCTGCGCCCGTCGAGCACGGGCAGCAGCTGCAGGCCGGTCGCGTACCAGTCCCGGGCCCGGGCCGCCTCGAACTCGATCAGCCGGACGAAGCGGGCCTCGGCCGCCGGATCCGGGGCCGGCTCGGCGGCCGGATCGGGCCCGGCGGGCGCCAGCGTGCAGCCAAACCGGTCGAGGTCCTCGGCGGGCAGGTAGACCCGGCCGTTGCGGTAGTCCTCGCGGATGTCCCGCAGGATATTGGTGATCTGCAACGCGACACCCAGGGAGTCGGCCAGTGATTCCGCGGCCGGCATGTCCGGCGCGCCGAACACTCCCAGCGAGAGCCGGCCGATCGAACCGGCCACGCAGCGGCAGTAGTAGAGCAGGTCGTCGAAGGTCGCGTAGTAGGTGCCAGTGACGTCCGCGACGCAGCCGTCGATGAGCTCGCCGAACGCCGCCATGGGCACGGCGAACTGCTTGCCCGCGTCGGCGAGGGCGACGAGCACCGGGTCGTCGCCGGGCTGGACGTGATCCCCGGCCCGGGTCATGCCGAGCACGTCCGCCCGGGCCTCCTCCAGCGCCGCGAGCTTGGCCGCGGGCGGCATGGTCCCGTCACCGATGTCGTCGACCCGACGGGCAAAGGCGTAGAGGGCCGCCAGGGCCTGCCGTTTGCCGACCGGCAGCAGCCGGATGCCGTAGGCGAAGTTGCGCGCCTGTGACCAGGTGATCTCCTCGCAGGCGCGGTAGGCCTCAGCCGTGTCCACAGGTCCTCACCTCCCTCGCAGGTACGCGCGCATGGCCTTGGCGGCCGTCTCCCGCTTATCGGGCCGCGGGGTCGTCGCCAGGACATCGTTCCCGCAGCTCGCGAGTGCGGACAGCGCGGCCCGGCCACCCGCCACATAGCCTGCCACCGCCAGCCGCGCCGCCCCGCGGAGCGTCCCGACGAGTGGCGCTCCCTCGTCCAGCAGGGCGGACGCGCGGGCCGCCTCGTAATCGATCAGCGCGCGAACCCGCGGTCCCGTCACGGATGCGGCGAGATCCAGCTCCGTAACGCCGAACTGTTCCATGTCCTGCCGGGGCAGGTAGATCCGGTCCTGGCGGAGATCCTCCGCCACGTCCTGCCAGTGCTCGACCAGCTGAAGAGCAGTGCAGATGCTGTCGGAGAGCCGCTCACGCGCCGGGGACGCCGCACCAAAGATACACAGCACCACGAGGCCCACCGGGTTGGCCGACAGCCGGCAGTAGCCGACCAGGTCCTCGAAGGTCTCGTACCGGGTGACGATCTGGTCCTGCCGGTTGGCCTGGATCAGATCGAGCAGCGGCTGGGCGGGAACCCCGCACTCGGTCACCGTGACGGCCAGCTCGCGCAGCACGGCCAGCCGCGGCCCGGAGCCGTCGAAGATGCGCGCCACGTCGGCCTCGAGCTCGTCGAGCAGCCGCAGCCGGGCTTCGGGCGACACCTCGTCGCCGATGTCGTCGGTCAGCCGCGCGAAGCCGTACAGGGCCATCAGGTGCCGCCGGTACCGGGCAGGCAGGATGCGCATGGCCACCGGGAAATTCTCGGCCGACGTCTTCGCGGCCGCGCCCAGCGAGACCTCGGCGGCGGTCTCCGGCGCGGCGGCCGCCTGATCGGTATCTGCCTGATCGGTATCTGCCTGATCGGTATCTGCCTGATCGGTAGCTGCCTGATCGGTAGCTGCCTGCATGGGGGCAGCCTGAGCTGGCGCCTGGGCACGCGCAGGCCCAGCACCGCTCACGTTGGCAGCCATGTCCACATTTTCGGGGGTGCCGCGTAATGAATGCAAACAATGACGCCTGCGTCACCTGACACACGTGTCGGGGATTGGGCTATCAGAACAGCGCGGCGGGCGTTTCCGCCAGGCTGCGGGCGGCCGCGTTTAGCCGCCCGGCCAGGCACGTTTCCGCGGCCAGCCGACGGAGCCCTTTCCGGAGTTACCCCAGCACAGTTTCCCCGCCCGCACAAGGGCTTAGTGACCGAGTCCCAGGTAATAATTTGCATGACCAAAGCTCTTGGTGATATACAGTTTGGCCCGTCCCGCTCCGTCCGGCGCCCGGAG
>Ga0209839_10000828_pt1 | contig 15786 bp, 18 predicted proteins | sample OrgsoiDNA2013050_FD_185800 | JGI IMG/M metagenome (GOLD analysis project Ga0209839, IMG submission 185800) | Permafrost soil microbial communities from the Arctic, to analyse light accelerated degradation of dissolved organic matter (DOM) -... | ecosystem: Environmental > Terrestrial > Soil >... | reverse complement strand
CTTTCGTGATCCGACGAGCATCTCGCCGACGGCGGTTTCGGTCCTGCTTCGCGCGGACAGCGAGTCTCTGAGCGAGCGAGATCCTGTGAACGTCCGCAGCGTGAGTATCGAGCCGGTCCGGTCGTGAGAACCTTTGCTCCGATGACGGCCAACGACCTCGAGCAGTCGAGTACCGGCCGCGGTGAGTCCGTTGCTGGCGTCGATCTGTACTGGTTGCCGTTGGGGGCGGGTGGCCATTCCGTCCGTCTCAACGGTCGCGTGTTCGAAGCGGTGGTGTCGCGGTTCGAGCATCGGCCGGCGTGTGATCTGTACCACTCCGCGCTCGAGGTGCGCGTGCCGGAGGGACGCTTTGTGATTGAGCAAGCGCCCGTCCCGGACGGCGAAGGGGCGCGGCGTGGCGTGGCCGCTGGTGGCGCGGTTGGTGCGCGCTGGGCGGGGCGCTTTCGGATCTTCCGCTACGAGGTGCGTCACTGGCGCGATGGTGTCATCCCGGATGTCGGTGAGGCGGTCGATAGCCCGCAGCGGCTGACGGATGATCCAGACTGTGCACGCCGATTGCTTGACCTCGTGCCCTCCCTCCCGACGCCGGTTTGGGGCCGCGACGAGTTGGCCGCCGGCGAGATGTGGAACTCCAACTCGGTGATCTCGTGGCTGATCGCTAGCAGCGGCTTGAATCCGGAGTCGATCCAGCGACCGGACGGTGGCCGTGCTCCGGGCTGGGACGCTGGGCTCGTGGTGGCTCGCCGACAGGCGGCGCAACAGCATCCTGCTTGACCACCGTGCTGCCTTACGTCGTACGCGTGGCTTCTCCGGCCCTGCCCGGCGGGGAACTGCGGTGGCGAGCAGCTGTCCGCGTCGTAGCGTTGGGTCCCAGGTAACGAGGAGGTTCGGATGGCGATCGAGGATCGAACCAGCCCGTCGACCGAGTGGCAGCTCGATCGACGATTGGCGGCCCGCCGGGCGGCGAGCCGATGCTGATTGACCGCTTGATGCCCGGCTACGACGCTGTCCGCGCCGAGCACCGGATCGTCCCGGGCGACGTCGCGACCGTCTACGCCGCGGCACGCCACGCCGACTTCATCCGCGCTTGGCGGGAGTCCGTCGCTGTCCGGCTGCTGTTCGCCGCCCGCGGCCTCGGCGAGCGCGCCGTGTGCCTGATCGCCCGACGCGAGCATCGCGAGCCACCGCCACCGGAGTCGATGCGACTCGCCGACCAGATCGCCTGCAACTTCTCGATGCGCCCCTACGGCCCCGACCGGACACTCGTGAGCTGCGAATGTCGGACGCTCGCGACCGACGAGACCGCCCGCCGGGGTTTCATGCGCTACTGGCGGCCACTAGCGCCATTCATCGGCCTGGTCATGCGTTCACAACTGCGGGTAATCGAGGCGGAGACCACCGGCCGCTAGACCGACCGGGTGCACATACGGTGCGCCGGTTCGCGGATCGGCAGCGATCAAGAACAGTCGATCAACCGCCCGCGCAGCTTCCCTACTTCCGACACGGCGCGAGACTCTGCGCGCCGGAGCTCAGACCCCCCAACGCGCGGGATCCGCGACTCTCGCGGGCTCGCTGCTGCTCCCGAATCGCAGAGCGGAAGTGCGCCCAGGCGGGCGGTGGCGTTGCGGGTCCTGCTCAGATGCAGCAGCGTCCTGGAGACTGCTCGATCTCGATCCGCACGAGCGTCTCGATCGCGCGGTCGGCACTGTCGCTTGCATGGCGTTGCGATCGCCCGCACCGGCGCCGGCGGACCGCTCTGATGTCGCCAAGGCGATCGCGCAGCGGTCGCCGGCAGCACGACGAAAGCGGTCACGTGGAGCGCGCCATGGCGTGTGCGTGCGCTGTGCGGGTGACGTGAACGGATTGGTGCGGGCGACCCGCGGCGGGTGTGGTGCGGTGTGCGGGTCCAGTGGCGAGCTGCGTATGCGGCAGACGAGGGGCTAGCAGGTTCCGCCGTGTGGCTGCGTGCAGTCGGTGGCGATGTGTTCGACGCTTTGGGCGAGCAGGGCGTTGAGGGTCTGACGCTCGGTGAGTGTGAGCGGCGCGAAAACCTCGTCGTCGATCTCGAGCAGCGCGCGGTCGAGGTCGGCCAGGAGTCGCTCGCCGCTGGGGGAGAGCTCGATGATCGCCCGGCGACGGTCGGTCCGGTCGCGGTGGCGCTCGATCAGGCCCGCGTTGTCGAGGCTGTTCAGGATCGCGACAAGATTGGTGGCATCGATGCCGAGCAGTTCGACGAGCGTCTGTTGTGGGGAAGCCCCGCGCTCGCGAAGGTGCTGCAGCGCGTGGAGCTCGCGGGGGCGCAGGCCCAGTGGCTCGATTGCCTGCTCGATACGCCGGCGCATCCCGCGGGCGAGCTGTGAGATCAGCACGCTTGATGCAGCGGTGCGAGCCTCGGAGCCGGTCGCGCTCATGGGACGAGTCTAGAGCCACCGACCGTTTGTGGTATACAAACGCTTTGTAGTCTGTCATGTAGTTCGAACCCAGGAGCCACCGGCATGGCGATCACTCTCCCGGACCCCGGCCCGCCCAACCTCGAGTTCGAGCGGCCGGCTGGCCCGGCTCGACTCGAACGCACCGCGGCCGCGCTTGCATCCCGCGGGTTCAATGCACAAATCGCCGACACGGCGGCGCACGCTCGAGACCTCGTGTTGGCGTCGATACCGGACGGCGCCGAGGTGCACATCGCGCTGTCGGAGACGATGCGCGAACTCGGGGTCACCAAGACGATCGACGAGTCCGAGCGCTATGACTCTGTCCGAGCCAAGCTGAGCACGCTCGACCGCGCGACACAGGGGCGCGAGATGCGCAAACTCGGGGCCGCACCCGACTACATCATCGGCAGCGCACACGCCATCACCGACGACGGCCAGATCGTCGTCGGCTCCGGGTCCGGCAGCCAACTCGGCGCTTACGCCTACGCCGGAGGACACGTGATCCTCGTCGTCGGACACCAGAAACTCGTCCGAGACCTGGACGAAGGCCTCCGCCGGGTACGCGAGTACAGCCTGCCGCGAGAGTTCGCTCGAATGCAGAGCGCCGGCTACCCCGGAAGCCTCCTCGCCAAGACGCTCATCATCCACAACGAGCCCTCCGGGCGCATCAACGTCATCCTCGTGCCCGAGACACTGGGCTACTGATACAGCCCAACGCATCGGCATCGTCCTCACCGCGACGACGATGACGGCAGCCTGGCGACGGCCGACGGCTGGGAGTCTGCCCTTGCGGGTGAACCAGGCTGACGCGCGGTTCTTCGCTTTGGCTGGCGCGAGCCTCGCGAAGGGAGGCACCCCTACAAGGTCGCGCTGGCGTTCACCATCGGCGGTGTCCTGATCATCATCTCGGGCATCGTCGCCTACGCCCTGGCGGTCCCCGCCGAGCGGCGCAGCCTAGAAAGCGTCACCCGGCCTCTTTTCTTTCCGCGTCAGCGCCCCGGCCACAGGAGATTGAAGTTCCCGTCGCGTGATCCTGGGCCGTGGGCTTGAGGGAGGTGCGTGGAAACTACTAACTGCATCCAGTAGATCATCTCAATAGAGATACCTGGCAACCCTCATGCAGCCCGGTCCTCCTAGCTCGACAATCGGCGGGCAGACTGAACCTGATCCCAGCCAGCCAGGAGGTGGCGGTGGGCCGGACACGAGAGGCTTCCATGGCCGCTGGTCGACCGCGTGACGGCGCGCCGTCCGCGCTTCCGCCGGCCGCGTCCCCGGTCCTTGCGGGGTCGCCGGCGGTGTCCGGCACGGAGGCGCGGGCGCAGGCTTCTCCGGAGGAGCTGCTGGCGCTTCTGGCCCGCGAGCACCGCGGTCACCCCGGAGCGCCAGGCCTTCGCCGTCTGGCGGAGAGGTTCGCCTACGGAATGCTCGGGCTGTTGTTTCCGCATTTCGCGACCCGGGCCGGGATGGGGCGCGACGAGCTCGCCGAGGAGCTGGCGGCGTTGGCTGAGCTGCTCGCGCAGGCTGCGGCGGCGTCCGACCCGACGGCGCCCGGTGCCGCGGGCACGAGAGTCGTCGTCGAGCACCTCTTCGCTCGGCTGGGCGCGATCCGCGAGGCGCTATGGCTGGATGCGCTGGCGATTCACGAAGGCGATCCGGCGTCCCAGAGCGTCGATGAGGTGATGCTCGCCTATCCGGGTTTTCTCGCCACCGCCACGCATCGGATCGCGCACGAGCTCTACGGTCGTGTGGCGCTGTTTCCGCGCCTGCTCACCGAGGTTGCGCATCGCGCAACCGGCATCGACATCCATCCCGGAGCGCTCCTCGGAGCGTCGTTTGCGATCGACCACGGGACGGGCATCGTGATCGGCGAGACCGCGGTGCTCGGCGCGCGGGTCAGGCTGTATCAGGGCGTGACCTTGGGCGCCACGCGAGTCAACAAGCGCCTCGAGAGCGTGAAGCGCCACCCGACCATCGGCGACGACGTCGTGATCTATGCCAACGCCACGATCCTCGGCGGGGAGACCGTGATCGGTCGTGGCAGCCGCATCGGCGGCAACGTGTGGCTGACGCGCAGCGTTGCGCCGTATTCGGTGGTCATGCCGACTGCACGCGTCGAGCGGCGCGGCGGTGACGCTAATCCTTCTGACGACCTGATCGAGTTCAACATCTGACCACAGCGCCGGCGTGCGGCGCGGACCACGGAGACCACCATGAAGTTCAACACCATCCTCGAGACGATCGGTAACACACCCCACGTTCGCATCAACCGCCTGTTCGATCCCCGGGTCGAGGTCTGGATGAAGACCGAGCGGGCCAACCCCGGGGGGAGCATCAAGGATCGGATCGGTCTCGCGATGATCGAAGATGCCGAGCGCCGCGGCCTGCTCGGCACCGACAGCCTGATCGTCGAACCGACGTCCGGCAACACGGGCGTGGGACTGGCGATTGTCGCCGCCGTCAAGGGTTACCGGCTGCTGCTCGTGATGCCGGAGTCGATGTCGATCGAGCGGCGGCGGCTGTTCGCGGTCTATGGCGCCGATCTCGAGCTGACCCCTCGCGAGCTCGGCATGAAGGGCGCGATCGAGCGTGCCGCGGCGATCGTCGAACACACACCGGGGGCCTGGATGCCGCAGCAGTTCGAGAACGAGGCCAACGTCGAGGTTCACCGACGCGAGACGGCCGCCGAGATCCTCCGCGACTTTCCCGACGGCGTCGATTTCCTGATCACCGGCGTCGGGACCGGTGGCCACATCAGCGGCGTCAGCGAGGTCCTCAAGCAGCACTACCCGCAGACGCAGACCTACGCCGTCGAACCGGAGAAATCACCGGTGATCAGCGGCGGCGCGCCGTCCCCCCATCGCCTCCAGGGAATCGGAGCCGGCTTCGTACCTCACAACCTTCACCTCGACGCGATCGACGGTGTGATCGAGGTCACCGAGGAGGACGCGTTCGCGTACACCGTGCGTTCCGCCCGCGAGGAAGGCATCTTCGTCGGTCCGTCCTCCGGCGCGGCGCTGGCGGCCGTCGCGAAAAAGCTGCCTGAGATCCCGGACGGCAGCATCGTGCTGACCTTCTCGTACGACACCGGCGAGCGCTACTTCTCGGTCGAGGGGCTCTTCGACACCGACGGCCGATCAGTCCGTGCCGCGGTCGACGACAACGGGCGCCAGACGCGGGCGGCCGTATAGGAGCACACGTCTCCGATCTCAATCTAGCCGTTTGACCACAAGAGAAGAGGAAGGCCATGGCCACGACTGCAGAGCCTCATCTGGCGCTTGGTGATGTCGCCGCGCGTCAGCTCGCAAACGCTCAGAAGACAGCGCCGACGATGCTGTCGATCTCGCCTCGGTGGCTGGTTCACCTCCTGCCGTGGGTGGGAGTGGAAGCCGGCATTTACCGGTTGAACAAAGTGCGGGATGAATCGCGAGTGCTCACGGCGTGCTCACAACGCGAGGACGAGCGCGAGCTGCCGGAGACGTTCGTCGACTACGACGAGGACCCCCGGGAGTACTACCTGAGCTCAGTGACGACGGTCGTCGACGTCCATACCAGGGTCTCGGATCTGTACAGCCATCCGTACGACCAGATCAAGGAGCAGTTGCGACTGGCGATCGAGACGATCAAGGAGCGTCAGGAGTCCGAGCTGCTGCACAACCGCGACTACGGGATCCTCACCAATGTCGCCTCCGGACAAAAGATCAAGACGTTGGGAGGTCCCCCGGCGCCGGATGATCTCGACGAGCTGATCACGTTGGTGTGGAAGGAGCCGGCCTTCTTCCTCGCCCATCCGAGCGCGATTGCCGCGTTCGGTCGCGAGGCGACTCGCCGCGGCGTCCCACCGGCAACGGTGAGCCTGTTCGGCTCGCCCGTGATCACGTGGCGAGGGATTCCGATCGTGCCGAGCAACAAGCTCGAGGTCAAGGGCAACAAGACTCAGATTCTGCTGATGCGTACCGGCGAGAGCCGGCAGGGCGTGGTCGGGCTCTACCAGCCCGGGTCGTCGGGGGACCAGGGACTCGGCCTGTCGGTGAAATTCATGGGTATCAGCCGTAAGGCAATCTCGTCGTACCTGATCTCGCTGTATTGCTCGGCGGCGATCCTGACCGATGATGCGGTTGCCGTGTTGGAGAACGTCGAGATCAACAAGTACCACATGTACGATCATGCCTATCGGAAGTAATTCCAACGGCAGCGGCCCGTCCGTGTCTCATCCGCAATCGCCGTCGACGTCGGAGCCCGAGCCGGTCACCGGCAACGGGCCGTTCGATCTCAGCGAGATGGAACGACTGGCGAACGAGTTGTTCAGGGAGCTGCCCGGTGCGGTCCTGCCCGGCCTGGACGCCGAGCAGCTCGTGACGGTCTCGCTCACGACGGAGGCGGAGACATCCCGGTCGCCGGCCGTGGAGATGCCGACGCCGAACGGTCATGTCGCGAGCGGCTCGGTGCCCAGGCACGATCCGGCGGCCGGAGCCGGCGGAGTTGTCGGGTCGCGACCTATCGCGGTCGATGGCGCCGCGCCTGAGCGGTTCTTCGATCGGCCGAGCTCGGCGCGGCCCTGGACGTCCGCACCACCTCCGCGGCCACCGGTCACGCAGGGTGGCCCGCTCGCGCTGACCGGCGATGCGATTTCGCCCGTGGAGCTCGGGTTGGTGGGCGTGCCGAGGGGCGCCGTCGAGGATCCGTACACCGGCTCGCACTACGTTGTTGCGGAGGCCGCCGCGCAACGGGCCCGTCTCATGGCCACGGTGACCTCCGAGGACGTCACGAACGTGTCCCCGCACGATGTGGCACCGCGCGAGTCCGCCCACCCCGCGTTCGACGTGTATGCGTTACGCGCGGACTTTCCGGTGCTCGCGGAAAGGGTGCACGGCCGGCCGCTGGTGTGGCTCGACAACGGCGCGACGACCCAGAAGCCGGACGTGGTGATCGAGCGCCTGAACCACTTCTACCGGCACGAGAACTCGAACATTCATCGCGGTGCGCACGAGCTTGCCGCGAGAGCCACCGATGCCTACGAGGACGCACGCGAGAAGGCCGCCCATTTCCTGCACGCCTCGTCGAGCGACGAGGTCGTGTTTGTGCGCGGCACCACCGAGGCGATCAACCTGGTCGCTCAGGCATGGGGTGGCACTCATGTCGGCCCTGGGGACGAGATCCTGATCACGTGGCTCGAGCATCACGCGAACATCGTTCCCTGGCAGCAGCTCTGCCAGGCCACGGGCGCTCGGCTGTGCGTCGCGCCGGTCGACCACCATGGCCAAGTCATGCTCGACGAATACGAGCGGCTGCTGTCCGACCGCACGCGGATCGTGGCGTTCACGCACGTCTCGAACGCGCTCGGGACGATCACGCCGGCGCGAGAGATGACCGAGCTCGCGCACCGCTACGGCGCCCGCGTCCTCATCGACGGAGCACAGGCGGTGTCGCGCATGCCGGTCGACGTGCAGCTGCTCGACAGCGACTGGTATGCGTTCTCGGGCCACAAGGTCTTTGGGCCCACGGGGATCGGCGTGCTCCACGGAAAGCGAGACGTGGTGAACTCGATGCCTCCATGGCAGGGCGGCGGCAACATGATCAGCGACGTCACCTTTGAGCGGACGCTGTACCAGCCGGCGCCGGCGCGGTTCGAGGCCGGCACCACGAGCATCGCCGACGCCGTCGGCCTTGGCGCCGCGCTCGCCTACGTGCAGCGGATCGGGATGGAGAACATCGCCCGCCACGAGGACGCGCTCCTCGCCTACGCTACCGGCGCCCTGGAGGGCATAACTGGCCTGCGGCTGATCGGCACCGCCCCCGAGAAGGCGGCCGTACTGTCGTTCGTTCTCGACGGGTTCACCCCCGAGGAGGTCGGCAGCGCGCTCGACCGCGAGGGAATCGCGGTGCGGGCCGGCCACCACTGCGCGCAACCGATCGTGCGCCGGTTCGGGCACGAGGGCACAGTTCGCGCCTCGCTGGCCTTTTACAACACCTGTGAGGACATCGATGCTCTGATCGCGGCACTGCGGCGGATCGCCACACGCAGCGCCGACCTCCCGCACCGCACCGATCAACGGTTCAACGGAATCCGCGCGTGAGAGGGTCCGCAAGCTCATCGACGAAGGCGGGCGCAACTATCCGGGCCGGGTACAACCGGTATTCGGTCCTGCGCTCGGTGGAGGATCTGCTCGGTTTCAGGCCGCTCGCGCACGCGATGCGCGCGGCCTCGTTCGCCGCGTCGGTGCGGGGTGCTGCGCTGCGCTGAGGTCGGTGTCGGGGGTGGGCTGTCGCTCGAGGGCTTCGGCGTCGGCCGTCGCCCAGCGCAGACGCTCGATCGGCTGCGCGGCATAGTGATTGCTGGCGAGATTGTCGGCGACGATGCGTTCGCTGAGAGTCCAGCGGCGCGGTTCGCCGTCGGTGTGGACGGCCTTGATGGTGATTCTGGGCATCGGATGATCCTTCCGGGTCGAGGGTGGGGTGGGTGCGGTCGTCGTGGGACGATCGGCCTGCGGCGCCCGAGCCGCCCGGGCGCGAGGAGAGGAACGCGGGACGGCTCGGAGCGCGGCAGGGTCATCGCACGAGCGGGCGCCCGAGCGGGTATTCGCGGCCCCCGCTGGCTCGCGATGCGGTGGCCAGGAAGACGTAGCCGGCTGCTGCGCCGATGACGAGCGCGAGGATGCCGGCAATCTTCCCGGGCGTTGCCGCAGGTGCCAATGTGCCGATCAGCAGCAGCGCGAGGGCGGCGGAGAATGAGACGAAGAGCGCCGTGAACGCTGCCGGCAACCGCACGCTGGCGATCGCCAGCAGCACGAACCCGGCGAGCCAGCTGATCTGGAACAGAGCGACGGTGTGCTGGATCTCGCCGGGCCTGACCCCGAACCACGCGTGCTGGAGGCCGAGCACGAGCGTCGCGTAGCTGACGAAGAAGGCGGCGAGTGTCCCGAGGACCGTCGTCGGGAGCGAGGTGCCGGTCGCCCAGGGCGTCGAGGCCGGGCGGGAGCGAAGCGACACCGCCCAGGCGGCGCTCAACAGCAGTCCGAGCCCGCTGGCGCCGATCAGGACAGCGAGCGGACTGCCGCTGGAGCTGACGTCGACGAACCCGACGAGCTGCAGCCCGAGCGCGATCGCCCCGACGGCGATCAGCGGGAGGCCGAGCACGAGCGGGTAAGGGCTTGCCGCGGGCCGTGGCTGGTCTGGGCGGCTGGAGGTGGCGGTGTCGAACGCCTCGACTGGGGTGGTGACGGCCATGGCTGTCTCTCTTTCGGTGTTGATTGAGCGGTCGCCATGCGCGCGAAGAGGCGCCCTGTGAGAAACGTCGAGGGTCGGCCTCCGCGCGCCGACGAGCGCGAGCGGGGATACGAGGGCGGGCGGTCGCGCAACGATCTGGCGCGAGAACTCCGGGAGGGCGGTCAGCTCAGTGGGACCGCGGGCTCGGGCGACATCGCCCGAGGGCCCGAAGGCGCCCGACCGAGGCCGCTGTCCCGTGGGGCGGCTGAGGCCGGGCGGTGTGCGCGGTGGGCAGCACTCACGATTCGGCGACGGTATCACCAACTCACGATTAAATCTAGTTAATGTCGATCAACTTTGTGTAGAATGTTTGCCATGAAGGCACCCAATGCCGACCTGCCCAGGGTCGAGCGCGTGGCGCAGGAGCCGCTCGCGCGCGGGCCGTCGCTGTCGTTGCGCTACCCCGAGCTGCGCGACGCCCCGGCGCTGTTCGCGCTCGCCACGGATCCCGAGGTGACTCGCTTCTTCTCGTGGGGTCCGTATGAGGACCCACGCGAGACCCTGGCCTGGCTGGGGACGCTCCCGCAGCGCCGGGCGCGCGGTATCGCGCTGGAGCTCGCCGTCGTCGACGAAGCCGATCAGCCGATCGGCATCACGCTGCTCTCAGAGATCGGTCGCCGTGACCGCCGCGCCATCGTCGGCACATGGCTCGGGCGCGCCTACTGGGGCACCGGGGCCAACCGCGAGACGAAAGCGCTGATGGCCCATCTCGCCTTTGGCCGCTTGGAACTTGATCGCCTCGGTGCCTATGCCGATGTGCTCAACACCCGGTCGCAGGCCGCTCTCGAGCGGCTGGGGTTCAAGCGCGAAGGTGTCCTGCACGCGTTTCACCGCCACTACGACACCCCTCGCGACGTCGCACTGTACGCGCTGCTCCGTCGGGACTGGGAGCGCGGAGAGCTCGCCCGGGTGCCGGCTCAACTCGGCGGCTCTCTGCCCGACGCGCTCACAAAGCCCGTGGTGCCCACGCTCGATGGGCTCAGCTGGCTGTTGAAGGACTAGTCGCGGTGTCCAGCGTGCTGCGTGCCGTGCGGGACCGATGTCCGCGGGCCTGATGCCAGCGCTGGAGGCCGGTTTCTCGGCCCCCAGCCAGCGCCTGTCAACCACAGGCGATCGTGTTCAGGCCGCCACCTGAGCGGCCCAGCCCAAGGAGCGTATGTCTGATGAGCACTCGGATTCTGAGAGCCGAACCGCTGGGATTGCGAGTCGTACAGGACGGCGAAGGTCCGGACGTGTTGCTGATCGGTGGCCTCGCCGATGACACAACGGTCTGGGACGCGCAGGTCGCGGCGCTCGCGCACAGCTTCCGCGTGACCCGGTTCGATGCCCGCGGGATCCCGGGTGCGCCGACCCCTCCCGGCCCGTACACATTGGACGGGCTGGTCGCGGACGCGCTTGCTGTGCTCGACGCGTCCGGAATCGAACGCGCGCATGTGGTCGGCGCCTCGCTCGGTGGAGTGATCGCCCAACAACTCGCCATCCATCACGCCGACCGGGTCGCCAGCATTACGCTCGCAGCCACCTGGGCACGCGCTGACCGAGCGCTACGGGCAGTGTTCTCCACTTGGCGCTGGGCCGCGGACCAGGGCGGATCGATCGCCGACGTTCTGCAGCTCACGTACACGTCGACCTACGCCGCGGAGGCCTGGAACAGCGGCTTGGTCGACCGCCGGCTCGTCGACGCCGAGGTTGCGGCACTCCGTGCCGGCAGGCCGGGCTCGCAGGCCGCCCGCCAGGGTTTCACCTGGACGGCCTGGGCCGGCCTCCAGCACAACGCCACTGACGAGCTCCCAAAGGTTCACGTCCCGGCGCTGATCATCGTCGGCGCGCGCGACCTCGTGCTCGGCCCCGACCACGGCCACCAGCTCGCCGCGCTGCTGCCCGATAGCCGCTTGGAGCTGGTGCCGGATGCCGGCCACCGTCCATTCGAAGAGCAGCCGGCGGCGTGCAACGACCTGCTCGGACGCTTTCTCGAGTGCAACTCGCTCGGCCATGCGGTGGCTGCATAATCCTGTCGATTGCGGGCCGGCGTCACTCGCGGACCGGGCAGTGACCGCTCCGTCGCCGGCGCGGTGTAGCCATGCGCCCGGCCGGACCAGCGAACTCGGTCGCGTTCTCGCTCCCGCGAGCGACTGTCCGGGGGCTGCTCGGGGCAGCCGCGCTGATCGCGGCGTTGCTCGCGGTCGTGCCGTCGATCCGCGCGAGCCAGTCGCCGTGCTCGTGGTCGGGAGAGAGCGACCAGCGCGACGTCAACGTCGGCGCGCCCGACCTCGACGCCTTCTACTACGCCACGTCCGTCGCGCCTGCACCCGGAACGAAGATCGTGCTGGCGGGCCGTTTCCCCAAGGCGCGGTACTTCTCCTTCACGTTGTACGACGCTCGCGGGCAGCCGGTCGCTTCGGCGTACGACGCGCAGATCGATCCGGACCGGGGGAGCGCCAGTCCTTTCCGGGGAGCGGCTTCCGCGGCGCGCGGCCGATCGCTATCACCTCCAGGTGCTGTTCACCCCGCGGCCCGCGAGACCGGCGGACAACACGCTGTACGTGAGGCCACCGGCGGGCTCCGCCGCCGCGCTGCTGTTCGTGATGCGGGTCTACGTGCCCGCCGACCGGTCGCGTCCCGGACCCTTTCCGAGCCTGACGACCGAGACGGCCGCCGGTCACGTGCTGGTGGCGCGCGGGGCGTGCGCGACGATCTCATCGACCGGGGGCGCGGCGGCTGGAGCGCCTGCAAGCGCGGGGGCTGATCGGCCCTGCGGCGGGCGCGCAGGATCTCCAGTGCCTAGAGGAGCACCTCGCGCCGATCGGTCCCGATTCAAACCCGTGTCCCCAGATATGTCCCCACCGCCGATCCTCTTCGGCGCTCGCCCACCACGTGAATCTCTTCCCGACAGCCGCCTGACGCAACTGCCGCAGGTAGTGGCCCGCGGCCCGGAGCGAGTCCAGCAGCTCGCCGGGGTCCGTGCGCCGACGCGATCACGAGGCGGGCTCGGCCGCCGATCAGCGCGGACAGAACGACGTTGGCGTCAGCGACGACGACGGTCGGCAGCGAAATCGTCGAGCACCTCTTGCTCGGTCGCCCCGTCGGCTTGGAGCTTTGCGCCGATCTGCTCGGACAGGCGCAGGAACACCTCGCGGCGTACCTCGACTGGCAGCTCCGGCGTGTCCCACGGGAGGAAGAAACCTGCCGGTGCGCCGTCCCGAGTCACCAGGATCACGTCCTCGGAGCGGAACATCTCGCTCGCCTTGTCGCGGAAGTCCCGGACACTCACGACCCTCATGTGGGCACCACGGTGGTCACATGAGGATCATACCGCGCGGGAGGACACCCGATCGCCGTTTTCCCACACAGCTTCCCGCACCACCCACGCCCACAGGAACTCCCTGCAAATTGGCCACTGCGAGGATGGCTCGTCCTGGTCTCGAAAACCGGTTACGGGGTTCTCTCCGTACGAGGGTTCGAATCCCTCCCTCTCCGTTTCACCGCATCAGACCACCTACCGGCGCTGATCGCGGCGCTGCCTTCAGTCCGATGGGGCAGGGTCGTCCGTGTCCGATCTGCTGTGCTTGGTCGGCGATCCAGGACAGCGGTCGGCGGATCGACCACCTTCCGACGGATAAAGCGGGTCTCGGTGCTGGTGGGTGGCTCGTTCGCACCGGAGTCGGCGACACTGGATTTTCCTGGCTGCGTTGGCGGGGAGGACCTGCTTGGAGCAAGGCGCCGAGCCGACCGCCTGAGCGGCGATGCGATCACCAAATGCGTGCCACGCTTGACGCTCCGTTGTGTCCGCCAACACGAGTTGAACGGATCGGTCGCGGGCTTCGGGCGCCGTGTGCCGCGCGACCCCTCGCGCGTTTGGTAATACCGGGTATACTTGCGATGTGGCCAAAGTCATGATCTCGCTCCCCGACGAGCTTCTCGCTCGTGTCGACGCCCGCGCTAGCGAGCAGGGCAGCACCCGTAGCGCGACGCTGCGCGAGCTTGCCGAACGCGCGCTTGGCGAGCGCGAGCGTCTACTCGCCGAACGAATGGCGGAGATCGACGCAAACGCCACAGGACACGGCGGCAACGTCGCCGAGCAGATCAAAGCGGAGCGGCCGGATTGATCTTCCTGGACGCGAGCGTGCTGCTCGCCGCCGAGGACAGCACCGACGCGCACCACCACGCCGCTCGCGCGTTGCTGAGGACCGGCGCTATCGGCACGCTCGATCTGGCGCTCTACGAGGCAACGAACATCGCCGAGGGGCGCTGGCACGATCCCGAAGCCAGCCGCCGCCTTCGCGACCGGATCTGGGCGATCGCGGAACTCGGAACACTCGTCAGGGTCGACCGCTCCTTAGCCGAGCGTACGTGCGAGCTCGTTCGCGAACACGCCCTGAGCGCCTACGACGGCGCCTACGTGGCCGGCGCCGAACGAGTCGGCGCGATTCTCGCAAGTTGCGACGATCGCGATCTCGTGGGCCCGGGCCTCGCTCGCGCTCCCGCGACATTGCTCTGAGCTCACGGCGATGTTCGCCAAGCAGACACTCGCCAGGCCAGCCGGCCAGACGACCCCTCCGGTGATCGGCAAACCCAGAGCAGTGACGCGCACCAGATCCAGCTCGACGACAACCAACGAGCCCAGGACGTCCGCCGAACCGTGCTCGACGAGCAACAAGCACCGCTTGACCACCCCAACGAGTGCCAACGCACGTGCGATCACTCAGGCCCCGCTAGCTCCCCTGAAGAACGCGCCCGAGCCCTCCGACTGCGAGCAGTCGCAGCACTCGCGCGGGCCGAGCAGGCGCACCAGGCCCTACACCGCGTAGAGGCATACGAGCGCCGAAAAACGGGACGCGCCAAAGCACTGACCTCAATACCGAGGCGGTGAATAGCCGCAGCCGCATGTGTGACGGTGCTCTGTAGGCTTTCGCGTGCGAGGCGGGATGAACTCGTGCGTCTCAGCCCGTCGCCGCTCCGATTGCGAGATGCGGTGCCGCCAGACGGTCGTGAGCGACCTGCGCCCAAAGGGCGCAGCTCGGTTGGGTGTGGGCTCAGCCGTTAGCTCGCATGTGGTCGAGTTCTACGAGACCGAGGAGTTCTCGTGGACACGGTCAGCGGCTTCATCCGTACGAGGGTTCGAATCCCTCCCTCTCCGTATTGACCGCCTTGTAGCGCTCGAGGCCGCCCGTCCGCCCGACGGCTCGCTGCGAAGATCGGGCCGCAGACATCGGTAAAGCTGACCATCGTTGGCATCCGCCAGACGCGGACAGGCCTTGGCCCACCCGGGGAGCTCGTCGGTCGTCCTCTCATTCTGGCGCGTTGCTCCAGAGCCCTGAGCGAGCCCGGCTCCGAATGCGCCGGTTTCCGAAGCCGCATCGGCGGGTCAGCGCGGGCCAGGGTAGTCACGAGGCGTCGTTCCCTCAGCATCTCGCGGGCATCCCGGGCGTGATGGCTACCGCCGCCAACCGTCGGCAGAGGCTCCGAGATCGACGGCGAGGCCGTGCTGGGAGCCGGGTCGTGTTCGAGCGAACTGTTCGACGGCGAGACCGTCACCGCGCCCGCCAGGTTCGAGCACCCGCCGCACACCGTCGCGGACGGACACGCTCGATGGCGCACTGCGAGACGGCCGACCGGCAGGACATTGGACCGTCGCGACATCGGTACAGCGAGATCACTCCCCGCTTTCAGTCAGCCGTCGAGCGCTTGGATCGCTGCTGCCGGGTTAGCGGGCGACGGGTGCCGACGCGCCGCGCCTCGCTTCGTGTGCGGGCCCTGCCTTTCCGATGCAGGGAAGACACCACAGGGTCCGCGCCTACCCTCCCGCGAGCGCAAAGCAGGGCAGCTGCACACGGCCGACTGGGAGACGCCGGTCACGAAAGATGGCATGTCTCAGGAGGCGCGTGACCCGGCTTTGAAGGTGGTCGGTACTCCCGGGTCGAACGGCACGAGAAGGCGCGCGCGGTAGCCCCCGCGCGGCCCGGTCATTCGAATAGGAGGTACCGACCGTGGCGCAAGGTACGCGATGGGTCGGGCTGGACGCTGCTCGCGTCTCAGCCCTGGTGGCAGTTGAAGCGTCGAACGACGGGCTGGTGAAGGGGGAGGCGGCTGG
>Ga0209839_10000827_pt1 | contig 15787 bp, 12 predicted proteins | sample OrgsoiDNA2013050_FD_185800 | JGI IMG/M metagenome (GOLD analysis project Ga0209839, IMG submission 185800) | Permafrost soil microbial communities from the Arctic, to analyse light accelerated degradation of dissolved organic matter (DOM) -... | ecosystem: Environmental > Terrestrial > Soil >... | reverse complement strand
CTCAAAACAAATGTCGCTCACCAAAATCGAAGTTTTTCTCAGTTCAGCGTATAACACGACCATCCAACCTGCTCTCGTGACTCTTCCTGTACAGCAGGCGGCGAACTCCACGACGCCCTCCGCCATACGCTGTCAGCAGACCGTGTGTAGCGATGGACTCGCGCTGGTAGCATTTCCAGAGCAATCGACCCATACGTTACCCTTTGTGAATCTAGCCACAACCGACCGGACGCAGGAAGCAAAGATCGCGTTGAGCCAGGTCGGGGCCGCAGCGAGCACATTGAACCTTCCTCCACCGAATAACAAAGCAACAGATCAGTATCGGTCACAGGTGCAGCAGTATATGACCCCGCAACGCTTGCTTGCCGCTAGCACGCTGCCTATTGAACGCGGGACGCCGATCGTCAATACTACTGGCGAACTGACGGGCATCTCCACAGGAGGAAACGCGGTCGCGTCGGTAAGCGACTTTGCGAACTGGGTCAATAGTGTGCCCGAGCTGAAAGTAACACATGCAAACCCCGTCCAGAACGCCTGGAAGAGCGGCATCAGCGCGTATTTCGGCAGGAATTATGCTGCCGCCAGCACATATTTCCAGACCGCGGCCAACGCTAACGTTTTGTTCGAGGGCGCAAAGCAATTTAAGGTATTGAGCGATGACCAGATTGCGGCAAGCAAGCAGAAAAGTCCAGTGAGTGGGGGGAGCGAGCAGCCGATCAAGGTCAACTTCCTGGGCATCACCTTCACCTTCCCCGATATGCGCGCGCTGGCGCTTCTGGGTTGCGTCGTCTTTGGCGTGCTTCTATTGCTGGTGATAGCGCTGCTCATACGTGGGCGCACGCGGCGCAGGCGCGTGTTCAAGGACTACAACGAGGCGGAGCGCAGGGCCGAACAGGATGCACAGCGCATCGCGGCGATGGAGGCCGCTCAAGGCGCGCAGCGATCCGCGCAAGCGTCGCAGGCAGCCGCACAGCCGCCTTTTGCCGCCGGAGGAGCGATAGGGGCGAGTCCGGTAGCCGTGGGGGACTTGCGCTGTCCCAATTGCGGGAATCCCGTGATGCGAGGAGATAACTTCTGCTCCAATTGCCGTATGGTGCTCTCACCTTCAGAATCTGGACACCACATGCGCGTCATGCCACAGCCCGCGCAGCCACCTGAGCAATCTTCGCCTGTGCTGCCCCCACAGTATTCACCAGTGCGTTCGATTGCCGAGCAGCCGACGATTGAAATGCCGCCTGAAGCGTCGCACGAGCAATCTACGCTCGAACTGGCGTCTCCGGTGAATGGACAGGGCGATGGGGAGAAGACAGTTCCCTATTCGATTGCGATCCATCAAGGGAGAGGGTCCGGTTATGCAGTGGGGACGCGCTCCGATCCCGGCATTAAGAGGAAGTATAAGCCGAACGAGGATAGCCTCTTCGCCGCGCAATGGGAACCCGACGCGGGCCTACAGGTGGCGTCTTCGGGACTCTATGTCATCGCTGACGGTATGGGTGGGCATGCCAATGGACAGGATGCCAGTCGCAGCGCCATACAAACAATCGTCGACTTTATGTTGCCCAAGTTGTCCAAAAACATAGATACACGGAGCACCGATCCCGGCGAACTGCTCGCCAACGCGGTCCAGCACGCCAATCAGGTGGTGCATCAACATAATCTAGAGCGGCGCGCCGATATGGGAACCACCGTGACCGCGGCCTTGATCGTGGGTACAACCGCTTATGTAACCAATGTGGGGGATAGTCGCACGTATCTCTATCGCGAACCCGAGGGCCTCAGAAAGGTTACGAACGATCATTCGGTCGTGGCGAGTCTCGTCGATGCGGGCATCATCAAGCCCGACGACATCTATACGCATCCCAAGCGCAACCAGATCTATCGCAGCCTGGGCGAGAAAGCGCAGATAGAGGTAGACACCTTTGTCGTACAGTTACAACCGGGCGATAGGTTGCTGCTCTGCTCCGATGGACTCTGGGATATGGTGCGCGATCCCAAGATAGAGGGCATAGTGAAGAGTACCTTTGCCGATCCTAAGATGACGGCGGACATGTTGATTCAGGCCGCTCTCGACGGTGGTGGTGAGGACAATGTGAGCGTCATCGTCGTCTCTGTAACCGAAAAGCAACCTGGCAACGGGAATGGTATGCGGCTGCTTGCGAAGCCAGATTCGCTGCAGATGCCGAAGTTCTAGGTACCGGGCGCGTAGCCGTAGCCAAAATTGTCGTACTTTCCTCCCTGTGCTATAATCTATCCAGCATCTTCTCGCCTTTGCGGAAGGCAAGTCTTGGGGAGGAAAAGTTTGTGTCAACAGCAAATAGTATTGGATATCTCTATGCAGGCATTCTCATAGTAGCCGGGTTTCTGTTCGTTATCGTCGCAACCCTTGTCTCGAACCTGCTTGCGCCCCATCATGCAACGAAGGAAAAATTGCAGACATACGAGTCTGGAGAGTCACCTATCGGTAATGCGTGGGTTCAATATCCGCTCGGCTTCTATATCTTTGCTCTGCTATTTGTCGCTTTTGATGTAGATATCGTCTTCATCATCGCCTGGGCTATTATCTTTAAACAATTAAGCATTTTTGGATTTTTCGAAATTCTCTTCTTTATCATCGTACTGGCGCTTGGCCTGATGTATGCCTGGCGCAAGGGAGTGACGCGATGGATTTAGTACCACGTACAACGAATATGCCCAGCGCGACGACGGGGTACCGCGATCAGAACGCCGCGCTGGCCCGCGACCTGGCACCGATCGCGCAGATTACGGGGAAGCCGCTCGCGCCTAAGACGCTGAGAGGCGATTTTCTCGCTCTGGATATCGAGCGCGAGAGCCTTGTTGCGGTATGTCGGTTCTTGCGCGATCAACTAGGTTTTGATCTGCTGAGCTGTGTTTCAGGGGTCGACATGCTCGATCACCTGGAGACGGTCTACCACATGCGCTCGACGACGCGTGGGCAGTTGCTGCAAGTCAAGGTTAAGATAGAGCGTGAGAAGCCGGAGGTCGACAGCGTGGTATCGGTCTGGCCGACCGCCAACTGGCTGGAGCGCGAGACCTATGACATGTACGGCATTCATTTCTCTGGCCATCCCGACCTGCGCCGCATGCTGCTGGACGACGACTTCGAAGGCTATCCGCTGCTGAAGACCTTCCATCAGGTGCCGCTTACGGTAAAGCCGCGTGCTACAACGCAGGTCGATCCGAACATGGCTGTCGATAGTGATTTCCAGCAGCAGCGTGTAGAGCATGTGGTGCAGAAGAAGCTCGGTCAGGGGCTCGAAGAACGCCTGCATCCTGGCACGCCGACTTTCGAGCATACCCAGGAATCGGTGCAGGTGGAAGCGAATCGGCATACGTCGACACCAGAGGGCCAATCCGTATCACATAGTAGTACATCTGAAAATAGCAAAACATGAGGCTGGAAGGTGGGCGATGCCAAAGACTAAAACGCGCAGAAAAGCTGGGTCCACGGTTTCAGTAAAAAATACAGCGGTAACGCGCCAGCCGACAGTAGAAAAGCCGACTCCTGTATCTACGACCAGGGCGCGCCAGATAGGGAAGGCGAGGACGCCAGGAATGCAGACCGTGATTATGCCCGGTATGGTAGCGCTCGGCTGCGTGGGCATGGCCTTCACGTTTGCCGTGTTCTCTTCTGATCCTAATCGCTTGCTGTTTGCTGGATTGGCGATGGTGATGGCAATTATGTGGTCAGTCAGCTTCGGAGTTCGTCTGCGTAAGATATTACAGCGAAGATGACGCCGCTGGCGTTATGTTAATTTAAACAAAGTAACGAGGAACTTATGGCAACAAACCAGGATATGGATATACATCCTGTGACTGAGGACACCGGCGAGGGGATAAAGTCGCAGGAGATGTTGCTGAATATGGGGCCGCAACACCCCAGCACGCATGGTGTGTTGCGCCTGGTGCTGACGCTTGAAGGCGAGACGGTGACGGATTGTACTCCGGTAATCGGCTATCTGCACCGGGGCATCGAGAAGATTCTGGAGAATCGGCCTATTATGGGTGGCATCCGCTATATGGATAACGCCGATTACCTCTCGCCCATGCTCAATGAGATCGCCTACGCGGGCGCAGTTGAGCAATTGATGGGCATGGAACCACCGCGCCGCGCTCAATACATTCGTCTGTTAGTCGGTGAGATGCAGCGTATCGCCAGCCACCTGGTGGCCGTGGGCACGTACCTGCTGGACCTGGGCGCGTTTACGCCCGTCCTATGGACGTTCCGCGATCGCGAGGGCATCCTTACGCTCTTCGAGGCGCTGGCCGGTAGCCGCTTCAATGTCAACTACCAGCGCGTCGGCGGAGTGCTGCACGACTTCCCAAAGGGCTGGATGAAGGAGTGCGAGCTCTTTCTCGATCGGGTCGAGAAGAATATGGCTGAGTTGGAGACGCTGGTCACGGGCAACGAGATCTTTGCTGCGCGCACGCAGGGTGTGGGCTACATAGATCCGCAGCAGGCCATCGCTTACGGCCTGACAGGCCCGATGCTGCGCGCCTCTGGTGTCAATCTGGATCTGCGCGTTAACCGCCCGTATATGGCGTATCGTGAAGTCGCTGTGAATCCGCAGGTTCGACAGGAAGGCGATTGCTTCGCGCGTTACAAGGTGCGCATGCAGGAGATCTACGAGAGCATTCGTCTCAGTCGTGTGGCGCTAGATAAGATGCCCGGCGGTCCCATCGGGACGCGCTCGCCGATTGCTCTGCGCCCTCCCAGAGGTGAGACGTACTTCGCGATTGAGGGGAGCAAAGGCGAGCTAGGCATCTACTTTATTAGCGACGGTAGCGAGTATCCCTGGCGTGCCAAGATACGGGGACCATCCTTCGTCAATTTGCAGATACTGCCAGAGATGTTGCGCGGCCACAAGATGAGCGACGTGGTGGCGATCACCGGGAGCCTCGATCTTGTATTAGGTGAGGTGGATAGATAAACATGTCCCATTCGCTTTTTCGCAATTGGAGATATCCATGTTAAATGTAATTTTAGCTGATGACTCATTCTTATGGTGGACGCAACTATGGAATGGAATTTTATCATGGCAATTCCTCCAGTTTCTCATTGCGTTCATCGTCATCTTCCTTTTTATCATGACCAGCGCGGTGATAGTGATTCTGCTTGAACGCAAGGTCATGGCCTGGATGCAGGACCGCGTGGGGCCGATACATACGGGACCTTGGGGATTGCTGCAGACGACCGCTGATGTGGTCAAACTGCTCTTGAAAGAAGATATTCGTGGTCAGCAGCATGATCAGCTCGTCTTCTTGCTGGCCCCATCGGTCTTTATGGCCCCTGTGATCGCGGCCTTTGCCGTGCTGCCATTCTCTCCATATCTCGGGCTACCGGGCAGTGCGTTAGCGACCGGCATCATCTATCTTGTCGCCGTGAGTTCCATCGACGTGATCGGCGTCATTATGGCTGGCTGGGGTTCGAATAACAAGTATTCGCTGATCGGTGGACTGAGAGCGGCGGCGCAGATGATCTCGTACGAGCTACCGCTGGTGCTGGCACTGGTCGGCGTCGTTATGCTAACAAGCGTACTGGCCGGGATGCCGGGCTATCCAGGCATCGCGAACAGCGGCGTTGGCACGATCTCGATTCGCGAGATTATGGACTTTCAGAACGTGTGGCACAAGACGGGGATCGGCATTCTCGATTTCCTCTTCCAGGGCTTTACCCCCTGGTCGTGGTTCTTCCTGTTCCAGCCGTTAATGCTCCTCATCTATTATACCTGCGGATTGGCTGAGACGAACCGCGCACCCTTCGACCTGCCCGAGGCTGAATCGGAGCTGGTTGCTGGCTATGTTACCGAGTATAGCGGACTGCGCTGGGCGCTCTTCTATCTTGGTGAGTATGGAAATATGACCATCGTCTCTGCGATCGCGAGCTACCTCTTCCTGGGCGGCTTCTCGGGTCCCGGCGTGGGCTACCTGATCGGACTCAACTCGCCGGGCTGGGGGCTGCTTGGCAACATCCTCGCGCTTGGCTACTTTGTCACCAAAATCTACCTGCTCTGTATCGTCTTTATCTGGGTGCGCACCACGCTGCCGCGTCTGCGCTCCGATCAGCTCATGCAATTCGCCTGGCTGATCCTGATCCCAGTAACGCTTGGCAACATCATTGTCACCGCTATGGTCTACCTGATCGTCAATGGACTTGGCGCACCCACCTGGGTCTTCCTGGTTATCGTTGCCGCGATCAACTGGGCCGCGGTCTTTGGCTTTGTGCAGCTTGTCAGCCGTGTCACCGTCTCCTCGACACGCAAGGCGCAGGCACCCGCGATCCGCGCACAGCGTCGCGCCGCCGCCACGCCAGCGCTCCCGTTGCGTGACGCCGTGCCACAGCTTGTACAACCGCAAAGCGCAACCGCCAGTAGCGGAAAAGAGTAGCAAAAGTATTAGATAGCGTTGACGGAGTGATGGCTCAGGCCGCCACTCCGTCAATTGTATCTAACGTAGCCGTTAAAGCAATGTGGGTGAGCATTACTCGTTGGGGATAATTTCGCCCTGGACCGGCTCTCCTATGGCCGCTGTCAAATCCTCGATCACCTCGATGTCGGCCTCGCGTAGCAACAACTCGTCGGTATCGGGCGGCCTTTCCGACACCTCCACCAGGATCATCGCGTCGTAACCCTCTTGCGCATTGAGAATCTGAAACTGCACGACTTTAATCACCCTATAATCGGGGAGACCGGGTACTTCCTTGCCGACGAGATCATTGGCCCAGAGCGATATCTGAGTCATGGTTGCCGCTGACTCGTAGGCCAGCATTCTTGTTTCCATATACTACTCACTTTCTATAGATGCTTATAGGTTACTCGTTTCGGATCTGCTTTTGGATGCACAATGGCGAGATAGAGCCTCTTTAAAGTGTTATTAATAGGTATCAACCGAAGAATGGTAGAGTTTTTGGAGCAGGCAAGGGAGCCATGCCACACGAATCGTTGCCCACTACGGTTTCCCATCGGGGTAGGGACGCGGCAAGCCTGGTCCCTACGACGATCACAAGAAGACAATGTGGAGGAATGGCCAGACGGTTGCCTTGGAAGCCCGTTCTCATCACGCACCCCTACCTCAGCGCTTCTTCGGTTGATGTCTATTGAGTCCCTTTAAAGAGTCACCTGATTAGCGAGGATGGGGTAGCCGAGGACTTTACTGGCAACGTCGCTGAAAGAGGCCGCGTCCCCGCTACACCAGACCTGGAGAGCACCTTCCTCTGAGTTCTTTGGATGGACGAGCGCCTCTGTATCCAGTATAGAGCGCGTGCGGCGGGCGATAGCGGCTCCGCTATCAATTACCCGTACCTGTTTGCCGACAACGTGTTCAATTGCCGGGCGCAGGGCCGGAAAATGGGTGCAGCCCAGGACCAGGACATCAATATCGTGAATGAGCAGGGGATGCAGCGCGTGGGACAACGTTTCCTCGACCAGCGCGCCGCTCAGTTCTCCGCGTTCCACGAGCGTCACCAGTTCGGGGCAACCGACCGCGTAGACCTGGACGCCACTGGCGTAATCGTCGATCAACTGGCGCAGGTAAGCGGCTCTGGCAGCCTGATTCGTAGCGGCAACGCCCACGCGACCACGTTTTGTAAAGCGGGCAGCGGGCTTAACGGCAGGCACCACGCCAACGAAAGGGAGGGAGAAGGTCGCACGTAAGGTATTGAGCGCTGCTTGAGAGGCGGTATTGCAGGCAATTACAATCAGCTTAACACCCTGCTCGATTAGAAAACGGCAGGCACGTATTGTCAGTTCCGTAATCTCGGCCTCGCTGCGCACCCCGTAGGGACAATAGGCCGTATCGCCGAAGTAGATATAATGCTCCTGCGGCAACTCCTGGCGCAACGCGGATAAGATAGTAAGGCCACCCGCGCCCGAATCAAATACGCCGATCGGTGCCAACGCGCGTTCTTGTAAACGTGAGTGGGCGTCCTGAGCGTCTGTTTCAGGGCGACCTGCGCGGTCGCCCTGGGTATATGCGGAATTGAAGGGGCTACGTTCAGCATCGCGTGCGGGGAACGCAGAACGCGTCCCCGCCTCTTCATCTGAAGCCCAGTAATACATAACTTACTTCTATCTACTGCCTTTCAATACGTGTTGAACGTGTTGAGCGTGTTGATTACGGTGAAAACGTCCGCACACCGCACGGAGATCCGCTCCGTGTATGGCCCAGGCCAGGCAAGGAACCTGAAGAGATGTTCCTGTTGTTATGTTACGCCTCTTATAAGAGGAAAGGCGGTTCTTTCAACCATTTCTTATTCTGTAACAAGGCTATTCTATCAGGTGTTCTTGCCCGATGTCAAGAGCTGTTCAGAATGCTCTTGAGCAAGTGATGCGATGACCTTTGCACACGTTTTCAATCACTCCATACTACGAAACTCACGCTGTTCACCAAACACACGGCGCATCGTATCGCTGATCTCACCGAGCGTGGCGTAGGACTCGACGGCATCGATAATCAACGGCATAAGGTTTTCGGTGCCACGCGCGCCCTGCTCCAGCGCCTGTAAGCGTTGTTGTACCTGCTCATTGTCGCGGCGCAGGCGCAACGCGGCCAGCTTCGCCACCTGCCGTCTGCCGACCTCGGGATCGAGATGCATGATCGTCGGATGCGCTTCGTGCTCCAGCGCAAAGCGATTGACACCGACCACCACGGCCTTCTTCTCTTCCAGCTTGAGCTGATAACTGTATGCGGCCTGCTCGATCTCGGCCTGGATATAGCCACGTTCGATAGCGCGCACGCTGCCGCCCAGCTCATCGATCTTGCGAATATACTCCCAGGCCTGCTCCTCGATCTGATTGGTGAGAGACTCGACATAATAGGAGCCAGCCAGGGGGTCAATGACATCGGCTACGCCCGTCTCGTAGGCAAGAATCTGCTGTGTGCGCAGCGCGACGCGCACGGAATCTTCGGTGGGCAGAGAGAGCGCCTCGTCCCTTGAATTGGTATGCAAGGACTGCGTGCCGCCCAGAACAGCCGCCAGAGCCTGATACGACGTGCGCACGATATTATTATCGGGCTGCTGCGCGGTCAGGGTTGAGCCAGCGGTCTGGGTGTGGAAGCGCAACATCATCGAGCGCGGATCTTTTGCCTGGAAGCGTTCGCGCATGATGTGCGCCCACATGCGGCGGGCTGCGCGATATTTGGCGACCTCTTCGAACAGATTGTTGTGGCTGTTGAAGAAGAAAGAGAGCTGTCCGGAGAAGCGATCCACATTCAGTCCCGCGTCGATTGCGCCCTGCACATAGGCGATGGCGTTAGAGAGCGTAAATGCGACCTCTTGGACCGCCGTCGAGCCAGCCTCGCGAATATGGTAGCCGCTGATGCTGATCGTATTCCAGCGCGGAACGTTCTCGGTACAGTAGCGGAAAATATTGGTAATGATGCGCATCGAGTGCTGCGGCGGGTAGATATAGGTACCACGTGCCGTGTACTCTTTCAGAATATCGTTCTGAATCGTGCCAGTAAGCTTACGTATCTCCACGCCCTGCTTTCTCGCGACCGCGATATAGAGGGAGAGCAGGATGCTGGCCGTAGCATTAATGGTCATGGAAGTGCTGATGCGCTCAAGAGGCAGGTCATTGAGCAGGGTCTCCATATCTTCCAGACTGGAGATCGAGACGCCGACCTTGCCGACCTCGCCTTCGGAGATAGGATGGTCCGCGTCATAGCCCATCTGCGTGGGCAGATCGAATGCTACCGACAGGCCAGTTGTGCCCTGCGAGAGCAGGTAATGGTAGCGCTTATTCGACTCTTCCGCCGTGGAGAAGCCTGCGTACTGGCGCATCGTCCAGAAACGAGAGCGATACATCGTTGGCTGGACGCCACGCGTAAACGGAAACTCGCCAGGGTAGCCCAGCTTCTCGTGCGTATCATATGTGCCGAGATCGTCTTCCGTCGCCACATCCGGCACCTGTATATTCGAACTCGTTACGAATTCTGGTTGGCGTTCTTTGGCCTTTTCGCGGGCGTTCTTGAGGGTCGTGTCGCGCCATTCTTCGGCGTTTTTGCTTATGTGCAGATCCATAATTCTGCGGTTCTCCTTTACTACCTCAGGGCAATTATAGCATATCACGTGGAGTCGAGGTACTCCTTAGTTCTTATATTACCATTGTCAGTATTCGGCAATATCTCAAACGGGTCACGATAGAGCTTGCTATCACAGAATGATCTCGCTTTGTGATATAAGTATGACATAGATGGGAATAGCACATATTTCTTTGGAGCTATAGACGCCCGTCTTTCTCATAGTCGAGATGTACTATTCAAAGCAGGAGAATAATTATGAGCACGAGTGCAGCGAAGTTCCTCCCAGGCATTGCGCAGCGTACCGTGAAGACGGAGCGTCTGACGGTGGCCTATCTTGAGGCTGGCGCTGGGAGCATTCCAATTGTATTGGTTCACGGGAACGCCTCTTCGTCCCTCTTCTACCAGGACCTTATGCTGGCGCTGGCCGCGGTAGGACGCTACAAAGTTTATGCGCCTGATATGCGCGGTTATGGCGATAGCGAGCTGCTGCCGGTCGACGCGACACGTGGAGTGCGCGACTACAGCGACGACCTGGATGCCTTTGTGCGCGCACTCAACCTCCCTCCATTTCATCTATTCGGCTGGTCGCTGGGTGGCAATGTCGTGATGCAGTACGCCATAGATCATCCAGGACTGTTGCGCTCATTGACCTTGCAAGCCGCGGGTTCGCCGTTCGGGTATGGAGGCACAAAGGGAGCCGAAGGCACGCCGAACTGGCCCGACTATGCTGGCAGCGGCGGTGGTATGGCTAATCCAGATTTTGTGCAACGCATCGCGCGCGGAGATCGTGGCAGCGACCAGAATTCGCCGCGCACCGTCATGAACACGTTTTATTTCAAGCCACCTTTCCGCGCACCCGCCGATCGCGAAGAGATCTACTTGAGTTCCCTCCTCTCCACAAAGGTCACTCCGGGCAACTATCCAGGCGACATGACGCCCTCTTCCAACTGGCCAAGCGTTGCGCCGGGAACGCAGGGCGTCAATAACGCGCTCTCGCCCAAGTACCTGAATCAGGCCGACTTTGCGACGATCAGCGACAAGCCGCCTGTACTCTGGATTCACGGAGCCGACGACCAGATTGTTGCGGACGTGTCGCTGCTCGAATTCGGCACCCTCGGACAGCTAGGCGTTGTGCCCGACTGGCCCGGCAGCGAGGTCTTCCCGCCTCAACCCATGAAGACGCAGTTGCGCGCAGTGCTCGATAAGTACCGTGCCAATGGCGGTCAGTACCAGGAAGTCGTCCTGCCTGATTGTGGGCACTCGCCACATATTGAGAAGGCCGCCGAGGTGCTCAAACTGCTGACCGAATTTGTGGACGCTCACTAATTACAGGAGGGATGGGGCTGCCCCATCCCTCCTGGGAGAGGTGGGACCAGGTTATAGCAGCCGCTCCAGTTCCTCCGCTGTATTCACAGGTGCCTGGCAGGCGAAGTTCTGACAGACGTACGCCGTCGCCTTTGCCTCTTTCTGCGGACGATCGGCCAGCAGAGGTATGCTCTGTAGCGCGGACGCGTCATCCGGCGCGCAGCAGGCGAGCACGCTATTGGGCAAGAAGCGGTTGTTGATCACCTCCAGTAGCGCGCGTGTATCGGCGGCGCGAGGATGCCCGATCAGCGCCAGTTCTTTGCTGGGCGAGAGCGCGAAATCCAGCGCGCCGATCGCGTAGCCGAACGCCTGGGGATGCTGTGCCATCAGGTCGGCGAGCGGGTTCAGGTAGTCGTCGGCGCGTCGGCGGTAGGACTGCTCGCCGGTAAAAGCGGCAAGGCGCAGCAGAAGATCGACGGCAACGCTATTGCCTGCGGGCGTCGCGTTATCCATGATGTCTTTGGGACGACTGATCAGCGCCTCGGCGTCGCTACCAGTATCGAAGAATCCGCTGTTCTGCTCGTCCGCGAAGAGTGGAATGGCCTGGTCGAGCAGCGCGCGCGCCTCGTTGAACCAGCGCGTGTCAAAGGTCGCCTCATAAAGTGCAAGCAGGCCATCAGCCAGGAAGGTATAGTCCTCCAGGTAGCCGTTCAGGCGGGCGCGACCATCCTTATACGTACGCAGCACACGTCCATCCTCTCCGCGCAACGTGTTAAGGAGGAAGGTGGCATTGTTGATAGCAACCTGCAGATAATCGGGACGATTGAGATAGCGACCAGCCTCCGCGAAGCTGCGCAGCATCAGACCATTCCAGGACGTAAGAATCTTCTCGTCGCGGCCCGGCTTTACCCGCCGCTCGCGATCTTTGAAGAGAATAGCGCGGCCCCGCGCCAGGCGCTCCTGTATCTCATCCAGGCTGAGCTGCGCGTCATCCGCCACTTTTTGAGCATCCAGCGCGACATGCAGAATGTTTTTGCCCTCGAAATTGCCATGTGCGGTCACATCGTAGTACTGCATAAAATGCGGCGCGATCTCAGGTGGGAGCAAGGATCTGACCTCTTCCTCCGTCCAGGTGAAGAACTTGCCCTCCTCACCCTCGCTATCGGCGTCCTGCGTCGAATAGAAGCCGCCTTCGGGTGATGTCATCTCGCGCATGACATAATTGAGCGTCTCCTCGGCGATGCGGCTGTAGAACGGCTTGCCCGTCACAATATAAGCGTGCAGGTAGACGCGGCTGAGCAGGGCGTTGTCGTACAGCATCTTCTCGAAGTGCGGTACCAGCCAGTGGACATCGACCGAGTAGCGATGGAAGCCGCCGCCGAGCTGGTCGTAGATGCCGCCACGCGCCATGGCTTGCAGCGAGCTTTCAAACACTTCCAGCGCGGAGTACTTTGTTGCCTCTGTATCCTGAAGCTCGCCTTTGAGGCCATGCAAATGTACGCGGAGCAAGAACTCCAGCGACATTGTATTGGGGAACTTGGGCGCACCCTTGAAGCCGCCGTGGACCGGATCAAAATCTTCGATCAGCGCGTGACCGGCAGTAGCGAGCAGATCCAGAGAGAGGGTCGTGCCTGGATTGATGCGAGCGCGGATGGGCGCGCCACTGCGCTGCTTCAAGTGATCGGCGAGCTGCTGCGCCTGCTCCTCCACCTCCTCGCGCTGCTGTCCATAGATCTGCGCGATATATTGCAGGGTGCGCGGAAAGCCTGGCATCACCTGGCTGCCGTACTGGCGATCGTGCGGCGGAAAGTAGGTGCCACCGGAGAACGGGCGTCCATCGGGCGTCAAAAACATCGTCATCGGCCAACCGCCCTGCCCGGTCAATGCCTGAACCGCCTGCATGTAGATGCTATCCAGGTCGGGGCGCTCCTCACGATCAACCTTGATCGACACAAAATGCCTATTCATGAGCGCCGCCGTCTCCTCGTTTTCGAAGGACTCGTGTTCCATCACATGGCACCAGTGGCAGGAGGAGTAGCCAATGCTCAAGAGAATCGGCTTGTCTTCCTGGCGCGCCTTGCTCAGCGCCTCCTCGCCCCACGGATACCAGTCCACCGGGTTGTGCGCGTGCTGTAGCAGGTATGGGCTCGTCTCGTTGCTGAGGCGGTTGGTATGCTTATATTCTTCAGACGGAGATGTCATAAGATTGTGCTCCCTGTTGATTAGTAGCGTTGTCTCGTTTCACTGTGTTTCATCTATTGTACTATTGTACGACATCGGGAGTAGGATAGAAACTAGACATATTATTTTTCGGGATTTATTGTTTACAGCATGTAAATTTATATCTCCGAGTATACTAATTAGTAGAAGCTGCGATTAATAGATGCAGCAGACAATTTAAAATTGATCCTTCACAGGGGAACAGATAAATGGGTGCTCATCCCCTGTGAGGAAGAGAGCAGTTGTAGGGAATGGGAAAAAGCAAAAACGAGACCTCAACGGTAGAGCAGCAACAGCCGTACGATAATATTCTCAAATCTCTTCTAGAGGGCCAGGAGGCGCAGATTCTGCCATACCTGCTTGACGAGGAAGTTGTTTATCTGGATACGCTGACAATCGAAGTCATGCGCACTTTACTGCGAACGGATCGCGTCTATAAAGTACTGTATCGGGGCCGAGAGCATATTCTGCACCTGGAGTTCGAGACCGATGGGAAAAACTTTATGGACTCGCGATTGCTGGACTACCACGCGTACTTTTATCATAAGTATCATTTACCAGTGATCTCGATCATCGTCTATCCCTTCGAGACGACGATGGCTCAATCGCCATTGCAGGAACTGAGCGGCGATGAGGTGATTCTCTTCTTCCGCTTCCGGGTGTTTCCCCTATGGCGGGTGAGCGCGCAGAAATATGTCCAGGAGCATATTGTGCCGATGTACGCGTTATTACCGGCCATGCAGGGGGCCAATGCACAGTTGGTATGTCACGCCATTGAAGAAATGGTACAATACTATCAGTATGATGATGCGGCCCTGGCACGAGAAGTACGCTGGATGGGTATTATGACGCGGCGTGCGGACATCATCCCATTAGAAGAGAAACGAATAATCGAGGAGCGATTGAGTATGTTTGACGATCTGATGGAAAAAGATCCCAAGATGAGACGGATTCGCGCTGAGAGTGAGGCGAGAGGGAGGGCCGAGGGAGAGGCAAGAGGAGAGGCAAAAGGAGTGACAAAAGGAGTGACAAAAGGGCTGCAGGGTTCAATCCTCATCCTCATCGAAACGCGCTTTCCCGCTCTTGTAGGGCTGGGTCGGCAGCGGGTGAAGGCGTTAACGAAAGCGGATGAGCTTAACGAGTTGCTCAAGCAGTTGCTGTTGGTCTCCGACGAGGAGGATGCGCGTTCACTTCTCACTTCTCAGTTCTAAAAAGAAGCAAGAAGATTGGTAGAGGGAGATGGAGGTGTGATGCTCTCGTCTCCCTTACAGATTGCCTAACAGAGGGCGCTACGATTTTTGCGGACAAGGTAGAGCGCCTGGATGCGTTCCGCGTCTTTCATAGACAGGCCGATCTTGTTGCGGGCATAGGCGAGCGAGGCGCGCAACAGGAGCTTTTCGGAATGGCCCTGCGGCCACTGCCAGGCTGTAAGATCGGTCTTGCGCTCTTTGAACTCCTGAGCAAGGGCATCGATATCATCAACGCGATCGCGCAAGGTGCAGATGATGGCTCGCTGCTGGCGCTCCGGCAGCTGTAGTACGGCATCCACCACCTCTTTTATGCGGCTGGTGAGTGCGACCTGCTCCTCGTACTCGAAGGCTGGATCGTTCATGCCCGCGCCGGGTGCGATCAGCATATCCCCCTGATAGAGTTCTCCCTCTTCATCCACGGGAAGAGCCAGCGCGTATTGCGGCTTCAGGCGGCGCACCATATCGATAAATTCGCTATGCACGATGCGCTTGATGTATGTCTTAGGATATTCGATGCGCTTATCCTGCAACGTATGCCAGAATTTGATGCGCACGCGCTGAATAAGATCGTCTGTTTCCAGGTCAAATACATCGGGATGCACAACATGCGGATGTTGATGCATGCGGTCATGTACCTGCTTGACGATATACGCATCGTATTGTTCCAATATCGCCTCTATGTGCGTATGGTTCTCTTCCATAACGCCATTGGTACTGGTAGCAGATAACCGGCATTGAGATATTCCCATGACTTTCGCTCCTCGCACTTTTATGCTCTCTATCATCGTCGTCGCAGGTTGTCAATGGTGTGCTTCACCTTTAGTCTCTATGCAAATAACTATAATGCCATTTTAGTGAAAAACAGAGCCAGTTTCGTGACAATTTTATGTCATAGTATGCAAAGTGCTGGGAGCGAAGAAACAGGCTCTTTCTTCTGTACCCGTAAACCTGTCGTGTCGTACAATAATTAC
>Ga0209839_10000826_pt1 | contig 15791 bp, 15 predicted proteins | sample OrgsoiDNA2013050_FD_185800 | JGI IMG/M metagenome (GOLD analysis project Ga0209839, IMG submission 185800) | Permafrost soil microbial communities from the Arctic, to analyse light accelerated degradation of dissolved organic matter (DOM) -... | ecosystem: Environmental > Terrestrial > Soil >... | reverse complement strand
TGATAAGAACTATCACCAGATCACGGAAGATATCATTCGACCGATCGAGAACCGGCCTTCCAGACTCTGGTGGATCGGATTTCTGACCGCGGTCCTGTTGCTTTGTTTCGGAATCTTTTCCGTAACCCGCGAAGTCATCTACGGTACCGGACAATGGAATCTGAATAAAACGATCGGCTGGGCCTGGGACATTACCAATTTTGTATGGTGGATCGGGATAGGACATGCCGGAACGCTGATCTCCGCCATCCTTTTATTATTCAGACAGCAATGGCGCACAGGCGTGAACCGTGCGGCGGAAGCGATGACCATATTTGCCGTTTTATGCGCCGGGCAGTTCCCGATCTGGCATATGGGCCGCGTATGGATGTTCTTCTTTGTACTGCCATATCCAAATACCCGTGGTTCGCTTTGGCCGAATTTCAACTCACCATTGTTATGGGATGTATTCGCGGTATCCACTTATTTCACCGTTTCTTTATTATTCTGGTATTGTGGATTATTGCCGGATCTGGCCAGTATCAGGGACCGCGCCAAGCTCAAATGGAGAAAGTTTTTTTATGGCGCCGCTTCTTTTGGATGGTCAGGTTCAACAAAACACTGGCAACGCCATGAGGCCCTGTCTCTCGTGCTCGCCGGTTTGGCCACACCGCTGGTGCTTTCCGTTCATACCATCGTGTCTTTCGATTTCGCCACTTCCGTTGTTCCCGGCTGGCATACCACCATCTTTCCGCCTTATTTCGTAGCGGGTGCCGTGTTCTCAGGATTCGCCATGGTGCAATCCCTGTTGATCATCACGCGTAAAGTGCTAAAACTGGAAGACTATATTACCATCGAGCATATCGACGTAATGAATAAGATTATCGTACTTACCGGATCCATTGTGGGCATTGCTTATCTGACGGAACTTTTTATTGCCTGGTACAGCATGAGCCCGTATGAAAACTTTGCCTTCATGCAAAACCGGGTGAACCCATTATCACCGTATGGCTGGGCCTATTATATTATGATGGGCTGTAACGTGCTCTCACCACAGATATTCTGGTTCCGCAAACTGCGCAGGAATCTGACGGTTACTTTTTTTATGTCGGTCATCGTAAATATCGGAATGTGGTTTGAACGTTTCGTGATCATTGTTACGTCCATATACCGGGAATATCTTCCGAGCGGCTGGAGTACTTATTATGCACCGACGATCTGGGAGGTAGGATTTTATCTGGGGACCTTTGGATTGTTTTTCACTTTTTATTTTCTTTTCTCGAAATTCTTCCCGGTTATTGCGCTGGCGGAAATCAAACATATTCTGAAAAAAGCCGGAGAAAATTATAAAGAGAAAATGGGGGCTGAAGAAAGCGAGACGCCGGAAACATTTGCGCACGAGTTTGAACACGCCCATTAAATATCTTCTAAAGCGATTATATGGCTATTAAAAGATTTGTTGTTGGAAGTTTTGATGATGAAGCGGTCCTTTTCGCTGCCGTAAAGAAAGTACGTTTGTCGGGGTACAAATTGTATGATGTGTATACACCTATGCCGATCCATGGCCTGGACCAGGCCATGGGGTTGAGGGATACGAGTATTCATACAGCAGGATTTCTATATGGAATTACGGGAACGACCACGGCCCTAAGCGGGATGAGTTATGCACTGATCTATGACTGGCCGCTGAATTTTGGCGGCAAACCGCATTTTGCCCTGCCGGCCTGGATCCCGATAACATTTGAATTGACGGTATTATTTTCCGCCGTGGGCATGGTACTTACTTTTTGCTATCTCTGTCAGATGGCTCCCTTTGTGCGGAAACATCATTTCAGTTTGCGCGCGACGGACGATCAGTTTATCATGGTCCTTGAATGCACGGATAAATCCAATGTAGCGGACATGCAGACCTTTATGAAATCAATCGGAGCGTCGGACGTGCACATACAGGATGCAGAGACGGGCTGGTGGCTGGGGAGCTATAGCAAGAATATTCCGTCGGTGGATAATGCAAAAACTATTCTGGCATAACGAAATGAATGTAGCCATGCTGATGTATAAAAAATTGATTCCTTTCTGTTTGTCACTCTTTATGCTGGCATCCTGTGGCAGTGATGTGCGGCGCGATCCGGGAAGAGTGTATATGCCGGATATGGCGTACAGTCGTGCTTATGAAACCTATTCGGTAACACCGGAACAGAGGGAAGAACTGTTGAAAAAAGGTATTCATTACAGCAATATTCCTGTTCCGGGAACAATAAAACGCGGCGCGCTTTTTCCGTTTGACATTCCGAAAGACGCCTTAGGAGACAGTACGAATTATGTGGCTTCCAAAACAGTCAAAAGTCCGTTGACCAGTCTGGATGATGTAACCATGGTAGAAGCAGAACGTTTATACCTGGTCAACTGCGCCATTTGTCATGGCACCAAACTGGATGGCAACGGTCCGTTGTATAAAGGCGGGGATGGACCTTTTGTAGCAAAACCAGCAACGCTTGTAGGGGATGTGAAATATGAAACCATGCCCGAAGGGCAGATGTATTATTCTGCAACCTATGGTAAAAATAAAATGGGAAGTTATGCCTCTCAATTGGATACCCGGCAACGATGGATGGTGATAGCCTATATCAAGTCGAAACAGGCAGCTTCCAAACCGGCAGCCGCAGCGGCATCTGATTCAACAGGCAAAAAAAATTAGCGAAAGCGACATAAAAATTATCACGAATGTCAATTAAAGAACGTTTTGAAATTCCTTCCGGTTTCAGGATGTGGTCAATGGGATTGATGATCGCAGGGGCACTTTCTCTGATCATCGGATATTTTGTGTATGGTACAGGAGACGAAGCGCGTCAGATGCGATTCTGGGCCGCCCTTTTACAAAACAGTGTATATTTTTTACTGGTCGTCAACGCGGCTATGTTCTTTTTTACTGCTGTTACCCTGGCCATGGGGGGGTTCCAAATGGCATTCCGCCGGGTTACCGAAGCTATTTCAGCCTGTGTACCCGTAATTGGCGGAATTACCTTCGTGATCCTGCTGACCCTGGTGCTTGGACATAAAGCTTTTATTTACGAATGGCTTGATAAAGCAGTCGTTGCGAAGGATCCTGTCCTGGATGGTAAGAAAGGATTTCTGAATCCATCTTTTTTTATTATCTGGACAACACTCACCATCGGATTATGGACGGTTCTCGGGTACAAAATGCGCAGCATGAGCCGTGAACTGGACGATCATCCCATCAGCGTGGAAGAGGGTAAAAAATATATTTTTAAGAATACCGTCTGGGCTGCTCTTTACATTGTGTGGTTCGCTCTCACGGTAGCGTCCACCGTACCCTGGCTCTGGCTTATGAGTATCAGCGCCCACTGGTTTAGTACCATGTACAGCTGGTATACGTTTGCGAGCACATTTGTGGCGGGCGTTGCGCTGATCACGCTTTTTGTTATCTATCTGAAAAACAAGGGCTATCTCGAATACGTGAACAAGGAGCACCTGCACGACCTGGGAAAATTCCAGTTTGCGTTTTCAGTTTTCTGGACCTATCTCTGGTTCTCGCAGTTCATGCTGATCTGGTACGCGAATATTCCTGAAGAAACAACTTATTTCAGGCCCCGGTTTGAGGGAGCTTACTCCGGCATATTTTATCTGAACCTGGTCATTAATTTTCTGGCTCCTCTCTTGATTTATATGCGGGCCAGTTCAAAACGTAACTACGCTACATTAACCTTTATGTCTGTAGCTTTGCTATTTGGTCACTGGCTGGATTTCTACCAGATGGTTTTTGGAAGTCTGATTCCGGATCATGTGCCCATGAACCTCTTTGATTTTGGAATTGCTGCGGGATTCGTGGGATTGATCATCTACCAGACTGGAAATGTTCTGGCGCGGTTTCCGCTGGTGGCGAAAAATCATCCGTTCTTTAAAGAGAGTATTATTCATCATACTTAGTCGTTGCTGGTATCGGAAGATTTGAAACGATTAAATTTTTTTTAAGCATCATGTCTACCATTTTTCTTTTTGCGATTTTATTATTGGGTTTTGTGATCACATTTCAGATTGCGAAGGCCAGTGAGTATGTGGGCATTCTGAAAGGCGAGAAGAAAAATAACGAACAGAATAACCGCATCAACGGATTTCTCATGATCGTTTTCCTGGTGCTCGGATTAATTGGTGTGTACTGGTGTAATGAATTGTTCAAAGGGAAAATTCTGGGAAAAGCGGCTTCCGATCACGGAGAAAAAATTGACTCGATGCTGTACATTACGATTGCTATCACCGGTATCGTATTCTTTATCACCCAGATTCTTTTATTCTGGTTTTCATTCAAGTATCAGTATTCTGAAAAAAGAAAAGGATATTACTTCCCGCATAATAATAAACTGGAAATGATCTGGACCGTAGTGCCGGCCATCGCGCTGACCGTGCTGGTAGGATTTGGATTGATGTATTGGTTCCAGATAACAGGCGAAGCGCCAAAAAATGCCATGCAGATTGAAATTACGGGCAAGCAATTTAGCTGGATAATGCGTTATCCCGGCGCGGATGGGGTGTTCGGTAAAAAATATTATAAAAATATCAATGACGCAGAGAACAATGCGCTGGGTTTAATATGGGACGATCCCAATACCCATGATGATATTGTTGTGGGTACGACCATGTATCTCGTCGTGAACCAACCCGTGAAACTGATCATCAATTCCCGCGATGTGATTCACGATGTGGGACTGGTAGCGTTCAGGATGAAAATGGATGCGGTCCCCGGAACGCCAACGACAATGTGGTTTACGCCAAAATATACGACCGATGAAATGAAGAAAATGACCGCCAATCCGGATTTTGAATATGAGATCTCCTGCGACCAGATTTGTGGAAAGGGGCACTATGCCATGAGGGGTGTGGTGAAAGTGGTTAGTCGGGAGGAGTTTATTTTATGGCGAGCCAAACAGGTTTCCAATTATGCACAGGTAATGAAAGATAAATTACCGGCAACGGCTGCGGATTCAGTCAAGACGACGGCCGTGAAAGTCGATTTGCCTGTAAAGTTTGTGGCATCAACGAAGTAAAGGATTAAAACAAAGTATTAAATTTTTACTGATGAGTACTGATTTGACGATACATGGACCTGGTGAAGTAGTTGTTTCACACGATACGCATGATGCGGCTCATGAAGGGCATCATCATAAAGAAACTTTCATCACGAAATATGTTTTCAGCCAGGACCATAAAATGATCTGTAAACAATTCCTGATCACCGGAATGATATGGGCCATCCTCGGCGGTTTGATGTCGGTCCTGTTCAGGCTTCAGTTGGGTTATCCGGATTCTACTTTTCCCTGGCTGGAAGATATCCTGGGTAAATGGGCCAAGGGTGGAAAAATTCTACCAGAAACCTATTACGCCCTGATTACCATGCACGGTACTGTACTCGTATTCTTTGTATTGACGGGCGGTCTCAGCGGAACTTTTGCAAATTTCCTGATTCCGTTACAGATCGGCGCGCGTGATATGGCGTCGCCCTTTCTGAATATGCTTTCCTATTGGTTCTTCTGGATGGCAAGCGTGGTCATGATTACTTCTTTATTTATTGAAACCGGTCCGGCGAGTGGCGGATGGACCTCGTATCCACCGTTGAGCGCGCTAAAAGATGCATCACTCGGTTCGGGCGCAGGTATGGATTTCTGGATTACGGCAATGGCCCTATTCGTTGTATCCTCTCTGCTGGGTGGGTTGAATTATATCACGACCATCCTCAATATGCGAACGAAAGGAATGAGTATGACCAGGTTGCCGCTGACCATCTGGGCAATTTTATTTACGGCCATACTCGGCGTACTTTCTTTCCCCGTACTTCTTTCAGGATTGATATTATTGTTGTTCGACCGGCACGGTGGCACGAGCTTTTATCTTTCCGATATTTTTATTTCGGCAACACAGAAGGCGCTTCCCAACGAAGGCGGAAGTCCGATCCTGTTCCAGCATTTGTTCTGGTTCCTGGGTCATCCCGAAGTATACATCATTATCCTTCCGGCCATGGGCCTGGTTTCTGAAGTGATGGCCATTAATTCGCGCAAACCGATATTCGGGTATATGGCGATGGTCGGTTCTCTTTTCGCAATTACTGTGCTTGCCTTCCTGGTATGGGCGCATCATATGTTTGTAACGGGACTGAATCCATTTCTAGGCTCGGTATTCGTATTGCTGACCCTGCTGATTGCCGTGCCGTCGGCCATCAAGGTATTTAACTGGCTCACGACGCTATGGCGCGGTAATATCCGGCTTACACCGGCGATGTTATTTGCGATTGGATTTGTGAGTATGTTTATTTCCGGCGGACTGACCGGTGTGTTCCTGGGAAATTCAACACTCGATATTCATTTACACGATACGATGTTCATTGTTGCGCATTTTCATATTGTAATGGGTGTGTCAGCGTTTCTTGGAATGTTTTGCGGTGTGTATCACTGGTTTCCGAAAATGTATGGCCGGTATCTGAACAATACGATGTCGTATATCCATTTCTGGGTAACGATCACAGGCGCTTATCTGATATTCTGGCCCATGCACTATGAAGGATTAGCAGGTATGCCACGCCGTTATGTGGATTATGCCGGATGGTCCTCATTCAGGCAGTTCGGGGACCTGAACAGATTTATATCAACCGTTGCCATGGTGGTATTCGCTGTGCAACTCATGTTTGTATTCAACTTTTTCTATTCCATTTTCAAGGGAAGAAAAGTAACGACTAAAAATCCATGGCAGGCAAACACTTTGGAATGGACAACGCCGATCCGTCCGGGTCACGGAAACTGGCCCGGGGAAATTCCTGAAGTCCACCGCTGGGCCTATGACTATGGTAAAGACGGAAAGGAATTCATCCTGCAAACTGAACCACTTGGAGCCGATGAACAGCACCATTAGTTCCGGGGATAAACCCTATCGGTTGAAGACGCCTGAAAGCATAAAACAATCCGGTTCTTTTAAGATAGCGGAGAAGCTGAAAGACTATATGCTGCTGGTTAAATTTAACCTCAGCTTTATGGTTGTTTTTTCGGCCGTCATCAGCTATTTGCTGGCACCACTGGTGAGGACGTTTGACTGGAAAGCCATAATGCTTTTGTTTGTAGGAGGCATGCTGGTGACCGGTAGCGCGAATGCGATCAACCAGGCCATGGAAAAGCAGACGGACGCGATGATGAAGCGGACTGCCGGCCGGCCGGTAGCATCGGGAAGAATGTCGGTTGCAGAAGCCATGTCGTTTGCCGTGATCTGCGGTTTGGCCGGAACGATGTTGCTCTGGCATTTTAATTTTCTGACGGCTTTGTTATCCGTTATCAGTTTATTTTTTTATGCATTTATTTATACGCCATTAAAAAAAGTCAGTTCAGCAGCTGTGTTGGCCGGTGCGATTCCAGGCGCCATGCCCTGTCTGATCGGATGGGCGGCTGGTAATGACAGTTTGAGCGCAGGCGGCTGGATACTTTTCGCATTGCAGTTCTTCTGGCAGTTCCCGCATTTCTGGGCAATTGCCTGGATTGCCCATAAGGATTATACAGCAGCTGGATTTAAATTATTACCGTCGGGAGAGGGGCAGACAAAATATTCAGCGCTTCAGGCAGTTATTTATTCACTCCTGCTTTTACCTGTGGGCATCCTGCCCTATTTTAATGGCATGAGCGGTATGGTGAGTTTATTGATCGTATTGGTAGCCAACTTTTTCATGATTGGTCAATGTGTGAGGCTGTACAAAGAAATGACGGTCCAGGCAGCGAGACGGGTAATGTTCAGCAGTTATTTTTATCTGCCGGTGGTTCTCCTGGCTTTACTTATTGATAAAGTGGCTAATTGAAATATATAAAATGGTTCCGAGCGTAGAACTTAATCGTGTGGTTGATCAAAATAAAAAAATACATCCCCATAAATTTATTTTATGGGTAGCCATCGGTAGTATTATTATGATGTTCGCTGGTCTCACCAGTGCGTATATTGTAAAAAGGGAGCAGCCGGGATGGACCAGTTATTCGACACCCATAGCGTTTTATTATTCTACGACAGTCATGCTGATCAGCAGCCTGACGATTTTTTTAGCCGGAAAATCATTCAGGGAAAGGCGGATGGTCAACTATAAAAAACTGCTGGCTGCGACCGCCATCCTGGGTCTTGTTTTTATGTTGTTGCAATGGCTGGGGTTCCGTCATTTATGGGTGACCGGCACCACGCTGCATGGCTCGGGTGCGGGACAGTTTCTATATATTATTGCCGGACTGCACGCCCTGCACGTTTTCGGCGGGGTGATCGCTCTGTTTACATTGTACCTGAGGGCAAGAAATGTGCGGATCCGGAGTTATAATAAAGTTCCGGTAGAAGTGGTGAGTACCTATTGGCATTTCGTGGATCTGTTGTGGATCTACCTGTTCATTTTCTTTTTAATGGTGCAATAAAGTATGCTTTTTGTTAGATAAATTTGTGAACCTGTTCAAAACAAACTCATGGCACATACAGTTCCCGTAGGTCAAAAATGGTGGAGCGGAGGTAAGAGCCCCTTCAATGTTGAATATGGAAAACTCATGATGTGGTACTTTCTCATGAGTGATGCCTTTACGTTTGGGGCGTTCCTGATTTCCTATGGGACCATTCGTTTTTCTTCCAGTTCCTGGCCCAATCCGAATGAGGTATTCAAAAGTTTTCCCTTTATCGGCGAAATGTCCGTGCCGCTGGCCTTTGTGAGCCTGATGACCTTTATCCTGATCATGAGTTCGGTCACGATGGTAATGGCCGTAGGTGCCGGCCAGGCGCATGATCGAAAGGCCGTGATGAAGTGGATGTTCTTAACGATTCTCGGTGGTCTGGCATTTCTGGGTTGTCAGGCATGGGAATGGACACACCTGCATTCGGAAGGTGCCTGGTGGGGCAGCAATCCATTTCTGAATATTGACGGTACCCAGTCCACCACCAATTTTTCGAATTTCTTTTTTACGATAACCGGTTTCCATGGATTTCATGTTTTCTCCGGGGTGATCATCAATATTATTATGCTGATCAAGACCTGGCGCGGTGATTTTGACCGAAAGGGTCATTACCTGATGATTGAGAAAGCGGGACTTTACTGGCATTTTGTGGACCTGGTATGGGTATTCGTGTTCACCTGTTTTTATCTGTTATAATTTAAATGACTGAGATTATGAGTTCTGCGCACCCTTCATCAGCGGATTTCGGAAAAGATAAGAGCTCCTTTGATTCCAAATCGGTCTGGAGGACTTTCTGGATCCTGCTGGTTATCACCGTGACTGAGCTGATCATTGCGATCATTTATTATGAAACGCATTTTTTCCCCAAACATATTTTGAATGGCGTCTTTATCATTATGACGCTGGCTAAGGCATTTTTTATTGTAGCAGAATTTATGCATCTGGGCCATGAGATCAAAAATCTCATCATGACGATTGCTATTCCAGCCTGTCTCTTTATTTGGTTTCTCATTGCATTTATGTGGGATGGCAGCGCCTACCACAATCTGAGAATGCGTTACGACAGTTATCAGAACGAACAGAGCAAAACGAAAGTAAAGAAAGTGGAACATCCTGTTGAAGGGAAGAAGCCGGGAGTTGAATAATTGTCAATTGTTAATTGTTAATTGTTAACGGGTTTTAATCATTAACATCGAATAATTGATAGTTAACAATTAGCAATTGACGATTAACAATTAACCATTGCTCTGGCGATGGTTTTTTTATCTAAATAAAATGAATTGAGTAAGAAAGCCCTGACGGCCGTTTTATTAGTAGTGATGGTTCCCCTGATCAGTTACCTGCTCGTGAAGCGTGCCGGTGATCACGCGATTGGCATGCCCGGACGTTTTTATTATGACAGCGTGGTTACGACTATCAGGGACGGAAAAACGATTACAGATACGATCTGGCATCCGGCGGATGATTTCAAATTTCAAAACCAGCTGGGAAGAACTGTTTCCCTGGCGGACCTTCCGGGAAAAGTGATCGTAGCCGATTTTTTTTTCACCCATTGTCCTTCCATTTGTCCCAGGCTGACTGCCAATATCAGGAAACTGCAGGATGCATTAGCGACGAAGGATCAGTTCAAACAACTGAATCCGGCATTCATACAATTCCTTTCCTTCAGCGTGGATCCTGAGCGGGACTCGGTTTCAGTGCTGAAGGCCTACAGCGATCATTATGGCATTAACCCGGATATCTGGTGGCTGCTGACTGGTCCGAAGAAAGAGATTTATGATTTTTCCATCAACGAATTAAAATTGGGCCTGGCAGATGGGGAAGGCGTGGATTCTAATTTCATTCATACACAGAAATTGGTCCTGCTGGATAAACAACACGTAGTGAGGGGATATTATAATGGGCTGGATAGTGCGGACCTGAGCAAACTGGCGAATGATATGGTCTTTATCATGCTGGAGAAAGATAAAAACTATTCATCGCCTTTAAAAGAGATAAGACCGATTCTGCCGATGATTATTTTTATATTGCTTGCCACGGCAGGGGTAGTTGCTTACCTGTCCCGAAAACCAAAAACACAACTTAATGGTTAATTGTCAACGGATCTACGCCAAAAATCCTTTGATTGGCTCATTCCGACGCCGTTAACAATTAACCATTAACAATTGATAATTGACAACCGCTATTTTGAATGAAAGAAAGAAACCTTACCGTTCCGATTATCATAGTATCCGTGACCATCCCTCTGGCTGTAGCATTTATCATTCTTGCACCACACACCAAAATAAATCCGGGATTCAATACTCGTAATCTCCCTTTATTTCATGCGATATTGAATTCTACTACAGCGATTTTATTGCTGGCCAGTTTATATTTCATTAAAAACATGTGGGTCCGTGCCCATAGAGCAGCAAACCTGACAGCGGTTGTCCTGAGTTCCATATTTTTAATTTCCTATGTCATCTATCACAGTTCAAATCCTTCCGTAAAATATGGCGACCTGAATCATGACGGCATATTGAGCGCGGATGAAAAATTACAGGCGGGCAACCTGCGCTGGATCTATTATTTTATTCTTAGCAGTCATATTATTTTGTCAGGGATTATTATTCCTTTTGTGCTGTTTACTTTGCAGAGGGCATTCCAGCAACGATTTGACAAACACAAAAAGCTGGCGCGCATTACCTGGCCCCTGTGGCTTTACGTGGCTGTAACCGGGGTGATCGTTTATATAATGATCAGTCCTTATTACGCCTAACGCCTAACGGAATAGGTCAATGGTTTATGGTTTATAGGTTATGGGTGATGGGTTTTCCATTAACCATATACCATAAACTAAAAAAGCGTTAAGCGTTACGCGTTTTAACTTCTGAATAAAAATAAGACTCAGAGCGATAGACCAAGTCGACCAACCCAAATAAAAAAAACGTTGAATGAGTCCTTCCCAGTTGCCTCGCAGACTTGGTATGACCCGTAATATAATCAGCGACATAAAAATGAAACTTAAGAGTGACACCAGCCTTAGGAGAAGTAATTGTTCACCTTTCCATAAAACAATGGCAAGCAATGCGCCTACATTTAGCAATAAAGGAACCGGACCCAGTGTACCGTGTAATTCATGATGCATGGGGAAGATGGCAGCCCAAAACATGGATATGGACAGACCCAGTATAGTCAGAACCGGGATCATATGCAGACCGGTTTGTCTGCAGGCTTTATAATAGCCGATAACCGAGAAAACGATAAGGATAGAAATCAGCACTTCCCCGGTTGACATAAAGATTTCAGATCCTGTTCCAATAGCACCGAGTTCACTAACCACATTGTGCAGGTGATTGTAGTTCCCATGTATAAATCCGCCTGTAATTAACATCGACCAAAAGAGCAGTGGCGTAAAGATTCCCAGATAAAGCAAAGATATTGTCCTTAACGCTTTTCTTTTTGAGTAGGTAAGCCATGAAATAATTGCTATCCCCAGAAAAATGGAAATCACAATGGCGCTATGCAGAAATACGGGCTCGTCAAATGTCGCTAATCCCATGGGATAAGCACCGTGGTTTTTGATTGCTATAGTGAAATAAAATTTTTCGCCGGGTCTGACAACAAATGAAAGGGAATCCCGATTACTCACGTAGGTAACCTTTCTTTCTTTGAATGATCTTTCGATAATGAAAACATCTGGTTCAATCCATGGCTTAGTATCAGGATCTATATTCCAGACGGCAACAATATTTCCATCTATTTTTATATTGACAGAAGTTGAATCAGATTGTAATATCGGCAGCTTTTGTTGTGAAGGACTGATCTTGTAAGAAACGCAAAAAATAGCGAGCAGTAATATTTTTTTTAACACCTGGCAGTTTATGAGAATGAGACTGTTAAGTAATGAAAATGTTTCAGCATTTTTCTATGACCGGTAATTCATCAGGCCTTTACGCTTAACGTTTGTCGTTTTTCGATAAACGATCCACAATAAGCGATCCACGATAGGCGATCCACGATAAACGATCCACGATAAGCGATCCACGATAAGCGATCCAGAATCAACCCTCAAACCCTTCCTCCTTGCCCGGATCCCAGAATTTTTCCTTGAAATTGACAATCACATCGTCTTTGACGAGTATACCTTCTTTTTTCAATAATTTCTCCATTTTGCCCGGCGGGTTGAAATGATGTTTGCCGGAAAGTAGTCCGACCCGGTTGACAACGCGGTGTGCGGGCACTGACGGATTAATTTTATCCGCACCATTCATAGCCCAGCCCACCATGCGTGCTGAGAGTTTTGTACCGAGACAGGCAGCTATTGCTCCATAGGAGGTTACACGTCCGTATGGAATTTGCCGCGCAACTTCATACACCAGTTCAAAGAATGACTGATCTCTTTTGCCGGAGGGCTGAATGGTATGAAGAGCCGGCTCTAAATTTACTGAAGGTTTATGAACCGGATTTCTGTTTATCGATTTGCCTTTAGATGAAATGATCTTTTTAGGGGTTAAAACTTTTTTTGCTAAAGACTTCGGTATGATTTTTTTTGAGGGCATTTCAGATCATTTCGGCTTTTTCAATTTGTTTCAGCAATTCCTGCAGCTTCGAATCCGGCATTGGAATTTGTTCTTCGGGTAGTCTGAATCGCATGTAATAAACCTGTTTACTTGCCGCTATATCGAGTTTTTCATAATGGGTCTTAATATAAATCTCTTTTGGATTTTTCGTGCGCGCGTATACATCTTCAGATGCGTCTTCCATATCCAGGTCGTATAGATCGGATATAAACTTCGTAAAATAAAATAATGAAGGAGAATCCGTTTTCAAATGAACAGTACCACCCGGCTTCAGAATGTTTTGATAAAGACGTAAAAAGCGCGGATGTGTCAATCTTTTTTTTGCGCGGGAAGTACGGAGCTGGGGATCGGGGAAGGTGATCCATATTTCATCCACTTCACCCGGTAAAAAATACGCGTCGATTTTATCAATCTGTGTGCGAAGAAATGCAGCGTTGTGAAGATTATTCTTCAAAGATTCCAGCGCGCCTGAATAAATCCGGTTTCCTTTCAGATCAACGCCAATAAAATTTCTTTCAGGAAAAAGTGCAGAGAGCCCGACCGTATATTCTCCCTTACCACAAGCCAATTCAAGCGTAATGGGATTCTCATTTTTAAAGAAATCCTTCCACCTGCCCGGCATGTCTTCCGGGTATTGCAGCACATTCGCAAATGAGTGGATCGCTTCGAAACGTTGAAGTTTTTTTTGGCCCATGGCCTGGCAAAAATAAGACTTCGGTAGAATTAGTCCTTAGAAGCCGGAGAATATTGACTCGCAACCTTGGAATACCGGGTTACTGTAGTAGGAAAATGATTTCCCGTCTTAGATAAAGAATTCCCCATTGTTGGAAAATGGTTTCCCGCCTTAGATAATGGGTGTCCTGTCTTTACGCTGACCCTCAATGCCAGATTTCTTTCCACCAGGCCTTCAATCAACAGGATTGCTCCCATAAGCCCGGAAAGATTTTGGGACATGGAAGTCATTACACCCGTTCTGTCCACGATGATCTGGAACGAATAATTGCCGATCATACCCTGCGTGGCAATTTCCCAATACTTATAAATGATGCCTATAGCCAGCGTGGCTAAGATGAGTACAGTATATGAAACTGCTTTTGAAATCCGCATTTTGACTGTGCAGATCATATAAAAACAAAGCGCCAGTAAAAAGCTCATTCCGAAATGGGCTGAAAAATGGACCATTTTATTATGATCTGAAAGTGAATCAGGCAGAATCACTCCAAAACAAAAGACACCAGATGCGAGCAGGAAAAGGGTTAGTTTATCCTTAACACTATATTCTTTCTTCATTTTCACTTATTAACCTAACCTGCACAAGACGAATTCCGTGCCAAATAATCCCGTTTTAAATAATATTAACCTGGCGCGCCCGGCCTGCCTCCTGAAAAAGTGTGAATGGAATTGATTAAAATTAACATTCAGCTAACAGGAGCGCTTTTACATAAGATATTAAGTCGTAATCCATATCCTGGCTTTTATAAAAACATTTGTTTAAAAAAAATCCGGTTACCTCGGGATTAGCCCCATTTGGTATTTTGCATGCGCAATCTATTTGTGTATTCTATTATTATTATTGTATTCAAATTTGGGAAAAATTGATTTTCCGAAAATGTATAATACCAGCAGCTTCTGGATACTCTATTGGTTATTGATCCATCAACTAATAATGGATTAAGCGATGAAAGATATACTACGACCAATGATAGTACACTTATATTTATTAATGTTAGTCCTCCGGAATCTCCGATAATTCCGGGATACGATGGCTAGCGGGGTATAGGGTTTATATCCATCTATAAATCGGGATCGATCAATAAAGTCATCTTTAAGTGGATTAACAGGGATGATATCATTTAAAAATCAGTAGATTCAATGTGGAAATATTTTCCTTTTTAATCTAATATGCTAAAATCGCATGAAAATTATCCCCCTCCTGGCCGCAGTGCTTTTTACTATTGCAACAGGTTTTGATATTCACGCGCAGGCCGTTACTCCGTCTCCATCGGATCTTGCCAGGAAAATCCGGGAAGTCGAAAATAACCTGGTGGGACCGATCGCCATAGAAAATGATGTGCCGGGAAATATCCTAAAGCGGATGCACGATTATGGAATAAAAGGAGTCAGCATTGCTGTCATTCACAACTACAAGATAGAATGGGCGCAGGGTTATGGATGGGCCGATGATAGTTCGAAAATGCCGGTCACGACGCGAACTCTTTTTCAGGCTGCTTCCATTAGTAAGTCGATGAATGGGGTTGGTGTTCTGAAACTCGTCCAGGAAAATAAACTGAACCTTTTTGTGGACGTAAATCATTACCTGACCAGTTGGAAATTTCCATATGATTCCGTATCCAAAAACAAAAAAATTTCCACTATCAACTTATTGAGTCATACCGCGGGGTTGAACGTTCATGGATTTCCGGGATATGCCCGGGGTGAAAATCTGCCGACAGTCGTTCAAATTCTGAACGGTGTCCCGCCTGCCAATTCGCAAGCCGTTCGTTCTATGCTGGAACCTGGCCTGCGGTCAGAATATTCAGGAGGCGGCATTACCATTTCGCAGTTGATTGTAATGGATATTACCGGAATACCGTACGCGAAATACATGAATGATCAGGTTTTGAAACCACTCGGTATGAGCACCAGTAGTTATGAACAACCCAATCTCGGCGATCCGGTTTTGCTGGCTACCGGTTATGGAATGGATGGCGAAGAAATACCTGGCAAGTATCATATATACCCCGAAGAAGCGGCCGCCGGTTTATGGACGAATCCGACAGATCTT
>Ga0209839_10000825_pt1 | contig 15797 bp, 13 predicted proteins | sample OrgsoiDNA2013050_FD_185800 | JGI IMG/M metagenome (GOLD analysis project Ga0209839, IMG submission 185800) | Permafrost soil microbial communities from the Arctic, to analyse light accelerated degradation of dissolved organic matter (DOM) -... | ecosystem: Environmental > Terrestrial > Soil >... | reverse complement strand
GATCGGGCCCGGCACCGAGTCCTCGCCGCTGGTGTGGGGCCCTACCGTGTACTTCGGCGATCAGGGCGGCACCGTCCATGCCCTGCGAGTCAGCGACGGCCACGAGCTCTGGACCTACCACGCCAGCGGGGCGGTGAAGGGCGGCCCGTCGCTCTCGGAGGGGATCCTGTACTTCGGTGATTACGCCGGCCGCGCGTATGCCGTCCGCTCCAGCAACGGCCGCGAGGTGTGGGCCGTGGGCACCAACGGGGCTCATTTCGGCTTCGGCTCGGGGGAGTTCTACTCCACCCCGGCGGTCGCCTTCGGACGCGTCTACATGGGCAACACTGACGGCCGCGTGTACTCGTTCGCCGCACACTCGGGCCAGCTCGCCTGGGCCACGGGCACCGGGGCCTACGTCTACGCGTCACCGGCGGTGGCCGACACTCCGGGACTCGGCGCCACGGTCTACATCGGCTCCTACGACGGCAACTTCTACGCCTTCGACGCGCGGACCGGCGCGGTGCGCTGGACGCATCCGGCCGGCGGCAAGATCTCCGGGTCGTCGACGATCGTGGGCGATGTCGTCTACTACGCGGACCTGGGTTCGAAGACGACGGCCGGGTTGGACGTTCGCACCGGCCACCAGGTATTCGGCTTCCCGGAGGGCTCGTTCAACCCGGTGATCGCCGATACCGGGGCGATCTATCTGACCGGTTACGGGGATCTGTTCCAGCTGCTGCCGCGTGCTACGGCCGCTGGTCGTACACTGCAGAAGCCGACGCAGTAGGGGCACACATAGCGGCCCCGCACTAACCATCTACAAACAAGCGTTCGGACCCGTTTTGCTAAGATAACGGGTCTATGCGTTGTCGCAGTGGAAGTCATTGTCAGGCACCGGCCGAGAAGGGCCGTCGATTCTGTGCGGATCACGCCGCTGAGCTCGATCGCATGCGCGAGGAGCTCAAGGATGCGGCCGCCGCCCGCATTGGTCGTGGCCGACCCAAGCGGTCGTCCACGTGCTGCCGCCCAGGTTGCTACGAGCCGCGTGTCCCGCCCGCCGCGTATTGCGATGCGTGTTCGGCCGCGGGATACGTGGAAGAGGCCGCCTAGCGGTCTCTTCAGCCGGGCCACCAGAAACGAACCGCACTTGCCTTCGAAGGCCGGGGTAGCCCCGGCTCGCTGGCGGATGCGCCGGGCTGGCCGCCCGGCGACACCGCCGGCGGGTTAGTCCCTGGGCGCTCCGCTACCGCCGGACCGCCACCCCGGACCCCGCGAGATGGTCCTTGACCTCGCTCATCGTGTGGTGTCCGAAGTGGAAGATCGACGCGCACAGGACCGCGTCGGCCCCGGCCTCGATCGCCTCGACCAGATCCGCGAGCTCGCCGGCCCCTCCGGACGCGATCACCGGGACCCCGACTGCTCCGGCGACCGCGCCGGTGAGGGTCAGGTCGTAGCCCGCGTTGGTGCCGTCGCGGTCCATGCTGGTGAGCAGGATCTCCCCCGCTCCGCGCTCGGCGCCCTCCCGGGCCCAGAGGACGGCGTCGCGGCCCGTCGGCGTCCGCCCTCCGGCGAGGTACGCCTCCCACGACCCGTGTCCGTCGGCCTTGGCGTCGATCGCCAGCACCACGCACTGGGCCCCGAACGTCGCCGACAGCTCGTCCAGCAGCTCCGGGCGCGCCAGCGCGGCTGAGTTGACCGAGATCTTGTCGGCGCCGGCGTCGAGCACCGCCTGGGCATCGGACACCGAGCGAATGCCGCCCCCGATCGTGAACGGGATGAACACGTCGTCGGCGGTCCGCCGGGCCAGCTCCACCACGGTGTCGCGCTTGTCGGAGGTCGCGGTGATGTCGAGGAACACCAGCTCGTCGGCACCGGCGGCGTCGTAGCGGCAGGCCAGCTCGACCGGGTCCCCGGCGTCGCGAAGATCGACGAACCCGACTCCCTTCACGACGCGGCCGCGATCGACGTCGAGGCACGGGATCACGCGCTTGTAGTGCACGCCCCGGTCAACCCCGGCGCGAGTCGAAGCGTCCGTCGAGCACGCGCTGGCCCTCGGCGACGGTGAACCGCTGCTCGTAGAGCGCCTTGCCGACGATGACGCCGGCAAGATTCACCTGTCTCAGCGCCACCAGCGCCTCCAGGTCCGCGATCGAGGAGATGCCTCCGGAGTAGATGAACCGGCCCCTGACCGCCTGGGCGACCTGGGTGACCTCCTCCACGTCGGGCCCGGAGAGCATCCCGTCGCGCTCGATGCTCGAGTACACGAAGCTCCTGACTCCGCGGGCTCCCAGCCGCTCGATCACCGACTGCGCCGGAATCTCCGTCTGCTCGGTCCATCCGGCCGCCGCGAGCCGGCCCTGGCGGGCGTCGATCGAGACGACGACCTTGTCGCCGTGGGCGGTGATCGCGCCGTCGAGGAAGTCCACGTCGCCGTAGGCCGCAGTACCCAGGATCACCCGGGCCGCCCCGGCGCTGACGGCGTCCGCGACCGCGCCGGCCGTGCGCAGGCCGCCGCCGAGCTGAATCGGGACCTCGACCGCGGCCGTGATCCGCTCCACGGTGACGAGGTTGACCGGGGCCCCGCTGCGCGCGCCGTCGAGGTCGACGACGTGGAGCACGCGAGCGCCGCCGTCGACCCATCGCCGCGCGGCGTCCACCGGGTCGGCGTCGTACACGGTCTTGGCGTCGAAGTCGCCCCGAGCCAGGCGGACCGCCTTGCCGTCGAGGATGTCGATCGCCGGGAACAGGATCATGCGCGCACCGCGGCCGGCGCCACCGCCGCGCCGTCGCGCCGGCCCGCGCACATCCGCGTGAAGCTCGCGAGCATCAGGAGCCCGTGAGCGGAGGACTTCTCGGGGTGGAACTGGACCCCGAGGATGTTCCCGTGCGCCACGATCGTGGCGAAGCGCTCGCCGTACTCGGTCGTGCCGACGATGTCGGCGGGATCCGCAGGTCGCGCTGCCAGCGAGTGCACGTGGTAGAACGGACAGCCGGGAGCAGGCAGGCCCTCGGTCAGTGGCGAGGGGCGCTCGAAGGTGACCTCGTTCCAGCCGATGTGGGGAATGCTGAGCTCGCCCGCGTCGAGCCAGCGAACCTCTCCGGCGATCAGCCCGAGCCCGGCCGTCGGCTCCATCTCCTCGGAGCGCTCGAACAAGAGCTGCATCCCGAGGCAGATGCCGAGAATCGGCGTATCCTGCGCCGCGCGCGCCCGCAGCAGCGCATCGAGCCCGAGCTGGCGCAGATTGCGCATCGCCAGTGGAAAGGCCCCGACGCCCGGCACGACGAGCCCATCGGCGGCTCGCAGCGCCTCGAGGTCGCGCGTGACCGTGACCTGCGCGCCGACGTGCTCGAAGGCCTTCTGCACCGAGCGGCGGTTGCCCATGCCGTAGTCGACCAGGGCCAGGTGCGGGCCGCCGGATTGCCCGGGGGCGCTCATACCAGCGTTCCCTTGGTGCTGGGGATCCCCCGTTCGGTGGGGTCGTGCGCGACCGCTGCCCTCAGCGCGCGCGCCAGCGCCTTGAACGAGGCCTCGATCACGTGGTGGGCGTTCGTGCCCGCCTCCACGGTCAGATGCAGCGTCAGCTTCGCGTTCATGGCCAGCGCGCGGAAGAACTCCTCGGCCAGCTCGTGGTCGAAGTTCCCGATCGCCCCGGGCGGAAGCGAGGCGTCGAAGGCACAGAACCCGCGGCCGGAGATGTCAATCGCGCATGAGGCCCGCGACTCGTCCATCGGCACCGTGGCCTGCCCGTAGCGGTTGATCCCCGCGCGCTCGCCGAGTGCCTCATCCAGGGCCTGGCCGATGCAGATCCCGACGTCCTCGACCGTGTGGTGGGCGCCGGTCTCGAGGTCGCCGCGGGCGCGCACGACGAGGTCGATTCGCCCGTGCCGGGCGAGCAGGTCGAGCATGTGGTCGAGGAAACCCACGCCCGTATCGCGCTCGCCGATGCCGGCTCCGTCCAGGGTCAGGGCGACGTGGACGTCGGTCTCACCGGTCTTGCGGTCGATCTCGGCGCTGCGGATCATGGCTCGTATTGTCCCGGATGCGGGCCTCCATCGAGCGCGCGTGCAGCTCGAAGCCCTCCGCTCTGGCGACCGGAGCCGCGGCGCGGGCCAGCGCTCCGGCTCCCGCGCCGATCCTCACCTCGGCGAAGCTGCGGCGGAAGTGAGCCGGCGAGAGGCCGGAGGAGAAGCGCGCCGCGCCGTTGGTCGGCAGCACGTGGTTGGAGCCCGCGACGTAGTCGCCGAACGCCGTCGCACCGCCGGCACCGACGAACAGGCACCCCGCCCTGGACACCGATGGCGCCAGCCGCTCGGCCTCGGGACCGATCAGCTCCAGATGCTCGGGAGCGAATGCCTCAGCCAGCGCCAGGGCCAGGCCGAGGTCGGCCGCGTGCACCAGCGCGCCGACCGCTCCGGTGTCGTTGCCGGCGCCGACGCGCTCGTTCAGCAGCTCGAGCAGCGGCGCCGACGTCGAGACCGCGATCACCAGCGTCCCGGGCCCGTGCTCGGCCTGGGCGAGCAGGTCCAGCGCCACCGGCTCGGGGTCCGCCTCGGCGTCGGCGATCACGAGCACGTCGCTGGGACCGGCGAAGCCGTCGATGCCGACCTGACCGAACACCTGGCGCTTGGCCTCCTGCACGTACAGGTTGCCCGGCCCCACGATCACGTCCACCGGCATCACCGACTCCGTCCCGTAGGCCAGCGCAGCGATCGCCTGGGCCCCGCCCATGCGGTAGACCGATGAGACGCGGGCGAGCCGGCAGGCGCCCAGCACCACAGGGTGCACGTCGCCGTCCGGGCCCGGGGGGGCGCCCACGACCACGTCCCCCACGCCGGCCACGCGCGCGGTCACGGCGCCCATCACCACGGTGCTCGGATACGGCGCCCGGCCGCCCGGGACATAGACACCGGCCCGCCGCACCGCCGCCTCGCGCAGGATCACCTCGTGGCCGTCGAAGCGGACCGGATCCGAGGCGTGCGGAGCCGCCTTCGCCACCCGGCTGACATTCTCGACGGCCTGTTCGAGGCCGCGGCGGACGTCGGAGGAGAGCGCGCGAGCGGCCCGGTCGAGCTCATCGTCGCTGACCTGCAGCGGGCCGGGCTCCGTGCCGGCGGTGTCGAACCGTCGCGTATAGGCGATCAGCGCCTCATCGCCGCCCTGGCGGACCCCGGTGATGATCTCGGCGACCGCCTCGTGCACCGATGTCGGCGCGGGCACGCGCGCGCGCAACTGCGCGGCGAGTCCCTCGGGATCAGCTCGCAGCTCGAAGCGCTCAGGCTGCATCGAGGCGCTCCAGGACGGCGTCCAGCGCCCGGGCCTTGAGCTTGTGGGCGACCGGGTTGGCGATCAGCCGGGCGGTGCACTCGGCGATCTCCTCACGCACCACGAGCCCGTTCTCGCGCAGCGTGCTGCCGGTGGCGGTGAGGTCCACGATCCCCTCCACGAGTCCCGTCAGCGGCGCCAACTCCACCGATCCCTTGACCTCGACGATCTCGGCCTGACGGCCGGTCTGCAGGAAGTGGCGCGCCGCGATCTTCGGATATTTGGTGGCGATCCGCACCACTCCCAGCCGCCGCACCGCCTCCGCCGCGCGGTCCTCGCCGGCCACGGTGGCCAGCACCATCCGGCAGCGCCCGTAGCCCAGATCGACCAGCTCGTACACCTCGCGCTCGGACTGCTCCATCAGCACGTCCTTGCCCGTGACCCCGAGATCGGCCGCGCCGGCCTCGACGTAGGTGGGAACGTCGGATGGCCGCATGGTCACGATGCCCGCCTGCTCGAACAGCAGCTTGCGGTCGTTGACTCGCACCTCGGCAGTGTCGAGGCCGAGCCGGTCGAGCAGATCGAGGGTGTCGCCGAACAGGGCCCCCCGGGGCACGGCGATGCGTAGCTCAGGCATCCCCGGCCCCGGCTCCACGCTCCTCGCCGGCCAGCGCGATATGGAGTCGTTCGACGTTGAGCGCGAACCCGACCGCGGGCAGGGGCAGCCCGAATCGCCCCAGCAGCTCGTCGTAGCGACCGCCGCTGCCGATCGGCACCCCATGGGCTGGGTCGTAGACCTGAAACACCGCGCCGGTGTAGTAACCGAGGCTCCGGACCAGGCCGAGGTCGAAGATGATCCGCTCCGCCGCGCTGGGCGCCAGCAGCGCATGCACCTCGCGCATTCCGGACACGGCCTCCTCGAGCGACCCCGACAGCCCCTCCAGCACCTCGGGGCCGCCTCTGGTGCGGGGAACGCGGAGCAGCAGCTCGGTGGTCTCGGCGTCGAGTCCGAGGCCCTGGATCCGACGCTCGAGGCCGACGAAATCGCGGCTGACCAGCTCATCGAGGATGCGCTCGCGCCGTTCGCGGTCGACGGCGTGAGCGTCGAGCAGGGCCGGGTAGAGCGAGGCGTCGCCCACCCCGACGCGGTAGGTCTTCAGTCCCGCGGCGTCGAGCGCGGCGCACAGGACAGTGAGCACCTCGGCGGTTCCGTCGGGCGCCCCGGCGCCGATCAGCTCCACGCCCGCCTGCAGGAACTCGCGCGACTGACCCCGCTGCGGCCTCACCCCGCGGTAGACGTGCGCCAGGTAGCAGAACCGCAGCGGCGGCCCGGACGCGGCGTAGCGGTTGGCCACCAGCCGGGCGATCGGGACCGTCATGTCCGAGCGCAGCACGAGCACATTGCCCTGCTCGTCGAACATCCGGTACGCCGGCTGCGTGCTCGACATCCCCGCGCGGGCAAACGTGCCCTCATATTCCAGCGCGGGTGTGTACACCTCGCCGTAGCCCGATCGGTCGAAGACGCCGCGCAGGCGATCGGTCATCGTCCGCAGCTCGCGCATCTCGTCGGGCAGCACGTCCCGTGTTCCTGAGGGGATGCGGTCTGTCAATTCCGGGGCGTCGTCGGGCGGGCGCGGCTGCGAGCGCTCAGACCGGGACCGGCACGTCGTCCAGCCGCTCGATGCGCGCGCCCAGGTCTCTGAGGCGCTCGTCGATCCGCTCGTAGCCGCGGTCGATCTGGCGGATGTTGCCGATCTCGGTGACCCCGTCGGCGCACAGGGCGGCGATCAGCATCGCCATCCCGGCGCGGATGTCAGGGGACTCGACACGCTCGCCGCGCAGGCGCCGCGGCCCGAGCACGATCGCACGATGCGGGTCGCAGATCGTGATCGCGGCGCCCATCAGCTGAAGCTTGTCGGTGAAGAACAGCCGGTTCTCGAACATCTTCTCGTGGATGATGACCGACCCCTCCGATTGCGTGGCCAGGGCCAGCGCGATCGACGTCAGGTCAGCCGGAAACGCGGGCCAGGGACCATCCTCCACCTTGGGCTGGTGGCCGCCGGCGTCGTCGCGGATCACCAGCTTCTGTCCCCCGGGCACCACGACGTCGAAGCCGTGCAGCTCGCTGTGCAGGCCCAGTCGCTCGAACACCAGGCGGATCATCCGCAGGTCATCGGGCACCGTGTCCTTGATCACAAGCTGTCCGCCGGTGACCCCGGCCAGGGCCATGAACGAGCCGATCTCGATGTGGTCGGGAGCGATCGTGTGCGAGCAGCCGTGCAGCACACCGCTGCCGCGGACGGTCATCACGTTCGAGCCGATCCCGTCGATCTCGGCCCCCATCGCCACCAGCATCCGGGCCAGGTCCTGGACGTGCGGCTCGGAGGCCGCGTTGTGGATCACGGTGGAGCCGCGCGTCAGGGCCGCCGCCATGAGCGCGTTCTCGGTCGCCATCACGGACGGCTCGTCCATCAGGAAGTCCGCCGCCCGCAGTCCCAGGGGCGCCTCGAGCACGATGTCGCGGTCCTGTTCGACGGTCGCCCCGAGCGCTTTGAACGCATCGAGGTGCGGATCGAGCCGTCTGCGGCCGATCACATCGCCGCCGGGCGGGGGCATGTGCGCCCGTCCGAAGCGGGCCAACAGGGGCCCGGCGAGCAGGAACGAGGCCCGGATCCGTTCCGAGAGGTCACGGTCGACGGTGTATTCGTCGACCCCTGAGGCGTCCACCGCAACCTCCCCCGGACCGCGCCAGGTGACCGTCGCGCCCAGGCTCTGGAGCAGCTGGATCATCGTCTCGACGTCGCTGATCCGCGGCACGTTGCTGAGGATCACCGCGTCTGCGGTGAGCAGGCAGGCGGCCAGGATCGGCAGCGCGCCGTTCTTGTTGCCAGCGGGGACGATCGTGCCCGAAAGGGGCGCGCCGCCTTCGATTACGAACTTCTCCATGAGGGGCGTGGGGGGTGCGGCCAGCGCGGCCGGCCTACGGGGCCCCACTCGCGTGGCGGGCCCCAGTCGCTGAGCTAGGGTAACAGCCATGCCACCAGAGATTTCGCGCGAACGGTCCTGGACCCTCCTTTGTGAGTGGACACAAGGCGAATCTCTGCGCCGCCACGCGCTCGCCGTCGAGGCCGCGATGCGTGCCTATGCACGGCGTTTCGGGGCCGATGAGGAGCTCTGGGGAGCCACCGGGCTGCTCCACGACCTCGATTACGAGCGCTATCCGAACCTCGAGGATGGTCATCCCCGCTACGCCGTGCGTGAGCTCGAGGCGCGCGGCTACCCGCCGCAGCTGGTCCGGGGAGTGGCCTCGCACGCCGATTACCTGGGCGTGGCCCGCGAGTCGCCGATGGAGAAGACCCTGTACGCCGTCGATGAGCTATCCGGGTTCGTGCTCGCCTGCGCCTACGTCCGGCCCGACCGGCTGGACGGCATGACGCCCAAGTCGGTGAAGAAGAAGCTCAAGCAGCCGAGCTTCGCGGCGGCCGTCGACCGTGAATCGCTGCGCCACGGCGCCGAGGATCTGGGGGTCGACTTCGACGAGCATCTCGGGATCGTAATCGCCGCGCTCGCGGACGAGCGCGAGCGGCTGACCCCGATATCGTGAAGGCCGCCGATGCCGGGTCCGATCAAGATCGTGGTGCTGGACGGCGACGAGACAGGGCAGGAGCTGCTCGAGCAGGCGATCCGGGTGCTCGACCCCGCGCTGCTGCAGATCGAGGTCGAGCTCGCGCACTTCGACCTCTCGCTCGAGGCCCGGCGCGCAAGCGCCAACCAGACCGTGCTCAAGGCTGCGGCCGCGATGCGGGAGACCGGTCTGGGGCTGAAGGCCGCCACGATCACACCCGAGGGCGCCGGCGACGTCGGGTCTCCGAACCGCATCCTCCGCGAGGAGGTGGACGGAAAGGTGATCGTCAGGACCGGCCGGCGGCTGCCCGGAGTGGCGCCGATCGCCGGCGTGCACTACCCGATCTCGGTCGTGCGCATGGCCGTCGAGGACGCCTATGGCGCCGAGGAATGGCGCGAAGGCGAACCGGGATCGGCCGGCGAGCACGGCTTCCGCACCGAGCGGGTCACCCGTTCGACCTGCCGCGCCGTGGCGGAGTTCGCGTTCCGCACCGCGATCAAGATGGGCGCGCGCGTCTACGGCGGGCCCAAGTGGACGGTCTCACCCGTCTACGAGGGCATGCTCAAGGAGGAGCTCGACGCCGCCGCGGCCCGGCATCCTGAGGTCGCCTACCAGCCCGTCCTGATCGACGCGCTGTACGCGGGACTCCTGTCCGGGGCCACCGATGCGCCGTTGGTGATCCCCGCGCTGAACCGCGATGGCGACTGCCTGTCGGACCTGGTGCTGCCGATGTTCGGATCGATTGCCGGCGCGGAATCCGTGCTCCTCGCCTTCGATGAGCACTACGACACTACCGTCGCCATGGCGGAGGCCCCGCACGGCACCGCACCGGTCCTCCACGGCAAGGATCTGGCCAATCCGCTGGCCATGATCCTCGCCTGCGGCGCCGTCCTGCGGCATGCCTCCGACCGCCACGGGCCCGATGCGGAGCGCTGCTCCCGGGCAGTCTACGAGGCGGTGCTGGAGACGATCGCCTCAGGGGTCAAGACGCCGGATCTGGGCGGCCACGCTGGCACCACCGAGTTCACCAGCGCTGTGGTTGAGCGGATCCGGACGAAGATCGAGGTCTCGTCCTCGCTGGGGTCCGCCGCGTAGTGCGGGGTTTCAGCGGCCCAGTGGGGTTCCGTCCGACGCTTGTCCTAGTCTTACGAACATATGTTCCAGTCTTCCCACAGCCGAATTCGCGTCCTGCTCGGCCGCGCGGAGGAGGCAGCGATCGAGATCTCAGCGGCGGTGCCACCGCATCCGCACCGCCGCCCGCTGCGCTTCGAACGCACCCGCCGCGCGGGCGCGGTGCCGGCGCGGCCCGCTCACTGCATCTCCCCCGTTCGGGCATCCCGCGCTCAGGCTCGCGACCCGGCCTCGTACTAGCCGCCGTCGCCCGCGGGCGCTGCCGGCGCGCCGCGCTGGCCAGCTCGAGCTGCCCGGGGGCACGCGAGGCCCACAGCACCAGCACGCTCGGCAGCGCCGAGAGCCGGAGGCTCAGAACCCGGCCAGCTCCCGGGTGCGCTCGCTCGCCGAGGCGGCGCTAGCCCCGCGCTCGGCCACCAGCCGCTCGTGCTCACGGATCGCGTCGGGCACGTGCTTGGCGCTTTCGCGCTCGGCCAGCCGGGAGGCCAGCAGCTGGCGCAGGGCGATCGTCTTCACGAACCAGCGCGGATAGGACACCCGCCGGCGACGCTCGGCGATCGCGGCGACGACCTCGTCGATCGCCGGCGGCAGCGGATAGGTGCGCGACAGAACGCTCGGCATCTCGGTCTTGACCCGCTGCAGCAGCGGCATCTCACGCTCCCCGTCGTTGACCATGTCGGTGTCGAGGAACAGGAAGTAGGCCACGCCGACCTGCACGCCGAACATATTCTCCTCGACTCGCAGGCAGTCGCTGAGCGCCTCGACGCCGGCCTTGGCGGCGCAGTACGCGGTCATCCCGGGACCTCGGAGCACCGCGGCCGTCGACGCGATGTTCAGCACGTAGCCGCGGCTGCGCTCGAGGTGCGGGAGCGCAGCTCGATCGGTGTACATCACTCCGAGCAGGTTGATCTCGATCACCCGCTCCCAGGAGCGCAGATCCTGGGAGCGCAGCGGCCCGCCGGTGGCGATCCCCGCATTCGCGACCACCACGTCAAGGCCTCCGAGGGCCTCGGCGGCCGCGTCGATGGCGCGGCCCACCTGCTCACTGTCGGACACGTCGCACTCGGCGGTGAAGGTGCCCTCGCCGCACCGCTGCGCCACGGCGGAAAGCGTTTCGGGCTCGAGGCCGATCAGCGCCAGCCGAGCCCCGTGCGACGCCAGCCGTTCGGCGAGCGCCGCGCCGATGCCGCGGGCCGCGCCGGTGATCAGGATCCGGCTGCCGCGGAGGCCGGAGAGGTCAGTGGTAGCCATGGCGGAACCATATCCTTGATTCTTGACCGCTGCCCAGGTTGTGGCAATATTGGCCGCGCAGCCAAGCGACGTGGATCCTTCCAAGGGTCGCTGCGATCGTCTCGGGGTTCGAATCCGAGTTTCAACGAGACACCGCCGTATCGGGATGATCTCGCGGGCGACGGCGTCTGGCGCGGCAGGATGCCCGAATGCCACCCCCATACACGCAGTCCCGCGAAGGCTCCTCACGCTTCTGCTCGGGATGCCGAGCAGACGCTCACGATGACTCTGGACGCGCTCGGAGACGTGGGCGTCGTCTGCACTGATAGCGAGCTCAGCGTGATCAGGGTCATGGGCTCGGCCGTCGGCGACCTCGGCTGGCGGTCAGACCAGATGCTGGGGCAGCCGATCGGCGTCGCGGTTCCCGCCGAGCACCATCAGCGGCTCGCGGGAGCCTTGTCCGCCGCGCTGGCCGGGGAGCAGCAGGCGCTGTCGCTGGCCGGGCCCGACCGCCGGACGATGTTCGACTTCCGGATCGGTCCGACCCGGGGCGAGGACGATCACACGGTCGTGGGCGTCACCGTGATCATCCGCCAGGCCGCCGACAGCGACTCGGTCGGCCACCGGGACGAGCGGCTGGGCCTGCTCATGGACGCGGCCTCGGACTACGCGATCTTCATGCTGGATCCCGACGGGCGCGTCGCGACCTGGGACCCGGGCGCCGATCAGTTCATGGGCTACTCGGCGAAGGAGATCATCGGCGGGAGCTTCTCGCGCTTCTACCCGCCTGAGGACATCGCCCTCGGTAAGCCGGCATGGGAGCTCAAGAAGGCCGCCAGGGAGGGCCGGATCGAGACCGAGGGGTGGCGCGTGCGCAAGGACGGCACCCGCTTCTGGGCCGATGTCGTGATCACCGCGGTGCACGACGCCGAGGGTCAGCTGCTGGGGTTCGGCAAGGTCACCCGCGAGCTGACCGAGCGCCACCAGGCGGAGCAGGCGCTGCGCGAGAGCGAGACCCGCTTCTGGGCCTTACTCGAGGCCGCTCTCGATCCGATCGTGATCGTCGACGAGAGCGGCGTGATCATGATGGCCAACGCCCAGGCCGAGAACCTGCTGCGGTACCAGCGGGAGGAGCTGCTCGGGTCGCCGGTGGGAATGCTGCTTCCGGAGCTGCTCGCGGACGAGCACGGCCGGCTGCGGGCCGAGCTGTTCACAGCCCCGGATGGGATAGTGATGGGACCGAAGCGAGATCTGTTCGCTCTGCGCCGGGATGGACACGACCTTCCCGTCGAGGTCCGTCTCACTCCGCTGCCGGGAGAGGGCCAGCTGGTCTCGGTCTCGATCCGGGACGTGTCGGCCCGGAAGGCAGCCGAGGACCGGCTGCGGATGGCCGAGGATGGGTTCCGGAACGCGTTCATGAACGCTCCCCTGGGTGTGGCGCTGATCAGCGCGAAGCCGGCGACGCTGGGTCGCTACCTCCAGGTCAACCGAGCGATGTGCAAGCTGGCCGGCCTGACCGAGGAGGCCGTGCTCGCGCTGGACGTCCAGTCGCTGACCCTGGCCGATGACCTCGGCGCCACCCTCGAAGCGTTCAGCGATCTGCTCGGCGGCCGGGTCGAGCACCACCAGGCCGAGATGCGCTACCGGCACGCGATGGGGCATCCGATCGACGTCTCGGTGAGCCTCAGCCTGGCCCGGAGGGCCGACGGCTCCCCGACCTACTTCATCGCCCAGGTCGAGGATGTCGGCCAGCGCAAGCGGTATGAACGAGAGCTGGCGTACATGGCCGGCGGTCATGACCCGCTCAGCGGCCTCTTGAACCGGGAGCATTTCCTGGAGCTGCTCGAGCGTCATCTGCTCGGCACCCGGCGGTACGGGGCCACCGGCGCGCTGCTCACGGTCGATCTGGACCATTTCGATCAGGTCAACGACCGAGCGGGCCGCGCCACCGGCGATCAGATCATCGCCACCGTCGCGCGTCTGATCGGCGCGCGCGTCCGCGAGTCCGATGTCATCGCCCGGCTCGACGGGGACGAGTTCGTGGTCCTGATGCACGACGGCGGCGAGCCGGAGGCGGAGACGCTTGCCTCCGAACTGTCCTACCGCATTCGCCGCGGCGTCCGGCTCGATACTGCAGCCGGCCCGCTCACGGTCACCGCCAGCATCGGGGTGCGGGTCGTCGACTCGCCTGATCTCACCTCTCAGGAGCTGATGACCGAGGCCAAGGAGGCGATGTCCGCCGCCAAGCGGGCCGGTCGCAACCGGATCGCGCTGCACCTGAAGCAGCCGGCCAGCGACCAGCGCCGGCCGGCCCGGATGACGTTGCATAACCACATCGAGAGAGCGCTCGAGCTGGGCGGCTTCGAGCTCTACGCCCAACCGGTGATGCGGCTCAGCGACGAGACGGTCGTCAAGTACGAGCTGCTGCTGCGCATGCGCACCGATGACGGAAGGCTGCTCGCGCCGAGCACATTCCTGTATGTGGCCGAGCGATTCGACCAGATCGGGCGGATCGATCGCTGGGTGGTCGACCAGGCGGTCAGGCTGGCCGTCGATCCGCGCGTCGACCCGAGCATGGAGCTGGAGATCAACCTCTCGGCGCGGTCGATCGGCGATCGCGACCTGCTCGAGTTCATCCGCAAGCGGATCAAGGATCTCGGCGCCGACCCGAGGCGCCTGGTGTTCGAGATCACCGAGACCGCTGCGGTCGAGAACATCCAGAGTGCGCGCGATTTCGCCACTGAGCTGACCTTGCTGGGCTGCAAGTTCGCACTCGACGACTTCGGCGTCGGATTCGGATCCTTCTACTACCTCAAGTACATCCCGTTCGACTTCCTCAAGATCGACGGCGAGTTCATCAAGACCGCGACCAAGGGCCGGACGGATCAGCTGATCGTCCAGGCCTGCGTGCAGCTGGCCAAGGGACTCGGCAAGTCCACGATCGCCGAGTTCGTGGAGACGGCCGAGACGCTGCGCATGCTGCGGGAGCTCGGAGTCGACTACGCGCAAGGCTTCCACGTGGCCCGGCCGTTGCCGGTCGGCGAGGCCCTCGGGCTCCAGCGGCCGGGGATCGGCCGCCCACCGAGCTCGCGTGATGAGCACAGCTGATCCGAAGGTCGGACTGGTGCTGGCGGGCGGCGGGGCCCGCGGCGCCTATGAAGCCGGCGCCCTCTCGGTGCTCCTGCCCGCACTCGAGGCGCGCGGCGAGCGCCCCGGGGTGCTCCTCGGCACCAGCGTCGGCGCCGTCAACACCGCCTGGCTCGCCGCCACAGCGCACCTGGACGCTGCCGGCTCGACGGAGTCGATGCTCGATCGCTGGCGCACGCTGGGGTGGGACGCCGTACTCGGCCCGCTCGTGTCCCCGTTCGAGCTTTCCCGTGCCCTGGTCTACCTCGGTGAGCTGCTCGGCGTACCCGGGGCGGCGCTGACAAACCTGCTCGACACCGGACCGCAGGCGGCGACGCTGCGCGAGCAGATCGACTTCGATCAGCTCAGACGCAACATCGAGAGCGGAGATCTCCAGACGGCCGCGGTCGTCGCCACCTCCTACGCGACCGGAGACAGCGTCGTGTTCTACGACCGCCACGGAGGCGCCGCGGCGATCACCGACGACCGCCGCCGCGGGATCCGGTACGCGAACAGCAGCCTCGCGCCCGATCATGTGCAGGCGTCAGCGGCGATCGAGGCGCTGTTTCCAGCCATCGACATCACCGCGCCGGCGAAGTTCGCCGGCTGGTATGGCGATGGCGGCGCCCAGCTGAACACGCCGATCAAGCCGGCGCTGACACTCGGGTCACGGCGCGTCGTCGTGGTCGGGCTGAATTCCCTGCAACCGCCGCCCACGCCGGTGCGCCGGCGGCCGGAGGTGTTCGACGGCCTCGCTCTGATCCTGCAGTCGATGCTGGCCGACCAGCTCGCTCACGACGTCCAGACCCTGGCCACGATCAACATCTGTCTCGGCTGGTCGCCCCCGCCCAGCGCGCCGGCCGGGGGCGCATCGGCGCCGGCCTCCGGTCAGAGCTCTGCCGGGCCCTATCGCCCTATCCCCTACATCTTCGTCGCGCCCGCCGACCGACATTCCGTGGGTCGAGTCGCGGTCGAGGTGTGGAAGCGCTACTCCTCGCGTCTGCGCGGTCGCCTGCGCGAGCGAGACGTGGCTCTACTCGGGAAGCTGATCGACGCCGGACTCGATCCCATCCGCGGGGAGCTGCTGAGCTACCTGTTCTTCTCCCCCGAGTTCCATACCGCCCTGATCGGGCTCGGTCGGGCCGACGCCCAGGCGTGGCTGGACGGACCCCACGACGACGGTATCTGGCAGTACGCGCCCTGCATCCCGGGAGGCCCGAGGGCGTTCGGCTGACGCGCCTACGCCACGACCGGCACGCCACGGGCGGGACGAGCCACGCGGATCACTTGACGGCGAACGCCGCCTGTGCCACAGAGGCACACACGGCGTTCGTAACGACAAACCGGCGGCGACCTACTCTCCCAGGCCCTTGCGGGCCAAGTACCATCGGCGCTGAGGGGCTTAACGGCTCTGTTCGGAATGGGAAGAGGTGTTTCCCC
>Ga0209839_10000824_pt1 | contig 15801 bp, 14 predicted proteins | sample OrgsoiDNA2013050_FD_185800 | JGI IMG/M metagenome (GOLD analysis project Ga0209839, IMG submission 185800) | Permafrost soil microbial communities from the Arctic, to analyse light accelerated degradation of dissolved organic matter (DOM) -... | ecosystem: Environmental > Terrestrial > Soil >... | reverse complement strand
AGCCCACGGTCGAGGAGCTCGGCATCGACCCGGATGCTCAGGAATGGCAGCGTTCGGGAGAGGGAGCCGGTGCCGTTGAGATAGCTTTTGCCCGCATCACCTCAGATGTTTCCAGGACCGTTAGTGTTTCCGGAGGGGCCGGTGCTTCCCCGGCGGCGAGTGTTCCCGTGACCGCCACAGTTCGGGGGGAAGCCATTGTTTCCGGGGCTTTTGGTGCCACCGTGGCTTGCGGGAACAATGATTCGCATGAGTCGGCCATGCCGCGCGACGGTGACTGGATTTTGATGCGCGTCGCCGATGACCCAGCTCGCCGGGTGCTCGTGTTCGACCGGAACGAGTGGGAGTGCTTTCTTGACGGCGCCCGCAACGGGGAATTCGATGACGCGGCGGATAATGCCGTGTCCTAGGCTGACGACGCTACGTCCCAGGCTGACGACGCTACGTCCCAGGCTGGTTATGCCGCGTCATGGACTGTCCGGGCGCCGGCGCTATGAGGGCGGCTGATCTCGGCAAAGTCGCAAAACCACCAGCGGGCACGCATGGGCGGGCGCCAAAATGAGGCCGCTCAGCCGGAATCCACGAAAAAGTATAGATTTGCGAATCGCAAGTTGGGTAAACTGAGGATGAAGTTCAGAACTCGTCCGGAAGGAGGGGCGGCGTGACCGACGATGCCTACGGCGCGACGATCGCCAAGCGCCGCCTGTCTGACCGCCTCGCCGATCTGCGCGAGGCCAGCGGCTACACCGCGAACCATATCTGCGACATCCTGAACTGGGGCCGGGGCAAGGTGGGCCGCTTCGAGGCCAACCAGTGGAAGCGCCCCGAGATGAGCGACGTGCGGGACCTGCTCCGCATCTACGGCGTCACGGACGGCGCGGCCGAGGAGGTCGAAGAGCTGGCCATCCGGGCCCGGGCCCGGCCCTGGTGGCGCGACTTCCCGGAGATCTTCGACAGCGAATTCCCCGGCTACGAGAACGACGCCACGACCATACGCGCGTTCATGCCGCTGATCCTGCCCGGGCTGCTGCAGACGCCGGCCTACATCGAGTCGCTGCTGCGAACCGGTCCGCGGCCGCCCAAGTGGCGGCGTGATGCGCTGGCCGCACGGCTGCGCCGGCAGGAGATCCTCGACCGCTCCGACGGAACCGCCCCGATGCTGAGTGCCGTGATCACCGAGGCGTCCCTGCTGTACCGGTGGGGCACCCACGGCGACCGCAAGGAGCAGATCATCCACCTTGTCGACATGGCGGGCCGGCGCAACGTAGAGCTGCGCGTCCAGCGCTTCGAGGACGGGCCGCCGAGCGGCGCGCATTCCATGGTCAACATCTTTGGCTTCGGCAGCGAGGACCCGAGCCTTGTCTTCGTGGAAACCGATTATGTGATTGAGGAGGTGAGCAAGCGGGAGTTGGTGCACGGTTACGTGCAGTCGTTCGACCGTGCGTGCGATGGGGCGCTCGACCCGCGTGACACGGTGGTTTATCTCGAGCGCCTTGCTGATCGACTGGAGTGAGCAATGACTGATCTGTCTCAGGCCATCTGGCGCAAGGCCCGCCGGAGTTCCCACAACGGCGGCTGCGTCGAGATTGCGGCCAACCTCCCTGACGTGACCGCCGTCAGGGACAGCAAGCGCCCGGAAGGCGGCGCGCACGTCGTCGGCCGGGACGCGTTCGCCAGCTTCCTGGCGGACGTCAAAGAGGGGCGTTACGACATCTAGGTGCCGTAACAGTGGGGGGAAGGTGAATCCCCCGGACTTCATGTCCGGGGGATTCACCTTATCCCCGACCCTGTCTCAAAGGCCGTGCGGCTCGGTGGCGGCTGCGTTAGCGGCCGGCGCCCGCGCTCATCCCGGCCGCCACGTTGGGGTAGGCGGCGAGCACGCTGTCCCAGAATCCCCGGACGTCGATGGCCGTGGCCACGAGAGCGTTCTGTCTGGCCGCAGCAGCGCGGAAGTCGGTGACCGTCATGCCCGAGGTCCAGCGGCCCATGGTCTCGACCTCCACCCGGGCAGGCAGGCAGCCCAGCAGCCCGTGGTCGGCGACGTAGGCCACCGCGCACACGTCGTGCACGGCCGGATCGGCCACGTCCGGCGCGCACACCTGCCCGTCCCGGTCGCCCCCGTCCTGGTCGCGGCTGTGGCCGTACTCCCGGGGCCGGGCCGACAACGGATCCTCGTCCGAGGCGTATTTTCCCAGACCCGGCAGTAGCAGCTGGCTGGCCAGCAGGCCCAGCGGGCGCATCCGGTCCCGGACCGCCGGGGTGGCCCGGGCCTGCAGCGTCACATCCAGCCCCACCATGGTGACCGTCCAGCCTGCGCGGAACACGATGGCGGCGGCCTCAGGGTCGGCGGCGATGTTGAACTCGGCCGCGGGCGTGACGTTCCCGCGGCCGGACGAGCCACCCATGATGACGAAGTCCTTGACCTGGCTGACCAGCGTCGGCTGGCGGTGCACGGCCAGCGCGATGTTCGTCAGCGGCCCGGTGGCGACCAGCGTGATCTGACCCGGATCCGCGCCGATCGTCTCGATTATGTAGTCGATGGCGTGCCCGCCGGCGGGCCGGGACTGCGGTGGCGGCAGCAGTGCGCCGCCGAGACCGGTGTCGCCGTGGACGTGCCGGGCGTCCATCGGCGGCCGCAGCAACGGCGCGGGGCTTCCCGGGGTGACCGGCACGCCCAGCGCGCCGACGAACTCGCTGACCCGCTGGGCGTTGGAGGTGGTCAGATCCAGGCCCACGTTGCCGGCCACAGTGGTGATGCCGCGCAGGTCAATATCCGGGCTGCCCACCGCGAAGGCGATGGCCAGCGCGTCATCGATGCCTGGATCGCAGTCCAGGATGATCTTCTCAGTCACCCGCGGCCCCTTCCTGCGTTTCGGCCGTACCGTCGGGCCCCGTCCAGCCCCGACGCTACCGGACCCCGACCGGCCGCTTGTAGCCTCGTGCCGAGGAGGTCACCTCGGGCTCGCCCGCCAACCTGGCCGTCTACCTGGCCTTCGCCAGCCCCGGCGACACGATCATGGGGATGTCGCTGCCGATGGGCGGCCACCTGACCCACGGCTGGCCGGTGTCGGTCACCGGCAAGTGGTTCCACGCCGTGCAGTACACCGTCCGGGCCGACACCGGCCGGGTCGACATGGACGAGGTCCGCGACCTGGCGCTGCGCGAACGGCCGAAGATCCTCTTCTGCGGCGGGACGGCGATCCCGCGTACCATCGACTTCCCCGCTTTCGCGCAGATCGCCGCCGAAGCGGGCGCCGTGCTAGCGGCCGACATCGCGCACATCGCCGGGCTGATCGCCGGCGGGGCCCACCCGTCCCCGGCCGGGCACGTCGACGTGATCACCACGACGACGCACAAGACGCTCCGCGGTCCACGCGGTGCGATGATCATGTCGACCGCAGAGCACGCGTCCGCGCTGGACAAGGCGGTGTTCCCCGGCCTGCAGGGCGGCCCGCACGATCACACCACGGCCGCCATCGCGGTGGCCCTGCACGAGGCCGCGCAGCCCGATTTCGGCCCCGGTCGTCGTGGCCAGCCTGGTGCTCGGCCCAGCGCTCGCAGCGGCCGCGTCGCTGCCCGCCCTGCGGCGCGCGCTGCGCAGGCCCGTGGCCGAAACCCTGGCCGGCACGGCCACCAGCGGATTCGGCTCCGGCCGGCTCGACCGTCTGGTCGCGCGCAGCGGCCTGCTGGCCAGGACCGAGGTACCCAGCAGCGTGCGGATGGGCGTGCGCAACGCACTGCGCCAAAAGCGCCGCAGCGCGGCAACGATCGCGCAGGTCGCCGTGGCCGCCGGGCTCGCGATCTCGTTCCTCACCCTCGGCCAGTCGGTAACCGCCGCCATCAGCCACACCGTCGGCAAGCTGCACTTCAGCTTCAGCGCCGGGGAGGCACCGGGCAAGGGCGCGCGGCCATTTACCAGCCAGGCGCTCGGCGTAGCCACCTCGACGCCAGGCGTCACCGGCGCCGAACTCATCGAGACCAGTTCCGTGCAGTACAACGGACAGACCTACCAGGCGTGGGGCCTGGGCATGCATCCCCTCTACTCCTACCGGCTGCGCACAGGCCGCTGGTTCACCGCCGCGGATACCGCCGGGGGCGCCCGCACAGCTCCGCCGGTGGTGCTCGGCCCCGCGGTCGCACGCACCACCGGCGCCAGGGTCGGGCAGATCCTCACCCTCACGATGGCCGCCGGACCTACCCGGGTCCGCGTCATCGGGATCGACACCGGCGAGATCAACGCGGGGCAGATCGTCTACTTCCCGTCGCAGGTGCTGGAACGCCTAGACGGCACGCCCGGTGCCGGGAACTCGATATGGTTCACCACCGCCAGCTCCGACCACGCCGTCATCGACCGGGCGACCACCGCCGCCGCGAACCGGCTGGACGCTGCCGGGTACCCGGTCAGCACCACCGAGATCTACGTTGCGCAGGCACAGCTCACCGCAGCCGATACCTCGATTCTCACCATCGTGCAGATCCTGGGCCTGGTGGTGGTGGCCATCACGCTGATTGGCCTGGTCAGCGCCCTCGGCATGGGCGTCATCGAGCGCACCAGGGAGGTCGGGATCCTGCGCTGTATCGGTGCCAGGGCCCGCCAGATCCGGCGCGTCTTCAGCGCGGAGGCGGTGCTCCTGGCCGCCGTCGGCTGGGCGTTCGGAGTCCTGATCGGCTGGCTGATCTACCAGGGGCTGCTGGCGCTCGTCGCCCGCTACGTCGACCTCAGCCTGCCGCAGGAATTCCTGCCGGTCATCCCGCTGATCACGCTCGCCGGGGTGCTCGTGCTCACGCTGCTCGTCATCCGCGGGCCGTTGCGGCGCGCCACCCGGATCCAGCCCGGCACGGCCCTCCGGTACCAGTAACCTGCGCTGTGAGTGTCTCGTGACCCCTCGGCCTCCCCGTTACCCCTCGTCGGCGCCGGTCCCTCGTTCCCGGGTGACCTGCGCCACCTTTTCCTGGTCGTAAACTTCGGCGGGCGCATCCCGGTGCGGGGCCACACTGCGCCCATCGCCCTGGTGAATGCCGCCCTGCACCGGGCCGGTCCAGGGTGGCATGGCGGCGGGCCCTTTGCGGCGCGGGGCGCGCCCGGCCAGCATGACCGGGACGAGCAGCGCTGCGGCCAGGAATATGGAGCAGACCGACAGGACGATCAGTCCGCTCTCCGGCATATTGGTGATGTTGGTTTCTACCATCGGTGCGGCTACAAACGGAGCCAACGCGTCTACCTCCTCGTGCCGAGCCCTTTTCCGAAGGACGCCTGCACTACTTATAGTCCCTTACTGGCCTCGGGCACGACGAGGACGGGGCATGCCGCGTTAACTCTTCCCTCGGGCTAAACGCCGGCCTGGCCGACCGCAGAGCGCTGCTCTTGTTCGTGCCGGGTGCTCTGCTAAGGTCGAAGGATGCCAGCACGCAGGACAGCCCGGGAACGGGTCCGCGCGGAGATCACCCGTGAGATCACCGACACCGCCCGCGCCCAGCTGGCGGCCAGCGGCGCCGCTGCCCTGTCATTGCGGGCCGTGGCCCGGGACCTGGGCATGGTGTCTTCCGCGATCTACCGCTACTTCGCCAGCCGGGACGAGCTGCTGACGGCGCTGATCATCGACGGTTACAACGCGATCGGGGCCGCCGTGGAGCACGCGGATGCGACGTGCGCCCGGGACGACTACCGGGGCCGGTGGCTGGCCGGGTGCCGCGCCGCCCGTGCCTGGGCGGTGGCCCATCCGCACGAATACGCGCTGATCTACGGCTCGCCCGTGCCCGGCTATCAGGCGCCGGCAGACACGATCGCCCCCGCCGCCCGGTCCGCCGTCGTGTTCGGGCGGCTGATCAGCGACGCCCACGCGGCCGGTCAGCTCGCTCCCGCGCGCTGTGAGCAGCCCGTGCCGCGGGAGCTATCCGGGGATGCCCGCCGGCTCCGTGAGACGGTCATGCCGCACGTACCGGACGACGCCATCGTCGCGGCGCTGACCGCGTGGGCCGGAATCTTCGGCGTTATCAGCTTCGAGCTGTTCGGCCAGTTCAACAACGTGGTCACCGGCACCACCGCTTACTTCGACCACGCCGCGGGCTGCCTCGCCCGCCTCATGGGCCTGTCCTGACCCTTGGGCCGCGTTCTCCTCGCCAGCGCGGAAAACGCGGCCCAAGAGCCGGGAGACCTCAGCCGGGAAACCTAAGTAGGAGGAGGCTTTGGGGCTGCGCCAGTTCACCGTGGGCAGCAGCGCCTCGCGGCGGACCCGGTGCGCGTACCGCTTGGTGATCTCGAACAGGGACTCGATCAGGGTGTCGGACAGCAGGTGCGGCTCCAGCCCGAGCTCGACGAGCCGGGTGTGGGTGACCTTGTAATAGTGCTCGGCCAGCTCCACCCGCGGGTTGTCGAGGTACTCGATCTTGACGTCCTCGGGGCTCGTCGCCTTGATCGTCTCGGCGATGTCCTTGACCGACTTCCACTCGGTGATCTGGTTGAACACCCGGAACTCGCCGCGGTCCGCCGGGTTCTCACACGCGAGCTGAATACATCGCACGGTGTCGCGGATGTCGATCATGCCGCGGGTCTGCCCGCCGGTGCCGTAGACGGTCAGCGGATGGCCGATGACCGACTGGATGACGAACCGGTTCAGCACCGTGCCGAACACGCCGTCGTAGTCGAACCGGGTGGCCAGCCGCTCGTCGCGCGCGATCTCCGGCGTCTGCTGCCCGTAGACCACGCCCTGGTTCAAATCGGTGGCCCGCAGGTTCCAGATCCGGCAGGCGAACTCGATGTTGTGGCTGTCGTGCACCTTGGACAGGTGGTAGAACGAGCCCGGCCGCTTGGGGTACATGACCCGGTCCCGGCGGCCATTGTGCTCGATCTCGAGCCAGCCTTCCTCGATATCGATGTTCGGCGTGCCGTACTCACCCATCGTGCCCAGCTTGACCAGGTGGATTTCGGGGTTGATCTCGGCGATCGCGAACAGCAGGTTCAGGTTGCCGATCACATTGTTCTGCTGCGTGTACACGGCATGCGCCCGGTCGATCATGGAATACGGCGCGGCCCGCTGCTCGGCGAAGTGCACCACGGCGTCCGGGGCGAAGTCCTCGATGATGTGGTACGTGAACGGCGCGTCCGTCAGGTCGCCGATGTAGAGCCCGATCTTCTTGCCGGTCAGCTCTTCCCACACTGCGATACGCGTCTGCAGCGGCTCGATCGGCACCAGGCTTTCCACGCCCAGCTCGTTGTCGTAGTGTCTGCGGACGAAGTTATCGGCCACCGCCACTTCGTGGCCGACCTCCGACAAATGCAGTGCGGTCGGCCAGCCGAGGTACCCGTCCCCGCCCAACACCAGAATCTTCATGCTCCGTCTTCCCCACCTTGGATTCGATGTGTCGCGTTTGGTTAGCCATTGCCTCTAGCCGGCTGTTGATCCCGGCAACATGCTTTCCTGCCTTCCTCAGCGTTTTCCAGCTCATCTGGAGCCTCCATTGGCTGCACGCACTGTGCCGGCAAGCTAGCGTGCTGCCGTGCGGCTGGGTGACCGGTAGCGGCAGCCCGCCGCCCACCGGGACGTTGTGGCCGGCGGCATCGGCACCTTAGCTGCCTGCTGGGACCTCGTCCGGACGTCTTGATCGTTGGTCACGTAACCTGGGAAACCAATGGCACCCTCATCGAGTCGGATCGGTACGGCGCTGTGGCGCAAGGCCCGCAGCAATGGCGGCATCCGCTTCACCCGGTTCACCGTCGTCGCCGTCGCCTCCCTCATCGCCAGCCAGGTTTCACTGAGCCTGCTGCTGGGCCCGGCGCATCTGATCGCGGGCCTGGCCGGTGGCCTGGCCGCGGTCATCGGAGCCGGGGTCAGCTATGTGCTGAGCCGCTGGGCCTGGGAACGCAAAGGCCGACCGGACCTCCTGAGGGAGACGCTGCCGTTCTGGCTCGTGTCGGTCATGGTCTGGGTCCTGCTGGCGCTGGCGGCGAAGCTCGGTGTGCATCTCGCGGCGTCCATGCAGCTCACCGGGGCTAAGCGAATCGCTGTCACGGACGGCACGTACTTCGCCGCCAACTGCCTCACGTTCGTCCTGCGGTTTGTGATCTTTCACTACATCCTCTTCGCCGACGCGCGCTCTCAGCGCCAGCCCGCCGGGGTGGCCGGGCCTGAGGACCCGTCAATCATGTCGTCCAGTGAGACCGTTGAGACGGCGGAGGCGGCGGTCGGTGACCCGTTCGCCATGGCTGCCGGGCCGCCGTCGAGCCCCGCTGCCCCCTCCGACCGGGGCGACGCTGACCCGGGTCCCGACGCACGCTGACGTCCGCGCCACCAGGTCCCGAAGACCGCGCGGCTGAAGCGCATGCCGTAGAAGAGATTGTTCACGCCAGGGATGTGCAGGTCGTAGAGCGGGTTGTGGCCCTTCTTGCTCTCGCCGACACGCCGGCTGTGGATGGTGGCCGGGACCTCCTTCACCTTGTACCCGTGCGTGATCACGCCGATCAGTAGCTCTGAGGCCTGGTACTGCGGCTGGGCGAGCTGGACCGCCCCGGTGACCTCCGCCCGCATGGCCCGCAGCCCGAAGGTGGTGTCCGAGATCTTCTGGCCGGTCAGCACGCTGATGGCCGCGGCGAAGAAGCGCACTCCGGCCTGGCGAACCCGGTCCTTGGTCTCCTCGCTGCCCAGCCGCCGGGATCCGGTCACGAAGTCGGCCTCACCGGCGATGATGGGGCCCAGCAGGTTCGCGATCTCGGCCGGGTTGTACTGGCCGTCCGCGTCCGTGGTCACGATGTACCGCGCGCCGCCGTCCCGGGCGATCCGGTAGCCGAGCCGCAGCGCGGCGCCCTGGCCTCGGTTGACCGCCACGTCCGCGACCAGGGCCCCGGCCGCGTCCGCCTCCTTGGCGGTGGCGTCCACGCAGCCGTCGGCCACCACGATCGTCGCCGTCTCCAGCCCGCACACCTGCGCGGGAAGGTGGTGCACGACCGGCCCGACCGCGCCTTCCTCGTTGTAGGCCGCGATCACCAGCGCGACCGGCGGCAGCTGCCGCACCCGGTCGCCGTAGTGGCCTTCCATCACGTCGATGACGGCGTCGTCGATGGCGACGTCACCGGAGCCGGCGTAGTTGCGCGCGGTGTCTGCCTTCGTCGGGCTCACCGGGCCCCTTCCGTGGCCAGGACCAGTTCGGGCCGGAAGTCGGGCCACACCGTGGCCATGCCCGTCTCCAGGTCGTAGGCCGGCTCGTAGCCCAGCCCGCGAGCGGTGGAAATGTCCAGCCTGACGACGGGCATCTCGCCCTGGGCGATCCGGGCGTTCTCGGCCGGGATGTCGGCCCCGGTGACCCGGCGCGCGGTCTCCACCATGTCGTTCACGGTGACCGACTGCCCGGATCCCAGGATGACCGGCCCGTAGTGGCCGGACGCCCACGCGGCGAAGATCCCGCTGATCACGTCGTCCACCTGGATCACGTCCCGGACCATGGTGCCGTCCCCGCGGACCTTGACGCCCGTGCCGTCGCGGGCGGCGCGCATCAGCCGCGGGATGAAGCTGTCCTTGTGCGCCATGCCCGGCCCGTAGACGTTGGAGAACCGGAGCGGGACGCCGCGGACGCCGTAGGAAGCCGAGTAGCAGCTGATCAGCATCTCCGATGCGGCCTTGGTCGCGCCGTAGGGCGTGAGCGGCCGCAGCGGCGCCTGCTCGGTGATCACGGCCTGGCCGACGTTGCCCACGACGGCGTTGGTGGACGCGAACAGGAACGTCTTGACGCCCCGCTGGCGGGCCAGCTCGAGCAGCCCGGCGGTCAGCGCCACGTTGTTCCGGTACGTGCTCTCCGGATCCGTGACCGACTCCAGCACCGAGGTCCGCGCGGCGAGATGGATGATCGTGCCCGTGCCGGGCCGGACCGCCTGATCCGCGATGGCCGGATCGCACAGATCACCGAGGACCATTTCGGCCGGCTGGCCGGCTGCGCCGTCCGGGCCTGCCACGCCAGCGGAGCCGGGAAAGGGCTTCAGGTCAGCCACTGTCACCTCGGCCCCGGCGGACGTGAGCACGGCCACCAGCCGCCGGCCGATAAATCCGGAGCCTCCCGTAACCAGTACACGACCCTCCGTCAACGGTATCTGGGAGCGAATGCCGTCACCCATTCATGCTCCATTCATGTAGCGATCAGTCATCATCAGGCTCACTTTGTAACGCGGGACCTTACGTAACGCGGGCACGTTACTGTCCCTAGCTGAGTGTCAGCTGGAGTCAACCTGCGGACCGTGGCCTGCCGGGCGGGATGGGCCGTGCGGCGGCATCGACGGCGAACTGCGACGTCGGCGAACCAGATATGCCCAGGTCGGTGTATCGGGGCGTGCTGCCCTGGCCCCCGTGCCCCCACGATGCCCCGACAAATGTGTCATGCTGGGCTCGGCGGTACGCGGAGGAACTCCGGTGCGAATCCGGGGCTGTCGCGCAACTGTAACCGGGAAGTAACCCCTCATTAAGGTCACTGTCAGCTAACTGACGGGAAGGCGAGGGCAAACGCTGATCCGGGAGCCAGGAGACTCCGGCTGCCGCAGGACCGGCAACGGGCGCGGACACCCGGAAAGGACACCTTCGCATGACGGCCAGCGACGTAACGTCGGGCAGCGAGCGGCACGTGGCGGCCACCGCCCAGGCGCCGAGCTACCCCTTCTCCGCCATCGTCGGGCTGCCCGACCTGAAGCTCGCGCTGCTGCTCAACGCCGTCTCGCCCGCGATCGGCGGCGTCCTGGTCCGCGGCGAGAAAGGCACCGCCAAATCCACGGTGGTGCGCGGCCTCGGCGCGCTGCTGCCCCCGGTGCACGTGGTCGCGGGCTGCCGGTTCTCCTGTGATCCCGCCGTGCCCGACCCGGCCTGCCCGGACGGCCCGCACCCGCCGGGCGCCCCGGAGCTGGCCCGGCCCGCCACGCTCGCCGAGCTGCCGGTCGGCGCGACCGAGGACCGCCTGGTCGGCTCGCTGGACATCGAGCGTGCGCTGACCGACGGTGTCACGGCCTACGAGCCAGGCGTGCTGGCGGCGGCGCACCGCGGCCTGCTGTACGTGGACGAAGTCAACCTGCTGCACGACCATCTCGTCGACCTGCTGCTGGACGCGGCCGCGCTCGGGGTCAGCTACGTCGAGCGCGAGGGGATCTCGGTCCGGCACGCGGCCCGGTTCCTGCTCGTCGGCACGATGAACCCGGAGGAAGGTGAGCTGCGGCCGCAGCTGCTGGACCGGTTCGGGCTGACCGTGGAGGTCGCGGCCAGCCGGGACCCGGACGAGCGTGCCGAGGTCGTCCGCCGCCGCCTGGCCTACGAGGCCGACCCGGCTGGCTTCGCCGCCCGCTTCGCCGCCGAGTCCAGCCAGCTCGCCGGCGCGGTGGCCGCCGCTCGTGACCGGCTGCCGGACGTGGTGCTGCCCGACGCCGCGCTGCGGCAGATCTGCGCCGTGTGCGGGCGGTTCGGCGTCGACGGCATGCGCGCGGACCTGGTGACGGCGCGTGCCGCCATCGCGCTCGCGGCCTGGCACGGCCGCGCCGAGGTGACCGTGGAGGACATCCGCCAGGCGGCCCGGCTGGCGCTGCCGCACCGCCGCCGCCGCGATCCGTTCGACGCCCCGGGCCTGGACGAGCAGGAACTGGACGACGCCCTGCTCGAGCCGCCCCCGGACCCGCCTGGCCCGCCCGAACCGCCGGAGCCACCTGAACCGCCGGAGCCGCCGGAGCCGGATCCGTCTGGTCCCGCGGGCCCGTCCGGTTCCACCGCCCCGGACGCGCCCGGTACGCCGGACGCGTCAGGCGGCACGCCCGATCCCGGAGCCCAGCGTCCTGCTCAGGATCCCGCCGCCGCCCAGGATCCCGCCGCCCAGGCAAGTGATCATGAAATGGAACAAACCGGTGGTTCGAGCCCCACCGCACGTGCGGCGGATTCCGTCCCGGCCGGCCCCCCGTTCCGCGCCCGCCTGCTGACGGTGCCAGGGATGGGCGCTGGCGCCCAGGGACGCCGGTCGCCGGCCTACACCCCGCAAGGCCGGACCGTCGGTGCGCGCCCCCCGGCGGGACGCCTGGCCGCGCTGCACCTGCCAGCGACCCTGCGCGCCGCGGCGCCGTCCCAGCCCGGCCGTAAGCGCCGGGCCGGGCTCACCAGCCAGCCGGGTTTCATCCTGGCCCCGGACGACCTGCGCGAGGCCGTCCACGTCGGCCGCGAGGGCAACCTGGTGCTGTTCGCCGTGGATGCCAGCGGCTCGATGGCGGCCCGGCAGCGGATGCGCGCCGTGAAGGGCGCGGTGCTGTCCCTGCTGCTGGATGCCTACCAGCGCCGGGACAAGGTCGGGCTGGTCACCTTCCGCGGGACCGGCGCCGAGGTGGTCCTGCCGCCCACGTCGTCGGTCGAGGCGGGTGCCCGGCGGCTGGCCACGCTGGCCACCGGCGGGCGGACCCCGCTGGCCGCGGGGCTGGCCCGCGCGGCCGGCGTGCTGGCCGCCGAGAAGATCCGCGACCCCGCCCGCCGCCCGCTGCTGGTCATTGTCACCGACGGGCGCGCGACCAGCGGCGGCGACGCCGACCTCGCCCGGGCCACGGCCGGGCTGGCCGGGGTCGCGGCGGTCGTGGTGGACTGCGAGACCGGTCCGGTCCGGCTGGGCCTGGCCGGCGCGCTCGCCGCCCGGCTCGGCGCCGCGCTGGTCACCCTGGAGGACTTGTCCTCGGCGGGAGCCGGCACGCTCGCCGGGGTGGTGCGCGCCGCGCGCGGGAGGGCCGCCTGATGCCGAAAGGGCAGCCCGCCAGCGTCCCGGACGACGGGCTCACCACCCGCGCCCGCCGCGGCCGGCCGCTGGTCGTCGTGCACACCGGCGAGGGCAAGGGGAAATCCACCGCCGCCTTCGGCCTGGCCCTGCGAGCCTGGAACCAGGGCTGGCCGGTTGGGGTGTTCCAGTTCGTGAAGTCCGCCAAGTGGCGGGTGGGGGAGGAGCACGCGCTCCGGACGCTGGGGGCTACCGGCGCCGGCGGCGCCGTGACCTGGCACAAAATGGGCGAGGGCTGGTCCTGGATCCAGCGTGACCAGGGCGGTCACGCCGAGCAGGCGGCCGAGGGGTGGGCCCAGATCGCCCGGGATCTGGCCGCCGAGACCTACCGCTTCTACGTCCTGGACGAGTTCACCTACCCCATCAAGTGGGGCTGGGTCGAGGTCGCCGAGGTGATCTCGGTGCTGGACGCCCGGCCCGGCCAGCAGCACGTGGTGATCACCGGCCGCGACGCGCACCCGGACCTGCTCGCCCACGCCGACCTGGTCACCGAGATGACGAAGGTCAGGCACCCGATGGACCGCGGGCAGAAGGGGCAGAAGGGGATCGAATGGTAGCCGTGCCCCGGCTGGTCATCGCCGCCCCGGCCTCGGGCAGCGGGAAAACCACGGTCGCCTGCGGCCTGATGGCGGCGCTGCGCGTGGCCGGGCTGGCGGTGTCCGGCCACAAGGTCGGCCCCGACTACATCGACCCTGGTTACCACGTCCTGGCCACCGGGCGCCCGGCCCGGAACCTGGACCCGTTCCTGTGCGGCGAGGACCGGATCGTCCCGCTGTTCCGCCATGGCGCCCGCGGCGCGGACGTCGCCGTCATCGAGGGCGTGATGGGCCTGTTCGACGGCGCCTTCCCCAGTGACCCGGGACGCTGTGACCCGGGACGCTGTGACCCGGGCCGTGGGGAAGGCGCCGTGGACCCGGGCTTCGGGTCGACGGCACACGTCGCCCAGCTGCTCGGCGCGCCCATCGTGCTGGTCATCGACGCCGCCGCCATGGGCCGCTCGGCCGGCGCTGTCGCGGCCGGGTTCGCCGGCTTCGACCCGCGCACCACGGTGGCCGGCGTCATCTTCAACCGGGTGGCCTCGGACCGGCACGAACGGCTGCTCCGCGACGGTCTCGCCGCAGCAGGCCTGCCCGTTTACGGCGCCATCCGCCGCTCGGACCAGGTCGCCGCGCCGTCCCGCCACCTGGGGCTGATCCCCGCCGCCGAGCGATCCCGGGCCGCGACGGACGCCGTGGCCCGGCTCGCCGCCCTGGTCCGTGACTCCTGTGACCTCGGCGTCCTGCTCGCGCTGGCCCGCAGCGCGCCGCCGCTGCCGGGCCGGTCCTGGGATCCCGCCGAGGCCCTCGCGGAAGCCCCCGCCCCGGTCCCGACCGGCGTACGGGGCGCCCCGGCGGCCGCCGGGGCGCGGTTTACCGGCCCGGCCTTTACCAACCCGGCCTTCACCAGCCCGGACGTGACCCGTCCCGGGCCCGGGCGACCCGCCAGACCGGACGGCCCGGTGGTCGCGATGGCGGGGGGTGCCGCCTTCACGTTCAGCTATACCGAGCACGCCGAACTGCTCGCCGCGGCCGGTCTCGAGGTGGTGGTGTTCGACCCGCTGCGCGATGAGCGGCTGCCCCTGGGCACGGCCGGGGTCATCCTGGGCGGCGGCTTCCCGGAGGTCCACGCCGCGGAGTTGTCCGCCAACGAGCCGCTGCGCCGCGACGTGGCCTGCGCCGCCGCCCGGGGCGTCCCGGTCGCGGCGGAGTGCGCCGGCCTGCTCTACCTGGCGCGCTCCCTCGACGGCCACCCCATGTGCGGGGTCCTCCCCGCGGACGCGGCCATGACCGGCCGGCTGACCCTCGGCTACCGGGAGGCGCGCGCCGAAGCCGCCTCGGTGCTGGCCGCCGCCGGCGACGTGGTGCGCGCGCACGAGTTCCACCGCACGGCTGCCATCCCGGCTCACGGCCACGCTGCCGCCTGGCAGTTCCCGCCCGCCGGCATGCCTGGCTCCGCCGGTCTGCCAGGCTCCGCCGGTCTGCCTGGCTCCGCCGGTCTGCCAGGCTCCGCCGGTCTCCCAGGCCCCTCCGCCCCCTTCAGTCACAGCCACCCCAGCCACAGCGACTCCACTGGCCCCCAAAATCCCTCCGGCCCCCAAAATCCCTCCGGCCCCGTCCGTCGCGAAGGCCACATCAGTGGGATGGTGCACGCCTCATACCTGCACGCGCACTGGGCCGGGTACCCGCACTTCGCCGCCCGCTTCGCCGCCGCCGGCCGGGCGGCCGCCCCCGAAGGTGCCCTCTCGTGAAGAAGCTCATCGGCGTGGGGGTCGGGCCGGGCGACCCGGAACTGATCACGGTCAAGGCGGTCCGGGTGCTGCGCGAAGCGGACACGGTGTTCGTGCCCGTGATGGCGGACCTTGATGGCCCGGCCGCCGCCCCGGGCCGGGCCGAGGCCACGATCCGCGCGCACATCGGCCCGGAAAAGATCCGCCCGGTGCCCTTCGCGCTGAACGACGTCGGCGGCGTCACCGAGCGCCGGGCCTCGGCCTGGCGCGCAGCCGCCGGCGAGGTGGCCCGCGCGCTGGCGGCGGGCGCGGAGACGGTCGCGTTCGGCACGATCGGCGATCCCAACATGTACTCCACGTTCAGTTACCTGGCGCAGACAGTCCGCGATATGGTCCGCGATGTGCTCATCGAGACCGTCCCCGGCATCACGGCCATGCAGGATCTGGCCGCCCGGTCGGCCACGGTCACCGGGACCGGGACCGCGCTGGCCGAGGGAGACGAGCCGCTGGTGCTGCTGCCGCTCACGGCGGGGGCCGGCGCGCTACGCGATGCGCTGAGTCGTCCCGGCACGGTCGTCGGATACAAGCTCGGCGCGGTCGCCGGGCCGTCGCCGCGCGAGGTACGGGACCTGCTGGCCACGGCCGGCCGCCTGGACGGTGCGATCGTCGGGGCCCGGCTGGGCCTGCCCGGCCAGGACATCCGGGCCGCCGCTGCGCTCGCGGGGCTGCCCGCCGTGCCCTACCTGTCCACGCTGATCGTGCCGGCTCGGCGC
>Ga0209839_10000823_pt1 | contig 15812 bp, 9 predicted proteins | sample OrgsoiDNA2013050_FD_185800 | JGI IMG/M metagenome (GOLD analysis project Ga0209839, IMG submission 185800) | Permafrost soil microbial communities from the Arctic, to analyse light accelerated degradation of dissolved organic matter (DOM) -... | ecosystem: Environmental > Terrestrial > Soil >... | reverse complement strand
ATGGATTCCTGGCGGCGCCCGAGCCTTCCCCAGCTGCCCGGACGCGGACCCGAGCCGAGGCTCCGGGACACGGCGACCGGTGAGATACGGTCGGCCGCCGGCGACCCAGGATCGGGTCCCGCCACGATCTACGCCTGCGGGATCACCCCCTACGACGCGGCCCATATCGGGCACGCGGCGACGTTCACCGCCTGGGACCTGCTCGTCCGGGCCTGGCTGGACGCGGGCCGGCCGGTGACCTACATCCAGAACGTGACCGACGTGGACGACCCGCTGCTGGAGCGGGCCGAGCGCGACGGCGAGGACTGGCGCGACCTGGCCGCGCGGGAGATTCAGCTGTTCCGTGGCGACATGGAGGCCCTCCGGCTGATCCCGCCGGCCCAGCTGGTCGGGGCGGTCGAGGCGATCCCGGTCATCGAGCGGTTCGCTGAGCGGCTGGCCGACCGGGGCGCGCTGTACGAGCTGGACGGTGATATCTACTTCGCCCGGAGCGCCGACCCGGGCTTCGGTGCGCTGGCGGGCCCGGGCACGCTGCCTGACCTGGCGCTGCCGCAGATGCTGGAGCTGTCCGCGGAACGCGGCGGCGATCCGGACCGCCCGGGCAAGAAGGACCCGCTCGACGTCGTCGTCTGGCGGGCCGAACGGCCCGGCGAGCCGGCCTGGGACTCGCGGTTCGGCCGCGGCCGGCCCGGCTGGCACGTGGAGTGCGCGGCCATCGCCACCGACCAGCTGGGCCCCGCCTTCGACGTGCAGGCCGGCGGTTACGACCTGGTGTTCCCGCACCACGAGATGAGCGCCTCGCACACCCGGGTGGCGTTCGCCGGGCATCCCGGGCACGTGTTCGCGCGCTCGTACGCGCACGCCGGCATGGTCGGGCTCAACGGCGAGAAGATGTCCAAGTCGCTGGGCAACCTGGTGTTCGTCTCCCGGCTGGTGGGGGACGGTGAGGACCCGATGGCGGTCCGGCTGGCTCTGCTCGCGCACCACTACCGCGAAGACTGGGAATGGACGGCCGGCGGCCTGGCCGAGGCCCGTGAGCGGCTGGCCCGCTGGCGTTCGGCTGCCGCGGCCGCCCGGGACGGCCTGGCGCCGCACGGCGGCGCGACGGCCACCCTGGCCGGGATCCGTGAGCGGTTGGCCGATGACCTGGACGCGCCCGGCGCGCTGGCCGTGGTGGACCGGTGGGCGGCCGCTATTTCTGCCGAACAGGTCCGCGCCGGGAGCCTGCCCACCGGCCGCGCCGCACCCGCCGACGCACCCGCCGACGCACCCGCCGACGCGGCCGACGGCACCCTGGTCCGGGACGCGGTTGATGCCCTGCTGGGCGTGGCCCTGTAGCTGGCCTGGCGGCCCCGGATATCGCGTCGATCGCGTGCCGGTAGCCGGGCCTCGGGTTACCCGCTGACCGCGTAACCGCTGCTGCCCAAGGGGCAGGCAAGTAAATCAGCCAGCTCGCGGTGGCTCCGCCGGGCGCTACGTGTGATATCTATTGCGATATCGGATGTGGGCTGCCTACCAGGAGCTGATCGTGAGCGGAGAACCGAAGTCGTCGCCGGGTGAGCCCGAGGACGCTGTGACCCTTCTCGTCCAGGCTGTCAACCAGCTTCCGGCCGGGGACCGGGATCAGGTGTTCGCCTGGCTGCTCCGTGCCGGGGGGCGGCCCTACCGGCTGCCGGGCGCGACTGGTTTGCTGGAGCCGCGGACCAGCACCGCGGGTATCTGGCGGATCTTCCAGGAGGCGAAGTCGGCGTCCGCTCAGCAGCCCGGAGCGCCCCAGCAGATGGTCCCGGTCCGGTTTCCGGCCGACCAGCACGCCAAGCTCCGCGAGTGGTGCGCCGAGCACGGGTTCTCGATGGCGACCGTGATCCGCGGGCTCGTGGCCAAATTCCTCGACGACCAGATCCCGCAGCACAACTGACTTCCTGCCGTCAAGGCCCCTCTCCGGCCCGTGTAGGCTCCTTCCCCTTTCCACAGCCCGCTCATCGCCCCCGCCCCCCGCGCCAGCCGCCCCGGCAACCCTGGCCCCATGACCAGAAACCTCCCCGCGGGACGCAACCTCCCGCATCCGGGCCACCCCAGCACTCCGCAGAACCCGCCTACCCCGCCTACCCCGCCGCGCACCGTCAGCGTCGGCTCCCCGGCCGCGGTCCTCGCCGTCGTCCCGCACCTGCTTGGCTTCGTCCCGGCCAGGAGCCTGATCGTGCTCGGCGCCGGGCCGCCGCACGGCCGCGTTCACGTCACCCTCCGCTTTGACCTTCCCGACCCTCCGGCCGCCGCCGCCGCGAGCACCATCGCCCAGCACGCGGTCGCCGTCCTCACCAGCCAGCGGCAGGCCATGGCGGTCGTCATCGGTTACGGCCCAGGCCACCTGGTCACGCCGGTCATCGACCGCATCCGGGCGGAGGCGAAGCAGGCCGGCCTGGAACTGCGGGACGCCCTGCGCGTCGAGGACGGCCGCTACTGGTCCTATCTGTGCCGTGAGCCCTCCTGCTGCCCGCCCGAGGGAGTCCGCCTCGACCCGGCCCATCCGGCTGCCGCGGCCATGGCCGCGGCCGGCCTGCCGGTACTGCCGGACCGGGCTTCCCTGGCCGCCACGATCGCCCCGCTCGGCGGGATCACCCGCGAGTCCATGCGGCAGGCGACCAGCCGCGCGACCAGCCACGCCCAGGACCTGCTCAACCTCGCGGCCCGCTCGGGCCGCGAACACGCCCGCCTCGTCCGGCTGGAAGGGCTCAGCGCAGTGGCCGATGCCCTCCGCGTCTACCGGGGCGGCGGCAAGTTCGCCACCGACGACCAGGTCGCGTGGCTGTCGCTGGCCCTGGCCCACCTGGCTGTCCGGGACGACGCCTGGGCCCGGATGGATCCCGATTTCCGCGACGCCCACACCCGGCTCTGGACCGACGTCGTGCGCCGGGCCGAGCCCGCCTACCTGCCCGCTCCCGCCGCGCTGCTGGCCTTCACCGCGTGGCAGTGCGGCAACGGCGCACTGGCTAACGTGGCCCTGGACCGCGCCCTGGACGCCGACCCCGGTTATTCGATGGCGCTGCTGCTGCGGGACACCATCGACGCCGGCGTCCCGCCGTCCCTGGCCCGGCTGCCCATGACCCCGGAGGAGGTCGCCGCCAGCTACGCCGCCGACGATGAAGCACCCGGTCCGGAGGCCGCCGAGCCCCCGGAATGACGGCCCGGCGGAGCACTGTCCTGGACGGACTGGCCCGCCAAGATAAACTGCGTGAGCTGTTTGTCCGGTGTAGCGGCCTGCGACCCGGGATGCACTGGGTCGCAGGGCCGCGCAGTCGTACCGAAGGAAGGAGGGCGCATGACGGAAACCGCCCGCCAGGATGTGCCGCCGGGCGCCATGGCCGAGCACCGGGCCGCGGTCGCGCGGCTCCGTCAGGCCTACGCGGCGACGCCACCGGATGCGCCGGTACGCCTGGCCAAGCGCACCTCCAACCTGTTCCGGTTCCGGGACCCAGCGAGCGGCCGGCCCGGCGAAAGCCGGCCCGGGCTCGACGTGTCCGCCTTCGGCCACGTGCTGAGCGTCGATCCCGTCGCGCGCGTAGCCGTCGTCGGCGGCATGACCACCTACGAGGACCTGTGCGATGCGACCCTGCCGCACGGCCTGATGCCGTTGGTCGTCCCGCAGCTCAAGACGATCACTCTCGGCGGCGCGGTGTCCGGGCTCGGCATCGAGTCCACCTCGCTCCGCAACGGCATGCCGCACGAATCGGTCCTGGAGATGGAGATCCTGACCGGCGACGGCCAGGTGGTCACGGCGGCTCCGGGCAACGAGCACAGCGACCTGTTCGCCGGCTTCCCCAACTCGTACGGGACCCTGGGCTACGCCCTGTCCCTCACCATCGAGCTGGAGCCGGTCCGGCCGTTCGTGCACCTGCGCCACTTCCCATTCCGCGACCCGGGCGCCTGTATGGCCGCCATCGCGCAGATCGCCGCCGAGGGCGGCTACCAAGGTCACCGTGCGGACTTCGTCGACGGCGTGGCATTCAGTCCCGATGAGCTCTACCTGACCCTCGGGGCCTTCAGCGACGTGGCGCCCTGGCGCAGCGACTACACCGGCCGGGACATCTATTACACCTCCATCCGCGGGCCGCACGAGGACTTCCTGACCATCCGTGACTACCTGTGGCGGTGGGACACCGACTGGTTCTGGTGCTCCCGGCCGTTCGGGATGCAGAAGCCGCTGATCCGGGCCCTGTGGCCGCGGCGCTACCGGCGCTCCGACGTGTACCGCAAGCTGGTCGCGCTGGACCGCCGCCTCGGCCTGACCGACGCGCTGAATCAGGGCCGGCAGCGCCCGGCCCGCGAGGCGGTGATCCAGGACGTCGAGATCCCCGTCGGCCGCGGCGCGGATTTCCTCACCTTCTTCGCGGACCAGGTTGGCATGAGCCCGGTCTGGATGTGCCCGCTGCGGCTGCGCGGCGCGCGCGACTGGCCGCTGTATCCGCTGAAGCCCGGCGAGGTGTACGTCAACTTCGGCTTCTGGGGCACCGTGCCGCTGCCCCCGGGCCGCCCGGACGGCTACCACAACCGGTTGATCGAAGACGAGGTCGGCGCGCTCGGCGGCCACAAGTCGCTGTATTCGACCTCCTACTACACCGAGGACGACTTCAGCCGGCTCTACAACGGCGTGGCCCACGAAAAGCTGAAGCGCGAATATGACAGTGCCGGCCGCCTGCCGGGCCTGTACGACAAGTGCGTCCGCGGGCGCTGACCCGCCTGCCCGCCTTATTCGCCCTGACCCGGCCCCATGGTTAGATCGAGGAAAGCGAGACAAGAATGGCCCTGGCGCAAGTTTTCGAGACTTTCGCGGGACCCAACGCCCCGGTCCAGTTCGTTGCGTACGACGGCAGCCGCGCGGGCGCGGAGGGATCCCCCGTCCGCATCACGGTCCGGTCGCCCGTCGCCGTGTCCTACCTGGCCCAGGCGCCTGGGGCGCTCGGGCTCGCCCGGGCGTACGTGTCCGGCCACCTCGACGTGGACGGGGACATGTATACCTTGCTGGCCCGGATAGCCAAGGCCCAGACCGTGGACATCGACCTGGCCGCGCGTCTCCGGCTGCTCCGGGAGCTGGGCGGCCCGCGCACCCTGCTCCCGCGGCTCGCTCCGCCGCCGCAGGAGGTCAGCCCCGGCCGCCGGTGGCTGACCGGGCGGCGGCACTCCAAAGGCCGCGACGCGAACGCGATCTCGCACCACTACGACGTATCCAACCGCTTCTACGAGTGGGTGCTGGGCCCGTCAATGGCCTACACCTGCGCCTGTTACCCGACTCCGGAGTCCTCCCTGGAAGAGGCCCAGGAGTACAAGTTCGACCTCGTCGCACGCAAGCTCGGGCTGCGCAGCGGGATGCGGCTGCTCGACGTCGGCTGCGGCTGGGGCGGCATGGTCATGCACGCGGCCCGGGAATACGGCGTCCGCGCGCTCGGGGTCACGCTGTCCGAACAGCAGGCGGCCTGGGCCCAGGAGGCCATCGAGAAAGCCGGACTGTCCGGCCTGGCCGAGGTCCGGCACCTCGACTACCGTGATGTCCGCGAGACCGGCTTCGACGCGGTCAGCTCGATCGGGCTCACCGAGCACATCGGCATCCGGCAGCTTCCGGGTTACTTCGCGTTCCTGCTCGGCAAGCTCCGGCCGGAGGGCCGCCTGCTGAATCACTGCATCACCCGCCCGGACAACACCGAGCCCGCCGCCCGGAAGAGCGGGTTCATCAACCGCTACGTCTTCCCCGACGGCGAGCTGGAGGGTCCCGGCTACCTGATCTCGCTGATGACCGACACCGGGTTCGAGGTCCGGCACGAGGAAAACCTCCGCGAGCACTACGCGATGACGCTCGCCGCCTGGGGCGCGAACCTGGACGCGCACTGGAAGGAAGCCGTCGCCGAAGTCGGGCCGGGTACCGCCCGGGTGTGGCGCCTTTACATGGCCGGTTCGCGGCTCGGTTTCGACCGGAACCAGATCCAGCTGCACCAGGTGCTGGGGACCAAGCTGACCGCCGAGGGCGTGTCCGGCATGCCGCTGCGGCCCACCTGGACCGACCGGCCGGCCGCCTGGGACCAGAGCTCAGCGGAGACGCCCTCCCGGCCCGGCCCGGCGGACGGCTCCACCGGAGACGGCACGGCCCCGCCCGCACACGACTCGGCTATGGCCTTAGCCGTGGGCCTGGAGCTACCCGGAGATCCCCGCGGGCTCCAGGCCTGGCGCGAACAGTCCCGCGTCCGCGTCCTTGTCCGCCGTGATGCTTTCGACGAACCGGTGCGGCACCGGAGCTGCCGCGGGCGGCGGGGCCACGCCCGGCTGCGGACGGGACACGGGCCGGTCCCGCCAGTTGTCCACCGGTTCCGCGTCGCCGGGGCCTAGCAGGACAGTGCCCGACAGGGCGCCCGCTGCGAACAGGGCGGCGAGGGACGTGGCCTCGTCTTCGCCCCACACCGCCGACGGCCCGCCGACCGGCCAGGCACTCACCTGAGGGCCGGCACTCAGGACGGGCATGCCACTGGCGGACGCCGCCGCCACGAGGGTGGCGTCCCCGGCGCTGACCACGATCAGGTCTGCACCGTCGCTGGCCAGCTGCAGTGCTTCCCCGAAGTGCACCGGAGAGGTGAGCTGCGCACACAGCAGGGCCACGAGGTCGTCCTGCGGCGTCAGCTCGCGCGCCGTAACCGTAGACACCAGCCGCCGCCGGGGCGGCCCGAGCCGGACCCGGGCCAGCACGCTGCGCCACGCGGCAGTGCCTGGTGCCATCGCCGGGGTGTGCAGCGCGTGCGCTGCTTCCACCACGCTGACGCTGAGGCCGGCCGGAGCCTGCCGGGCCAGCTTCCGCAGGCCCGCCGCCGGGCCGGCCAGCACATGCGATCGCGGGCCTTCGTACGCCGCGATGACCAGGCCGCACGCCTCACTCAGCGCCTGCGCCGTCGCCTCGTCGGCGGTCAACCTCGCCATTGCCCCCCGCCGGGCCGCCAGGCCCCGGCGCACCTCGGCCTGCCGGGCGGCCAGGCGCGCGGCTTCCGCCGCGGACAGGCTGCCTGCCCATACCAGGCCGGCCAGTTCGCCCAGGCCATGGCCTACCGCGGCATCGGCCTGAACGCCGAGTTCGTCCAGCCACTGCAGCACGCTCAGCGACCGGGCCAGGGTGGCGGCCTCGGCCGTCGGCGTGGCGATGCCGCTGTCGGCCGCCCAGCCGGGGAATACCAGCACGACCCGGCCGCCCGCCCCGCAGGAGACGTGTACCCCGGCCTCGCTGACCAGCGGGCCGCCCCGCACCACGTCCACGAGGCCGGCGGCGCGACGGGCCCGTTCGGCCAGTTGATCCGCGCTCACCGCGGTCAGGGCCACCCGGATCTCCCGGGCCCCGGGGTCCGCCCGGCGAGCTCCGGCGGGCCCGTCCCCGGGCACGTCAGGATGCTCGCCGCCCACAGGCCACGACGCGCCACCCCCGGACGCCCCCAGCCAGCCGTCGACCGCAGTCCGCGGGGCGGGCAGCACCGCTTCCCGCCCCAGCTGGCAAGCCAGATTGTGCCGCTCGCGGCCGGGCATTCGCGCAGCGATGGCGGCGATCCGTTCCAGCATGGTCACGAGTGCCTGCCGGTCCCGGCTGCGGAGCGCGAAGACGTCCGTGCCTGCGGCTGGACGCCCTGATCCAGCGGTAACCCCAGTGCCCATTCTTCCCCGGAAGCAGTAGGTGCGCTTCAGGCCCTGACCGAACGTACCGGACGGTAAGCACAATCATTCCGTGCCTGCATTCCCGTGCCCGCCAGGGCCTACGGGCGCTCGTGCCCATAAGGCCCGGGGGCCACAGGTCCTCAGGCTTGCTGACGCGCTGGCCAACAAGGTGCCGGATACCCGTTACGTCCCGGCCGCGGCCGGTGCCGGTTCACCGGCCGTCCTCACTGTATTGAGCATGAATATTTGCGGTCAAGGGCCATTAGGGGATTCACCGATTCCCGCGTCAATTTTAATTCTGCGTGGCAATGTCGCCTATGAATACCGCGTGGCGGCTTTTCCTGACATGCCGCCAGTGCGGGGCAACGGCCAGGCTTGCGCCCAGGTCCGGGGCCCCCAGGTGCCCGTACGCGCCCTGGCCGGCCGGAGTAGCCCAGGTCTACCGCGAGCAGACCTCGCCCTTGGGGCTTGCCTCCGGCGGACGTTGCCCGTGCGGTTATAGCGCCCGGGTGGCACGGCCGGAAAGCGTATCCGGGCCTAATTCGTCCGATAAAATCCGCCCCGCTGTTCCTTTACCGGAGCGTTGGTAACCAGAAGAATAGGCCGGCCAATGGCCCTTTCCGGGGAATCCTGTTTTTTGCGGTCATCGCGGGACCGTGCGATCCCCGGCGCGGGCCGGTGGCGGCCCGGCGCCCGTCCCTGCCGCGGCCGCCGGCCCGGGCCCCGGCCCCCTCCCGCGGTGGTCCTGAACATGCGCTATCCTCAGCGCATGCGTGGCGTCCGGCTGCTTCTTATCTAGCCACGTCGACTGGAGTTCTGTCGGCGTGGCTGCCCCTCGTGCGCGAGGGGCCTTTTCATTGCCGGGGCCGTCCATTACGGGGCCAGATTCACAATGACACGCACGCGGCCGGACCGAAGAGTATGAGGAAACGATGACAGCGGCGGAGAGCGCCGAGGCGGCGCAGCGCTACGACCCACGTGCGATTCAGCCAAAGTGGCAGCGCCGGTGGGCGGAACTGGATCCGTTCCGGGCGAGCGATGATCCAGCGGACCCCCGCGAGCGCGCCTACCTGCTGGACATGTTCCCGTACCCGTCGGGCGACCTGCACATGGGGCACGCCGAGGCGTACGCCATCGGCGACGCCATCGCCCGGTACTGGTTCCAGCTGGGCCGCAACGTGCTGCACCCGATCGGCTGGGACGCCTTCGGCCTGCCCGCCGAGAACGCGGCCATCCGCAACAACGCCCATCCGGCCGACTGGACCTACGCGAACATCGAGACGCAGGCCGAATCGTTCCGCCGGTACGCGGTCTCCTTCGACTGGTCGCGCCGGCTGCAGACCTGCGACCCGGAGTATTACCACTGGAACCAGTGGCTGTTCCTGCGCTTCTACGAGCGTGAGCTGGCCTACCGCAAGGACGGCTACGTCAACTGGTGCCCGAAGGACCAGACCGTCCTGGCCAACGAGCAGGTCATCAACGGCCGCTGCGAGCGGTGCGGCACCGAGGTCGTCCGGCGGACGCTGACTCAGTGGTACTTCAAGATCACCTCCTACGCCGACCAGCTGCTGGCCGACGCCGCTGCCCTGGAGGGGAACTGGCCGGAGCGCGTGCTGCTGATGCAGCGCAACTGGATCGGCCGGTCCAAGGGTGCCGAGGTGCATTTCGCGGTCGAGGGCCGCGACGAGCCGGTGCCGGTGTTCACAACCCGGCCGGACACCCTGTACGGGGCGACGTTCTTCGTCGTGGCGGCCGACTCACCGCTGGCCGAGGAGCTGTGTGAGCCCAGTCGGCTCGAAGAGCTGCGCGCTTATGTGGCCGAGGTCCGCAAGCTGACCGACATCGAGCGGCAGGCCACCGGCCGCGAGAAGACCGGCGTCTTCCTGGGCGTGCACGCGGTCAATCCCGTCAATGACGAGCTGATCCCGATCTGGGCCGCCGACTATGTGCTGCCCGACTACGGGACCGGGGCGATCATGGCGGTTCCCGCGCACGACCAGCGCGACCTGGACTTCGCCCGGGCGCATGGGCTGCCCGTGCGTGTCGTGGTGGCCACCGACCAGACGGACCCGGCCGTCTCCGGCGTGGCGACGGCCGGCGACGGCACGCTGATCAATTCCGGTCCGCTGAACGGGCTGGGCAAGGCCGAGGCGATCGCGGCGATCACGGCCATCCTGGAGGAGAAGGGCCTCGGCCACGCCGCGGTCAATTACCGGCTGCGTGACTGGCTCGTCTCCCGGCAGCGGTTCTGGGGGACGCCGATCCCGATCATCCACTGCCCGGCGTGCGGCGAGGTGCCGGTCCCGGAGGAGGACCTGCCGGTCGTCCTGCCGGACCTGCGCGGGCAGGACCTCGCCCCCAGGGGCGTGTCACCCCTGGCCGCGGCGACCGACTGGGTGAACGTGACCTGCCCCAAGTGCGGCGGGCCGGCCAAGCGTGACACCGACACCATGGACACGTTCGTCGACTCGTCCTGGTACTTCCTGCGGTACTGCTCGCCCCGGTACGCCGACGGCCCGTTCGACCCGGAAGACGTGTGCCGCTGGGCGCCGGTCGACCTGTACGTGGGCGGTGTCGAGCACGCCATCCTGCACCTGCTGTACAGCCGGTTCTTCGTCAAGGTCCTGCACGACATGGGCCTGGTCGACTTCACCGAGCCGTTCACCCGGCTGCTGAACCAGGGCCAGGTGATCAACGGCGGCAAGGCGATGTCCAAGTCGCTGGGCAACGGCGTCGATCTGGGGCAGCAGCTGGCCGCACACGGGGTGGACGCGATCCGGCTCACCATGATCTTCGCCAGCCCGCCCGAGGACGACATCGACTGGGCCGACGTGCGCCCGGAGGCGATGGTGAAGTTCCTCGGCCGGGCGTGGCGGCTCGCGTCCGATGTCGCGGCGGCGGGTTCCGCTGTGCCCGGCGCGGGGCGGGGCGACATCGCTCTGCGCCGCGTCACCCACCACACCATTGACGACGTGACCCGGCTGATCGAGGTCCACCGGCTGAACGTAGCCGTGGCCAGGCTGATGGAGCTGGTCACCGCCGCCCGCCGGGCTATCGATTCCGGTCCGGGCCCCGGCGACCCGGCGGTCCGTGAGGCGGCCGAGGTGCTGGCGGTGCTGCTGTCCCTGTTTGCGCCGTACACGGCCGAGGAGTGCTGGGAACTGCTCGGCCACGACCCGTCGGTGGCCAAGGCCGGCTGGCCGGTCGCCGATCCTGCCCTGCTGGTCACCGAGTCCGTCACCAGTGTGGTCCAGGTCAACGGCAAGGTCCGGGACCGGCTCGAGGTGCCCCCGGACATCAGCGATGCGGACCTGCGCGAGATGGCCCTGGCCGCGGTCGGGGCTGTCCGTGCCCTGGAGGGTCAGTCCATCCGGAAGGTCATTGTCCGCGCGCCCAAGCTGGTCAACGTGGTCACTGGCTAAAGCCTCGGGCATCATCCTGCGGGCTTCAGCATGCTGAGGGCGGTTCCGGCAGATCAGCCCCGGATGTCAAGCGGCCGCACCCACGCCGGGGTGCGGCCGCATCGCTCAGCGCCTGGCGGCCATGACCGCCCGTATCGGGGGCGGCGGCTGACGATCAGCCCGGCGGGCAGGCAGTCTCTGACCGAGCTAGACGCGCCTGAGGACGGCCACGACCTTGCCCAGGATGGTGGCTTCATCGCCCAGAATCGGGGCGTACAGGGGGTTGTGCGGGATCAGCCAGACGTGCCCGTCGCTCTTCTTGAAGGTCTTGACCGTCGCCTCGCCCTCCGCGCCCTGGCCTTCGACCATGGCCGCGACGATCTCACCGTTCTCGGCGTCCGATTGCGAGCGGACGACCACCCAGTCCCCGTCGGTGATGGCAGCGTTGATCATCGAGTCCCCGCTGACCTGAAGCAGAAAGTGCTCACCCTCGCCGACCAGCTGCTTCGGCAGCGGGAAAACATCCTCCACCTGCTGCTCGGCCAGGATCGGGCCACCGGCGGCGATCCGGCCGACCAGCGGAACATACGCCGCTTCCTGCGACGGGATGTCGAAAGACCCAGCCGGTGCCTCGGCGGTTTCCTGCTCATCCTGTTCGAATTCAGGGCGGACTGCAGGGTGGCCAGGGAGCCGGACCTCGACGGTCCGCGGACGGCCCGCGTCCCGGTGCAGGTACCCCTTGGCCTGCAGAGTCGAAAGCTGGTACGAAACACTCGACGTGCTCGTCAGCCCGACTGCCTCGCCGATCTCGCGCATTGACGGCGGATAACCGCGCTTCTGCACCGAGTCGCGGATGACTTGAAGCACCTTGCGCTGCCGCCAGGTCAGCACGTGGCCGGGCTCCGGCCTTTCCGGTGTCACCGCGACAACAGGCGGAACGGTGCCCTTTGGCTTACGTCCTGGTTTTCCCTTGGGCCGGGGAGTGTCGCCGACGGTGGCGGACTTCCCCTCTGCGGTGTTATCCGTGCTGCCCTTGTCCATCAGTCGACCTTCCAATCCGGTTATTGCCTATCTGAAGCCGAGGGTAGTAGCTGCGCTGCTCAATCTCAAACATCTGTTCGACGTGTCGGCAAAATGTCAGACCCGACCGGTACAAAGATGTCGTAGGTTCGTTCGATCGAACAGGTATACGATCGAACAGAGCTATTCGAATGAACGTTTGAGGAGGTCGGCATGAGTGCTCTGCCGGTAGAGCAGCAGCCGTCGGGGGCCATCCCTGCGGATACAGACCGCGGATCACAGGGGCCACGGCCCCGCCTGGCCGGTGCCCCAGCCCGGCGGGACGTACATCCGCTGTTTCCGGGCAAGAGGGCGGTCCTGCCGGATGGTGACTGCGTCTTTCCCGGCGGGGGAGAGCGTTTCTCCGGTGCGTCCCAGTCCTACGCCCGCCGGTCGTCCCGCCCGGCGCCTGCCTGGCGCAGCTCGGCCGGGTCCCTGATCTCCATCCAGCGGGTAACCGGTACGGCGCCTCCCGCGGGGGCCGGAGCCGAACGAATCGCCGGGGCAGCGCCGCCCGCCAGGCCAGTGCCCGCCAGGCTGGGGCGTCCGGTCCTGGTGGGGCGGCCGGTCTCGGCGCCCCGGGCGACGGGGGCCGTCCCCTCCCGGCGGATCCGGCTCACCAGGCGAGGCCGGATCGTCGTGGCGGCGCTGGCCGTCGTGGCGGCCTGCGGGCTGTTCGTGGCGGGGGCCAGCGCGGCCCAGGCCAGCAGCCCGGCGGCGGCCCACGCAGCGACCGGATCCGGCCAGCGGATCATCGTCCAGCCGGGCAGCACGCTGTGGTCCATCGCCGAGAACGCGGACCCGCACGCCGACGCCCGGACCGTCGTCCAGGAAATGCTGCAGGCCAATCGGCTCAAGACTGCCGACATCGCGGCCGGGCAGCGCCTATGGGTGCCGCGAGGCTAGCCGCCGCGCCTGCCGGGACGGCCGCTCGCACTCTCCACGTCTTGCCCCCGAACGGGCGCCCGCAGGCGCAGCGGTGGACGGTCAGCAGTCCACCGGATGCTTGCCCGCCTCCGGAGATAGCGGCAGATACTGCCGTCGGGCCACCCGGGCCAACCGTGCATGGGATCGTGCCACGGGGCCGGGGCCGGGGCCGGCGCCGGGGCCGGGTGCGGATGCCGCGACACGCCGTCTGGGGTTCGCTTTCCCTACGTTGTCAGCGCTTCAGGACACACCCGTCGCGGCACTTGCGGGGACCGGCCGTGGTGGTCTACCGTAACCACAACATCTAGTAGTTACACCAATGTGTTTTATCCAGAAGTTGTGTCCCGGCGGGATGCTTGACGGACGTCGGCGAGGAGGTTTGGTCGCGTGCACTGTCCCTTCTGCAGGCACCCGGACAGCCGGGTGATCGACAGCCGCACCGCCGATGACGGCGTAGCAATCCGCCGCCGCCGGGCATGTCCCGAGTGCGGAAAGCGTTTTACCACACAGGAGACAGTCATCCTGATGGTGGCGAAGCGGAGCGGGGTGACGGAGCCCTTCGTCCGGGACAAAATCGTCCGCGGTGTGCGGCGCGCTTGCCAGGGCCGCCCGGTCGACGAGGACGAGCTCGCGATCCTGGCCCAGCGCGTTGAGGAAGCGATGCGGTCCAGGGGTTGTGCCGAGATCCCCTCGCACGAGGTCGGCCTGGCTATCCTCGGTCCGCTGCGTGAACTCGACGAGGTCGCGTATCTGCGTTTCGCCTCTGTTTACCGGGGATTCGAGTCTCTCGCGGACTTTGAGAAAGAGATCGAGGCGCTGCGCGAAGAGCGCGCGGACACGTTCTAGGCGGCCAGGCAAGTACCGGGCAAGTACCGGGCAAGTACCAGGTAGGTAACGAAAGAGTCGGCCCCGCAATCGTGGCCGGCGGCACCACCGCAGTTGATCGCTGCAAAGACCTAACAGGCATGAGCGGCCCAGGCGAGGTCGCAGAAGGGGGCTTGGCATGACGGAGACGGTGAGCGGGACCGCTGCTTCCAAAGGCAAGAACGCACGCAAGGGGCTCAGGATCGGCCGGATCCACACCACGAAGGGCGTCCACCCCTACGACGAGGTGACCTGGGAGCGCCGCGACGTCCTCATGACGAACTGGCGCGATGGCACGGTCAACTTCGAGCAGCGCGGTGTCGAGTTCCCCGACTTCTGGTCCATCAACGCCGCCAACATCGTCACGACCAAGTACTTCCGCGGTGCGGTGGGTACCCCGCAGCGGGAGTGGAGCCTCAAGCAACTGGTTGACCGGGTGGTCGGCGTCTACGTGGAGACCGGCCGGAAGCACGATTACTTTGCCTCGGACGCCGACGCCGAAGTGTTCGAGCACGAGCTCAAGTACGCCCTCGTCCATCAGGTCTTCAGCTTCAACTCGCCGGTCTGGTTCAACGTCGGCACAACGTCGCCGCAGCAGGTTTCCGCGTGCTTCATCCTGGCCGTGGACGACACTATGGATTCCATCCTGGAGTGGTACCGGGAAGAGGGCCTGATCTTCAAGGGCGGCTCCGGGGCCGGAGTCAACCTGTCCCGGCTACGGTCCAGCAAGGAGCTGCTCAGCTCCGGCGGCACCGCCAGCGGCCCGGTCTCCTTCATGCGCGGGGCCGATGCCTCGGCCGGCACCATCAAGTCCGGCGGCGCCACCCGGCGGGCGGCCAAGATGGTGGTCCTCGATGTCGACCACCCTGACGTCGAGGAATTCATCGAGACCAAGGCGCGCGAGGAAGAGAAGGTGCGTGTCCTGCGCGACGCCGGGTTCGATATGGACCTGGGCGGCAAGGACATCGTGAGCGTCCAGTACCAGAACGCCAACAACTCCATCCGCGTGTCGGACGAGTTCATGCGGGCCGTAGCAGACGACCTCGACTTCGACCTGCTGGCCCGGCGTACCGGCGAGGTTGTGTCCCGGGTCGGGGCCAAGGGGCTGCTGCGCAAGATGGCCCAGGCGGCCTGGGACTGCGCGGACCCGGGCATCCAGTACGACGGCACCATCAACGACTGGCACACCTGCCCGGAGTCCGGCCGGATCACCGCGAGCAACCCCTGCTCGGAGTACGTGCACCTGGACAACTCGTCCTGCAACCTGGCCAGCGTCAACCTGCTGAAGTTCCTCCGCGCGGACGACACGTTCGACACCGGGCGGTTCCGCCAGATCACCGAGCTGATCATCACCGCGATGGACATCTCCATCTGCTTCGCGGACTTCCCGACCGAGAAGATCGCCGAGACGACGCGGGCCTACCGCCAGCTCGGTATCGGCTACGCCAACCTCGGCGCGCTGCTGATGGCGACCGGGCACGCCTACGACTCAGACGGTGGCCGGGCCATCGCGGCCGCGATCACATCGCACATGACCGGCACGGCGTACAAGCGCTCGGCCGAGCTGGCCGGGGTAGTGGGCACGTACGACGGCTACGAGCGCAACGCGGCCGGGCACAAGCGGGTCATGCGCAAACACGCCGACGCCAGCGACCGGATCCGGACGGTCGGTTCGATGGATCGCGAAATCCTCGCCGACGCCAACGCCACCTGGCAGGAGTGCCTCCGGATCGGCGAGGCGAACGGTTACCGCAACGCCCAGGCGAGCCTGCTCGCGCCTACCGGCACCATCGGCCTGATGATGGACTGTGACACCACGGGCATCGAGCCGGACCTGGCCCTGGTCAAGTTCAAGAAGCTGGTCGGCGGCGGCTCCATGCAGAT
>Ga0209839_10000822_pt1 | contig 15816 bp, 11 predicted proteins | sample OrgsoiDNA2013050_FD_185800 | JGI IMG/M metagenome (GOLD analysis project Ga0209839, IMG submission 185800) | Permafrost soil microbial communities from the Arctic, to analyse light accelerated degradation of dissolved organic matter (DOM) -... | ecosystem: Environmental > Terrestrial > Soil >... | reverse complement strand
TTTCGCCAAATGATGACCGCGGGCGCCGTGAGTTACGCCCAGCCCTCGGTGATCAAGGTCGGCGGCATCACGGAATATCTGAAAGTCGCCGCATTGGCCGATGAAATGGGCATCAGGCTCGCGCCGCATTCGCCGTATTACGGGCCAGGCCTTCTGGCGACGCTGCAGCTGATGTCGCTGCGTGACGATGGCTCTTTCATCGAGATTTTCTACATGAATCGCGCCGCCTGTCTTTGGCATGGCCAAATCGATGCCGACGCGAATGGCAGCATCGCGGTGCCCGAAGGGCCGGGGCTGGGCTACGAGCCGGACAAGGAGATCATGGAGCGTTACCGGGTGTCATGACCGATATGGCCAGATAGCACTTAGCCATTCCGCGACATCTTGAAGACATCCAGGCAGAGATGGCTTGACCTGGTCATTCCGGGATGGTCCGAAGGATCAGACCCGGAATTTCGAGATTCCCCGATTTGCAATTGCACATCTGAGGTTCGCGCTGTTCGCGCGCCCCCGGAATGACGAGATGCGAAACCCAATGCGGCTTCCCTTCTTTTACGGCTGGATCATGGTCACCGTGACGTTTGTCACCATGGCGATCGGCGTCAACGCGCGCACGTCGTTTTCGCTGTTCTTTCCACCCATCATCGATGAGTTCGGCTGGGAGCGCGGCATAACGGCGGGCGCCTTCTCGTTCGGTTTCCTGGCTTCCTGTGCGGTGAGTCCCTTGATCGGCCGCACGATGGATCGCTTTGGCCCGCGCGCCGTGATGGAGCTCGGCGTCGCGCTGATGGGAGGAGGCTTGTTGCTGGCGCCTTTGACGACGCAGCCATGGCATCTGTATTTGACGATCGGCGTCATGGTCGGCGCCGGCAGCGTCTGTCTCGGCTACTCCGGTCAATCGCAGTTTCTGCCCAACTGGTTCATTCGTCGCCGCGGCCTTGCGATGGGACTGGCCTTCGCCGGCGTTGGAATTGGTTCCATGACGTTGCTGCCGTGGGTGCAGCACATGATCGAGCAGACCGGCTGGCGAACCGCCTGCACGGCGATGGGTATTGTGGTTCTGGTCGTGCTTGCGCCGATCAACCTGTTGCTGCGCAAGCGGCCGGAAGACATCGGGCTTCGGCCGGATGGAGACGGAGCACCTTCGGAGTCGTCGAAGCCGATCTCGTATGTCGTCGATCCCGATTGGGCCGCCATCGACTGGACCTTGAAGCGCGCCGTTCGCACCGCACGTTTCTGGTGGATTTCGCTCGGCTATTTCTGCGGATTGTATATCTGGTACGCGGTACAGGTTCACCAGACCAAATATCTCCTCGACATCGGCTTCAGCCCGGGCGTCGCGGTGTGGGCTTTGGGCGCGGTCAGTCTGCTCGGCATTCCCGGTCAGATATGGCTCGGACACCTTTCCGATCGGGTCGGGCGGGAATGGATCTGGACCGCGAGTTGCCTCGGATTTGCGATCTGCTTTGCGGCACTGGTCGCCCTAAAATACTTTCCGACGTTGCTGCTGGTCTACCTCATGGTGCTGACGCAGGGCACGCTCGGCTACGGTCTGACGTCGATCATGGGCGCGGTGGTCCTGGAAATATTTCAGGGCAAGCATTACGGCACCATTTTTGGTACCATGATGATCGCAGCCCTCGCCGGCGGGGCGGCGGGCCCCTGGGTCACGGGCCTTCTGCACGACGTCTCGGGAAGTTATACGATCGCATTTGCGATCGGTATCGGCGTGAGCGGATTGTCGGCGGTGGCGATCTGGATGGCGTCACCTCGCAAGATCAGAACCGTGGCGGGCCGGCTGCATCGGACGCAGGACGCTGCCGGCGCGCCCTCCGTCCCATCACGGATGATGAAATAGTCCGAAGCGGAGGGCGGCGACGTCGGCGCAAGTGCCGGCGGCGAGGGTCCCCGGATGTCCGGTTCTCGCTCGAGGCCCGGCCCGACGCCGATCGGTACAACCCTGAGAAGAGTTGATCATGCGGGGCTTGCCGATACCGGCGGCTTGTGGGCTAATCCGGCTCCAGATTGATCTGACCGCATCGAGGCGCCCATGAACGAGCATGTTCAGACCGCGACAACCGAGCCGCTGTTCAACCCGCTGGCGCCGGAGTTCATTCGCGATCCCTATCCGGCCTACGAGCGGCTGCGCGCCACCGATCCGATGCATCTCACGCCGTTTGGTAACTTCGCGGCGAGCCGGCACGCCGAGGTCAGTCTCGTTTTGCGCGACAAGCGCTTCGGCAAGGATTATGTCGAACGCACCGTGCGGCGCTACGGACCGCAGATCATGGAGGAGCCGGTCTTCCGCAGCATGAGCCACTGGATGCTGCAGCAGGACCCGCCCGACCACACCCGCCTGCGCGGTCTGGTGGTGAAGGCGTTCACGGCGCGCCGGGTCGAGGACATGCGTCCGCGCATCCAGCACATCGTCGATGAAACGCTCGATGCCATCGTCGGGCAGGGCCACATGGACCTGATCGAGGATTTTGCGTTTCGGCTGCCGGTGACGATCATCTGCGACATGCTCGGAATTCCCGAGGACCACCGCGAGGTTTTCTACAAGAGCTCGCGCGATGGCGGACGCCTGCTCGATCCGGTGCCGCTGTCGCCGGCCGAAATCGCCGCAGCCAATACCGGCAACATCATGGCCAAGGCCTATTTCCAGCAGCTGTTCGAACTCAGGCGGCGCAATCCCGGTGACGACCTGACGACGCAATTGGTGCACGCCGAGGAAGACGGCAGCAAGCTCTCCAATGAAGAACTCACCGCCAATATCATTCTGCTGTTCGGCGCCGGGCACGAGACCACCGTCAATCTGATCGGCAACGGTCTGCTGGCGTTGCACCGCAATCCCGATCAGCTCGCGCTGCTCAAGGCCAATCCCGCCCTCATCACCAACGCCATCGAAGAGTTCCTGCGCTACGACTCCTCGGTGCAGCTGACCGGCCGGGTCACGCTGGAAGACATCGACGACCTCGGCGGCAAGAAAATCCCGAAGGGTGAAACCGTGCTCTGCCTCTTGGGTTCGGCCAATCGCGACCCGGCGGTCTATCCCGACCGGCCGGAAAGTCTCGATATCACCCGTCCCAACGTGCGTCCGCTGTCGTTTGGCGGGGGCATCCATTTTTGCCTCGGCGCCCAGTTGGCGCGTATCGAGGCAGAGGTCGCGATCGCGACCCTGTTGCGTCGCCTGCCGGATCTGCGGCTGGATGACGCCGTTAACCCTGAATGGCGGCCGACCTTTGTATTGCGCGGCCTCAAGCGGCTGCCCGCGAGCTGGTGATGACGCCTCTGGCGTCAAGCCGTCACACGAGGTTGTTGTGACTTCGCCACAGATGACTCTATATAGAGCATCGTTCCGGCGCTGATTTGCAGAGCGCGGCGGCGGCCCGGCGGCTTCGGGCTACCGTCGTGATGGCAGGTGCGACCTGGCGGATGAACCGCGTCATGCGCCGCGCGAGGCGAGCGCGCCGGAACCTGCTCTAAAGAGGAGACACCGTGCAGACGACGCTGCTCGGACTGGCGATCACCTTTATCATCGCGCTGATCGCCGCGCTGGTCGGGCCGTATTTCATCGACTGGAATCAGTTCCGGCCGCAATTCGAGACGGAGGCCACGCGGGTGGTCGGCGCGCCGGTGCGCGTCGGCGGCGAACTGGATGCGCGCCTGTTGCCGACGCCGTCGCTGCGGCTGCGCTCGGTGACCGTCGGCGGCGCCAACGACCTCGGCAAGGTTCGCGCCGACAAGCTCGACGTCGAGTTCAGCCTAGGCTCGCTGATGCGCGGCGAATGGCGCGCCAACGAACTGACGATCAACGGCATGGCGCTCGATCTCGGCCTCGATTCGCAAGGCCGGATCGATTGGCCGGCATCGACCGGAAAGTTCAATCTCGGGACGCTTGCCATCGACCGCTTGAACCTGACCGGCCGTATCGCGCTGCATGACGCCTCGAGCCGCGGCACGCTCGAGCTCGACGATATCGCCTTCAGCGGAGACGTGCGCTCGCTGGCCGGATCGGTTCGGGGCGACGGCAGCTTCAGGCTGACCGGGGTGCGTTATCCGTTTCGGGTGTCGTCCGGTCAGAGCGCCGATGCCAGCGGCACCCGCGTCCATCTCAGCATCGATCCCGGCGAGCGTGCATTGTCCGCCGATCTCGACGGCGTACTCAACTTCGAGGCGCGTGCACCGCGCTTCGAAGGCGCGGTGATGCTGGCCGCTCCTTCCGGAGTCAAACCAAGAGGCACCGGTGGCGAGGCGTCGCAGACGCCGTGGCGGATCTCGGCCAGGATCAAGGCCGATCCTTCGGCCGCGCGGCTCGAACAGCTCGAGGCCAGCTTTGGCTCCGAAGAGACGGCGCTGAAACTCACCGGGCTTGCGGACATTCGGTTGGGAGGATCGCCGCTGCTGCATGCCGTGCTCACCGCGCGGCAGCTCGACGCCGACAAGTTCGCCGCCAAGGACAACAACACCGCCGAGCCGATTCGACTGTTGCCGGGATTCCGCGCCCTGATGGCGGCGGTGCCTTCAGTTCCTTTCCCGGCGCAAATCGAATTCAGCTCCGAACAGGTCATGCTGGGCGGCCGCCCGGTGCAGAATCTTGCGGCCGATCTGCGTGCCGACGCCGGATCGTGGACCATCGACCGGCTGGATCTTCGCGCGCCGGGCGCGACTCGCGTCAGCTTGAGCGGCACCAGCGCGAAAGTCGGCCCGTCCAGCGATTTCACCGGGGCGCTCAGCGTCGACTCCGCGGATCCGGACGCACTGGTGGCATGGTTGCAGGGCCGCAGTGAGATCACGCATCGCAGCCAGAAGCCGTTGCGCCTGAGCGGCGATGTCAGCGTGACCTCGAGCAGCATTGCCATCGACGCCATGAAGGCGGAGATCGATGGCGGCGCCGTTGAAGGGCGGCTGGCGGCCTCAAGTCAGGCGACCGGTGGCGGCTCGCGGTTCTACGCGGATTTGAAGGCGGAGCGGCTCGATCTCGATGCCGCTGCGGCATTCGTGCGTCCGCTGGCCGGCGAGCCGACCGAGTGGCCTGACGAAGCGCAGGTATCGCTGGCCATCGGCCGCGCCATTTCGGCTGGTCAGGAATTGCGACCGTTCATGACCAAGCTCGGCTACGGTCCGAAAAGCATCTCGCTCGATCAATTGAAAATCGGCGACCCTCATGGCGTGATGATGGAAGGTACCGGGAGTTTCGACCGCGTCAATGGCACCGGACGATTGGCGCTGAATTCAACCGCCGCGTCGCTTGGTCAGATCACCGGGCTGATCGCGCCGCTCGCGCCGGCACTGGCGTCGCGGCTCGGTGCGATGGAACAGGGCCCGGGCCCCGCGCGGCTTAAACTGGCGCTCGATCTCGACAAGAACGCCGAACATGCCGATCGCGCCGACGCGCGCGCCGTTTTCGACCTCGACGCGCCGCAGCTCAAGGGCGCCGTCACCATCACGGCAACGCCCGCGATCGCGGCCGTGCGCGGCATCGATCTCGATGCGCTCCAGCGCAGCGAAGTCGGCATTGAATCGAAACTGACCTCGGCGCGCGGCGGTTCATTGCTGGTCTTGCTGGGGCTCGATCGCACCATCGCCGTGGGCGACGGCCCGCTGGAATTTCAGGGGTCGGCGATCGGCATCTGGCATGCGCCGTTGCTGCTGAACGTGAAGATCACGGGAGCTGGCCTCGATGCCGAAGCGCGAGGTATCGCCGAACCATGGGCGCAGGAGCCCAAGGCCGGCGTCACTCTAAAAGTTCGCAGCGTCAATCTCGCTCCGCTGTTCGATCTCAAACCCTCCGACGCGCTGGCGCAAAACATCAGCCTTTCCTCGCACGTTTCGCTGGTGGGCAGCAGGCTGATCCTGGACGATATCGACACCGCGATGTCGGGTTCGCGACTGCGCGGGCGTCTGGCGTTGACCCTTGACGAGCCAAGGACCGTGGCGGGCGAAGTCGGCCTCGATGTGCTGGATATGGCGCCGGCATTTGCGCTCGCCATCGGCGCCGCGGGGCATGATGCGGCCGAGCCGTTGGGAGCCGGACTGGTGAAAGGCTGGCGCGGCCGTATCGCGTTTCAGGCGTTGCGCGGCTCGCTTCCGGGCGGCGGCGAGCTGCGCCCCGTCAGCGGCACCGTCAAAAGCGACGGCCAATCGCTGACCTTCGAGGCGATCAGCGGTGGACTGGGCGGCGGTGAGGCGACCGCCAATCTCGACGCAAAGCAGTCCGCGAATGGAATTGCGTTGAACGCGCGCGTCCAGCTCAGCGGTGTCGACGGCGCGGTCTTGCGCTATCGCGGCCTCGCGATGCCCGCAGGCCGCGCGTCCATGCAGATGACGTTGGCGAGCCAGGGCCGCAGCGCGTCGGCGCTGGCAGGCGCGCTGTCCGGAAGTGGAACACTGGCGCTGGAATCCGCTCGCGTCGCCGGGCTCGATCCGCGCGCGTTCGACGCCGCGATCCGCGCCAGCGACAACGGGCAGCCGACGGACGACATCAGGCTGCGGCAGATCGTCGAGCCGGCATTGTCGGCGGGCGCGTTGTCGGTCGCATCGGCGCAAATTCCATTCAACATCAGGGATGGCCGGATTCGCGTCGGCGCGACCACGCTCGATGCCGAGGGCGCCCGCGCCATCGTATCGGGGGGATACGATATTCCCGCCGACCAGGCCGATATTCGCGTCACCATCGCTTCGACGACGGCCGGAGCCGCCACCAGTCGTCCGGAAATTCAGCTGCTCTCTGTCGGCTCGCCTGACGCGCTCATCCGCACGGTCGACGTCGCGGCGCTATCGTCATGGCTGGCGGTGAGGGCGATCGACCGCGAAACCCGCCGGCTGGATTCGATCGAGCGCGGAGATCCGACAGCGGCGCTGCCGGCGTCGATTGCACCGTCCGCGCAACCTTCGACCGGAGCGTCGGACGCGGACCTGCCCGGCCTTCCACTTTCCGAGATTCCCGCTTCCGGTCGCGATCCGCGGCGGCCGCCGTCGAAGCCCAGGATCGGCGTTCCGCATTCGCCGCTCGCTCCGTTAAATGCGCCGCTTGCCGCCCAGCAGATCGCGCCACTGCCGCCGCCGATCGAGGTTCGCCCGACGCCGAGTATCATGCGGCCGCCGAAGCCGCGACCGCCGCTGGCGCTGACGCCGCCGGCTGCCGCGCCGCCGTGAGCGACGTTCCAAGCCAAAGCGCGGCCATATTTCGTAGCCGGAAATGCGCGCGAGCTTGATCGGCCTGCGCGCGATTGTTGGCGTCCGGACCGGTGTTGAAATCAGGCGTTGCTGTCACCCACCAAACGACACATTCTCGATTTGCTGGGCTCGGAGCCGGCGAATTCAATCCCGGAAGCCATGGATCACCAATGACAAAGCGTATTCTTCTTGGAATGTTGACGCCGTCGTCGAATACGGCGCTGGAGCCGATCACGACCGCGATGGTTGCCGGGTTGCCGGAAGTGTCGGCGCACTTTTCGCGCTTCAAGGTAACCGAAATCGCCCTGTCCAATAGGGCGCTGGCGCAATTCGACAATGACGAGATCCTGCGTGCCGCGGAATTATTGGCGCATGCCAAGGTCGACTCGATTGGATGGAACGGCACATCCTCCGGCTGGCTGGGCTTTGAGGCTGATATTCGATTGTGCGAACAAATCACCGCTGCAACCGGGATACCAGCGACGACGTCGATGCTGGCCCTCAACGAAATCCTTGAACGGAAGAATGTGACGCGGCTCGGCTACGTCACGCCCTATCTCGATGATGTCCAGGCAAGAATTCTGGAAAACTATCGAAAGCTCGGCATTGCCTGCCAGGGTGAGCGGCACCTCGGCCTGCAAGACAATTTTTCCTTTTCCGAAGTGCCGGTCGCAGAGCTGGAGAATATGACCCGCGAGGTAGCGCAGGACAGACCGGATGCGATCACGATCATCTGCACCAATTTGAGGGTCGCACCATCGGTTGCGAAGCTGGAGCGCGAGATCGGCATTCCCATCTATGACACCATTGCCACGGTGGTCTGGAAATGCCTCAAACTTGCCGGCGTCGATACCCGGCGCGTGGTCGATTGGGGTTCGCTGTTTCAACAGGTCGCGTGATCGCATCCGACCGATCCAGAATTTTTTACTGGAGATATCGACCATGGCTGCGTTGGACACGGTGATCGGTCACGGTGCGATTGCCCGGCGAAACCTCGGCGGCAAAGGCTGCGGCCGCTGCCTCGGCCGAGCACGGGCCTTCGCGCCTTTGTCGATGCCGCCGCATCGACAGGCGATCTTTGCGGGTTCGTCCCCTCGATCAAATTCGAGGACGCGGGTTTCGCGGAATACGCGTTAGTGAGACACCTGCGCCGATTTTGGTTCCGGCACGGCGGACACCGCGCGGGTTCGAAAATAATCAAGGACGAAGAGGCGGATGGCCGAAGACAGATTGCCTTGCTGGCGGTTGCTGTCGATCTCACCCACGAGTTCGGACAGTGTCATGCCTCGAAGGCCCGAGATCTCCTTCATGCCGTTCCAGAATGCCTCTTCAAGGCTGACGCTGGTCTTGTGACCCGCGACTACGATCGAGCGTTTCACCACGGGCGATTTCATGACGCGTCCTCGCCGTCGATCCGATGTTGATCCAGTAAATCGCTTGCCCGACTTGAACGCTGTTGGTCCAGCGTGCGTTCGGATTTGGTTCGGCCAAACCGTGTCCGGTTGACCTCCGCCTGTTTCGCCGACTGTTGTTTTTCGGCGCGCTTCTTAAATCGGTTCAGGTTGACCACGTTGCCCATGCTCGCCCCCGTCATGAAATAAGCTGATGGGATGCGGCATCTTGACGAAGCCACGGGAGGCCGCGCTGGGCGTGAGAGCAAGTTCCGGCTAAGCGCAATCCGGTCAGCGTCAGGAAAATGTTCTCGATTAATACCCTTGGGCGTATCGCAGTTGCAAAACCGGTATTCGCAATTGCGAAATACGCGCCAGCCGGCTCAGTCATCATTCAGAAAATCCCCCACCTTGAATAGCGACAAAAAAATGCTCCGCGTGTGAAGACGAAATATTTTCGTGCTCTAGCACGGGCCTGCGCGACGGCGATAGCTTAACGGTATTATTCTTTAGGCGTTATATGACTCGTAACTAATTTTCGACCCCGTAGTTCTACGGGGGGGGGCCGCCACGGCATCAGCCCGGGTGTATCATCTTGACCGGCTGCACCAGCCGATCGAATTCCGCCGCCGAGACAAAGCCGAGCCGCACAGCCTCTTCCTTCAACGTGGTTCCGCGCGCGTGAGCTGACTTCGCAACCTTGGCGGCATTGTCGTAGCCGATCCTGGGAGCGAGCGCAGTCACCAGCATCAGCGAGCGTTCCATCAATTCCCGGATACGTTTTTCGTCGGCGCGTATTCCCTCGACACAATGCTCCGTGAACGAGCGCGCAACGTCGGACATCAATTGGATGGAATGCATCATGCAATAGGCGAGCACCGGCTTGTAGACGTTCAGTTCGAAATGTCCCTGGCTGCCCGCAATGGTGATCGTCGTATGGTTGCCGAACACCTGACAGCAAACCATGGTCAACGCTTCGCATTGCGTCGGGTTGACCTTGCCCGGCATGATCGACGAGCCGGGTTCGTTTTCAGGCAGGATCAATTCGCCGAGGCCGGAACGCGGACCCGATCCCAACAGGCGAATATCGTTCGCGATCTTGAATAGGCCGGTCGCCACCGAATTGATCGCGCCATGCGCGAATACGTAGGCGTCGTTGGCGGCCAGCGCCTCGAATTTGTTGGGAGCACTGGTGAAGGGAAGCTTTGTGATTTTGGCAACGTGTCTGGCGAACGCCTTGGCGAATTTCGGCTTCGAATTGAGCCCGGTACCGACAGCGGTGCCGCCCTGCGCCAGTGGATACAGATCCTTCACCGCGACGCGCAGCCGCGCGATGCCGCTCTCGACCTGGGCGGCGTAGCCGGAGAACTCCTGACCGAGCGTCAGCGGTGTGGCGTCCTGGGTATGGGTGCGGCCGATCTTGACGATGTGAGCGAATGCCTTTTCCTTTTTGCGCAGCGCGCGGTGAAGCTCGCCGAGCGCCGGAATGAGATCGCCGACGATGCCCATCGCGGCGGCGATGTGCATCGCGGTCGGAAACGAGTCGTTCGACGACTGACTCATATTGACGTGATCGTTGGGATGAACCGGCGCCTTGGCGCCGAGCTCGCCGCCCAGCAGTTCGTTGGCGCGATTGGCGATCACCTCGTTGAGGTTCATGTTGGTTTGCGTGCCGGAGCCGGTCTGCCAGACCACCAGCGGAAAATGATCGTCGAGCTTGCCGTCGATCACCTCGCGCGCGGCGCGGACGATGGCGCGGGCGCGGCGCTGGTCGAGCAAGGCGAGTTCGCGGTTGGTTTCCGCCGACGCGAGCTTGACGATGCCGAGCGCATGAACGACCGCCATCGGCATCCGGTCCTGGCCGATACGGAAATTCCGCCGCGACCGTTCCGTCTGCGCGCCCCAGTAGCGATCGGCGGAAACCTCGATCGGGCCGAAGCTGTCAGTCTCGGAGCGAGTCGAATTGGATCGCGAGGATGTTGCTGGTCGATCCATGAGTCATGTCCGTTACGCAAATACGATTATGTCGGAACCAGCTCACGCCAGCTCCGCGGACGTTCATTCTACGGCGGCGCTGATCTCTCGCGCGCGGATTATTTCTTGCGGAAGCGATCCAGCCGCACGACTTCGGCGCCCTCGCCCGGCTTTGTCGGTTCGTCCTTGTTCTCGGGGGTCGGCGCCGGAACCGTCAGCGCCGCAGCTGTGGAAGAGGGCGCAGCAACCGGAAGGCTTGCAGCGGGTGCTTCGGCCGCGGCATCGGACGGTTCGAACTGGAGGCCGAATTGTACCGACGGATCGAAGAAGCTCTTGATGGAATTGAACGGAACCACCAGGCGCTCGGCGATGCCGCCGAACGAAAGGCCGACTTCAAACCGATCTTCGGTCACCGTCAGGTCCCAGAACTGGTGCTGGAGGATGACCGTCATTTCTTCCGGATATTGCGCCAGCAGCCGCGGCGACAGCTTCACGCCTTCCGCGGTCGACAGAAAGGTGATGAAGAAATGATGCTCGCCAGGCAGGCCATGCTCGGCGGCGTCGGTCAGAACGCGGCGCAGCACGCCCCGCAGCGCATCGCGCGCCAGGACGTCGTATCGGATATGATCGGTCGCCATTGTCGGTCCTGTCACGTTCGGATGCCGCCGGCGGATCGGCAACCCGACTCGCCCCTTTCGTACATGCTACTCCGAAGCCGGCCTAAGGTCAGCAGGTGTTGCCGCCGGTGGTGCAAATTCCAGCAATCTGGGCTGGAATATGATTTGGGATGAGGCAAATTCAAATCGAAGTGGAGGCTTCTGTTGCCAGGTGCCTCCGAACCCCGCCTGACGGAGCTTAACCCGTCAGGACTTCAGACTTGGTTTTTCAAACCGCTTACGCGGCCTGAGCAACCGGAGCATAGTTGTCGTTTGCAACTATTGCATAGCCCGATAACGGCGGAACCATACCGAGAAAAAACACGCCCTTTACGCCCTCGTCGATCCTGTTTCGCCCCCGCCGAAACCCGCAGCCGGTGCGGCGGGCTTTGGTGGAGGCGCCGGGTGCTGCCCCCGGGTCCGAATGGTTTATTGCGACGGCAATTTATTTCCATAGCCGGCAAGCCGGCCCCCTCAATATAGGGGGCAAAAGTCGAGAAAAACAGAGCCCGCAAAGGCCGTTTCGCCTGAGAACCACGCCCTCGGGGTGGAATAAAGCTGAGGTGGAATACGCTGAATATGGGTTGGCCTTGCGCAGCCGCCGTTCTAAATCTCGACAATGCCCCCGGATTCGCCGCCGGTTGCCGTTCCGGCGCCGGATATTCCAGAATCAGCCCCGTCAACGCCGCCCGGCCTGATCGCGCTGTTCGTCGCGTTCGCCAAAATGTCGCTCGCCGGCTTTGGCGGCGTGCTGGTCTGGGCGCGGCGCGGGATCGTCGATCAGCACCGGTGGATGACGGCGAACGAGTTCAACGAGACCTTCGCGCTGTGCCATTTTCTGCCTGGCCCGAACGTTGTGAACCTGTCGGTGGTGTTCGGATCGCGTTTTCGCGGGATTCCCGGCGCCCTCGCGGCCTTTGCCGGGCTGCTCGGTCCGCCCGTGGTGATCGTGACCGTCCTGGCGGCGCTCTATGCCCGCTACGGCGAAATCGATGCGTTGCGGCGCATTTTGGCCGGGATCTCCTGCGCGGCAGTCGGATTGCTGATATCGGCCTTGTTCCGGATGATGATGCCGCTGATCGAGCGGCGCGACCTGATCGGCCTTGTGATCCTGGCGGCGGTTTTTGTCGCGATCGGGCTGTTGCGGCTGCCGTTGCCGGCGGTGTTGCTGGTGGCAATCCCGCTCAGCGTCGCCATCGCCTTTTTCATCCGCCGGCGGGCTGCCTCATGAATTCCGACACCAACCCAATTCTATCGCTCGCCTGGACTTTCGGGGTGATGTCGCTGTTTGCGGTGGGCGGCGCCAATGCCGCCATTCCGGAAATGCATCGCCTGGCGGTCGATGTTCAGCACTGGATGACCGACAAGCAATTCGCCGACGTGTTCGCGATATCGCAATTGTCGCCGGGGCCGAACGTGCTGATCGTGACCCTGATCGGCTATTCCGTCGCCGGCGTTGCAGGCGCGCTGGTGGCAACCCTGGCGATGTGCGGTCCGACGGCCGTCCTTGCCTATTATGTGAGCCGCCTGATCACGCGGTCGAGCCACTCGCGCTGGCCTGCGATTATTCAGGCGGCCCTGGTCCCGCTTTCAATCGGGTTGATGGGCGCCAGCGGCCTGATTTTGGCATTGGCCGCGGATCGGACCTGGGCCGCTGCCCTGGTCACCGCCGTCGCCGCGGTGCTGGCCTTTGCCACGCGGTTAAATCCGCTATGGCTGTTGCTTGCGGGCGGCTGCTTGGGTTTTGCTGGTGTTATCTGACGAAAATCGGTAGGCAGGACCGTCGGGCCAGCATGATAAGCGAAACAGACAGAATGGGCGAGAAGCCCTGCGCGGGGAGAGAGATAGATGAGTGATACGCCGAGCCACGCGCCGGTCAGGTCGATCATGCCGAAATGGGTCCGTGGCCCGCAGGATTTCGTTGGCGGGATCGCGCTGATGGCGATCGCGGTGTTCGCCTTGTGGGCGTCGAGCGATCTGCAGGGCATGCATGGATTTTCATTCGGAGCCGGCACCGCGCCGCGCATGTTCGCGGGCCTGCTGCTTGGGTTGGGCTTCGCGGTAATGGTGGTCGGGCTGGTGACCGAGGGAGCGCATTTGGCGACCTATGCCTGGCGCGGGCCGCTGTTTGTTTCGCTTTCGATTCTTTCGTTCGCGGCGACAATTCGCCCGCTGGGTCTGGTGATCTCGGCCTTTGCGAGCTTCATGATTGCCGCGCTCGGCACGCCGGAAACGCGGTGGAGGGAGGCCATCATTGTCGGCACTTGCCTGACCGTGGGATGCAGTTTGCTCTTCCCCTATGCGCTTGGGCTGCCGCTGCAGCTGTTCCCGCGTTTTCTGGTTCAGTGAGGGCGTAATGGCCGATCTTTTCTCCAATCTCGCCCTCGGTTTCGGTGTCGCGTTCTCGCCAATCAATCTTCTGCTGTGCCTGATCGGCGCTCTGGTCGGTACGCTGGTCGGCGTGCTGCCGGGCATCGGCACCATCGCGACCGTCGCCATGCTGCTGCCGATCACTTTCGGCCTGCCGCCGGTCGGCGCGCTGATCATGCTCGCCGGCATCTATTACGGCGCGCAATATGGCGGTTCGACCACCTCGATCCTGGTCAATATTCCCGGCGAGGCGACGTCGGTGGTGACGACGCTCGACGGCTTCCAGATGGCCAAACAGGGCCGCGCCGGCCCGGCGCTTGCGATTGCCGCGATCGGGTCGTTCTTCGCCGGCTGCGTCGCGACCGTACTGATCGCGGTACTCGGCGCGCCATTAACCAAACTCGCGCTGGCGTTCGGGCCGGCCGAATATTTCTCGCTGATGGTGCTGGGCCTGATCTTCGCGACGGTGCTGGCCAAGGGATCGATCCTGAAGGCTATTGCGATGATCGTGTTCGGGCTGCTGCTGTCGATGGTCGGCTCCGATATCGAGACCGGCGCGTCGCGCATGGCTTTCAATATTCCCGAACTCGCCGACGGTCTCGGCTTTGCCACGGTGGCGATGGGCGTGTTCGGATTCGCGGAGATCATCCGCAACCTCGATGCCGGCGCCGAGATGGATCGCGATCTGGTGCAGCAGAAGATCACCGGGTTGATGCCGACCAAAAAAGATTTGAAGGACTCGTTCCCTGCCATCGTTCGCGGCACCATCCTGGGATCGATCCTCGGCATTCTGCCCGGCGGAGGTGCGGTGATCGCCTCGTTCGCGGCCTATACGTTCGAGAAGAAGATCGCCAAGGATCCGTCGCGGTTCGGCCGCGGCGCGATCGAAGGCGTCGCGGCGCCGGAAAGTGCCAACAACGCGGCGGCGCAGACCTCGTTCATCCCGCTGTTGACGCTTGGCATTCCGCCCAACGCGGTGATGGCGCTGATGGTCGGCGCCATGACCATTCACGGCATCGTGCCGGGACCGCAGGTGATGCAGAAGCAGCCCGAGCTGGTGTGGGGCATGATCGCCTCGATGTGGATCGGCAATCTGATGCTGATCATCATCAACCTGCCGCTGGTCGGCATCTGGGTGCGGCTGCTGCGGGTGCCGTATCGCCTGATGTTTCCGTCGATCGTGATCTTCTGCGCGATCGGCATCTATTCCATCAACAACGCTCCCGTCGACGTCATCCTTGCCGGCGCCTTCGGGCTGCTCGGCTATTGGCTGATCAAGCACGATTTCGAACCGGCGCCGCTGCTGCTCGGGATGGTGCTCGGCCCGCTGATGGAGGAAAATCTGCGCCGGGCGCTGTTGATCTCGCGCGGCGATGCGACCGTGTTCTTCACCCGGCCGCTTTCGGCGGTGCTGATGGCGACCGCCGGATTCCTGCTGGTGCTCGCGCTGCTGCCGTCGCTGCGCAAGAAGCGCGACGAGGTGTTCGTGGAGTCGGAAACCTGACGGGCGTCGTTACGCCGTCGGCTGACGGAACCGGCCGCGGACGAGGGCAGAACGCAGGTTCTGCCCTCGTCGTTTGTGCTCCGGATGGGCTTTTTTCGGGTATAATCGATCTAGCCGGCCGAATCGCCGCTGTCGATTGGCCGCTCCGGCGGCTAAAATTGCCGTCTCGCTAGAATTGCCGTCTCAGAGGCCGATAACGTAACGCCATGAATCAGTATCACGATCTGCTCGAACGTATTCTTGCCGACGGCGTGGAAAAACACGACCGCACCGGCACCGGCACCCTGTCGATCTTCGGCCATCAGATGCGCTTCAATCTGGCCGCCGGATTCCCGATGCTGACCACCAAGAAGCTGCCGCTCAAATCCATCGTGCACGAGCTGCTGTGGTTTCTGGCCGGCGATACCAACATCAAATATCTCAGGGACAACGGCGTTTCGATCTGGAACGAATGGGCTGACGCCAATGGCGATCTCGGCCCGGTCTATGGATCGCAGTGGCGATCCTGGCCGGCGCCGGACGGACGCAGCATCGACCAGGTTTCCAACGTCATCGACATGATCCGGCGTAATCCGGATTCACGCCGCCTGATCGTGAGCGCGTGGAATCCGGCCGATGTCGACAAGATGGCGTTGCCGCCGTGTCATTGCCTGTTTCAGTTCTACGTCGCGGGCGGCAAATTGTCGTGCCAGCTCTATCAGCGTTCGGCGGACGTGTTTCTCGGCGTGCCCTTCAACATCGC
>Ga0209839_10000819_pt1 | contig 15848 bp, 14 predicted proteins | sample OrgsoiDNA2013050_FD_185800 | JGI IMG/M metagenome (GOLD analysis project Ga0209839, IMG submission 185800) | Permafrost soil microbial communities from the Arctic, to analyse light accelerated degradation of dissolved organic matter (DOM) -... | ecosystem: Environmental > Terrestrial > Soil >... | reverse complement strand
GAGAAGGGCGTGATCGCGAAGCTGCAGGGCATCGTCGACTGCGAATTCGTGCGCATGGATTACACCGAAGCGATCCGCGTCCTGGAACAGGCCAAGCAGAAGTTCGAATTCCCGGTTCATTGGGGAGTCGACCTGCAATCCGAGCACGAACGCTACATTTCCGAGACGCACGCACGCAAGCCGGTGATCCTCATGAACTACCCTAAGGAGATCAAGGCGTTCTACATGCGGCTCAACGACGACGACAAAACCGTCGCGGCGATGGACGTGCTGGTGCCCGGCATCGGCGAAATCGTCGGCGGCAGCCAGCGCGAGGAGCGGCTCGAGATACTCGATGCGCGGATGACGCAAGCGAAGCTCGACAAGGAACACTACAGTTGGTATCGCGATCTGCGCCGTTACGGCACGGTTCCGCACGCGGGATTCGGTCTCGGCTTCGAGCGCACGGTCGCTTACGCGACGGGGCTTTCCAACGTGCGCGACGTCATACCGTTTCCGCGGACGCCGGGAAATGCGAAGTATTGAATCCGCCTCGTTATGATTTGCGACTAGCGTAACCTTGCGTCATCCCCGCGAAAGCGGGGATCCATTTTGCGACGTCAAAAAAGCCAATGGATTCCCGCTTTCGCGGGAATGACGAGGTGGATGAGATCACGCGCGTCGCGCATCGTTGTGACGCAGCTAGAGACCCCAAACATTAAAGTGCCGACCAGCGATATCACATAGAGTCTCTCTCGTCGGTTGCGGCAAGATTCAAAGTGCCCGCCAGCGGTTCGAGGAAGGTGCGCTCCTCGCGCAGGATCAGCCGCTTCCCCTTCGCAAATTCGAAGTTCGAGCGGCCCTCGGCGTCGGCCCTCAGCCTCGCCCGATACGATTCATAGGCGGCGAGGCTCGCGAACGAGACCAAACCCCAGGCCACGTTGTTGGTGCCTTCGTGCGGCAGGAAGTAGCCGACGAGATCGCCTCCGCAACGCGGAATGATGCGCCCCCAGTTGCTCGCGTATTCCCTGAATGCGTCGAGCTGGAACGGGTCGATTTCGTAGCGGATGAAGCAGGTAATGGCCATGAGCGCTCCGGTTCGTAGGATCGAACGCGACGATAGCATCTTGCGCCACCGGAATGGTTCGTCTAACATCGAACCATGAAGGACGGCCCCAACATCGTCGGCATCGCGGCGCTGATCGGCGACCATGCCCGGGCAGAGATCCTGACGGCGCTCACGGCAGGCCAGGCGCTGACGGCGTCCGAGCTCGCGGGCGTTGCCGGGGTGACCAAGCAGACCGCCAGCGCGCACCTCGCCAAGCTGCTCGATGCGCGCCTGGTCGCCGTGGAAAGCCAGGGTCGCCATCGATACTTCCGCCTCGGCGGTCGCGACGTCGCGCAGCTGCTCGAGAGCCTCATGGGCGTCGCCTACCGGACCGGCGCGGTGCGTCTTCGCTCGAGCCCGCTCGAGCCCGCGCTACGCAAGGCGCGAGTTTGCTACGACCATCTTGCCGGCGAGTTGGGCGTGCTCGTCTTCGACGGCCTCGAGCAACGGCGCCTGTTGCGATCCGGCAGCGAGGGCCTGCAGTTGACCCGGCAGGGTCGGAAAGTCTTCGCCGGGATGGGGATCGACAGCGACGCGCTGGTGAGCCGGCGACGGCCGCTGTGCCGCGCGTGCCTCGATTGGAGCGTTCGCCGCCATCATCTCGCCGGCGCGCTGGGCGCTGCGCTGCTCGACCGGTGCTTCGAGCTCGGCTGGGCGCGGCGCGCGAAAGGCTCGCGAGTGGTCCACTTCTCGACTACGGGCGAGAGCGCGCTTCGGGAGCGATTTCTTTCGCGGAGCGGCCGGCAAGCCGCGCGTTGACGAACGCCCGGTAATTTCCCAGAATCGCCACACCGTCCACCCGGAACGACCGAGGCACCCAACCATGGCCATGATCAACGTCGAAGTGCAGCGAACGATTCGCCGGCCTGTCGCTGTCGTCAGCCGCCAATTCGGCGACATCCAGCATCACTCGATCAACGGCGTTCATCCGGGCATCAAATTCACCGTGCTCTCCGAAGCGGGCGACACTTGCCGCTTCAGGCAGGAGGTGAAGCTCATCGGCATGCTGCAGGTCGATGAAGTCGTCCAGCATCGCAATACCGACGGCAGCCTTTCGTGGGACGTCGTCGAGGGCGCGAACAAGGGAACTCGCATCAATCAATCCTTTGCTCCTGCGGGGCCGGACGCGACGACGGTGACCTTTCGCGCGGAAGCGCCGGCGACAGGCATCAAGCGCGCGCTGAAGCCGCTGTTCGAGTTTGCGATTCGCAAGGCGGTGGAAAAAGGACTCGAGGAAGACCGCCTGGATCTGGAGGAGCGTGGCTACGGAAAAACAGCTTAGACCGGAACGGGCGCCGCGATGAAAATTGCCACCTGGAACGTCAATGGAATCCGTGCCCGCGAAGCGCAATTCTGCGAGTGGCTGGAGCGGGACCAGCCCGACGTCGTCTGCCTGCAGGAGCTCAAGGCGGAGCCGTCACAGATTCCGCAGCGGTGCACGCTCGCGGATTATCACGTGTTCTGGCACGGCCACAAGGGCTACTCCGGCGTATCGCTGCACATCCGGAAAAACCTCGTCGATGCCGGCCCCGAATTCAGCCACCCCGAGTTCGACATGGAAACGCGCATGGTCCAGACCAATATCGGGAACATGGTGCTCGCTTCGGTCTACGTGCCCAACGGCGGCAAAGACTATCCCGCCAAGCTCGGTTTCCTGAAACAGCTGGTGGCATGGGCGAAAAAGCTGCACGACGAGGGACGCGAGGTCGTCCTGTGCGGCGACATCAACATCGCCCGCGCCGACATCGACGTGCACCCGAAGGAGCGGAAGGCCGACGTCATCGGACAACGAGTCGAGGAGCGCGAGCTTTTCGACCAGCTCCTCGGAGGACACTTCGTCGACGTCGGCCGCGCGCTCCAGCCGGACAACGCGGACATGTACACGTGGTGGCCGCCGTGGCGCAACATGCGCCAGCGCAACATGGGCTGGCGCATCGACTATATTCTCGCCTCGCGCAGCATTGCCGCGCGCGCGACCAGTTGTGTCGTTCTTGCGGACGTGGGCACCAGCGATCACGCGCCGGTGATGATGACTATCGCCTGACGCGAGGCGCTTGACTCTAGCCCAGGACCGTCGCGAGCAATCCGGCGATGCCGAGGCCCAATGCGGCAAGCGCGTCGCCGGCGATGAGACCTCCGCCGACCAGCGAAGTGGTGCTCATGTCGTCGGGGAGCGCCGCCTTTTTCCGGTTTTTCGGCAGGCTGTTGACGGCGCTGGCGAAAACGCCGCCGGCGGCGAACCACGCCGACGTCGGCAGGTTGACGAAGCCGCCGAACGACGACGCATAAGGTGACGGCAAAATCACGGCGTCGATCAGAAAGTCGGTGCTGAATCCTACCTTGCTGGCCTTGACGAACTTCTTGTAAGCGTCCCGCGATTTTATGATCTTGCGCAGCAGCTCGGTCGCGAAGCCGATGAAGACTCCGACCCAGATCGCCGTGCGCAGGTAAGGCTTGTCCTCGGTGAGGCTGCGCAGCGCGCCGACGAATTTATACGTCATCGCCGACGCCCATCTGGCCGGCTGCTGATCGGCGGAAAGCGTGGTCTGATCGAGCAGCAGCACCGGATAGGCGCTCATGAAAAGCCTGGCGAAGACGACCGCCATGATCGCGCCCATGATGATGCCGGCAACCTGAAAGCGGAACTGGATGTTGCGGTTGGTGCCGAGCCGCCAGCCGGTCGAGCGGTCCTGCTGCATGTCGCATGCTTCGGCGGTGGAAACGAGAACTACCGTCGCCGCCATCAAGCCTATGATCGGCTCCCTGAGCCCGATCGAAGCCATCAGGATCACGGTCACCACGAATGCGGACGAGATGGGATTCTGGTCGACCATTCCGACCGAAATGCCGTTCACCATCGCGAACACGAATACGAGCAGCACGGCGAAAACCAGGTAACCCACCGGCTGATTGAGTAGCTGCGAGCCGGTGACGACGATGCCGATGGCCCAGAATACGACCCAGGCAACGAGCATGCGCATGTCGGTTCGCTTCCAGTCTTCTTCCTTTTCCTTTTCCACCGGCTTGGCGCTGGTGCGCTCCCTGGCGCGACGATAAGCGCGGAAGAGAATGAGAGACACATCGATGAGCGCCGCTCCCATGATCATTCCCAGTGCGATCAGGAAGGTGATCTTCCGGAACGGCTCGCCGGCCTTCAGCCAGCCGATGGACACGAAGTAGGGAATCAACGCCCAGCCCACGAGCCCGCCGACAATGGCCGCGACGCCGATTCGCGCACCGACGATCATGCCGGCACCGAAGGTGGAAGTGGAGAGATCGATCGCGCCGAGAAATGCCGTCTTTGCGGCGCCGATGCCGCCGGCGATTCCCAGCGCCATGCCGCCGAACAGGCGCGTGACCGACTGCTTGAGCAGCACCGGATCGGTCAGCGCGCGCAGGATATTGGCGACCGCGAGCCCGGACGGAAACGTGAGCTGCAGGCGGTCGACGAGGATCGGCGTGTAGAGCATGCCGACGCCGACGCCGAACATGCCGATGCAAAGCATGTACAGGATGAGCTGCCATAGCGGCGGTTGCGGCAGTCCCAGCCAGGTCATTGCCTGGATGACGACCGCCATCGCGCTCATGCCGGCGACCGACGCGGCGGTGGTCTGGATGTAATTTGCGCCGTGCCGCCCCGCCGCACCGTATCCGTAGGTTACGGTCGAACCGAGTATGCCGGCGAGGACCTGTCCGCCGACGAAAAAGCCGAGCGAGAAATTCATGTACGCCGCGGCGACGCCGCCGAGAGGGCCGAGAATGAAGATGCCCACGGCACCTAGCAAGGCGTAGTACTTCCAGGTTCCCAATCTTGGAAGCCAGGCCCAGCGCTGGCCGGCGTCTGCCAGGGGCATCGAGGTGGAAGTCATTCGGCGGTTCCGCGGCGGGTCAAGTTGCTTTAGTCTGCCTACAAAGAAAAAGCCCCGCAACTGGGGGCTTTTCGACTTGGCCAGCTAAGCGCGGCTTATTGGCCGTAAAGGCGCTGACAGACGAAGTCCTACGGAGCTGACCGGAAGCACCGGGTGTATCGGTTCGGTCTGTTGCGCGTTCTGCGAAAAAAAAAAGGCCGAGGCATCCTGCACGCAGTCCGGCGCCTTGAGCTCGCTGACTTCGTAGTTGTACAGATCTGCCGCGCGAGCCCACGGGGCTGCGCAGGATGCCGCCAGCAGGATTGCGGCAAGACGCCTGCCAATGTGCACAACGGCTTCCTTCGCGTAGCGTACCGGCGTCCGACAGGCAGCAGCCGCCGAAGCTTGCAAACGCAGTCGCTTAAGCGGACGGAAAAGACGCACGGGTTTCGTCCGCCATGATTTAATTCTACCCTCCGCGACGCCGCAGTCAGTATTCGCTCAACCCTTTCAGTAGTGGAGCAACGCCATGCCAGCCTATCTCGTGATCATCATCAGCGTAACCCAACCTGAAAAATTCGAGAACTACCGCAAGCTCGCAGGCCCCGCCGTTGCCCGGTACGGCGGCAAATACCTCGTGCGCGGCGGCGCGCGGACCGTGCTGGAAGGAAAATTCGACGGCAACCGCCTCGTTGTGGTCGAGTTTCCCTCGTCCGAGGACGCCAGGACCTTCTACAACTCGCCCGAATACCAGGCCGCGCGAAACGAGCGCGTAGGCGCCGCCGAATTCGACATGGTGCTGGTCGAGGGCGCTTGAGCCCGCGCCTTCTTGCACCGGGTGGCACGCATCGACATGCCCGCGCGGCGGAGCGTGACCCGATGCCGGAATCGCAACGCCGCCTCGCTTTTCGTTAGGCCTGCCGCATGAAATGGTCGGTTCTGGACCAATCGACGGCGGCGGAAGGGAGCACGCAGGACGCCGCCATCCGCGAATCGCTCGCGCTCGCGCGTCTGTGCGACACCCTCGGCTACCACCGCTACTGGGTCTCCGAGCATCACAACAGCGCCAGCATCGTCGGCACTGCGCCGGAGATCCTGATCGCCGCCATCGCTGCCACGACGCGGCGCATCCGTGTCGGCAGCGCCGGCGTGATGCTTCCGCACTATTCTGCACTCAAGGTCGCCGAGCAGTTTCGAGTGCTGGAAGCGATCGCGCCGGGCCGCATCGACCTGGGTGTCGGCCGGGCGCCGGGCTCGGACCAGCTCACGGCCCGCGCGCTGAATCCATACTCGAACGCCGCCGACGAATTTCCACAACAGGTCGTCGAGCTGCAATCGTGGCTTGCGGGCGCGCCGCTGCCGGAGGACCATCCCTTTCGCAGTGTCGCCGCACATCCGCAGGGTCCTACCAGCCCCGAGCTGTGGATTCTCGGCAGCTCCGACTACGGGGCGCAACTCGCGGCTTATTTCGGCCTGCCGTACGCATTCGCCTATTTCTTCAGCGATGGCCGCGGTGTGGAAGAAGCGCTTGCGCTCTATCGGCGCAACTACAGGCCGAGCGCGCGCTACCCGGCGCCGATCGCGACGATCTGCGTGTGGGCTCTCGCGGCGGAAACACGAGCCGAGGCGCAGCGTCTGCTGATGTCGCGCGAGTATTGGCGCATCGGTTTCGAAAAGGGCCTGCGCAACCCCTTGGTCTCGCCTGCGCAGGCCGCCGCATATCCCTATAATGCCGAGGAGCGCGCGCGGATCGAATCGCTGCGAGCGAAAGCCTTTGTCGGCACCGCGGGCGAGGTGGCGGCCAAGCTCGAAACGCTGGCGCGGCAGCTCGATCTGAACGAGATCGTCATCAACACGTGGACCCACGACCCGGAGGCGCGGCGTCGCTCGTACACCTTGCTGGCAGCAGCCTTCGGCCTCGACGGAAGCGCTGCCGCTTCATGAGTTCTCGCTAGAAACCGGCCCCAGTCATGCAACGTTCAATTCCACCGATCGATCTGCGTTCCGATACCGTGACCCGCCCGTCGCAGGCAATGCGCGCCGCGATTGCCGCGGCGCCGGTCGGTGACGATCAATACGGCGAAGATCCCACCGTCAACCTGCTTCAGGAAAAAATCGCGGCGCTCCTCGGCAAGGAGGCCGCGCTCTGGCTGCCGTCGGGTACGATGGCCAATCAGGTCGCGCTTCGCGTGTTCACCCGCCCCGGCGACGACGTGATCGTCAGCCGCGAGAGCCATGCGGTGTGGCACGAGACCGGCGCGGCAGGCGCCAATGCCGGTGTTCAGTTCACCGAGATCGGGTCGCGAGGCAGCTTCACCGTCGATGAGTTTCTCGCCGCGCGCAAGCCGGCCGGGCACGTCATCTATCCGCCGACCACGCTGGTGGAGATCGAAAACACGCAGAACCGCGCCGGCGGCGTGATCTTTGCGCAGGACGAGGCCGAGCGCATCTGCAACGCGGCCCGAAGCAACGGCGTGTCCTCCTTCGTTGACGGCGCCAGGCTCTGGAACGCCGCGATAGCCAGCGGACGATCGCCGGCGGAGCTGGCGGCGCCATTCGATCTGGCGTCGGTCGCGCTGTCCAAGGGGCTGGGCGCGCCCGGCGGCTCGGTGCTCGCCGGATCGCGTGAGCTGATCGGCCGCGCGGTGCGCTATCGGCGAATGCTCGGCGGCGCGATGCGGCAGGTCGGAATATTCGCCGCCGCGGGCCTGTATGCATTGGAACACAATGTCACGCGGCTGGCCGAGGATCACGCCAACGCGCGCCGTATCGCCGAGCGCCTTGCATCGAGTGGCCGGATCGACATCGATCTGGCAAGTGTACAGACCAACATTCTTGTCTTTGCCCTCGCTCCCGACGCGCCTGATGCGCCGACGGTGGTCGCGCGAGCGCGCGAACGCGGCGTGCTGGTGTTCGCTTTCACGCCAAGAATGCTGCGCGCGGTGACCCATCTCGACGTCTCCGCGGAACAGTGCGCACGCGCCGCCGATATCCTGGCCGAGATCGCCGAGGGTTCCCGTGCGTGACGCAAGGCCGGCCACTGGCGCCGCAATCGCAGCAGGGCGTAGAATTGTGGTCGACGTTTGCAAGGTCGTTGCATCGGCAATCTGGAGTCGACGATGAAACATGATCGAAGGCGAGTCAAAGCGTCCGCGACGATGATTCTCGTCGCCGTGCTGTTTGTTGCGCCCGGCGCGCTCGCCGCCACCGCGCCGATCTACAAATGCCTGGATGGCCGCCTCGGCCTGATCTATACCGACCAGCCCTGCAAAGGCGGCGAGCAACTCGACATCCATCCGGGTGACGCCGATCCCGCAGCAGCCGCGCGACTCGCGCGCGCTCGCGATGAGCTCGACCGCAGTGCCGCGGCACGCATCGTCGAGTTGCGGCGTGCGGCCGCGCAAAAGGACCTCGCCGCGTTGGCGCAGCGTCAACGAGACGCGGATCGTAGCGCGGCATATGCATCCGACTCCAGCTCGTCGTACTCCAGCGACGAGGATCTGATTTGGTATCCGGCGTATCTTCCGACACGACTGAGGCATTCGACGCACTCGCCGCATGAGCGCCCGCCACAGATAGTGGCGCCGCATGGCTTCGCCCCCAACCCTCCGTATACCGTGCCGCGTTCATGACCCATCGCGACCGTGATCATGTGCAATACCCGTAGAGAGATTTCCTCGGCACCCGGCCCGGTTCGCGTCGTGCCCGGCGCGTCGAATCGTCCGCGCTCGCGCGCGCGAAGATGGACCGTCTGGTTCACGGTCGCCGCGCTTCCGCTTGCATCTGCGCTGGCCTTCGGCGAGACGTTCAAATGCGTCGATGCCGCCGGGAAGACAAGTTACCAGGCCAATCCTTGTCCGATTGCCGCCGATCCAACACTGAAGGTCCAGGCGCCGGCGCCGCCCGGCACCCCGCAGGCCGCGACGCCGCCGCCGATGAATGTGCCGGCCGCCAATTCCGGCGCCTCGACCGCATCGTCGCGCGGGGGCAAAGGCCGGGTGCCGAGCGAAGCCGACTTCAGGGGCCCGCGTGAAACCTGGGAACGACTGGGGTCCGCGATCCGGCGCGGTGACAAGGATGCCGCGCTCAAGGAACTGACGCCTTCGGCGAAGCAACGGCTCGCGCCCATCTTCGATACTGTCGGCAGCAAGACAACACCGCTCAACGCCGAAAACCTCGGCTCCATCCGCTCCGTCATGCTGGCCGGAGAAGGCCTCGCTACCATCACGCTCACCCGCACCAAAGCCGACGGAACCTATGTGCACCAGGTGAACCTGATCCGCGATGCCGATGGGAAGTGGCGCATCGACAACATGTAGTCGCGGGCCGCGCGGCCCATCGAACTCAGCCGGCGCTTGTCCCGATGTCGCTTGCGAACGCCCAGTTTCGTCCCGGCGCCGCGGCAAAGAGAGCCCTCGTGTATTCGTGCTGCGGATGGTCGAACAATTCGCCGACGAGCCCCTGCTCCACGATCCGTCCCCGCTGCATTACCGCCACGCGGTCGCAGACCTGCGCGGCGACGCGAAGATCGTGGGTGATGAACAGCATCGCGAGGTCGAGCTCGGTGCGAATCTCGTCGAGGAGCGCGAGCACCTGCGCCTGAACCGAGACGTCGAGCGCGGAAACGGCCTCGTCGGCGATCAGCAGCTCGGGCTCGATCGCAAGTGCGCGCGCGATGCACACGCGCTGCCGCTGCCCGCCTGAAAACTGGTGGGGGTAGCGGTCGAGCGATCCGGGATCGAGCCGCACCAGCTCCATCAGCCGCCGGGCGTTGGCGAGCGCCGCTCCGCGGGCGACGCCGTAGTTCATCGGGCCCTCGATGATCGCGTCGCCGACGGTTCGCCGCGGATTGAGCGAACGGTAGGGATCCTGAAAGACAATCTGCACCCGGCGGCGAAACGCACGCAGCGCGCCCTCCCCCAGCTTCGCCACGTCCGTGCCGTCGAGCATGATCCGTCCCGAGCTCGGCTCGATCAGTCGAGCAATGCAACGCGCGACGGTCGACTTGCCCGACCCGGACTCGCCGACGATGCCGAGCGTTTCGCCACGCCGGATGTCGAGTGACACCGAGGCGGCAGCGGCAACGTCGGCACCGCGGCGCAGCCATCCCGCGCGCGAGTAGGTCTTGGTGAGCTGATCGGTGTGCAGGATGATCGGCGCGCCGGCGGCGACTTCGCGCTTGCGCGGCCTGAGGCTTGGCACGGCTGCGATGAGCATCCTGGTGTAGTCGTGGCGCGGATGCGTCAGCAGCTCGCGCGCCGGCGCGAACTCCACCACCTCGCCCTGCCGCAATACCGCGACGCGATCGGCGATCTCCGCCACCACGCCGAAATCGTGGGTGATGAAAAGCACACCGGTGCCGTGCTTGCGCTGCAGCCGGCGGATCAGCTCCAGGATCTGCGCCTGGGTGGTGACATCGAGCGCGGTCGTCGGCTCGTCGGCGATCAGGAGCCGCGGATTGAGGACCAGCGCCATCGCGATCATGATCCGCTGCCGCTGTCCGCCCGAAAGCTGGTGCGGAAACGAGGCGATCATGCGCTCGGGCTCGGGCAGCTGCACGTCGCGCAGGATTTCCAGGATGCGCGAGCGTCGAAGCGTCGCGGAAAGCCCGGTGTGCGTCGCTAGCACCTCGTCGATCTGGTCGCCGCAGCGCATGATCGGATTGAGCGCGGTCATCGGCTCCTGAAAGATCATCGACATTCGCGTGCAGCGGAGCGCGCGCAAACGCGCTTCGCTTGCCTTCAGCACGTCCTCCTCGTCGAGCAGAACATGCCCGCCGGTGGCTTGTAGCGCGGCGGGCAGAAGGCCCATCACCGCCTGCGCGATGACCGATTTGCCCGAGCCCGATTCGCCGACCAGACACACGATCTCGCCCGCGTCGACGCGAAAGCTCACGCCGTCGACCGCCAGCGCGCGATCGGCTCCGGGCGGCAGCGCGATCGTCAGGCCGCGGACATCGAGCACGGCGTTCGCGGATTCACTCACCATTGCGTTCACAATCGCTCATAGGCGTTTATTCATCCGCGGATCGAGCGCGTCGCGCAAGCCGTCTCCGAGCATGTTCACCGCGAGCACGGTCGACGCGAGCAAGACGCCGGGATAGAGAATGTTGTGCGGAAAGACGCGGAAGAGCGCGCGGCCCTCGGCCATGATGTTGCCCCAGGTCGGCGTCTGCGGCGGAATGCCAACACCGAGAAACGACAGGATCGCCTCGATCAGGATCGCCGATGCCGCGATATACGTCGCCTGCACGATCAGCGGCGGCACGGTGTTGGGAAGAATGTGGCGGACGATCAGCGGCAGCGTCCGCGTTCCGACCGAGATCGCCGCTTCCACGTAAGGCTCCTCGCGCACCGACAGCACCACCGAGCGAACGAGCCGCACCACGCGCGGAATTTCCGGAATCACGATGGCGACGATCACCGCCACCAGCCCGGCCGAGGAAAGCGACACCACCGCGATCGCCAGCAGGATGGCTGGAATCGCCATCAAGCCGTCCATCACCCGCATGACGATGCCGTCGAGCCAGCGCATGTATCCGGCAAGCAGTCCGATGACGAGTCCGACCGCGACGCTGATGAGCGCTACCGATGCGCCCACCAGCAGCGACGCCCGCGCACCGTAGGCGACGCGGCTGTAGACGTCGCGGCCCAGCGTGTCGGTGCCCATGCGATGCACCAGCACGCTTTCGCTGCCGTCGACGTTGCGAATGGTCTCCTCGTACCCGGACAGCTTGTTTCGAACCGCGGGATTGATCGCCGCCGGATCGACGGTGCCCAGCCACGGCGCGGCGAGCGCGATCGACAGCACGGCGGCGAGAATCGCGGCACCCGCGACGACGGCCGGGTTGCGCAGCAATCGGCGCCGGACATCGGCATGGGGCGCCGGGGCGGCGGGCCGATCGGAGGCGCCTGAATGGGCGACGATGCTCATGCGCAGCGCATCCTCACGGCGTCGTCGTTATGGCCGACTAGTGTCCCGACTCGTAAATTTCGAAACATCGAATTTCCCTCGCCGTCATTCCCGCGAAAGCGCCTGACACTCCGCCGTCATTCCCGCGAAAGCGGGAATCCATTGGTACTTAAGTCAACATGGATCCGCGCTTTCGCGGGGATGACAGAATATGTTCGCGTGTTTCCAAGTCGCAGTACTAGTATCGAATCCGCGGGTCGAGCAGCGGATACGAGACGTCGACCAGAAGATTGATCAGCACGTACACCAGCGAAAAGAGCAGGATCACCGCCTGCACCGTCGGATAGTCACGGGCGAGCACGGCGTCGACCGTGAGACGCCCGAGCCCGGGGATGCTGAACACGCTTTCGGTCACGACCACGCCGCCGATGAGCAGCGCGATGCCGAGCCCGATCACGGTCACGATCGGCACCGCGGCGTTGCGCAAGGCGTGGCGCATCAGGACCACCCGATCGGTGAGGCCCTTGGCGCGCGCGGTCCGTATGTAGTCCTCGTTCAGCACCTCGAGCACGCTGGTGCGCGTGATGCGAGCGATGAGCGCGATGTAGATCACCGACAGCGTGACGCTCGGAAGGACGAGCCGCTGCACGAAGCCGGCGAAACCCTCGGACATGGGCTGGTACCCCTGCACCGGGAGCCAGTTGAGCCGGATCGAGAACACGTAGATCAGCGAATAGCCGATCACGAACACCGGCACCGAGAAGCCGAGCACCGAGAAGCCCATGACGATCCGATCGACCCAGGTCCCCTGCCGATAGGCGGCCAGGACGCCGAGCGGCACCGAAATCACGATCGACAATGCCATCGTCAGCGTCGCCAGCGCGAGCGTCGGACCGACGCGGTCGGCAATGAGCTCCGCCACCTGCTTCTTGTAGAAAAAAGACTCGCCGAAGTCGCCGCTTAAGAGGTGAGCGACCCAGATGAAGAACTGCGAGACGATCGGTCGATCGAGCCCGAGCTTTTGCCGGATCAGGACAATGTCCTGCGAAGTCGCGGCGGCGCCTGCGATGATCGCGGCCGGATCGCCGGGGGTGAGGCGCAGCATGGCAAAGACGAACACCGCGACCACCGTCATGACGGGTACCGTGGCCAGCAATCGGCGGGCGATGTAGGCGAGCATCACGATCCGCGTCTCGCCGCGCGGTTCGCCACCGCGCCCCGGCTCGCGCGTGCCGATGCGCGCCTGGCCGGAATGAGAGCCACTACTTGCCTGTCTTGCTGATGTTCCAGAACACCGACGCGGGCGCGACGACGTAGCCGTCGACGTTCTTGCGCGAGGCGCCCGGCTGGTACCACTGCCCGAGAGGAATGTGGGTCGGATATTGCGTCCAGCGCACCTGTACCGCTTCGGCGATCGCTTTTTGCTTCGCGGGATCGGGCTCGCGTGCGAAGTCGTCACGCAGCTTTTCGAGCTGAGCGTCGCAGGGCCAGCCGAACAAGGCCTTGTCGCAGCTCGCGTTGAGGAATGCGGTCGACACCGGATTGAGGATGTCGGCGGACACCCACGAGGTGATGAACGCGTGCCAGCCGCCCTGTGTCGGCGGGTCCTTCTTCGCCCGCCGCGCGACCACCGTCTGCCAGTCCATCGACTGCATGTCGACCTTGAAGCCGGCTTTTTCCATCAGCGATTTGGCGACCGGCGCCAGATTGGTCAGCACCTGAAGGTCGGTCGAGTGCATCAGCACGATCGGTGTCCCGTCGTAGCCGCCTTCCTTGAGCAGCGCCTGCGCCTTGACGAAATTCGACTCGAGCAAGCCGTCCATGCCCTTTTCCGACGCGAGCGGAGTGCCGCACACGAACAGCGCCTTGCATACCTTGTAGTACTGCTTGTCGCCGATGGTCGCCTGAAGGAAATCCTGCTGATTGAACGCGTAGAGCAGCGCCTGGCGGATCTTGACGTTGTCGAACGGCTTCGCGGTGACGTTGAATCGAAACGCGTATTGGTTTCCGAGCGGATTCCAGTCGACCAGCTTGATGTTCGGATCGTTGCGCAAGATGGGCAGCAAGTCGTGCGAGGGCTGCTCGATGAAGTCGATCTCTCCCGCGATCAGCGCATTGACCGCGGTCTGCTGGTCGGCGACCACTCTCCACTCGACGCGGTCGACCTTCGCCACCTTTCCGCCGGCAAGCCCGGACGGCGGCTCGGCGCGCGGCTTGTACTTGTCGAACTTGACATAGACCGCCTTGTCGCCGGGCTTCCATTCGTCTTTCTTGAACACGAACGGGCCCGAGCCGGTGTAGTCGGAGATCTGCTCGTTCGGGCTCGTCTCGGCGACGCGCTTGGGCATCATGAACGGCACCGCGGATGACGGCTTGCCCAGCGCAGTCAATACCAGCCCGGTCGGCGTGCTCAGCACCATCTGAAAGGTCCTGGCGTCGACCACCGGCATGCCCTTCACGAACGACATCATCTTCTGGCCCATCGCGTCCTTCGCGCCCCAGCGCTTGATCGATGCGACGCAGTCCTCGGCGGTCACCGGCTTGCCGTCGTGCCACAGGAGTCCGGGGCGCAGAGTGAAGGTGTAGGTCAGCTTGTCGGCGGAAACGTCGAATTTTTCCACCATCTGCGGCTTGATCTGATTGTTCGCGTCAGTTGCGAACAGCGTGTCGTAGATCATGTAGCCGTGGTCGCGCGTGATGTAGGCGGTCGTCCAGATCGGATCGACGATCTTGAGGTCGGAATGCTTGACTACGCGGAGCGTCGGCTGCACCTGCAACGTGTTTTGCGCCTCGGCTCCGACCATCGCCAGCATGGCGGCGAGCGCGGCCGTCGTCGCGAGAAGCGCGGGCTTGAGGGAGCGCAGGTTCAGCATTGGAGTCTTCCTTGACGGGAGGTCGGCCCGCGGTCCCGACGAGTCGCGGCACTCGCACGACAGACAAGCACGATAGCCGGGCGCGCGCGCCATGGCAATGGCTGCCTACCAGGCAGGATCGATTGGAGTCAGCGCGCCGGCGCGCGCTTCGATCGCCTCGGCCGCCGCAAGGCACAAGTCCTCGCGAAAGCGCGCTCCCACGATCTGCACACCCATCGGCAGCCCGTCGACGACGCCGGTCGGCACGGCAGCCGCGGGCAATCCGAGCACCGCCACCGCCATCATCGTCGCGCATTCGCGCCACATGGCCGCGGTTCGCGCGGCGCTTTCGATATCGAATCCCTGTCGGTACACGGGCTGCGAGCAGATCGGCGCCAGCACCAGAGGCACGCGGTCCAGAAAAAGCGACCAATCGCGGACCAATCGCGTGCGCTCCGCCAGCGACTTCATGTACGACAAGGCCTCGGCGGCATGCGGCGGCGGAATATTGTCGAACATGAAACGCACCGCGGTGCGGATGCCCTCGTCGCCTTCCTTTTCGATCAGCGGCAGCATGTAATGACGAAACTCCGGCATCTGCATCTCGAACCAGAGCTCCTTGGCGCGCGTGAATCCGGGCGTCGTGTCGTCGACGATCTCGTACCCGGCGGCGGCCAGCGCCGAGGCGGCGCCGTCGAGCGCACGCGCCACCGCGGGATGCAGCTTGGCGCCGCCAAGATCGCGCGCTTCGCGGACGATCGCAACCCGAATCGGCCGCGCCGGCGGCGGACCTTCAAGCGGTGCCGGCGTCCACCATGGATCTCGTGGATCGCGCGCCGACATCGCGGCGAGGCCCAGCCGCACGTCGGCAACGCTGCGTGCGAGAGGGCCCTGCACCGACATGAACTGCGACGAGATCGAGCGCTCGGCGGTCTGCGTGGGGTTGAACGAGGGCACGCGGCCGAATAACGGACGGATGGCCGCCAGGCCGCAGCAATACGCGGGAAAGCGGATCGACCCGGCGATGTCGGTGCCGTGCGCCAGCGGCACGATGCCCGACGCGACCGAGGAAGCCGCGCCGCCCGACGAGCCGCCGGGCGTCGCCGTCTTCGACCACGGGTTGTAAGTGCGCCCGCGCAAGTCATTGAC
>Ga0209839_10000817_pt1 | contig 15867 bp, 15 predicted proteins | sample OrgsoiDNA2013050_FD_185800 | JGI IMG/M metagenome (GOLD analysis project Ga0209839, IMG submission 185800) | Permafrost soil microbial communities from the Arctic, to analyse light accelerated degradation of dissolved organic matter (DOM) -... | ecosystem: Environmental > Terrestrial > Soil >... | reverse complement strand
GCTCGGGGCGATAGTGCCGGCCCTGGGCGGCGGGGGCCGTGGTGATGCGACGCCGGCGGTGCGGGGCGAGGCTGTCCTGCGTTTGCTGCGGCGGCTGGCCCGGCCCGGCGCGCTGGTCGTGGTGCTCGAGGATTTGCATTGGGCCGATCCGGACACCCTTGCGGTCGTCGAGTATCTCGGCGACAACATCTGGCGCGAGCCGCTGCTGTGCGTGGCGACGTGCCGGAGCGAGCAGCCATCTGCTGCGCTGGACCTGATGCGCCGCGTGCACGGGCGCCGCAGTGCGACGCACGTGTCGCTGGGCCGACTGGACGAGGAGCATGTCGCCGGCATGGTGCTGGCGTGCATGCCCGGGGCGGGCGCCGGCGTCGTCGCCCGTGTGCAGCACGCGGCCGAGGGGGTGCCCTTCCTTGTTGAGGAGGTGCTGGCGTCACCCGGGGTGCCCAGCTCGTTCGCGGACACGGTCCGGGTCCGCCTGGCCGGCCTGGGCCAGGATGAGCTGCGGGTGCTGCAGCTGGCTGCCGTGTTTGGCCGTCACTTCGACTGGCGGCTGCTGCCTGCGGCGACGGGCCTGGCCGCCAGCGTGGTAACTGCCGCTCTGGAACGCGGCGTCGGCTGTCAGCTGCTCACGGTCGGGGGTGCGGAGTTCCGTTTCCGCCACGCGCTGACACGGGATGCCGTGGTGGGACAGCTGCTGCCACCCACGCGGGCCGCGCTCGCCGGCGACGCGCTCGCGGCCGTCGAGGCGGCTCACCCGGAACTGCGCGGCTCATGGCGCGATGTGGCCGCGGACCTGGCCGCCCAGTGCGGTGACCGCGACCGGGCTGGTGTCCTGCTGACCTCCTCTGGCAGCGCGTCACTCCAGCGAGGGGCGCTGGCAACCGCTGTCGACACGCTCCGGCGTGCGGTAGGGCTGCTCGACGATAGTGACCGCCGCGCCGGCGCCGAGGCGAGACTGGTCGAGGCGCTTTCGCTGGCGGGACGGGTCGATGAAGCAATGGCAGTCGGTGATCGCCTCATCGCCCAGCTCGGTCAGGGCGGCGCCGCGGCGGCTGCGCGCGCCGAGGTCCACCTTCAGCTGGGTCACGCCGCTGCGGCGGCGACGAGGTGGCCGGCGGCCAGCGTGCATCTTGACGCTGCCAAGGGGTTGCTGGCGGCAGACCCCGAGCCGGCCCTCGCTGCCCGCGCGGCGGTCCTTGAGGCCGAGGTGGCGTTCGCCGGCGACGACGTCGATGCTGCTCGCCGCCTGGCCGAGAGCGTGCTGACCTCGGGCGATGCAGGCCCGGATGTCTGCTGTCACGCGCTTGAGCTGGTGGGGCGAAGCCAGCGCATCAATGATCTCGAGGCGGCGCGGCAAACGTTCGAGCGGGCGTTGTCTACCGCAGATGCCGCTCATCTTCAGATCTGGCGGCTGCGTGCGCTGCATGAGCTGGGCACGATCGAGATGTTCGATCACGCCGGTACCGGGCGCCTGTTCGAGGCGCGCCGGACCGCGGACGACCTTGGTGCCCTGAGCACTGCCGCTGTTCTGGACCTGCAGCTGTCTGCTGCCTTCTTCTTCCGGTTCGCGCTCGATGATGCCGCCGGGCACGCCCGGGCTGCCCTTGCCATCAGCGAAAGGCTGGGCATGGGTCAGATCCGGGCGATCGCGCTGGTGTTCCTCGGCGAGATCTTCGGGCTCCGGCAGCAACCCGCGGAGATGGAGCGGTTCCTTGCGCTCGCCGCCTCGGCAGCCCCCGGCGACCCGGAGATCGAGGGCAGCGCCTGGGGCGGCGGCCGGGCCATGATGGCACTGCTCGGTGGTGACAGGGCCGGTGCCATCGACGCCCTCGGCCGGGGCGTTGCCCTGCTGAACACGTTGCCGCAGCAGGGGCCCGCGCACTACCGGGGCCTGTGGCCCTTGCTGCTGGCCTGCGCCGGCGACGAGCGCGCGACAGCCGCCATCGACGAGGCACGCCGTCTCGGGGTCACCGTGAACCGGGTCAACCGCGGCCTGCTCGGCTACGCCGGCGCCATTATGGCCGGGCGGCTAGGCGAATCGGAGCTGGCAGCGGATGCGGCCAGGGCGGCTGACGCGGATCTCGCTCACTACCCTGTCTGGGGCGACCTGGCGCGGCTGCAGGCAGCCGCACCCGCGCTAGCCGACGGGTGGGGCCAGCCTCAAACATGGCTTGAGGCTGCGGAAGCCTGTTTCGCTGCCCATGGCATTGATGCGCTGGCGGCACGCTGCGCCGAGCTGCTGGGCGGTCCCCCGCCGAGCCGCTGGACCGCGCTCGGCGTCACCGCCCGCGAGGCTGACGTGCTCGTGCTCGTTGCCGAGGGCCTGGCGAACAAGGAGATCGCGGCTCGGCTCCATGTCTCACCCCGAACCGTTGAAAAGCACGTGGAGAGCCTGATGCGCAAGGCGGGCGCCCGGTCGCGCACCCAGCTCGTGGCCATCGCCGGACCTCAGCGTCCCGGCGGCAGCGGGCCGGCATCAGCGACGGCGTGAGCGCGCTTGGCCCACTGAGTTTCCGTGGCTGGGCAACCGATGGCTAGCCGTGCTCCGCCATGAAGGCCTGCGCCTCCTCGTTGCTCAGCGACGACCCGGCTACGGTCACGTCGTGCTCGGCCAGCGCCCGGGACAGCTCCTCCAGACCGGGACCACCTGTAGCAGGGGGCAGTTGCCTGGCGCCGGCGGGCTGGCCCAGGTCACGTATGAGCCGCAGGAAGCTGTCGGTGTTGTGCACCAGCAGGATGCGGGCAGGCTGGTGGCCCACCACCCGGAAGGCGTGCGATACCCCGCGCGGCAGGGACAACCAGTCGCCGGCCCGCGCGAGCAGGGTCTGGTCCCCGCATCGCACCACCATCTGCCCGTCCAGCAGGAACGAGCTGTCGTCCAGGTCGTGGTGCAGGTGCAGGGGCGGAGCGGCGCCGGCGGGCAGCGTCATCTCCAGCACCACCGGACCGGCGCCGGATGCCATCGGGTGTTCTACGACGAGGGTGTCCAGGAACCACCACGCTTGCCCTTCGCCGGCCTGCGGTGAATCGAGGACCGCTGCTGTCCTGCTCATCAAAGACTCCTTCGGAATCCGGGAACTCGTGAACGCGGGAACGCCGCTGGCAGACATGTTCCGCTTCCCCCGGCGCCGCCGAATCGGGCAAACCACGTAGGTCACCTCAGCGGGCGGGGTTACGTGTTCTTCCCGATGCGGGCGGCCGGGGCCAGCGCGGACGATGCCGGTACCACTGTCAATCCGAGGAGGCGAACCCATGGGTTCAGCGCAGGTACAGGGCAAGTTGTGGGGTCCCGGGGCACGGGACTGGGCCGAGCTCAACGAGCCGTGCTGCACGCCGTTCTATGAGGCGGTTTTCGATGCGATCGCGGCCGGCCCTGGCATGGTGATGCTCGATGCCGGCTGCGGTGGCGGGTTCGCCCTGCAGCTCGCGGCTAAGCGGGGCGCGACCGTGACCGGGTTCGACGCGTGCGCTCCGCTGCTCGACATCGCCCGCGAGCGGGTCCCTGCCGCCGATATCCGCCAGGGCGATCTTGAGTCGCTGCCGTTCGCCGAGCAGACCTTCGACGCCATCACCGCGTTCAACTCGGTCCAGTACGCGGCCGACCCGGTCGCCGCCATGCGGGAGCTGCGCCGGGTCGCCAAGTCCGGCGCGCCCGTCGCGATCCTCACCTGGGGTGCGCCCGAGCGCTGCCAGAGCCGCGTGATCCTCGCCGCGATCGGCGGGCTACTGCCACCGCCCCCGCCAGGTGCCGAGGGACCATTCGCGCTGAGCGTGCCCGGCAAGCTGGAAGAGCTGGCCGAGGCGGCGGGGCTGGTCCCGGAGCAGGCGGACGAGGTGCCGACCCCGCTCAGCTATCCCGACCTAGACACCGCAGTGCGGACTCAGCTGTCCTCAGGGCCGGCCCGGCTGGCTATCGAGCACGCCGGCGAGCCGTCTACCCGCAAGGCGCTGGCCGCGGCCTTTGCCGGCAGCCGCCAGCCCGGCGGCAGCTACCGGCAGGACAATTCCTTCCGGTACCTGATCGCCCGGGCGTGACCCGTCGGCCACCAGAGCGGTGTTCGCGTCGGGGGTTAGGGTGCGTACGCGGGAAACGGCGGGCGGTTTGGCGGGGGTGCGCGTTACCTTCTAGTGATGACCGATCCCGAGCAGCCGAGCCCGATCGTGGGAGCGGATGCCGAAATCCTGACTGCGTTGTTCTCGCCCGCGGGGCGCGATGACCCGCAGGCTGTACTGCGGACGGCGAGCGTTCCGGGGTGCCGGTACGCGGTGGTGAATGCTGTTCTGCATGATCGCCGGTTCGCCCCGCCCACGCTCCCGAGCTCACCGGATCTGATGTTCCAGACGCTGATGCGGTGGATGCTCCGCGTTGACGGGGACCGGCACCGCCGTCTCCGGGCTCGTTTCGGCGGCCTGTTCACCGCCCGCCGGGTGGAGGGCTTCCGGGCGATGGTGAGCGGCAGGGCCAATGAGCTGATCGACGCGATCGGTGACGACGCTTCGTTCGATCTCGTGGAGGCGTTCGCCAAGCCGCTGCCCTTCCTGGTGATCTGCGATGTGATGGGTGTGCCGGACGATCAACGGGACTGGCTGCGGCGGGAGACCGCAACGCTGGGGCGGGCGTTCGCCAATCAGAGGGACCACGCGTTCGTCGAGCAGGGCAATGCGGCCGTCCGTGCGCTGCTGGACTTCTTTTCCGCCCTGCTCGATGAGCGCGCCGGCGGCACGGGCGACGACCTGCTGTCTGTCCTGGGCGCCGAGGATCTCACCGCGGACGAGGACCGCGCCGACGTGGTCACTAACTGCGTCTTCTTCGTCGTCGCCGGGCACGAGACCACCAGCACGCTGATCGCCGCAGGTGCCGATCTGCTCTGTCACCACCCCGCGCAGCGGGCCGTGCTGGCGGCTGACCCAAGCCGTTGGCCGACCGCTGTGGAGGAGATGCTGCGTTATGTGTCCCCGACCACGTTCACCGGTGCCCGGGCCCGCGTTGATGTCGAGGTGGAGGGTGAACGGTTCGAAGCCGGGAGCCAGCGGTTGATGTTCTACGCGGCCGCCAACCACGACCCCGGCGTGTTTCCCGATCCGGACCGGTTCGACATCGCCCGCTCCACCAAAGGCCACGTGGCGTTCTCGGCGGGGGCACACTACTGCCTTGGAGCGCCGCTGGCACGTGTGGAAACCGAGATCGGGCTGTCCACCCTGTTCCGCCGCATCCCGGCACTGGCCACCGGCCAGCCCGTCTGGCGTGGCAGCGCCCCACTCCGGCAGATCGAGTCCCTGCCCAGCCAGAGGTGAACCGCCACGCCCGGAAAGGCCCTACACGAAATCGCACGGACATGCCGCTGAGCACGCGCCACGTCGCCGGACAGGCCCGATTCAGTGCTGCGGAAGACCAGAAGCGGCGAAGTAGCTTGCCGACGTCGCCCGTGCATTACAAGTCCGGAAACCTGCAGGGCGCTGGTTGAGATAAGACCGGTGTCGTCGGCAAGGCGCAGATCACCCATTCCGGGTTGCTCTTGTGTTACGCGTCAGTCCACCCTGGCTTGCTGCTGGTATTCCGGTCGGCCCGGGCGCTGATGTGGGCAGGGACTGGATGCCGGGCAGATCACGCAGGCGTATGTGTGATCAGGCAGATCGACCCTGGCCCCTGTCTGTGGTGCTGTCCGATACTGGTGGCGTGCGGCAGGTGCTGTGCCCGGTGCTGGTGGGGCGGGCTGAGGAGGTCCGTCACTTGGAGGCTGCCCTGGCCGCAGCTGGAGCAGGACGCGGCGGCCTGGTGCTGATCACTGGCGAGGCGGGGATCGGCAAGTCGCGGCTGATCCGCGAGGCGGCGCGGGCGGCCGAGGCACTCGGGCTCGTCGTGCTGACCGGCCGGGCGGTGGCCAGCGATGTGCCGACGCCGTTCCGGCCGTTTGCCGAGGCGCTGGCCTCGGCAGGGCGGGCGGGCCGCCTGCCCGACGGCCCGGAGCTGGATCCGTTCCGGCCGGCGCTGGGCCGGCTGGTTCCGGAGTGGCGGCAGCCGCGGCAGAGGGTAGGCGATGAATCGCTGGTGTTCTTGGGGGAGGCGGTGCTGCGGCTGCTGCGTGCGCTGTCCGGGGAGGCTGGGTGCCTGCTGGTCCTGGAGGACTTGCACTGGGCGGACCGGGAGACGCTGGCGTTGCTGGAGTACCTGGCCGACAACTCGGCAGCGGAGCGGGTTCTGTGCGTGGGCACGCTGCGTGATGAGGAAGGCGCCGCGGCGGCTGGGCTGGCCAGCGTGCTTGAGGCCCGCGGCTCAGCGGCGGTGCTGCCGCTGAGCCGGCTGGATGCGGCGGCGGCCGATCGCATGGCGCTGGCGTGCGTCGGAGCCAGCCAGCTGCCGGATGTAGTCCATTCACTGGTCGCAGAACGGGCGGAGGGTCTGCCGTTCCTGGTCGAGGAGGTCTTGGCCGGCCTGATCGGTGACGGGTCGCTGGCCGAGCGGGACGGCCACTGGCATGTGTCCGGCCTGGTCGGGACCGGGGTGCCCGGCACGTTCGCCGACGCGGTGCGGCGGCGGCTCGACGGGCTGGCCGCCAGTTCCCGCCGGGTGATCGACGCGGCTGCGGTGCTCGGCCGCAGGTTCGACTGGCGGGTCCTCGGCCCGGTGACAGGCATGCCGGACGCCGCCGTGGCGGCGGCACTGCGGCAGGCGGTGGGCTTGCAGCTGGTCGCGGCGGACCGGGATGGTTTCCGGTTCCGGCATGCGCTCACGCATGAGGCGGTGCTCGCCAGCCTGCTGCCGCCAGAACGGGCGCTGCTGGCCGGCCAGGCCCTGGCCGCGGCCGAAGCCGCGCATCCCGGCTTGCCCGGGACATGGTGCGTGTTCGCCGCTGAACTCGCCGGCGTCTCGGGAAACATGGCGCGGGCCGGCGCGCTGCTGCTCGAGGCCGGCCGTCGTGACCTGGCCGTGGGGGCGCTGGCCAGCGCCGAGCAGACCCTTACCCGGGCAGACGCTCTGATCGGCCCGGATGACCCGGCGCTGCGCGGCCCGGTGGGCGAGGCGCTGACCGAGGTCTTCGCCTTGTCCGGCCAGGTGGACCGGGCGATCGAGATGGGTAAGGCGCTGTTGGCCCGGTTCGGCGGCCAGCCCGGGTCCGCCCGGGTAGCGGCCTTGCATCTGGGGATCGCCCGTGCGGCGATCGCCGGCGGGCGATGGGCGGAGGCTGCCGCGAGTGTCGAGATCGCCCGCCGGTCAGCCGGTGCCGATACCGCGCAGGTGGACGCGTGCGCGGCCCAGGTCGCGGTCGGCCGGGGAGAGCTGGGCCGGGCGGGCGAGCTGGCCCGCGCCGCGCTGGCCGCGGCCGAGGGCGGCGGGCTGGCGGAGGTGGCGTGTGAGGCGCTGGAGGTGATCGGCAGGGTCGCCCGGCAAAGCGACCTCGACGCGGCGGAGCGGGCATTCACCCGTGCCGCGACCGTTGCGAGCGCGCACGGGCTGCGGCTGTGGCATGCGCGGGCGCTGCACGAGCTTGGCACTATCGACCAGTTGCGCACCGAGAGCACGGCCCGGCTCGAGCAGGCGCGCGAGCTGGCGGTAGCCGAGGGCGCGTGGGCGCTAACCGCGACGCTGGACCTGCAGATCGCCGCCGGGCTGAACAAGCAGTTCCAGGCCGGTGAGGCGCTGGAGGCCGCCGGGCGGTCGGCGGAGGCCTCGCGCCGGTTCCGGCTGGCGACTTTGCCGATGGCGCTCATCTTCCAGGCCACCGCGCACGCGATCCGCGGTGATCAGCAGGACATGGAGGCCAAGATCGCCGAGGCTATCGCGCTCGCTCCGGGCGACCCGGATGTGCTCGGCTGCGCCGAGGGCCACTGCCGGGCTACGTTCGCGCTGCTGGCCGAGCGGCTCAACGAGGCGCACGAGCGGATGACGGCCGGGGCCGGGCTGCTGCTGAGTTCCCCGGCGACGATCGCGCCGCCGTTCCTCGGGTTGTGGCCGCTGCTGGGTGCCCTGCTGGAGCAGGACGCGGCCAGTGCCGCGGCCCGGGTGCGGGCCGCGCACGGCACCCGGCACCTGGTAGTCGGCTCCCTGCTCAGGTATGCCGACGCGGTCCTGGCCGGCCGGCGCGGCCAGCGAGACCAGGCCGAGGCGGCGTTCGCCGCCGCGGACGCTGAGATGGGGCCGCTGGTGGCCTGGTACCGGCAGTACGCCCGCCGGATTGCCGCGCAGGCGGCGCTGGCCGACGGGTGGGGTGAGCCGGTCGGCTGGCTGCGGGAAGCCGAAGACTACTTCGCGGCGCGCGGTGACGAGCTGGTGGCGGCGGCCTGCCGCGGGCTGCTCCGCCAGGCCGGGGCGCCAGTGCCGCGGCGGCGGGCTGGAGGGACGCAGGTGCCGGGTCGGCTGCGAGCGCTCGGCGTGACCGAACGTGAAGCCGACGTCCTCAGGCTGGTCGCCCAGGGCCTGAGCAACAAGGAGATCGCCGGGGCGATGTTCTTGTCGCCACGCACGGTCGAGAAGCACGTGGAGCGACTGCTCGCCAAGACCGGGTTGCGCCGGGCTGAGCTGGCTACGTATTCGGCCGGCCTGGATACGTAACCGGTACCGCGCGGAATACGGGCCGCTTACCGATGTGACAGCCGGCGGCCGCGGGCCACGATGCGGTATGCGGGTGCGCCCGGCACCCGCCCGCACCACGGGAGGCACCCCCACATGGCCGTCGACGAAGCGCAGCTGGATAACCTCCCCGGCCGGTTCATGGCCGATCCGGGGTTCACCCGGTTCTGCCGGGCCGCGCAGGCCCCGTCCAGCCTCGTCTGCCAGGCGCGTCCGTGATGACCGCATCCGCCCAGGCCAGCCCGGAAGCCAGCGCGACGGACGGCATCCAGGGGGTGCTGGCCCTGCCGGGTGCCCGGCTGGCCTACCAGGTGACCGGCACCGGGCCGGCCGTGGTGCTGGTCCACGGGTTCGGGCTGGACATGCGGATGTGGGATCCGCAGGCCGCGCATCTGGCGGCACGGTCCCAGGTGGTCCGGTATGACGCCCGCGGGTTCGGCGCCTCCGGCCCGTTCGACCCAGCCGTCCGCTACACCCACGCCGGTGACCTGCTTGCCTTGCTGGACCATCTCGGTATCGGGAAGGCGGTGCTGGCCGGGCTGTCGTTCGGCGGCCGGGTCGTGACGCAGGCCGCGCTGTCCGCCCCGGACCGGATGGCCGGCCTGATGCTGCTGGACTCGGTGCTGGATGGTGTCCCGTGGGACCCCGGCTCGGCCGCGGCATCCGACACGGCGGTCCGGCAGGCCCGGGACCGCGGGTTGCTGGCCGGCCGGGCGGCCTGGCTGGCGCACCCGCTGTTCGCCACCGCCTGCCAGCACCCGCGGCTCGCCGGTCAGCTCGCGGAGATGACGGCCGGCTACCCGGGGCAGCATTGGACCGGCCACGACCCGCACAAGCAGGCCGGGCCGCCGCCGATCGACACCCTGGAGAAGCTGGCCATGCCGGTCCTGGTGCTGGTGGGCGAACACGACGTGCCGTGCTTCAAGGAGATGTCTGCCGTGCTCGCCCGCCGCATCCCGGGCGCCCGGTACCACGTGGTCCGCGGCGCTGGCCACATGATCAACATGGAGCAGCCCGGCACGGTCAACGAGCTGCTGGCCAGCTTCCTCGCACAGCTCACCGAGGATCAGCGGTGTCACCGGTGACGGTGGCGGCCGTGCAGGCCGCGCCGGAGTTCCTGGACCGAGACGCGACGATCGGCAAGGTGATCGCGCTCGCCGAGAAGGCCGCCTCCCGGGCGCGCCTGGCTGGTCGCGTTCCCCGAGGCGGCGCCCAGCGGGACCATGCTCGCCGGCCCGGCCCGCCAGCGCGAGGAAACCCTGATCGCCGACCTCGGCCTGCGGGATGTCACGGTCGCGCGCCGTCACCTGGATCCGGCCGGCCACTACAACCGCCCGGAGATCTTCCAGCTGCAGGTCAACACCTCGCCGCGGCCTGCGGTCATCGAGTCCGGCACTATCGCGGCAATCAGCCAACTGAACGGAGGCAGCGATGAACACCACGCCAGTGACGAGCGCGCCCGTGCCTGAGCCGGCCGCCGCCGGCGTCCTGGTCAGCCCGGCGTGGCTGCAGGCCCGCCTGCACGACCCCGCCGTGCGGGTGGTCGAGGTGGACGTGAGCCGGGCCGCCTACAACGACTGGCACATCGACGGGGCGGTGCTGTGGAATATCTACGCCGACCTGCGCGACGCCGAGTACCGGCCGGTGCCCACCCTGGCGGTGCAGCGGCTGCTGGAGCGGTCCGGGATCACCCCGCACACCACGGTCGTGTTCTACGGCTACGGACCCGCTATGGGCTTCTGGCTGATGAAGCTGTATGGCCACGCCGACGCGCGGATCCTGGACTGCGCGCGCGACACCTGGCGCGGCGAGGGCCGGCCTGCCAGCTCGATGGCCACCGAGCAGGCCCCGGCCAGCTACCCGCTCATCGACCCGGACGCGCGGCTCCGGGCCGGCCACGCCGCGGTGCTCGACGCCATCGGCAGCCCCGGCACCACCCTGCTGGACGTGCGCACCCCGCAGGAGTACTCCGGCGAACGGTTCTGGCCGTCCGGCGGCATGGAGCCGGGCGGACAGGCCGGCCACATCCCAGGAGCGGTGCACCAGCCGATCGATGGCATGTATGACGACCGCGGGGCCTTCCTGGATCCCGCCAGCCTGCGCAAGGTCTTCTCAGCCGCCGGCCTCGACCGTGACGGCGAACTGATCACCTACTGCACGATCGGCGGCCGCGCCAGCACCGCGTGGTTCGTCCTGACTCACCTGCTCGGCCGCGACCATGTCCGCGTCTACGACGGATCCTGGGCCGAATGGGGCAAGATGCCCGGCACCCCAGTCCAAGCGGCCTGAACCGCTGACCCGGGTCCGCCACCAATCAGAAACGGAGAACATGACATGCCAGGACTCATCCGCAAGAGCCTCGACTCGCCCGAGGAGGTCCGCAAGTTCGAGGCCGGCAGCGGCCAGCTCGAGCTGGTCAACCTCGACGCCGGCCCGGTCGGCCGGGCCACCTTCCAGCCCGGCTGGCGCTGGTCCCAGCACGTGAGGCCGATCGCCAAGACCGACAGCTGCCAGGCCGCCCACACTGGCTACTTCATCTCCGGCCGGATGAAAGTCGTCATGGACGACGGCGAGGAGATGGAATACGGCCCCGGCGACTTCGCCATCATGGCGCCCGGGCACGACGCCTGGATCGTGGGCGACGAGCCGTGCGTGGTCCTCGACTGGCAAGGCTTCGCCGACTACGCCAAGCCCGCGTCCTGACGGGGCATCACCAGCGCGGCCATAGCGACGGCCTGCTCGCCCATGACCGAGCCGGAAACGGGCCCACGAGGTCACGACATAGCCAACGACATCATGGCCATTCCCGTACTCGAGCAGCTCGCCCGCGACCTGGCGGGCCCGGTCAAGCTGGTTCTGAAGCCGGACCGGACCGAGAGGGCTGCTCCAGTACAGAACGGCGCTTGTGCGCATCGGTCCTGGCGGATCACGGTCGTTGTTCTTCTGGGCGATCGGGCGGGCCCGGCGGTTCGGGGGCGTCGCACGCAGCATCGCAGAAGGGCTGGCGGGCGCTGCGAGTGCACCGGCACAGCGCCGCCCGGGTATCGGTCACCCAGCCGCCGGCTGCCTGTATCCGCAGATCACCGCGGAGGAGGAAAGGGCCGCGCTCGACGGCGCGGACAGTGGCCGGGACATCGGGCTGCTCACCGGCAATACCCGGTGCCTGGTAGTGCAGGGCCCCGGACGGGCAGCGGCCGATGACCTCGGCGACCAGCGCCGCGCCCGCGGCGTCCGGGGCGATCCAGGGCCGCTGCTTGCCATTGAATACCCCGGGAAGCCCGCGGAGGCACTCGGCGGAGTGCCGGCATCGCTGCGCGTCGAAGTACACAGTGATGTCGCTGCCCTGGTACGCCTTCCCCGGCCATGGCCCGGCTGAGGGCGATCCCGGCTCGGCATCAGATGCTGACATGGGATCAGGCTAAGCTACGGCCCCGGTCCTGAGTAGCCCCGGCAACTGCGTGCCAAGCGCGCCAGGCCCTGCACGGCGCTCGCGTTGCGGCCGGTGCCGCCGGTTGCCAGCGGGGTGGATCCTGTCCCAGTGCGCGCGGTCGCCGCGCATCTCCAGACGGTCCGCAGGCACCACGATCATTCCCGGATCCGGTACCCCGGCAAGGCGCCACTGGTACCGGCACCGCGGCGAACCGGACCGCCAAGGCCACGCCCGCAGCCGCGTACAGATCACCCAGGCCGGCATGCAGGTGAGGCGGTCATGCCGACACCGGACTGCCGACCATAACGAAAGCCTCCTTGTGTCATCGCTGAAGGTTCAGCCGGTCGTTTCGCGGTATCTGGGATGGTGTCGTGCCGAGCAGGCCGCGGAATACGAGCGGCTGCTCGCCGAGCGGGAGCGGCCGTGCTGGCGCGAGTACAACGAGCGGGGCGCCTTCATCAGCGCCCGGATATTCCGTGCTGCCTTCGGCACCGACCCGCGTCAGGACATCGCCAAGTACGTCATCGCCGTCGAGGTCCCAGCCACCCCCGGCACAGCCAGCACGACGCTGATCCCGGTTCCAGGAGTTCAACCGGCTCGCCGACGCATTCCAGCCGGAGGCTCCGCTCGTGTACGGCGGACAGGTGCTGCACGCTGTCTGACCGGCACAGCGCATCGGCGTCTGCGCCGGGGTGCCACAATGCGGACCACCCGGAGCGCCTGCTGATGAAGCGGGCAGGCAATGCGATACCCGGCCGGGGCTCCGGCCGACCGGGACAGCCGCGCAATCGGGGCGACGGTGGCCAGCCGCTCGGGCTGATTACCGAACGTGACGAAAGAATGAAATGCCTATACGTGACGGCATCGCCTGCCGAATCGGAATGCCTGACCTCATGCGGGATCCGCGCCGGTCACCGCGCGCGCATAACACATAAATAACTGACCGCATCATCGCTTCGGCGGGCGTGCCGCTCGGCGGTGGTCATCTGGGAGTCCACGCTGGGGCGGGCTCAACATACCGCAGCGGCGGCTGCCTCGCGCCTACGATGGGTTGCCATGGCGGCGAACCGGATGAACCGTGACGAGTTCTACACCGCGATGGCGCCGAATGACGACGCGCGCCTCCGCAAGATCTTGTGGACTCTCTACTGGCGAGGGAACGCCCAGCTTCGCGAGCGCATCGAGGACGAGCTGCGCTCGCCGGAACAGCCGAAAGTCAAGCCGAAGAGAGAACTGCCGGACCCTGGCACCGTGCTGGACGAGGTGACGACGTTCGTCAAGCTGGCGAAGGACGGTGCCTACATGGCCGGGGACCGCCGGGTGCACCACACCGAGCGGTCCAAGTGGCGGCTCACGTTCCGTCGGCTGGCGGGCGACGCGCTGGCGGCGCTCCACGCCGACGATCCCGGGCCAGCGCAGCAGGCCGTCGCGGAGATGGTTGACCTTGCCTGCGGCATGAAGAGTTGTGACTACTTCCACTCCGATGACCCGGTGGAGGCCGCGAAGTTCGTGGTTTCGGATGCCGTCGCCGTTATGTGGGAGTCGGTGCTCCGTCATGACGGCTTCGCGGCCTTTGCCCGGCGCGTGCCGGAGCAGCTCATCCGCTGGGAGGCGGACTACGGCTGGACTCGACGGGGTTACGGTCAGGTGCCGGAAAAGGAGACAGCCCTGGGTGTTCCGCTCGCCCGGCTGCTCACCACGCCGGACATGTGGCGGACGTTCGCCGAGTCCTACCTGGACGCGCTGGACACGGCCGGGCGGGCGGACCCGAGGCGACCGCACACCGTGTACGGAAGTTTCGACGAGACTCGCTACCGACGCCACGAGCGCACCAAGGACCTCGCAGCCTGGCACGAGATGCTCCTCGACCGGTTCGCGGGAACCCCCGAGGATGAGCTGCTGGACCGGCTCGCCGCGAGCCCGGCGCTTGCCGGGCCAGAACTCACCTTCCTGCGCGCGAGGATCGCGGAGCGCCGCGGTGACGTCGCCCAGGCCGCCACGCTGGTCACCGAGTGCCTGAAGGAACTGCCCGGTCATCAGGGCTACCTGGACTTCGCTGTGGAAGTCGGCGCGGAACTGCCTCCGCGCGCCCGCGAGCTGCTATCCGAGCGCGCCCGGATCTTGAGTGACGCCCCTTAACGCGGCCCGAGCCGCTGGGCAGGGCTCACAGAATACCCTGATCTAGACGGCCAGCGTCCTGACAGGCATCGAGCTGACATCCGCCCATATCGGGGGCGGCACCCGCTGAGAACGGCGCCTGCTCAAGCAGGAACTTGGCGACCGGGTGACCCTGGTCGACATCGCAGGCGCCGGGCACCTGCAGCCGATCGAGGCACCCGGACCAGTCGCCGAGGCCGTCATTGCGTTTGCCCGCTGAACCCCGGCCACGGCCACATCGGGTGAGGGATGGGAGACTGTCCGCCGAGGATAGGAGACTCAAGTGGAACTGATGGAATTGAAAGAGAAGACCACGCTTTCCCGGGAGGAGGCGGCTGCGCGCCTGCACGCAATCGCTGACGAGCTTGCATCGAACAATGATGTCGTGATCGAGCGGGACGACCTACGGTTCGTCGCCCACGTCCCCGATCAGGTCCACCTGAAAGTGGAATTTGAGATCGAGGATGACGGCACCGAGCTTGAGATCGAGCTGACCTGGTAGTCAGTACTCGCTCCCTGGACGGTGATCCGCCCCCGGGGGTGACCGCCAGTCCTCAGAGGAAGGGCCAGTGCGGTGGCCATCTGCGCGGCCCGCAATCGGGTGGACCCCGGAGGGCCGCCCTAGACGCGGTGGCCGCGAGCTGGACAATCGGGAGCGAGGAAGACGGCACCCGCGCTACCGTGCCCCGGATGCCTGCCCGTGATCCCAGCGGGTGGTAGGCACCCAGGCGGGCGACCGCTGCAGTTGACGGTCGCACCACGATGATGACGACTGTCACCGAGCAGGAGGGGACCCATGATCCTGATCAACATCAAGATGCAGATCCGGCCCGAGAAGATGGACGAGTGGCTGGCGCTGGCCGGCTCCTACGCCAAGGACGTCAACTCCGAGGACGGCTGCTTGTTCTTCCAGTTCGCCCGGAGTCTTACGAACGACAGCGAGTTCGTCTGCATCGAGGGCTTCACTGATGCCGAGGCGGGCGCCACGCACGTCAAGCAGCCCTACGTGAAGAAGTTCTTCGACACCGCACCGGACTTGGTGGCCACGCAGCCGCAGATTATCTACATCGACACCCCGCATGACGGCTTCGGCCCGATGGGCGAGATCCAGCCTCGCTGACCGGCTGAGCACGCCCGCTGCGCCTCAGCTCAGCTGAAGCGGACGCGGCAGCGAACACCGATCGTCGTTGTCGGCTGTCCTGGGGATTCCCCCCCGGCTGAGTCAACTCGGGCCTGGGCAGTCCCCGGAGCCAGGAGGGGCGAACGGGCGGTCAGGAGGAGAGCCATGTACGTGCCAGCGCAGCCGGGTGCCGGCAGGGCACGGCGGACGTCGTCACGCATAAGAAGATCCGGTCAGGCCATGAGCCCATAGTCGTCATCCTCCTGCAAAGGCGACCCGATCCAGCCGCCGTAGCCGAACTCCGCACCCGGCACGACATCGAGCAGATCACCGCTCTTCCGAGGCTGCATTTCTCGGCTCTGGCGGCACCACCGCCTCGGCGCCTGGCCCACTGCCGCAGGGGCAGCGAAGCGCTCTGCTGTGGTCCGCTGAGGGCTCGACCGCGGTGCGACGACGCCTCGCGCCGTGAGTCACCACTTGCGGGAAGCCAGCGCCAATGTTCAGCTGACAGTGACGGCGCTCCGTGCGCGATGAGCGCTCCGTCCGCACCGAATCCGGTAATGAGCGCCCGGGCAGGCCGGGCGCGGTGAG
>Ga0209839_10000816_pt1 | contig 15876 bp, 15 predicted proteins | sample OrgsoiDNA2013050_FD_185800 | JGI IMG/M metagenome (GOLD analysis project Ga0209839, IMG submission 185800) | Permafrost soil microbial communities from the Arctic, to analyse light accelerated degradation of dissolved organic matter (DOM) -... | ecosystem: Environmental > Terrestrial > Soil >... | reverse complement strand
CGAGATTCCCGTCGGCAACCAGGCCACAACCGGGGTCGCGACCGGACCCGAGCTCACGCTCCTGCCGCTCAACCGCATTCCATATATTCGCGCCGCAATCGCCGACAAGGTCATCAATCCGACCGACAAGATCACCATCGATGTCATCGGCCTGCTGTTCGATTACATCTTTCGCGATCCGTCGATTCCCGAGTCGCTGCGCGCGCTGTTCAGCCGCCTTCAGGTGCCGATTCTCAAAACGGCGCTGGTCGACCGCAGTTTCTTTTCCGACAAGAAGCACCCGGCGCGGCGCCTGCTCGATCACCTGGCGCTGGCGGCGATCGGCGCCATGGGCGACGCCGGATACCGGACTGCGTTCGAGCTCATCGCCGCGGGGGTGATCGAGGAAATTTGCCGCGACTTCAAGGTCGACGTCGCGGTGTTCGACGGAGCCGACGCGAAGCTGCAGGAATTCGTCGACATCGAGCAGCGCAAGGCCGCCGCGGCGCTCGATCAGGAAGTGGCCGAAGCGCTTTCGGTCGAGGAGAGCGAGGCTGATCGCTCGCACGTCCGCGCGCTCATCCGCGACAAGCTTGCCGGCCGCAATCTTCCCTTCGACGTTCGCTCATTCAGCGAAACCACCTGGGCCGATTATCTGACCTCGCTGCGAGTGCAGCACGGAATCAAGAGCGAGCAGTGGAATTCCGCGGTGCAGACGCTCGATGATTTGCTGTGGAGCATCACCGTCAAAGAGCGCACGGCGCAAAAGGCGCGGTTGGCGAAAATGGTGCCGCCGCTGATCCGAGGCCTGCGCGAGGGCGGTACTGCGGTCAAGGTCGGCGACGACCGCATGAAGCCTTTTCTCGAGGCGGTTTATCAGCTGCATATGTCGGCGATCAGGCCCGAGGGACCGCGGACGGTGACCGGCGCCGTCGTCACCGCCGAGCAGCCCGCCGCTGTCGAATCGGATAGCGTGCAGAAAATCGGAAACGTGCACGATTTCGTCAGCGAAATGGTCCTCGGCACCTGGATCGCGTTCAAGCGCGGAGAATCGGTCACCACGGCGCGGCTGTCGTGGGTGAGCCCGTTGCGCAGCAAGTACATCTTCACCAGCCGCGCACGGAGCCGGGCGATCGTCCTCACGCCGGAAGAGCTTGCCTGGCGCCTGGGTGCGGGCAAGGCAACGCTGGTGGTCGAACCCGTGCCGCTGTTCGATCGCGCGGTAAGCGCGGCGCTCGATTCCTTCGCCGTGAAAAAAGCGGCGGAAGGCGCGTCGGTCCCGGCGTAGCTACAAGCGTCGCCGCCCGAGGCGGCGCTAGTTCAGGTTCAGACCGGAGAGCAGAACGCGACTGCGTTCGGGCCGAATCCTTCGGGCACCCAGTCGCGGTTGATCATCTGCCGGCGCACCGACAGGTCGACCGTATGACGATGGTTGGCGTCGGCGCGATTGTCGAAGAAGCGGTAGACGGGCAGCGTACCTGCCTGACAGTTGCCGGCTGCGTCCGGCAATATCACGTAGAACGCCGCCGGATTTTCCAGCAGCCAGATGCCGGGCCAGTGCTGCAGCACGAACTGGCACTCGCTGGCGCTGGCGGTATAGAAATGCGAATCGATCAGCGGCAAGGGGCTGTAGAAGCGGCACACCGGCTGTGCATTTCCCGGGGCGAGGGCACGGTCGACCCAGGCGTAGAAGACCTCGCCGGTGCGCTGGAATATGCCGCTCAGGCTGGTATCCAGGATCGCGATTTCCGCCGGATTCGCGGTCATGAAATAGTGATCCTTGCTCGGGGCGTAATACTCGATCACGGGGAACGTTCCCGGGGGCGCCATGGCGGAGCTGGATAGGGTCGCCAGCAACGCCGAACCGGCATCGAGCAGGCCGCCGCCGCAGGCCGGTCCTCTCGCGCATGAACCCGTAGTGACGAATGGCCGCGACGAGCGGGTGATGATGTCGAGCACCTGCCCCGGCGTCAGATTCGCATTTCGGGCAAGCATCAGCGAGGCGACGCCCGCGACATGAGGCGCCGCGAAGCTGGTGCCGATTCCGATGGCGAAGGTGCCGATGCCCGGTGTGGTCAAGCCGACGTTGGAAAGCGAAAGAATCCAGTCGGCCGGATCGCCGTCGCCGCCCGGCGCCGAGACATCGACGCGCTGGCCGAAATTGGAATAGCTGGCGCGATCGCCCTGTCGCGTGCTGGCGCCGACGGTGATCACACCGGAACAGTTCGCCGGTGAGAATTGCGATGCGTTGTGGGCGGCGTTGCCGGCCGCGATCGAAACCACGACGCCCTGGGCGAGCGCGACGTTGACCGCGTCCTGCACCGCCTGCGGACAAACCGCCTCGCCGCCGAGGCTGAGGTTGATCACGCGCGCCGGATTCGGGTTCAGCGGCACGCCGGCGACAGGCGCGCCCGCGGCCCAGATGATGCCTGCGGCGACGTCGTCGAAGGTTCCGCCGCAGCGGCCGAGCACACGCACCGGCAGAATCCTGGCATTCCAGTCCACGCCGGCAATGCCGGCGCCGTTATTGGTGTTGGCGGCGATCAGGCCGCTGACGAACGTGCCGTGCCACGAGCTCGATTCGCCGGGAACGCCGGGCCCGCAATCGTCGTTGGTGGTGTGGTCGCCGGGGTCCGACGGATCGTTGTCGCGTCCGTCGCCATCGTTGGCGGAAAACAAATCGCTGACGAAGTCGTAGCCGGGCAGGATGCGGCCGGCAAGCTCCGAATGCTGCGTGATCCCGGTGTCCAGCACGGCAACTGTCATGGACGGGCTTCCGATTTGCAGATCCCAGGCGGCAGGCGCGTTGATGCCGCCGACGGGATCGGTCAACGCCCATTGCGAGGCGAAGAAGGTGTCGTTGGGAACGCGCTGGGCGTAGACACGGCGCACCGGATCGGCGTACTGGATCGCGCCATCGGTCTCGAGCTGCGACGCCATGTTGGCGAGATCGGCGTCGGGCACCTCGGCGGCGAGCTTGAGCACCCATACGTTGCCGATCTGGTGGTCGACGCTCACCGACGACCCGACAAGCGCGCTAAAGCGCGGCAGCAGCGCCGCCCAATCGGGCGCGGCGTCGCCGTTCAGCCGCACCATGAGCTTCTTGCCCGGGACGGCATTGAGGTACACCTGCATTTTGGAAGCCGGGTCCGAGGAAACGGTTTCCGCCCAGAGCACGCTGCGATCCGTGCGCAGGCGCTGGATCAGCGCCGCAGCGGCATCGCCGTCGAGCGGCTGGGCGAGCGTGAATTCGAGGCCACCGGTGCGTGTCTTGCCCGCAAGCGTGAGCGGCAAGCCGGCGAGCGTTTGCAGGCGGGCGTTGGCCACCGTCGGCAGCTGGCCCGGCGCAGCGGCGTAGGGATGCAGCATCAGCCTGATGCGCGAAACGGTCTCGGCGACCGCGCTGGGCGCGATCGCGCTCAAAACCAGGACGACGATCAGCGATCGAAAGATTTTCTGCATTCTTGGCTCCAAGGGTGACCCGGCGCGCCGCCTCGCTTCACCGCGTCGGGTATTCGGGGCAATGCTACACAATGACAATGGGATTGTCATGCAATTGCGCCGCCGAAACACGCCGCTGCGACGCCTGTCGCCGAAGATTGCAGCCGCGGGCGCGCAGGAAAGCGCCGATTTGCGTCGAAAACTGTTACTTCTTGCCCGACGCCGGCCGCGCTCCCAATGCCCGCCGATGGGGTGAGAGCAACGTGACCATTTGCGCGAAAATGCGTGGATTCGCGGCAATCACCTGCGCACCATATAAATATTGATTTTCGCCGGCCAGGTCGCCGACCAGGCCGCCCGCTTCGGTGATCAGGAGGCTCCCGGCGGCGACGTCCCAGGGGTTCAGGCCCACTTCCCAGAAGCCGTCGTAATAGCCCGCCGCGACGTAGGCGAGGTCGAGCGCGGCTGCTCCTGGACGGCGCAGTCCGGCAGTCGCCGCCATCATCGCGCGCATCATCGCCACGTAGGCCTCGAGATCGGCGCCATCGCGAAAAGGAAATCCGGTGCCGATCAGGCAATCCTTCAAATGCTGGCGCCGCGAAACGCGCATCCGGTGATCGTTCAAAAAGGCACCGCGACCGCGTGTCGCGGTGAACAGATCGTTGTGCACCGGGTCGTAGATCACGCCCTGGGTGATCTGTCCCTTGTGCTGTAAGGCAATCGAAACGCAGTACTGGGGCAGGCCGTGCAGAAAATTGGTGGTGCCATCGAGCGGGTCGATGATCCACACGTATTCGGCGTCGGCGTTGGCGCCTTTGGCGGTGCCTTCCTCTGCTAAGATCGCGTGGTCGGGATAGGTCTTGAGCAGGGTCTCGACGATCGCCGCCTCGGCGGCGCGGTCGACTTCGCTGACGAAGTCCTTCGGTCCCTTGGTCGTGATAGTCAGACGATCGAGATCGCGGGCGCCGCGATTGATGATGCTGCCGGCGCGGCGTGCGGCCTTGACCGCAGTGGAAAGCATGGGGTGCATGATGGCGTGCGCCGCCTGAGGTTCGAGGTGCGAGGTCCGCGAGACGGCGCAAGAAGAAGACCGGAGCCGCGCATTCTACCTGTATTCGATCCTCACTCGACCCGCATCTGACGCGCATCCGATCGTATCCCATGCCTTCGCCGCTCGATCGGATTCGCGTCGTCCTGTGCGCGACCAGTCATCCGGGAAATATCGGCGGGAGCGCGCGCGCCATGCAGACGATGGGCTTGTCGCGGCTCGTGCTGGTCAATCCGCAGCGCTATCCGGATGCCGACGCCTATGCGATGGCCGCGGGCGCGAGCTCGATCCTCGACGCGGCGCGCATCGCGGCTTCGCTCGACGAAGCGCTCGCAGGCGCGGCGCTGGCAATCGGACTTTCCGCGCGGCCGCGGGAATTCGCGGGCACCGTCCTGCCGGTTCGTGCGGCGATGCACGAAGCGATGCGCTACGTCGCGTCCGGAGAGGTCGCGCTGGTGTTTGGAACAGAGATGTCGGGGCTGTCGAATGCCGAACTGTCGCGCTGCCAGGTTGTCGCGACCATTCCCGCAGTGCCCGATCTGGGCTCGCTCAACCTGGCGGCGGCAGTCCAGGTGGCGGCCTACGAGTTGCGCGTCGCGGCGCACGGAGACGCGGTCTGGACCGCTCCGGCATTCGAGCCGGCGACGCAGGACGAAATCGAGCGCCTGTTCGCGCAAGGCGAGCGGGCGCTGATCGCACTCGATTTCCTGCGCCCGGCGCAGCCAAAGCGGCTCCTGGCGCGCCTGCGGCGGCTTTTCTCGCGGGCTCGCCTGGAAAAGGAAGAGGTCAATATCCTTCGCGGCATCCTGGCGCGGATCGAGGAGCGAGTGGAAGGCGGCTGGCGGAAACCCTAATACTTGAGTGATTCTGTCGGAAATGTCAGAATACGGGTATGTTTGCCCATCTTCGCGAAGATATCGCGGTCGTTTTCGAGCGCGATCCGGCCGCCCGGACCACCTGGGAGGTCCTGACCTGCTATCCGGGTTTGCACGCGCTCGTTTGGCACCGTGCGGTAACGCATCCGCTGTGGACGCACGGCGCCCGATGGCTCGGCCGCTGGCTGTCGCACTGGGCGCGTTGGCTGACCGGGATCGAGATCCATCCCGGGGCGACCATCGGCCGGCGAGTGTTCATCGACCACGGGATGGGAATCGTGATCGGCGAAACGGCCGAAATCGGCGACGATTGCACGCTCTACCACGGCGTCACGCTCGGCGGCACATCGTGGAATGCGGGCAAGAGGCACCCGACGCTCGGACAGGGCGTGGTGCTCGGCGCCGGCGCCAAGATTCTCGGGCCGATTACCGTCGGCGATCACGCCAAGGTCGGGTCGAACGCCGTCGTGGTCAGAAATGTGCCTGCCGGCGCGACCGCGGTGGGCATCCCGGCGCGCATCGTCACCGGCGAGGACGCAGCGCGCCGCGAGGCGCAGGCGGCGAAAATCGGGTTTTCCGCCTATGCCATCAGCGCCGACATGAACGATCCGGTCGTCCAGGCCATCCATTCGCTGCTCGACCATGCCGCTTCGACCGACGGCAGACTGCAGATGCTCATCGAGCGGCTTCAAAACGACGGGGTCGATTGCGGGGATGCCAAGGCCACCGCCGAGCGTTTCGACCCGACCCAGATCAATAAAATGCTTGAGTGAACTCCTCGGGCTTTTAGTTGACTAAAACACTAGGGAATTATAGAATTCCACTATGAGACTGACGACCAAAGGCCGCTTTGCGGTCACGGCAATGATCGATGTTGCCATGCACGCGACCGAAGCCCCGGTGACGCTTGCCGGAGTCTCCGATCGGCAAAAAATATCGCTGTCGTACCTGGAGCAGCTGTTCGGCAAGCTTCGCCGGCATGGGCTGGTTGCCAGCGTTCGCGGGCCGGGCGGCGGGTACCGGCTGGCGCGTCCCGCGGGCGAGGTCTCGGTTGCCGACGTGATTCTTGCCGTCGACGAGCCGATCGATGCCACGCAGTGCGGGGGCAAGGAGAATTGTCTCGATGACCGGCGCTGCATGACGCACGAGTTGTGGGCCGGACTCAATGCCCACATATTCGCTTTTCTGCGTTCGGTGACGCTCGAAGAGCTGGTGCGCCAGCAGGAGCGGCCCGACGCAAACGCCGGTGTCAACGTGCTCCACGTGCACCGTACGCTGCCGGGGAAAAAGCGCGAATCCGCAACCCTTGTCTGACCCTCTCAAAACGATGAAAAAGCCCATTTACCTGGACTACTCGGCGACGACCCCGGTCGACCCACGCGTCGCGGCCAAGATGATTCCGTATCTGACGGAGCATTTCGGCAATCCCGCGTCGCGCTCGCATTCGTTTGGATGGACGACGGAACACGCGGTCGAAGAGGCGCGCGAGGAAGTCGCGAAGCTGGTCAATTGCGACGCCAAGGAAATCGTCTGGACGTCGGGTGCGACCGAATCGATCAACCTGGCGCTCAAGGGCGCGGCGCACTTCTACAAGGACAAGGGCAAGCACCTGGTCACAGTGAAAACCGAGCACAAGGCAACGCTCGACACCATGCGCGATCTCGAGCGCGAGGGGTTCGAGGTCACCTACCTCGACGTCGAGCCCGACGGACTGCTCGATCTCGACAAGCTCGAGGCGGCGTTGAGGCCCGACACGATCGCGGTCTCGGTGATGTACGTCAACAATGAAATCGGCGTGATTCAGGACATTCCGGCGATCGGCGAGCTTTGCCGCAGCCGCGGAATCATCTTTCACGTCGACGCGGCGCAGGCGACCGGCAAGATTCCGGTGGACCTGTCCAAAATCAAGGTGGACCTGATGAGTTTCTCGGCCCACAAGACGTACGGGCCGAAGGGCGTCGGCGCGCTGTTCGTGCGGCGCAAGCCGCGGGTGCGCATCGAAGCGCAGATGCACGGCGGCGGACACGAGCGCGGGATGCGCTCGGGCACGCTGGCGACGCACCAGATCGTCGGCATGGGCGAGGCGTTTCGCCTTGCCCGACTGGAAATGGCGACCGAGAACGAACGCATACGTATGCTGCGCGACAAATTGCTGAAGGGCCTGGGCGAGATCGAGGAGTTGTACGTCAACGGAGACATGACGAACCGCGTCCCGCACAACCTCAACGCGAGCTTCAACTACGTCGAGGGCGAAAGCCTGATCATGGCGATCAAGGATATCGCCGTCTCGTCCGGGTCGGCCTGCACGTCGGCATCGCTCGAGCCTTCGTACGTGCTGCGCGCACTGGGCCGCAGCGATGAGCTGGCGCACAGCTCGATTCGTTTCACCATCGGACGCTTTACGACCGAAGAAGAAATCGATTACACGATCGGATTGATGAAGGGCAAGATCGCCAAGTTGCGCGAGCTGTCACCGCTCTGGGAAATGTATCAGGACGGCGTCGATATCAATTCGATCGAATGGGCAGCGCACTAGGGCGACGCAAGATTCAACAACGAACGCAACATCAAGAGGTTCACCATGGCATACAGCGACAAGGTACTCGATCACTACGAAAATCCCCGCAACGTCGGGTCCTTTGCTAAGGACGCGCAGGACGTCGGGACCGGCATGGTCGGCGCGCCGGCGTGCGGCGACGTGATGAAGCTGCAGATCCGCGTCGGCGCCGACGGCCGCATCGAGGACGCCAAGTTCAAGACCTACGGCTGTGGATCCGCGATCGCGTCGTCGTCGCTGGTGACCGAATGGGTCAAGGGCAAGACGCTCGATCAGGCGCTGACGATCAAGAACACCCACATCGCGGCGGAGCTCGCGCTTCCGCCGGTCAAGATTCACTGCTCGATCCTGGCCGAGGACGCAATCAAGGCGGCAGTCGCCGACTACAAGAAGAAGCACGGTGCGGGCGCCGATACGGCGGTCGAGCCCCAGGCTGCTCCTGCCGCGGTCGCCTGATACGACGATGTCCATTTCGCTCACCGAGACCGCGGCAAGCCACGTTGCGAAGTTCCTGACCAAGCGCGGGAAGGGCGTCGGCTTGCGCCTGGGCGTGCGCACTACGGGATGCTCCGGACTCGCGTACAAGCTCGAATATGCCGACGACGTCCGCCCCGAGGATCATCAGTTCCAGAGCCACGGCGTCACCGTGATCGTCGATCCCAAGAGCATGCCTTACCTGGACGGAACCGAGCTCGATTTCACGCGCGAGGGTTTGAACGAGGGCTTCAAGTTCAACAATCCGAACGTGAAGGACGAGTGCGGCTGCGGGGAAAGCTTCAACGTATAGGACGTTTGCTCGCCATGGAGCGACGATCGGCACGCGTCCGCTCCGTTCCCTGCCTCGATCCTTCCCGCAAGACGGGAGGACGAAGACCATGATCGATTTTTCCCAAGACTACTTCGCGTTGTTCGGATTGCCCGCGCGCTACCGGTTCGATCCGGCGGAGCTCGACGCCGCGTATCGCAAGCTGCAATCGGAAGTGCATCCGGACAAGTTCGCTTCGGCCGGCGACGAAGAGCGCCGGCTCGCGCTTCAATCGTCGTCGCGCGTCAACGAGGCCTATCGCGCGTTGCGGAGCCCGCTCGAGCGGGCCAACTATCTGCTGCTGCTGCGCGGCATCGACGCGCTCGCGGAAACGGACACCGCGCTTCCGCTCGAGTTTCTCGAGCAGCAACTCGAGTCCCGCGAATCGTTGGCCGACGCGATCGCAGCTCGCGACGCCGCAGCGCTCGGCGTCCTTCAGAAAACGGTCGACGCCGCTGCCGCCGACCTGGAGCGAACGCTTGCCGAGCAGCTCGAGCTCCCGAAAACTCCGGCCGACGCGCGTGTGACGCTGCGCAAGCTCAAGTTCCTGTCCAAGGTCGCCGCCGACATTTCGGCCGCGACCGCGGAGATCGACGGCTGATGGCACTGCTGCAGATCGCGGAGCCCGGAGAAGCGCCCGCGCCTCACCAGCATCGCCTGGCGGTCGGCATCGATCTCGGCACCACCAATTCGCTGGTGGCGACGGTGCGCAGCGGGATCCCGGTAGTACTGCACGACGATGACGGGCGTCCGCTGCTGCCCTCGGTCGTGCGCTACGGCGACGACGGAGTCACGGTCGGATATCCGGCACAGGATGCGCAGGCGCGCGATCCCCAGAACACCATCGTTTCGGTCAAGCGGCTCATGGGCCGCGCCTTGTCGGACCTCTCCGATGTTCGCCGCTTTCCCTATCACTACACCGACCGGCCGGGCATGGTCCAGATCGAGACTCGCGGGGGAAGCAAGAGCCCGGTCGAGATCTCCGCGGAAATTCTCAAAGCGCTGCGCGTTCGCGCCGAGAAGAGCCTCGACGGCGAGCTCACCGGCGCGGTGGTCACCGTGCCGGCGTATTTCGACGATGCGCAGCGGCAAGCGACGCGCGACGCGGCGCGCCTTGCCGGGCTGAACGTGCTGCGGCTTCTCAACGAGCCCACCGCCGCGGCGATCGCCTACGGCCTCGACAACGCTTCCGAAGGCATCTACGCCGTATACGACCTCGGCGGCGGCACCTTCGATCTGTCGATTCTGAAGCTCTCCCGCGGCGTGTTCGAGGTACTTGCCACTGCCGGCGACACCGCGCTCGGCGGCGACGATTTCGATCATCGCGTCTACTGCTGGGTGCTGGAAACGCAAGGCGTCGGCCCGGTATCGCCCGCGGACACTCGGCTGTTGATGATGAAGGCGCGCGAAGCGAAAGAGAACCTGACCAGCCACGCTTCTTCGACCCTGCTGGCGACGCTGTCCTCGGACGAAGCGATCACCGCGACGCTGAGCGCCGCAACTTTCACCGCGATTACGCAGAACCTGGTTGCCAAGACGCTGGCGCCGATCAAGAAGGCGCTGCGCGACGCCAAGCTCACTACGACCGATATCAAGGGCGTGGTGATGGTCGGCGGCGCGACGCGCATGCCGCAGGTGCAAAAGGCGGTGGCGGAATTTTTCGGGCAGCCGCCGCTCAACAACCTCGACCCCGATCAGGTCGTCGCGCTGGGCGCGGCGATCCAGGCCAACGTTCTGGCCGGGAACCGGGCCCCGGGCGAAGACTGGCTGCTGCTCGACGTCATTCCGCTGTCGCTCGGCCTCGAGACCATGGGCGGCCTCACCGAGAAGATCATTTCGCGCAATTCCACCATCCCCATCGCTCGCGCTCAGTCATTCACGACCTTCAAGGACGGCCAGACGGCGATGGCGATCCACGTCGTCCAGGGCGAGCGCGAGCGCGTCGACGATTGCCGCTCGCTGGCGCGATTCGAGCTGCACGGTATCCCGCCGATGGTCGCGGGCGCGGCGCGGATACTCGTCACGTTTCAGGTCGATGCCGATGGCCTGCTGTCGGTGTCCGCGCGCGAGGAGACGACGGGGGTCGAGTCCGCGATTACGGTGAAGCCCTCGTATGGATTGTCGGACGCCGACATCGCGCGGATGCTGGAAGAATCGCATCTCAACGCCGCTGCCGACATGACCGCACGCGCGCTTGCCGAAGCCCGCGTCGACGCCGCACGCATCCTCGACGCGACCGAGGGTGCGCTGGCGGTCGACGCCGAGCTGCTCGATGCAGACGAGCGCGCGGCGCTCGACGACGCGGTGGCCCGCCTGCGGCGATTGGTCGATGAGAACGAAGCCGATCGCCGGGCGCTGGTCGACGCGACCGAGGCGCTCAACCGCGCCAGCGAAGCATTTGCGGGCCGGCGCATGGACCGCAGCGTGGCGCAGGCGCTGACCGGCCGCAGTATCGATTCCCTGCGCTGACGCGATGCCCGAAATCGTCGTCCTTCCTCACGCCGAGCTCTGCCCCGAAGGCAAGACCTTCGAGGGCCAGACCGGTGAATCGATCTGCGACAGCTTGCTCGATCGCGGCATCGAAATCGAGCACGCGTGCGAAAAATCCTGCGCCTGCACGACCTGCCACGTCATCGTGCGCGAGGGCTTCAACTCTCTTTCGCCGTCTTCCGAGGATGAAGACGATCTGCTCGATCGTGCCTGGGGCCTGACACCGCTGTCGCGCCTTTCCTGTCAGGCGAAGATCGGCGAGCAGAAGCTGGTGATCGAGATTCCGAAGTACACGATCAACTACGCCAAAGAGGTCACCAAGTGAAGTGGACCGATACCCTCGATATCGCGATCGCGCTGGCGGAACGCCATCCCGACGTGGATCCGAGAAGCGTCGTTTTTACCGACTTGAGGCGATGGGTGATGGAGCTGCCCGGCTTCGACGACGACCCCAAGCATAGCGGCGAGAAAATCCTCGAGGCGATCCAGATGGCGTGGATGGACGAGGGCGATTTCGACGACGATTGAGTGTTGCGTTGATGCCTGATCGCAGCCTCGCTCAGACGAACAGATTGACCACCGCATCGAGCGCGCAATAGTCGATCGCATAGGTGCATGCGGCGCGGACCACGCGCTTCGCATGATAGGCAATGCTGATGTCGGCGAGCGCGAGCATCGGCACATCGTTGGCGCCGTCGCCGATCGCGACTGTCAGGCCGTTTCCGATTTTGTGTTCGGCAGACAGCTCGCGCACGGCATTGGCCTTGGCGTGCGCGTCGACGATTGGTCCCTCGATGCGACCGGTGAGCTTTCCGTCGACGATCTCGAGAACGTTGGACACCGCGTAGTCGAGGCCGAGGCGCGCTTTCAGCCGCTCGGTGAAGTAGGTGAAACCGCCGGAAACGAGCAGCGTCTTCGCACCCACCGCGCGGAACGCCGCAAGCATGCGCTCGGATCCGGGCGAAAGCGCGAGTCGCTCGGCATAAACGCGATCGAGGACGGACGCATCAAGCCCGGCGAAGAGGGCGACCCGCTGCACGAGACTTGCAGCGAAGTCGATCTCGCCGCGCATTGCCGCGGCCGTGATTGCGGCCACCTGGGGTTTGAGTCCCAGCACGTCGGCGATTTCATCGACGCATTCGATGGTGATGAGCGTCGAATCCATGTCCATCGCCACCAGGCGAACACGGTCGAGGCGTTGACCGGCCGGAACAAAAGCGAAGTCGAGGCGCTCCTCGGCGCAAAAAGCCGCGGTGCTGGCCCACTTGCTCGCGTGCTCGAGACGAAATGCCTGGGTGCCGCCGCCCGGGACGTTCACGATGCGCGAAGCGCCGGTCCGCCGTGCGAGCTCCTTGAGCGCCGGCGTGGAAATTTCCGGCGCCTGTATTACCAGCGAGAAGATCAGCGAATCCATTGTTGCAGCGCTCCGCGTGTCAATTTCGATATTCAGTTGCGTGTTCGCGAGCTGGCGAAAGCGGGGAGAGGTGTAAGCGTCCCGTCGCCGCCACCGCGGACGCCGGGGCGCCATATCGATAGCGCCGTGCGGTCTACTCCGGCCGTTCGCCGCGGCGTATTATAGTCAGCCCATCTCGCCAACCAGAAGGAGCATGCCATGTCTCTGCGCCTGGGCGATACCGCCCCCGATTTTGTACAGGAATCCAGCGAAGGCACGATCCGCTTCCACGAGTGGCTCGGCGACAGCTGGGGCGTGCTGTTCTCGCACCCTGCCGACTTCACGCCCGTGTGCACCACCGAGCTCGGGCTCACCGCAAAGCTGAAGGATGAATTTGCCAAGCGCAATGTGAAGGTCATCGCGCTTTCCGTCGATCCGGTCGAGTCGCACAAGAAATGGATCGAGGACATCAACGACACCCAGAATACGAAGGTCAACTTTCCGATCATCGCCGACGGCGACCGGAAGGTGGCGACGCTCTACGACATGATCCATCCGAATGCGAGCGCGACCGCAACCGTCCGTTCGCTGTTCGTCATCGATCCGAAGAAGGTGGTCAGGCTGATCATCACCTATCCCGCGTCGACGGGCCGCAATTTCGACGAGGTGTTGCGGGTGATCGACTCGCTCCAGCTTACCGAGTACCACAGCGTCGCGACGCCGGGCAACTGGAAGAACGGCGACGATGTGGTGATCGTTCCTTCGCTGCAGGATCCCGAGCTGATCAAGCAGAAGTTTCCCAAGGGCTACAAGATGCTGCGGCCCTATTTGCGGATGACGCCGCAGCCCAATCTCAAGTAGCCGCAGGAGCCAATCTATCGCGTCGAAGCATGGCGCGCGACCAAGACAAGTGATACGGCATCGTCGCGTCCGGAATCTACTTCGACTTCGGAGGACGCGCCTTGCGCACGGGTGGCGCCGTGGAGGAACTCGTGGAATCGACGAGCACAAAGTCGATCTTGGTTGTTTCCAGATCGACCCGCGCGACTTTGACCGTGATGCGATCGGCGAGGCGAAAGCTTTTTCCCGTTCGCTCGCCATTCATCGCGTGGTGTATCGCATCGAAATGGAAATAGTCGTTGCCGAGCTCGGTGACGTGCACCAGGCCGTCGACGTTGAGGCCGTCGAGGGTGACGAACAATCCGAAGTGCGTCACGCCGCTGACGGTGCCGGCAAATACTTCTCCGATCTTGTCCTGCATGAAATAGCACTTGAGCCAGTTCTCGACGTCTCGCGTGGCGTCGTCGGCACGGCGCTCGGTCTGCGAGCAATGCACGCCCAGCTCGGGCCACGTCGAACCCGATGGACGATATCGCTCACCGGCGAGACAGGCCTTGATGCAGCGATGGATCAACAAGTCCGGATAGCGCCGGATCGGCGAAGTGAAATGCGTATAGGCGTCGTAGCCGAGGCCGAAATGGCCTTCGTTGTCGGGGCTGTATACCGCCTGCTGCAGGGAGCGCAGCAGCACCGTTTGCAAAAGATTGAAATCGGGCCTGCCCTTGATCTGCGCGAGAAGCTTGGCGTAGTCGGCGGGCGTCGGGCTGTCGCCGCCGTCGAGCGTTAGCGCGCAGCCGGCAAGAAACTCCTTCAGCGCAGTCAATTTCTCCGGTGTCGGGCCCTGATGTACCCGGTAGAGCGCGGGATGCTTTTGCTTGAGCAGATACTCCGCCGTGCACACGTTCGCTGCCAGCATGCACTCCTCGATCAGCTTGTGCGCTTCGTTGCGAACGACCGGAACGATAGTCTCGATCTTTCCATTCGGATCGAACTTGAGCTCGAGCTCGATGGTTTCGAAATCGAGCGCGCCGCGCTGCGCGCGCGCCTTGGCGAGCACCTTGTACAGCGCGTAAACGGTCTCGAGGTGCGGCAGAAGCGCCTTGGCGCTTTTCTCCTTCACCGTTGCCGGCTGCGATATCCAATCCCAGACCTGCGTGTAGGTGAGCCTCGCGCGCGAATGCATGACCGCCGGGTAGAAACGGTAGCCGCGAATTTCGCCGCCGCCGGTGATGGCCATGTCGCAGACCATGCACAGCCGATCGACCTCGGGCTTCAGAGAGCAGAGCTCGTTCGACAGCTCTTCGGGCAGCATCGGAATCACGCGCCGCGGGAAGTACACCGACGTGCCGCGCTCGCGCGCATCGCCGTCGAGGGCGTCCGCATCGCGCACGTAATGGCTGACGTCGGCGATGGCGACGATGAGGCGGAAATCCTTGCCGACGCGCTCGCAATACACCGCATCGTCGAAATCGCGCGCGGTCTCGCCGTCGATCGTCACCAGCGGCAGCTTGGTGATGTCGGTGCGGTCCTTGCGGTCGGCCTTTTGCACGTCGTGCGGCAAGCGCGTTGCCTGGCGCTTTGCGCCCGCGGAAAACTCATACGGCAGATCGTGCTTGCGCAGCGCGATCTCGATTTCCATTCCCGGATCGGTGTAATTGCCGAGGATCTGCGTCACGCGCGCCATCGCTTCGCGGTGCGCCGAGGGCTGCTCGACCAGCTCGGCAACCACGACCTGGCCGGGCTTCGCCTTGCCGCGCATGTCCGGCGGTACCAGGATGTCCTGGCTGATGCGCTTGTTCTCCGCCACCAGGTACCAGATGCCTCGCTCCTCGTAGATGCGGCCGACGATCTCCCGGTTCGCGCGCTCGACAACGTCGACAATGGCGCCTTCGGGACGGCCGCGCTTGTCGATGCCGATCAGGCGCACCGTCACCCGGTCGCCGTGCAGCGCCTTGTGCATTTCCTTGGGACCGAGGAAGACATCGGGTTCGCCGTCGTCGCGGATCAAGAATCCGAATCCGTCCGGGTGCCCCTGAACTTTGCCGGTGACCAGATCGAGCTTGGCGACAACACAGAGCTGGCCCTTGCGATTGGTCATCAACTGACCTTCGCGCGTCATTGCCGCGAGTCGGCCTTCGAAAGCTTCGCGTTCTGCGTCGCCTTTTACTCGGAGCGACTGCGCAAGCTCGTCGGCGCGCATCGGTATGCCGCGCTCGCGCAACATATCGAGGATCTGCTCGCGACTGGGAATGTCCACGTCGCCAGGCTTGCGTCGCGACCGGCGCGCAACGGGAGGCGACGCGGTGGCTGATTTCTTTGACAAGGATTGTGCTCTTTTGTAAAATTAAGGGCTTGCTATCGCCCAGGTGGCGGAATTGGTAGACGCACTAGGTTCAGGTCCTAGCGGCCGAAAGGTTGTGGGGGTTCGAGTCCCTTCCTGGGCACCAA
>Ga0209839_10000815_pt1 | contig 15887 bp, 11 predicted proteins | sample OrgsoiDNA2013050_FD_185800 | JGI IMG/M metagenome (GOLD analysis project Ga0209839, IMG submission 185800) | Permafrost soil microbial communities from the Arctic, to analyse light accelerated degradation of dissolved organic matter (DOM) -... | ecosystem: Environmental > Terrestrial > Soil >... | reverse complement strand
CCCGGTATTCATCGGCCAGCATCTGCGCGGTGCCCAGCTTATCGAGGGCGTCGCCCTGGCCGATCCGGTCACCGGCGGCGCGGTACAACTCCAGCGCCTGCCGGGCTGCAGCGACGGCGGCGGGGTACTCAGCGGCATGTAGGTGCGCCAGGCTCAGGCTGTGCAGGGCATCGCCCTGGCCGCACCGATCGCCCAGGTCACGGTACAGCGCCAGGGCCTGCCGCTGGCTGGCGGCGGCAGCCGGGATGTCCCCAGTCAGCACCTGCGCCAGGCACAGCTGGTTGAGGTCAGCGGCCTCGGCGGACCGGTCCCCGGCGCGCCGCGCCGCGGCCAGCGCGGTGCGCTGCAAGGCGATGACCTCATCCCAGTAGCCGCGGGTGAACAAGAACCCGCCGACCGCGGCCGCGATCATGGCTGCCTGCTGGTAGTGCCCGCGGTCGGCGGCGTACCCGGCGGCCGCGTGCAGGTTGGGACGCTCGGCCTCCAGCCACCGTGCCGCCTGCGCGGGGGTGGACAGCGGCGGCGCGCAGGCCGGCGGCCGGGCCGACGGCAGCGGGCGGCTGCCGCGCACCCGCGCCGGGATGTGGCCGCCGGCGGCCAGCGCCGCCTGCTGGTAGTAGTCGAGCAGCCGCCCGGCCGTGGCGGCGGAATCGGCCGGATTGTCTTCGGTGGCGAGGGCGCGGGCATGCTCGCTGAGCAGGGCGTGGAACCGGTACCGTCCAGGGACCGGCTGGGTGATCAGATGATGGTCGTAAAGAGCCTCGAGGTAGCGGCGAGCCTGCCCGGGGCTGGTGTCATCGAGCGCGGCGGCGGCGTGGGCGTCGATGTCGGGGCCGGGATTCAGGCCCAGCCGGCGGAATAGCCTCTGCTGGCCGTCGGCCAGGTCCTGGGAAGGACAGGCCGAACGCAGCCGCCACCGATAGGTTCTCCGCCGCCATCAGCTCCAGCCGGTTCCTGGCTGCGGCCAGGTCGGCGGCCAGGCCCGCGGGGGTCCAGGGCGGATGGTGGGCCAGCTGCCGGCCGGTCATCCCGATCGCCAGCGGCAGGTACCCGCACAGCGCGGCGAGCTGCCCCACCCCGGGATCGCCGGCGGTCACGTCGGGCCGACCGGCCAGGCGGGCCAGCAGCCCGGCCGCCTCATCGGGGGTCAGGGCATCCAGGCTGACCACCGCGGCGTCTTCCAGCGCGGCCAGCCGAAGCCGGCTGGTAATCAGCACCAGGCTGCCCGGGCTGCCTGGCAGCAGCGGGCGGACCTGCTCATGCCCGGCCGCGTCATCCAGCACCAGCAAGATCTTCTTCCCCGCCAGGTGGTCGCGCCATCGTGCCGCCCGCGCGTCGGTTCCCGGCGGGATCTGCGCCGCGGGCACCCCGGCGGTCAGCAGCAAACTGGCCAGCGCATCGGCCGGGTCGACCGGCCGCTGCCCAGGGGTGTGCGCGTGCAACGGCAAGAAGAACTGCCCGTCCGGGAAACTGCCAGCCAGCTGGTGCGCGGCGTGCACCGCGAAGGTGGTCTTGCCGATCCCGGCCATCCCGCCGATCGCGTGAATCGACACCACCCCGCCGCCCGCGGCCGCCTCAGCCATCAGCTGCCCGAGCTCGTCCTGGCGGCCGGTGAAGCTGGCGATGTCCCGCGGCAGCGTCCGGCTGGCCGCCGCCGCCGACCCCCCCCCGCCCCAGCCGCTCCCGCAGCGGCTGCCAGGACGTCGCCGGCCGGCGCGCGGCCCCGGGCCGCGGCTACGAACAGCTCACGGGCCGGCCCGCCCAGCCCGAGCGCCCCGGCCAGCAGGACGGCGGTGTCCTTGCGGGCGGTGGCGTTGATGCCGCGCTCCAGGTCACTGACCGTCCGCTGGCTCACCCGCGCGGTCTCGGCCAGCTCGTCCTGGGTCAGCCCAGCCTCGTCCCGCAGCTGCCGTAACAGCCCGCCGAACCTCAGTCCGGCCTGCTCGGTCACCGGCCCATCGACCACAGGCCCCTTGTCCCCTCCGCCTGCCCGGTGCCAGCCCCCACCTGGGTTTCTGGCGCCAGCACGACCTCACCGCCCAGCTTAATCCTGTGCCCCTCCTGTGCGCGGCTACGTATGGTGACCGCCCGCCCCGGCCCGCGACAGTGGAGCACAACGACAAGCCCGCCATCGCCGGGAAAGGAGATGACCACCATGTACCAGCTCACCCAGCTCGGCCATGACCTGCACCGCGAGCAGCTCGCGCACACCAACCAGCAGCGCCCAGCAGAGCGCCTGCTCGCGCTGGCCCGGGCCACCCGCCGCGCCGAGCGCGCCGAACGGCGGATGCGCCGCGCCGCCCGCCAGGCCCGGCGGCTGCGCGCCCAGCTCCAGGCCCAGACCGCCAACGATCAGTGACAGCCTGCCGGCACCAGCCGGCAACCTCAACCCCAGCGACCACCAGGAGGTCACCATGAACCGCACCCGCGCATTCCGACCCATCCACCGCCTGGCCTGCGCCCTGGCCGGACTGGCCGCTGCGCTGCTGGCCGCCGCCGCGGCGGCCCCGGCCGCGTTCGCCCTGCCCGTGCCCCCCGGAGGCGGCGGCGACGGGACGCCGCCGCCGGTGCAGACCGTCGTCGTGGGCGGCATGCCCGGCTGGCAGATCGCCCTCATCGCCGTGGCTGCCGCGGTCGTGGCCGCCGCCCTGGCGGTGTTCCTGAACCGGGTCCGGGTCGGCCGCCGGCACCAGGCCGCAACCAGCGCCTAACCTGCGCTGACATCCCAGCACCCGGCCGCGCGAGCCCACCCAGGCCACGCGGCCGGGCGCCGTCAACCCGCCCTGCCCTCCCAGGCCCGGACCAGCACGAGGCATGCCGGACCCCGGCCACCTTCTCCGCAGCCCAGCACGCTTACCCCGGCCTGCCGCACGCCAGGGCCAGTTGCCATTGCCACACCAGATGCGATCCTCCGGCCCGGGAAACGCCCGTCGGCCAGGCCAGCCACCACGGCACCGGCAGACCGTGCCAGAACAGGCTGATCTGCGCGCGACCAAACGACGCCGCCCGCAGGGCCATGAACCGTAAATAGTCGGCAGGGAGTTCTTGGCTGGCGGCCGCCTCGCCAGTTGCCACATTCCGTGAGCGGCGCTACCGAGATGGCCAGATCACGCGCCAGCACCTGCAGCCGCGGCGACTGAGCCGGTCACCCGCGCCAGGCCGCGTGATCCGGCCAGGCTCAGGCTCAGATCCCCAGCCGAGCCGGCAGCCTTCAACAGCAGGCTCAGGCAGTACAGTTCCGCCAGCCGCGCCGACTCCGCGCCGAGTCGCACAGCCCGCGGCTTCCCCGCGCCCCTGAGCCTGCGCAACCCGCCCTTCCCCGGCACAAGCTCAGAGCAGGAACCCGGACGCAGCCCCGGGCACCGGGATCTCACCAGGAAAGAACCTCTTTGCATGGCCCGCAGGACTGCACAACCGATCGTCGCTTGCGATTGCCCCGAAAGTGCCTCCCGACCACGCTCGTCGGGTGCCGAAGCCCGCGCTGACTTGCCCGTCTGCGCACTGAGCGAACTGTGACCTTTTCCATGCATTCTCATACCCCAAAAGGGGTCATCAGATGACATTCGAAAAAGCCCTCTGAGCTGGGAGCCCCCTTACGGAATCGAACCGTAGACCTTCTCCTTACCATAGAGCTCCAGGAAGTCTCTTCAGGCGCCTCTAAGCCACCTGAGCAGGCGTTACGTCAGCTGCGCTAGCAGAGCCCTGCCTCCGCTGGCTGACACGAGCGCCATTCTGCCCCCAAAGTGCCCCCCGAAATGATCTTCCTGCGCGGAAGGCCCGCGGATCCGTTCGGGCCTGTACACCGTCGCCACAATGCCGACCGCGCTGACCAGGAGACCCGCCTAGACTCAGCGTCCCAGCCGATGGGGGTTTGCCTGGCCATGGTCACGCTCAACCGTCAGCCCTTCCGTGACTTCGGTCCAGGAGCGGCATAGGGCGGCACGAAATAGCCGGCCAGTTCGACGGTCAGCGCCGCGGCACATCGACATCTTTCAGCGCTCGCGAATCTGCCGTGTGATCCGCGACACAGTTGAGCACATTACCGGTAAACTCGCCCAAGTCACTCTGGCTGGAGGGTCACGATGCCAGTTCGCCATCACACCCGCCGTGTTGTCGCCACGCTGGTCAGCGCCGCCGCGCTGTCGATCGGATGGGCCGCCGCGGCCATCCCGGCCAGCGCCGTCGCGCCCGCCGCCTTCGACACCAGCAGCTGCGTCCCCACGCCGAGCACCGTCGTCCCCGGTGTCCAGATAGCGGACCCGGCGTGCGAGTTCAACGGGTCGGCCTACACCGGCCCGTTCGGGCCCATTGCCAGCGCCAGGGGCCAGCAGTCCCAAGTGTGGACGGGCATCGCTAGCGACGGAGCCGCCTACCGGGTCGAGGTCCCGCCCCAGTGGAACGGCACGCTGGTCATGTACGCCCACGGCTTCCGGGGCAACGGCAACGTGGTGTGGGTCGACGAACCTCAGCTGCGCCAGTACTTCGTCGACCACGGGTACGCGTGGGCGGCGTCGAGCTACGCCATGAACGGCTATGACCCCGGCGACGGCGTCGTCGACACCCACGACCTGCTCAAAGCCTTCCCATCCATAACGGGGCTGCACCCGAGGCAGGCGATCATGACCGGGCTGTCGATGGGCGGCGAGATCACCACAGCCGAGATTGAGGCGTACAAGGGCGACTTCGTCGGCGCTATGCCCTCCTGCGGCGTGCTGGCGGGCAGCGACCTGTTCGACTACTACCTGGGCGCCAACGTCACCGCCGCTGCGCTGACGAGCACCAAGATCGCCTACCCGGCGACGCTGGCCGCCGGCGCTGCCTACACACCGGCCTACCAGACCGCTGTCCAGTCTGAACTGCCGGCTCTCGGGATCACGCCGAACCCGGCGACCGGCGGGCAGACCTTCGCCACCGACCTGACCAGGACCGGGATTCTATGGGCGGACACGGTCGAGCAGCTGTCCGGCGGCACCCGGCCCGGCTTCCAGAGCGCCCTCGGCTACTGGAACTCCTTCGGGTTCGCCCCGCTGACCACGGTCCCGTTCTTGTTCGGCCTGTACCCCGGGCTCAGCGGCGGGACCCTCGGCCTCGCCAACGGCAGCGTGGCGGGCAATGAAAGGACCTTCTACACCTTCAGCGACCAGCCCTTCCGCATGCTCCGCCAGGAGATCGCGCTCAACCGCGCCGTGCTCCGGGTTCCCGTTACCGCCACCTCCTCGGCCGACGCCTTGTCGCCAGCCGAACTTCCGGCCATCAACGGAGACCCCGGAATCCCGGTGCTGTCGATCCACGGGATCGGGGACTTGTTCGTTCCCCTCTCCATGGACCAGCGTTACGCAAAGATGATGGTGGCGCACGGCCAGGGCGGGTTGTTCGTGGACAGGGCTATCCGCGAGGTTACCCACTGCGGTTACACGACCAACGAGCTGTCGGCCGGCTTCTCCGCACTCGTGTCCTGGATCAACACGGGCCGGCGCCCAGCTGGCGACGACATCCTCAATCCGGCAGCAGTCGCGTCGCCGTTCTTCGGCTGCCGGTTCACCGATCCCACGCCCGGCGACCACCCGGAGTTCAAGGGCCTGCCCTGCCCGCCGAGCAGCCGCTGACCGCACGCTGGCCGCCGACCCGCAGGGTGCAAGGCCCATCGGGAGATGACGCACTGGCGGTGATACTGATCGACCCGCAAACCGCGCCGGCGGTAGCTGACGTCGCGTCCGATGTGGGCGGCGATGTCGGAGGGTAACCGTAGTCGATGGACACGTCGGCCCGATCGAGGCGTAGCGGACGTGCAGGCCTGCTCCTCAGTGGGTTACCGTGCGACTTGCTCAGCAATGCGCGCATAGCTGTCAAGAAAGGACGACAAGGCGTCCAGATCTTGAATCGGCGCCCAGCTGGTGAAGCGGCTAACGCCGAGTTCAGCGCAGCGCGCCATTAGCCGCTCTTCAGGCTCCCACGCGAACGCAGTCACCTCCAGAGCCGGCCTGCCTGCTTCCTCGCTGAGCCGGCGCACCTCAGTCAGCTGCGCCTCGAACTCGGCTAGGTCCTCAATTTCTGGCATCCACCCGTCTCCGTATTCGGCCGCCGCGCGCAGGCTTAGCGGCCCGCTGCCACCAACCAGCACAGGCTGATGCGGCACCTGGACCGGCTTCGGCCACAACAAGATCGGATCGAAGTCGACGAACTGCCCGTGGAACTCAGCCTCGTCCTGGGTCCAGATGGCCTGCATCGCCAGGATCTTCTCCCGCATCAGCTTCCACCGCAGCTGCGGCTGGACATCGTGGTTGCGCATCTCCTCAGCAAGCCATCCGGCAGCGACGCCAAACAGGAAGCGCCCGCCAGAAAGGTGATCGATCGTCGTGACTTGCTTCGCCAGGATGATCGGATCACGCTGGGCCGCGATACACATCGCGGTTCCGAGCTTCAGCCGCGAGGTGACCGCTGCGGCAGCGCCAAGCGCAGTGAACTGATCGAGGATGCGCGGGAGCTCGCTGTGCAGTCCGACGAGCACATCACGCCTGCTCACTGGCACATGTGTGTGCTCGACCAGGAACAGCGACTCCAGGCCTGCCTGCTCCACAGTGCGCGCGACGTCGGTAATAGCAGCCGAGAGGTCGGCCGTTGACAGACCAAGACACCCACCTCCATGGCCCTCATGCGCCGAGCCTACGCCGGACCTCACGGTTCTTAACCGCGTTCGCCCGCGCGCTGGCACCCTGCGGCGCTACACATCGACGGCCGCCGGCCGTCACGTGATCCGGGGACCTGCCCGCGCCGCGGCCTGTACCGCGACGTCGCTCAGCACCTGCGATTGCTCCGAAAAGTGCCCCGCTCCTCGCCATCACCGGCCAGCCCTACGCCCACGCCAGCGACGATCCCGCGTCCGGACCGATCCGGCCGGACTCATCGGCGTCGGCGGCTGTGTTTGCAGTCCTGCAGGCGTTCCACCCAGCACAGAAGGGGCGAAGCGGTATAACGATGGCTACAGGCGGGCGATCGTCCTGAGCCAGGGAGACGTGCGCCAGCACTCACCGGGAAATGACCAAGCAGGCCGACGAGACCGAATCCTGCGGTGCTTGCGACAGGGATCCCGCAGGGTTCAGCAGAGCGTCATGCGTGCGGTGGCTGGGGGAGAGACCATGGCCGACGCGAGGAACAGTCTGACTGTACGAGGGAAGCGCGTAGTCAGACCGGCGTCCACCCGCCTGCTCCGCGCTGCTCGTCCCCGCCGTAGGGACAGGAGCGGTGTGGACGAGCCCGGCAGATGGCGGGCTCGTCCTCTGATCTGGATCCTGACTCTATTCACCATCCTCGCGGCACTCGCATTCCTCCTGTGGCTGGCCTGGTCCGTATATGTGCTGATTCACGGGGAACCGTCGGCTTTCCGGTTCGACCCCGACCGTAGATGCGCGCAGGTCGGCTTCTCCTGCGGAGCTCTTTCCAACTTTGCGACATCGGGCCTGCTGCTCGCGATCGCGTCGGCCTTCCTGCTGGGGCGGCTCTACACATTGCTGCGGCGCTACCAGGCCAGAGCACGAAGCGAATCCCGCGAGCTCGTACCGACGGCCGGGACAATCCTCGACCAGGTCGTGGGCCGCGACGAGCTGTGCAAGGTGCTGATGGCCGATCTGCACGATCGCCGGACGCGTCCACACATACTTGTCGGTGGTGTAGGCACGGGAAAGACTGCGGTGCTTGTCAGGCTGACGGAGTTCCTGGCCGACAAGGGCGCGGTCCCAGTGCCGATCCGGCTACGGGACGCCGGGAACGAACTGGACTTCGAGAATCTGGCCCGGGACCGCTTCCTGAATGAGGTGAATCAGTACCTGCTCTCCTCGGCCGAAGGCGAGACCATCTGGCGTCGGCTGCGCAAGGACGGAAAGATCGTTGTGCTTGCCGACGGCCTGGAGGAGGCCCTCATCGGGAGCAGCGCAGAGCTGGAGCGGGACAACATCATCCGCGCCGCGATCCGGAAAGCGCACCAGCAGCAACTGCCGCTTGTCATCGCTTCGCGCCCGCACGATCCGCTCCGGGCCACGGAGGCGGCGATCCTCGTTCTAGAGCCGCTGAGCTATGAGGCGGCGCTGGCGTACATCGGAAGCGGCGGAACGCGCGAGAACGATCGCAGGCTTGCCTGGATCGTGGAAACCGCCGATGTGGTGGAGGCGCCGCTATACCTGCAGATCACCCGTGAGCTGCACGACAAAGGCTTGCTGGAACCCTCCTCGGCAGGCCCGCACGGGGTGGTTGACACTCGTGGCGCCGACCGGTCCACGCTGCGGCTGGGACTGCTGCAGACATGGGAAAGGGCGCTCATACGGGGCCACCTCTACGAAGACGTTCCCCTTAACCGAGCCGAACGGCACGCGGCGGTCGAGCATATGTCGGCGCTCGCCTGCGTCGGGCTCAGACACGACCGGCTTGACGTCGAGTTCGACGACCCCATTGGCGACAAGATCTCCGCAGAAGTCCAGCGGAGACTTGTGAAGATCGACGAGCAGGCGGGGCGGACTACCGGAGTTGGGACCGTAGACGTGCGGCTGGCTGCGGCCTGGGCCGCCCAGCTGGAGCTTGTCGAGCTGCGCGGGAACAGCGTCCGGTTCCCGCACAGCCTCATGCAGGCATATCTCGGATCGCGGCTGCTGGACGCGGCCTTGCAGGACCCCGACTACTGCCAGGAAGCCCTGCAGCACCCGCAGCCGGGCCGGGAGTTCCTCATAGCACTCGTCCTGCGCTCCCGGGCGGCCGGGCGGACCAGCGCCCCGCGGCCGGACGGCCGCCGCCAGGCCCGCACCGGACTGCAGGTGGCCCGCCGGGCTCGCACGCCCAGTGTTCAGAACGACTCCGCCGGGCTCGGGTTGCTGCCACAGGCCGCCGCCGCCCGCGATGACAACAAGGTCCTGGACATGTACGCGGCCGCCCTCGAGATTGATTGCGTCGCGGCTGAACCTGCGCACACCGCCATCGCCGAGCAGATCAGAAAGCAGTGGCCCCAGATCCACGCACACGATCCAAGGACCCTTGAGGAAGGCAAGCTCGGGCTGGTGCGCCGCTTCGGTGAGGCAGCGCGCACGATCGATGCCCGGCGGCGCGGAGCTGGCTGCTCCGCCGAGCCGGCCTATGAACAGCTCTACGCGATCGCCTGCCGCGAGCGAATCTATCCGGTTCAGCTCGCCGCGGCGCAGGAGATCGGAGCGGGAGGCGACGCTGCATACGAGGCATTGCGGCATGTGCTCACCGCACCGTGCCAGACTTGCGAAGACGAGCGGGCCGGCGGGCAGGCGAACAAGACCGGCAGCCATCCTTTCGGGCCTTCGGGCGACAACGACAGCTGGCGGGCATGGATCATGAGCGCCTGGCTGGCACCGATGCTTGCCGGCTCGGTCGACGCGGCAGCCGGCGGGCAGGCGCACCAGGTCCCTGAAGAGCAGGCGCGGGCCGATCTCGCCCAATGGCTGCGGCACATCGGACACGACGCGCGGGGGCACGGAGAAGAAGACCTGCCCATCTCGCTGGAGATCGCGCTTGCCCAGGGGTTCAAGTACGCCGCTAACCGCCGATCTCCGCATGCCGATGACGGCAGGGAAGCGCGCATGTACCTCGCGGAGCAGGCCCTGGAAATGCTCAAAGGCACCCGCTACTGGTTCTCCCAGCTGACCCTCATCCAGGCGCTGTGCTTGCTGAATGTGTCCGATGGCCCGAAATACCCCGGCGACAAACACGCCGCCAAGCCGGAAGCCATCGTCCAGCACTGGCTCGACGTCACCGGCCGCGAACGGGCGGACCACGACCAGCTGGCTGGCGCGCCTGCCGGCCCGCACCCATTCGTCCGCGAGGCATCCGATCTCGCCGTCCTGGCACTAAAGACAGGACACCCTCAGCGGTACTGCTGGATCGACGAGAGCGGTGTCGTCGCTCAAGTGGGCTCCCGAAACACGGGCATCAAGACAGAGCAGCGCAATCGCCAGCTGTGGATCCCGCCGTCCGCCGGGTGGACTGCGCTTAACGGACGTGCCCAGCGGCTGGTCGCCGACGTTCTCCTGCTGCTGAACCTCGCCGAGCGGGGCGACCAGCCACGCGAACGTGAGCGGCGCCTCAAGCGCGCGAACCGATCCGACCTGCCACCGTGTATCACACGCTCCCGGGCTTCCCTTAACCCAGGGCGTACCGTCGGAACGGCTACGTCATCGGCACCGGGAACGACCTGCGTGGACGGCTGCGCGTTCGAGCTCTGCCCATATCCGCCGAAGGGCGTGCAGCCGAGGGTGGAGATGACCGAGGCGTTCTGCCGTCGGCAACAGACCCTCCTGACCAGGCGTTCCCCCGGCCGCCGAAAGGCCCCCTGGCAGAAGATGGCCCCAGCGCAGCTCACCACGTTCTGGGCAGAAATGGCCGATCGCGCACGGGGCTCGCGTCCCCGCGCCGCAGCTACCGATCGGAGTCGCGGCCACTGACAGACTGAGGGACAGCTTCCGGACCGGCCCGAGCTGGCGCCCAGCCGCCGGTCCCGGCTACACAGGACTCATGTCACGCCAGGGCGTCCCGACTCAGCCCGGCGAGCCGTACCGCCCGGCCGTTCCGCACGAGCAGTCGCAGTCGCTCCCGCCAGGCCGTCATGGTGCTCGACGCAGTGACTCATGATTTCGGTATGGGCATGAGGTCCGTGATCAGCCCCCCGCGAACTTTAGACCTCTTCCCGATACGGGAAAGAGTGTTCAGATACCTTGACATTGCCCCTCGATTGCCCCCGCAGAAAAAAGGTCTTCGGTTCTACAATCGAAACAGGCCTCTGAGCTGGAGCCCCCTTACGGAATCGAACCGTAGACCTTCTCCTTACCATAGACCACCAGCAGGTCCCTGAAACGGCCGTAAACGCCCCTGACCAGGCTTAACGCGGGCTGCTGCTAGCAGGGACCAGCCACGAGAAGCTGCCACAAGCCGCATTCTGCCCCCCGAACTGCCCCCTCAGCGATCTTCCGCGCCGCTGTCCGCCGACGGCCATGGCCGGTGAAATTGCCCGTGGCCATGGGCGACGTCTGCAGCGTGCAACCCGAGAACTGGCAGGGCGCATGTCAGCCCGTCCAGATGACCCGCGTGACCAGGACAAGATCGTCAGGCTCGTACACCAGGAACGTCACCAGGCCCGCCTGCCCGAACGGCAGTGTCCGCAGTGGCCGCTCCGGCTCGCCAGGCCGGCGCTGGTACTCCGCCGGATCCACGATCACGACGGCGTCCATGAAGTCCGACAGCGCAACCTGCGCCTGCAACGGCATTCCGGCAAGCTGACCGGCGGCAAGGTCCTCCAGCTCCCACCGGAACACGCTCAGGTCCCGCGCTGCGCCCGGAACTCCTCACGGGTCACCCGGTGCTCAGGCCCCGGCGGGCCGACGGCGAGGTAGCGGTCCATCCGTGACAGGAAGGCCCTCTGCCCGGCCGGGTCACGCTGCCACTCCAGCGCCTCGATCCACCACCGCCGCACCGCAGTGGTCAGCACCCTCAGGTCGCCGGTCTCCCGAGCACGACCAAACGCAGCATCCAGCTCGGCCTCGTATTGCGCCACCACCTCGGGCGCAGCGCTCGCCGCCAGCACAGCTCGGATCGCCGCCGGCGTCTCCGCCGGGCCGCCAGTCACCGCTGGCTCATGCTGCTGCGCGGTCATGCCGGCCAGCATAGCCCGGCCCGCTGACAGTCACCGGATCCACGAGATGCCCGCTACTGGCCGCGGTCTATCCGCTGGGCATGCACGGAACGTGGCCAGAGGGGCTCGAGCGGGAAACGCGATATCCGCCGATCTGCACGGCGACGCGGGCTGCGGCTAGCATCTTCCGGGGCGCGCCAGATTGGATGTTATGCCGTCGATGAAGACAGCCGACCCTCCATGATCCAATGCCTGCCACGACAATGACCACGTTAGGCTCGCTGGGTGGCTGATCTGACCAAGGATGAGGCGACTTACCGGTCTCGGGCTATCGATGTCGAGTCGTATGACGTTTTTCTCGACCTTACGGCCGAGCCGGTGATTTCCAGGACCGAGGTCCGGTTCCGGTGGCTGCGGCCGGACGCGAGCACGTTCGCTGAGCTGCGCACCCAGGGCGTGCGCGGCGTGATGCTCGACGGGGTGAGCCTGCCGCCGGAGGACGGCCGGCTGCGGCTGAGCCGGGCCGGCGGTGATCAGGCGGTCCTGGTGGTGGAGGCCGAGGCCGGGTACTCGCAGGAGGGGCGGGGGCTGAGCCGGTTCACTGATCCGGCGGACGGCGCGAGTTACGTGATGGCGCTCTGCTACCCGGACTGCGGACCGGAGGTGTTCTGCTGCTTTGACCAGCCGGATCTGACCGCGACGTTCCGGTTCGCGGTGCGCATCCCCGGCGGCTGGGAGTGCGTGGCGAACGGCCAGCTCGCCCGGCGCGAGGGCGATGTGTGCACGTTCACGACGGTCAGCGGGATGCGGCCGTATGACCTGACGTTCTGCGCCGGGCCGTTCCCGGCAGCGGCGCGTACCCGGGCAGGCCGGACGGAAGTGACCGTCCGGCACCGGCACTCGCTACTCGGCCAGACGGCAGTGGCTTCCCTGCCCCAGTTCGCCGGCTACGCCCGCGATGCCATCGCCTGGTACGCGGATAGCCTTGGTGTGCCATGCCCTTACCCCGCGTACGACATCGTGTTCATGCCGGACCTGGCCGCGATGGCGCTGTCGGTCCCGGGCCTGATGGTGGTGAACGAGAAGCTGCTCGGCCGGCCGGCCGGAGCCGACGACCAGCGCAGCGCGATGATCTGCGCGCATGAGGTGGCACACCTGTGGTTCGGCTGCCTGGTGGGGCCGCGGTGGTGGGACGACGTGTGGCTGGACGAAGCGATCGCCACCTACCTGTCGTACGCCACGCTGGCCGCGATCGCCGGGGTCAGCGAATCGCTGTCGTGGACCGGATTCGCTTACACGGACAAGCCGGAGGCTTATAAGGCAGACGAGCTGCCCAGCCGGCAGCCGGTGTCGTCTCCGGTAAGCACGGCCAGGCAGGGCCGGGACAAGCCGTACGGCATCCTGTACGCGAAAGGCGCCAGCGTCATCCGCTCTCTCGCCGCGCTCATCGGCGAGGACGCGCTGCGGCGGGGGCTGGGCGACTACCTGAACAGGTTCGCCTTCAGCAGCGCGATGCTGGACGACCTGGTCGGATGCTGGTCTCGGGCCAGCGGGCAGGACCTGGCCGGCTGGGCAGGGCAGTGGCTGCGCGCCGAGGGCACGACCACGATCTGGCTGGACGGAAACGGCGCGGTGATCCAGGACGTACCGCGCCGGCAGCGAATCGGCATCGGGCTCTACGACCTGGACGGCGACGGCCAGCTGCGCCGCCGCAGTCTGATGCACGCGGAGCTCGACGCGGAGCGGACCGTGGTGGCCGGGCTGACCTCGGCGGACGCGGTGGTGCTCAACGACCAGGATCTCTCCTACACGCGGACCGGGTTCGACGCCCGGTCCGCGCGGGTGCTCACCGCGGCCGTCTGCCAGGTGGGCGATCCGCTCAGCGAGGCGGTGTGCTGGAACGGGTTCTGGCTGCTGGTCACCAGCGGCGAGCTGCCGGCCGCGCAGTTCACGGACATGGCATGCCGGCGTCTGCAGGCAGGCGGCCTGCCCGAGGTAGGCGTCGAGACGCTGCTCAGCCGCGCCGTCGAGGCCGCCGACGCGTGGGCTCCGCCGCGCCAGCGAGCTGGCCTGCGGGAACAGATCGCCGACGCGACACGGACAGCGGCCGGAGACGCGCGGAAGCTCGCGCTCGGCTTCGCCGCCAGCGCGCAGGCCGACGATCAGCTCGCCGCGCTCGGCGCATGGCTGGCCGGAAATGACATGCCAGACGGGCTCGACATCGACGCCGAGCTGCGGGCGCGGATCCTGTTCACGCTCGCGGCACGCGGGCTGGCGCGCGGGCAGGACATCGACGCGCTGCCGCGGCTCGACCCCGTCACCGGCGAGGTGAACCGCGCGACCTGCCTGGCCATGCGGCCGGACCTGGCGGCGAAGGAAGCCGCCTGGGCCGTGGCCCTCTCCTCCGACGAGCCAGCCAGGATCGCGCAGGCATGTGCTGCCGGTATCTGGGTGCCGGGGCAGGAGGAGCTGATGGCCGACTACCGCGACCGGTACTTCACCGAGGCCCTCCCCGCGCTCGTCACCAGAAATCCGTGGTCAAAGTCACGGCTGAGCCGCCTGCTGTTTCCGGTAACGCTCGTTTCCGAGGCAGCCATCGAGGCGGCGAATGCCGCAGAGCCGTCGGATAACGTCCTGCGGCTCGCCGTGGCCGAACAGGCCACGATCATGCACCGCCGCCTCGCCGCCCGCCGGCAGCGTTAGCTGGCACCGCCAGATGAGCGCTGTCCAGCCGACCTCGTCCAGGTGTCCGCTCCTGCTGGTCGTCGCTGGCGTGCTACTCGTATCCGGTCGCGGGAGGGCCTGCGCGATGAGCGCCACAGCTACTAGTCACGCTCGGTCACAAGGCGCAGCCCAACGTAGACGCCCGCGCGCCGCGAGCCCGCCGTTCTGCACTCCGCCATTATCGGCGCGCTGTACGACTGGGACGAGCTGTAATGGATGATCTGCGTTCTGTCCTGTCGGCGATCCTCCCTGTTGTCAGCCGCTCGTATTCGGCAGGGAGAGTGCTTGGCTGGCGGCCGCCCCGCCAGCTGTCACATCCCCGTGAGCGAGGCTACCGGGAGGGCCGGATCACGCGCCGGCACCTGCGGCCGCGGCGGCTGAGCCGATCACCCGCGCCGGGCCGGCCAGGCTCAGGCGCAGATCCCCCAGCCGAGTCGACAGCCTTCAACAGCAGGCTCAGCCAGTACAGCTCCGCGCCAGGCGCACAGCCCGCGCTCCCCCGCGCCCTGAGCCCGCGCAACCGACCCGACCCGGCCCAAGCTCAGACCAGGAGGACGGACGCAGCCCCAGGCACGGGATCTGACCGAGAAAGAACCCTTTGTATAGCTACGGGACTTCACGATCGATCCCCGCCTGCGATTGCCCCCGAAAGTGCCCCCCGGCCACGCTCGCCGAGCGCCGAAGGACACGGTGACCTGCCCGTCTGCATGCCGGGCTAAGCGTGACCTTTTTCACGCATTCGCATACCCCCAAAAGGGGTCATCGGATGACATTCGAAAAAGGCCCTTGACCTGGGGGCCCCCTTACGGAATCGAACCGTAGACCTTCTCCTTACCATGGAAGGCCGCGTCTTTGCATAATCCCAGGTCACGGCCGCCGACCAGGCATATCACAAGCTAGCGCTAGCACCCGCTGGCACCTGAACAGCTGGCGCAAGCGCGGTTTTGCCACTCAATCTGCCACTCACTTCGATCTTGGCCTGGCAGCGGGACGAGTCCCAGCTAAACGGCGACAGGACCGTCCGACTACCCGTCAGCGACACCGCGACCGCCGCATGACGGCACCCTCGTGACAAACTCGAACGGGAATCCAGGGAACTAAAGATGGAGCTTGACTCCCTGAAGAAGCCGCAGCAACCGCGCTGATCACGCGTGAACGCACATCGGGTCAATCACGAGGTGCCGCCGGGCGTGCCGGACTGGGGGCTGGGTTCCATTTTTCCTCGATGCGGGCGTAGCGCCAGATGAGCAGGGCGGCCAGCCAGGTGGCGAGGAACAGCCCCACGATCACGAACCCGGCGGTGTTGATGTTGAACCGGGACATCAAGCCCCAGAAGCCGGTGGTGCGGCTGAGCCCGTGGATCTCCTGCGGTAGCAGGCTGAGGGCCTCGACCGCGCCGATGACGAAGCAGATCGCCACGGACAGCCCGGTGATGGCCAGGTTGTAGTAGACCTTGCGGATCGGGTTGAAGAACGCCCAGCCGTAGGCCAGGTTCATGAACAGCCCGTCGGTGGTGTCCATGAACGTC
>Ga0209839_10000814_pt1 | contig 15893 bp, 16 predicted proteins | sample OrgsoiDNA2013050_FD_185800 | JGI IMG/M metagenome (GOLD analysis project Ga0209839, IMG submission 185800) | Permafrost soil microbial communities from the Arctic, to analyse light accelerated degradation of dissolved organic matter (DOM) -... | ecosystem: Environmental > Terrestrial > Soil >... | reverse complement strand
CTCCGGCATTATCGGAGTCTTTTCGCTTCGCCAACCGCAGCGGCCGGGATCCCCGCCGTCGGGTGTCCTTCCGCGCCGAGGTGGCGGCGTCCAGGTGATCACGGCGTATAGCCTGGCGCGCCCAGGGTTGGCTAGCGAGTCATGCACGTCGATCGGGTGCTGATCGCCCAGAATGCCCGGCACACGAAACCCGCTGCGAACGGAGCAACCCGATGAGCCGCCACATCCAGGTCACCTTCGACGCCCACGACCCGCGGGCGCTGTCATCCTTCTGGCGTGACGTACTGGGCTACATCCACCCCGGGCCGCCCGGAGTTGACCTGCCCGAGGACGCCGACCCGCTGGCTGCGTGGGACGACTTCCTCGGGCGGGCCGGCGTACCGCAGGAGCAGCGGAACACCAGATCGGCCATCGAGGACCCAGACGGGCACGGCCCACGGCTGTTCTTCCAGCAGGTGCCGGAGGACAAGGTCGCCAAGAACCGCGTCCACCTCGACGTCCGTGCGGCTCCGGGACTGCAGGGAGAGGAGCGGATGGCGGCGCTGGAGGCCGAGTGCGACCGGCTCGTCGCGCTGGGAGCGACACGGGTACGCCGCGACGAGCCCGCTGCCCCGATGAGCGCCGGCTTCATCGTGATGACCGACCCCGAGGACAACGAGTTCTGCCTGGACTGACGACGAGCGGGCGGCCTATCTAATGAGGCTGGCAGTGCGACTCAGCGAAGAACCGGACGACTGATTTTGTGGAAAGTGGGTTCTGGCCCGCATTTCGTGATGGCAACGGGTCGGCGAGTTGCCGCGGAAGGCTGAGGGGATCCGGTAGCCCGGCGGTTGTCGGGTCCAGCCGGTCGCCCAGGAGTGAACCGCCCGGTGAGTCCGGAGTGAGGTGCCCAGAGTTTCCCGGAGTGGGGATGCTAGATGGTGGTCACGCTATGGGTTCAACCCGGCCGGCGGCTCGGGCTCGGTGGGGCAGAAATCAGCTGGCGTTCGCGAATCAGCTGGCGTTCGCGAATCAGCTGGCGTTCGCGAATCAGCTGGCGTTCGCGCTGTCCGCTGAGGCCGGCCGCCCGTGGCCGGTCCAGGCCCCGCTCGCGCTCCCAGGTCAGCAGGTCCCGCAGGAGCGCCTCGCGCGGACGGTGCCGCAGCCCGGCGGCCTGTGCGGCGGCTCCGGAACGGCTCGACCAGCCCGGCATGTCCGGGTCCACTAGCCACATCGCCAGCGACTCCTCGCCCATGTACTGCCCGACGCCCTGCTCGAGCAGCCAGGTAGCGGGCGCCCGCAAAACCGTCCCGGTGTGCCCGCCGATGTCGCGGGACAGCGCCACCCACTCGCCGAACGGGAGGACGGGACCTACCGCGTTGTACGTGCCGGTCGTGTTGTCCCGCCCGCAGTCCAGCAGCCACCCGGCCAGATCCCGCACGTCGATGACCTGGGTCGCCGCGCCGGGGGTGTCCGGGACCAGCATGGGTGCCTGCGGCTCCCGGGCGGCGCGGGCGACCCAGGCACCGGAGCGGCCGGTATGGTCGCCCGGCCCGCCGATCAGCCCGGCGCGGGCCACCAGCAGACGGTCCCCGACGGCTGCGGCGGACAACTGCTCGCACGCGACCTTCGCCGGCCCGTACAGCTCGTGGCCGACTGTGTCCTGGCCAGTTGCCGCGAGCAGGTCCGCCGCCTCGCCTGCCCCCGTCGTCGCGGACGAGGCGTACACGTTGCCGGAGGAGACGTAGGTCCAGTGCCGAGCCCGCCGCCCCAGCGCCTCCAGCGCACCGCGGACGAAGCCGGGCTGCCAGGACACCTCCACTACGGCGTCCCAGTCCCGGTCTGCTACCGCGTCATACGCGTCCGGCCAGTGCCGGTCGGCCACGACCAGCTGCGCGCCCTGGGCGACCGGGCCGGCCTCGCCGCGAGCCAGGCAGGTGACCGCGTGGCCAGCCCGCAGCGCCTGCCACGAAACCTGCCTGCCCAGCCACGCTGTGCCTCCCAGCACAAGAAGATCCATCCTCCCAGTGCACCAGCCCACGAGCGCCGACGCGACCGTGTCTGCCATTGGCAGATCCGAGAGCCATTCCTCACGGTGTCTCAAGGGGTTGTCAACTGACGGCGGCCCTAGACGATCGGAAGGCTGGCCGGCTGCTCCCGCTCGTCACCCGCTGCGCCGAGTCTGGCGGCCGGTCCCGAAACCATCACGAAATGTGGGCCAGAACCGGAAAGTGACTTCGAGTGTTCGTGCGTTCTTCTGACCGCACGCGGGGGCTGGAAGCCTGATCGATGTTTGCGGGAACTGACCGCACCGTGACCTTGGTGCCTGTTGCGGACCTCGCGCGCCGCGTCTGCCTGTCGGCCAGCTCGACGGCGGACCGGCTGCGCCGCCTCGTCGACGGCGGCGTGATCACCGGCTACACCGCGGTGCTTGCCCCCGAGGCGCTGGGCTACCCGATCACCGCGTTCGTCCGGCTGAAGTACCCGCTGGGGAACTACAAGCCGCTTCACGATCTCCTCGACACCACGCCGGAGATCGTCGAAGCGCACCACGTCACCGGAGATGACTGCTTCATCCTCAAGCTGCTGGCACGCTCGATGAGCGACCTGGAGCGCCTCGCCGGGAAGATCGCGGGACTCGGATCGATCACCACCAGCGTCGTCTACTCCAGTCCCCTCGCACACCGCCCCTTGGTCCCAACCAGCTGAGACTCACCCGGACCCGGATAGCCGCCGGGCCGGCGGGCGGCCAGATCTGCAGACTTTGCCAGTCCGGCACGGGAATTTGCTTATCGAACCGGGCCTGGCCCAAAGTCAGACCATGGACTACACCGGAACCGCTCCCACCGGCCAGCCTCGTCACTCAGTCGGGAATCAGCCCTCAGAGCCCCCGCACGGCAGGCCCGAGCAGAGCGAGCACCAGCACGGGCAGCACGGTGACGAGCCGGGCCTGGATCCGGGCCAGTGGTTCAGCCAGGAGTTCTGGGACGAGCGGTACGGCGGGGAGCCGATATGGTCGGGTAAGCCCAACCCCTTGCTCGTCCGCTACGCCGCTGAGCTGGCGCCCGGCATCGCGCTGGACGTGGGCAGCGGTGAGGGGGCCGACGTGCTGTGGCTGGCCTCGCGCGGCTGGACCGTCGTCGGGACGGATGTTTCCCCCGTTGCGCTGCGCCGCGCGGCCGGGCTCGCGGAGCGGGCGGGCCACGAAATCGCGGCGCGCATCTCCTGGCAGCAGGCTGACGTGCTCAGCTGGCAGCCCCCAGAGCGCCGCTTCGACCTGGTCTCCGTGCAGTTCCTGCACCTACCCGGGGATGAGCGGGAGTCCGTGCACCGCCGCCTCGCCGCGGCGGTCCGGCCCGGCGGCACCTTCCTGGTGGTCGGCCACCATCCCGCGGATACGGACACCATGCACCGGCCCTACCTGCCCGGTATGTTCGCCACCGGCGAGGACATGGCCACGGTGCTCGATCCGGCGGACTGGGCCATCGAGACCGGCGACCCGGAGCGGCAGGCCACCGATTCTGACGGGACCCTGGTCACCATCCGGGACGCCGTAGTCCGCGCCGTCCGGCGGGGATGACCCGGGATCAGCCGTCCAGGCCGAGCATGCGGATCGCGTTCTGCTTGAGGATCTTGGGGCGGATCTCTGGCTTGACGTCCAGCTGCCCGAAGTCCCTCAGCCAGCGTTCCGGCGTCAGCAGCGGGTAATCGGTGCCGAACAGCACCTTGTCCTGCAGCAGCAAGTTCATCGTGCGGACCAGCTGCGGCGGGAAGTACTTCGGCGACCAGCCGGACAGGTCGATGTAGACGTTGGCCTTGTGGGTGGCGATCGAGATCGCGGAATCCTGCCACGGCACGGATGGGTGCGCGAGGATGACCGTCAGCCCCGGAAAATCGGCCGCGACGTCATCGATCAGCATGGGGTCCGACAGTCGCAGCTTGATGCCCCGGCCGCCCGGCAGCCCGGCGCCGATGCCCGTCTGGCCGGTATGGAAGACCGCCGGGACGCCCATCTCCTCGATCGCTTCGTACAGCGGATACACCGCGGGATCGTTCGGGGCGAAGCCCTGCATGCTGGGGTGAAACTTGAAGCCGCGGACCCCGTGCTCGGCCACCAGCCGCCGCGCGCGGCGCACGGCCTCATCCGGCACGAGCGGGTCCACGGACCCGAACGGAATCAGCACGTCGGCGAACGTGGCCGCCCGGTCGGCGATCTCCTCGCTGGACAGCGCCGGATGCCCCATGGCGGTGGTCGCGTCGACGGTGAAGATCACCGCCATCATCTGCTGCTCCCGGTACAGCGCGGCGATCTGCTCCACGGTCGGGGTGCGCTCGCCCCCCGCCCTGAAGTACGCCGAGGACGCGGCAAGCAGTTCGTCGTCCATCGAGTAGTGGCCGTGCCCATCTCCCTCGACATGCACATGGACGTCTATGGCCACGACTGAACCCAGGTCGGTCGGCGTCGTCACCGGGACTGCCCCTGGATGCAAGCCGTCGGTGCAACCGCGGTGCCTACCGGCCTCACCAGCGCCTCCCGATGTACCTGCGCCCTTGTGCGCGCCCTAATGATGTCATCCACCGGGTCGGGCCGGGGTCGTCCCCGGCCGGGACTTCGACCTGTCCGCGCTGCGGGCCGTCATGCTGGCCGGGTCGCCCGTGTCGGCCGAGTGCAGCGCCTGGTTCTACCGGAACGTCAAACGCGACCTGTGGCTGGCTACCGGCAGCGGCGGTACCGCCACCTGCTGCGGGCTGGCCGACGGTACCCCCACCCTGCCCGTCTACGCGGGCGAGATCCAGGCGCGTCACCTCGGCGTAGCAGCCTACGCGTTCAACGCCCACGGCCAGCCCGTGACGGACGAGGTCGGCGAGCTGGTCGTCACCGAGCCGATGCCATCGATGCCGGTCCGGTTCTGGGGCGACGACGACGGCCGCCGCTACCGCGCCTCCTACTTCACCGAATTCCCCGGCCGGTGGCGGCGGCACGTCCCGGACGCCATCGTCCAGGTGCCCGACATTCCCGTCACCCTGACCGGCAAGAAGATGGAAGTCCCGGTGCGGCGCGTCCTGCTCGGTGCACGTCCCGAGGCGGCGGCCAACCGCGACGCGATGGCCAATCCCGCTTCCCTGGAGGCCTACGTCAGCTTCGCGAAGCAGTGGCCTACGGTTGAAGAGTGAAACACATGCGGGTGTCCGCGACGAAGGTCATCAGCGTCAGCCCCGAACGGATCTTCACGCTGCTGACCGACCCGGGCCAGCATCCGCTCATCGACGGCACCGGCAGTGTCCTCGCGGTGCAGCCCGGCGGCCCGGAACGGCTGACCCTCGGCGCCCGGTTCGGCATGGACATGAAGATCGGCGCGCCATACAAGATCCTCAATGAAGTGGTCGAGTACGATCAAGACCGGTTGATCGCCTGGCGTCACTTCAACGGGCACCGCTGGCGCTGGCAGCTCCGGCCGCTCGAGGACGGCACGACCGAGGTGACGGAGACCTTTGACTGGTCAACGGCCCGGACCCCGCTGCTGATCACGCTCAGCCCCTTCCCCCGGCGTAACGCCCGCGGGATCGAACGGTCGCTGGACCGGCTGGCGGACCTGGCCGGGCGCACAGATCTCGACAGCCGAACATGACGTAGCGGGGGCGGCGCTCCCCTGCGGGGACCAGCGCCACAGGGGGACATGACAACACAGCACTGTGAGCGCCCAGCACCATGACAACACCGCACCAGGACAACACAGCGCCAGGACGCTGGGGCAGGAATACCGAAGGGGACATCAGGCGATGGGCATTACCTACTCCAGCGTGGTCGACGCGCCGATCAGCGAGGTATTCGGCTGGCACGCCCGGCCCGGCGCGATCACCCGGCTGACGCCGCCCTGGCAGCCGGTGCGCGTCGGGCAGGAAGCCAGCTCCCTGCGCGACGGCCGCGCGGTCCTGCTGCTGCCCGGCGGGGTGCGCTGGGTGGCCGCCCACCAGCCCGATGGCTACGACCCGCCGCACCAGTTCGTCGACCAGCTCGTGTCGGCCGGATTGTCCTCCGTGCTGTCCTGGCGGCACACGCACATGTTCAGCGCGGAGGGTGAGGCCGAAGCCGAGAACGAGACCCGGGTCAGCGACGACGTGCAGACCCCGGTGCCGGCGTCGGCGCTGCGGCAGATGTTCGCCTACCGGCACCGCCAGCTCGCCGCCGACCTGGCCGCCCAGCGCTGGGCGGCGCTGCACCGCAGCGAGCGACTGACCGTCGCGGTCACCGGGGCCAGCGGCGTCGTCGGGACTGCGCTGACCGCGCTGCTCACCACCGGCGGCCACCAGGTGATCAGGCTGGTCCGCCACCCGGCGACGGACGGCGAGCGCCAATGGCAGCCGGACCAGCCGGACCCGGAACTGCTGGCCGGCGTGGACGCCGTGGTGCACCTGGCCGGGGCCAGCATCGCGGGCCGGTTCACGCCCGCGCACAAGCGGGCCGTCCGGGACAGCCGGGTCGGCCCTACCCGGCGGCTGGCCGAGCTGGCCGCCGCCACCGCGGGCTCCCCTGGCGGCGGCCCGCGGACCTTCATCAGCGCCTCCGCGATCGGGTACTACGGCGCCGACCGGGGCGATGAGATCCTCGGCGAGGACAGCGCCCCGGGTAACGACTTCCTGGCCAGCCTCGTCGTGGACTGGGAGGCGGCCACCGCCCCCGCCGCGGAGGCGGGCCTGCGGGTCGTCCAGGTACGCACCGGCATCGTGCAGACCCCGCGCGGCGGCACGCTCAAGCTGCTGTTCCCGCTGTTCGAGGCGGGCCTCGGTGGCCGCCTGGGGTCCGGGCGGCAGTGGCTGTCCTGGATCGGCATCGACGACCTGGCCGACGTCTACCTGCGCGCGCTGGTCGATCCCGCCCTGTCCGGGCCGGTCAACGCCGTCGCCCCGGACCCGGTCCGGAACCTCGACTACACCCGGGCCCTCGGCAAGGTGCTGCGCCGCCCGACAATCGTCTCGGTGCCCGGCTTCGGGCCGCGGCTGCTGCTGGGCGCCGAAGGTGCCCGCGAGCTGGCCGAGGCGAGCCAGCGGGTCCGCCCGGACGCCCTGCTCACCGCCGGGCACACGTTCCGTTACGCGCGGCTCGAACCGGCCCTGCGGCACCTGCTCGGCCACGTGCCCGGCGCCTGACCCTCCCCGGCAGGGCCAGGGCGCAGCGGGTCAGCCGGCCGCGGGACCCTCGTCGGGGACGTCCTCGACCCGGACCGCGAGGATGGCCACGTCGTCGCGTACCGGGCCTCCTGGCTGAACGCATTCAGATCATCCTCGATGGCCCGGACCACGAGGGCGGCGGGCTGGCCCAGGCTCCGGGTGAGCACATCCGCCAGCCGGACCCACTGGTCACGGTGGCACCACAATGTCCCTGCCGGGATGGCGTCTTATAATCCATCACTCTCCCCGCGTGCCTGCGGGTCACACGTGCTCTGTACCGGAAAGCGCACGGTCCGCGCTGGACATGTCCCGGTGTTCGCGCCCCCGGCCGCGATGCTCGGCAGCATCGCTGAGCTCGCCGCCGGCGAGCAGTTCGTGCTGCGCGGCCGCGGCGTCATGGGCAGCGGCCGAATGCTCGTAGGCGGCGGAGACGTGCTGGCGTGCCTCCTGGGCCCTGGCCAGCGCCTCCGCCGCGTGCTGCTGGGCCCGCTCGGCCTGCTCGGCCGTCGACCCGTGCTGGACCGGCTGGCTGGTGAGTTCCCGGATCCGCTCCCGCAGCTCGGCCATCCGCTCGCCCAGCTGCTCCAGGCGAGCCTGAACCCTGCTGCTCAGCTCACCGGAATCGCCATCCACCCTTCCCTTTATCCTCTGCTGGCCCGCGCACGGCAACTCAGCAGGTACCGGCCGTGCCGGGAGGCTCCGGCCGCAAGGGCTCAGGCGAAGACGATCGTCTTGTTCTGGTGCACGATGACCCGGTCGTCCAGGTGCCACGCGACAGCCCGGGCCAGTACCGAGCGCTCCACGTGCCGCCCGAGCTTGCGCAGCTCGGCCACGGTGTACCGGTGGTCGACCCGGACCGTGTCCTGCTCGATGATCGGCCCCGCGTCAAGCTCGGCGGTCACATAGTGCGCGGTGGCGCCGATGAGCTTGACGCCGCGGTCGGCGGCCGCCTGATACGGATTCGCCCCGGCAAATGCCGGCAGGAAACTGTGGTGGATGTTGATGACCGGTGCGGCGCAGCCGTCCAGGAACCCGGCCGACAGGATCTGCATGTACCGGGCGAGGACCACCACGTCGACGTCCTCGGCGGCCAGCAGCTTCAGCTGGACCGCCTCGGCCTCATCCCTTGCCTCCCGGGAGGTTGGCACGTAATGGAACGGGATATCCCAGCTGGCCACGGTTTCGGCGAGATCGGGATGGTTGGAGATGACCATCCGGATATCGGCGTTCAGCTCGCCGGAATGCGCGCGCCACAGCAGTTCCTGCAGGGCGTGGTCGGCCTTCGAGACGAAGATGGCCATCCGCTTGAGTTCCGCGGCCCGGGTCATTTTCCACCGCATGGAAAACGATTCCATCGCGACGCCGAATCCATCGGCCAATTCCGCGTAACGGCTGGTCAGACCGGGCAAATGGAACTCGATCAGCAGGTAGAACGTGCCCCCGGAGGGGTCCGTCGAATGCTGCTGGGACTCCAGGATGTTGGCCCCGGCGTCAAAAAGGAAACGGGACACGGCCGCGATGATGCCAGGCCGGTCCGGGCAGGAAACCAGCAGCCGCCCGATATCGCGTTTCGCGCTGTCTGTCGCTGGCGGCGCAGACGCACCCGCGGGGTGCCGCCGCGCCGCCCGGTTGTCGGATTGCACGGATACAAGTGTGCGGCATCCGGCACGTTACGCGTCGGCGATCGCGTCCGCGACGCTGTCGTAGACCGGGATCAGCTGATCGGCGCGGGTCAGCTGCAGGACCCGGGCCACCGAAGCCTGTGGCGACGCCAGGCTGAGCACGCCGCCCTGCTGGTCGAGCTCACGGGTGGCGCGCAGCAGCATCCGCAGCCCGGTGGAATCCATGAAGCTCAGGTCGGACAGGTCGACGATCAGCAGCCTCGGCCGCTGCAGGACGACCGACTCCAGGATGTTGTACAGTTCCTCGCTGTTCGTCGCGTCCACTTCACCGGTCAGCACGACGACCGTATACGCGGCCCCCGTTGTCTCGGGGACCGTCACCGACGCTCTCAGCAGGCCCACAGCAATCCTTATACACCTGCCGACGGGCTTGCTGCCCCGGGCAAAGGTCACGTTTCGCTGTCGCTGCCCGTGCCGCTGCCTGCCGGCGGAGCCGTCACGCAGGTACCGCGGCAGCCGCTGCGGCGACCATGCTGTCGTACCCGGTGAGGGCCAGGACCGCCCCCGTCGTGCCCAGCAGGGCCGCGGTGACCGGCCGGGCGCTATAACGCGACGAATTCGCATGATCTCTCAAAGTGCACAGCGTAAGGCGGCCCGGGGCACGCGTTCAGTCCTTCGCGCGGGCCCGTAGGGTGGGCGCCGTGAGCACGGAAGATGCGGCGGCTCCGGCGGAGTTCGTGCTGCCGAGGATCCCGGTATCGGCCGGGGCGGTCATCTTCGACCGCGCCGGCCGGCTGCTCATCCTCAAGCCGACCTATAAATCAGGCTGGACGATCCCGGGCGGGGTGATGGAGGGCGACGGCGAAACACCCTGGCAGGCGTGCCAGCGCGAGGTGCGCGAGGAATGCGGCCTCGAGGTCCGCCGCGGCCGGCTGGCCTGCATGGACTTCCGCCGCCCCCGGCCCGGCCGCCGGGGCGGCATCCGGTTCCTGTTCGACTGCGGCGCGCTGAGCCGCAAGCGCCTGGCCGCGATCGTCCTGCAGCCGGAGGAGATCGCCGAGTACCGGCTGGCCAGCCTGGCCGAGGCGCTGACCCTGCTGCGGGGCCCGATCCGGCGGCGGGTCCGGGCCGCGTGCAGCGGACGCGGGCTGGTCTACCTGGAAGACGGCCGCCCAGCGGAGGGAATCGTGGCCGGATGAGCCCGCGGGCCCAGTTGTCCTGGCCCTAGACCAGCTCGGCGGCGTGATCCGGCACGTACGCCTGGGGGTCCCGCGCCAGGCGGATATACCCGCGGTTCGGCGGCCGGGACGGAAGCCGCAGCGGGGCGAGCTTCACGTCGTGGTACGGGATCGTGCTGAGCAGGTGCGCGATCATGTTGATCCGGGCCCGGCGCTTGTCGTCGCTCTCCACGACGTTCCAGGGCGCCTCCGGGATGTCGGTGTGCACGAACATCTCATCCTTGGCCCGGGAGTAGTCCTCCCACCGGGTGATGGACTCGAAGTCCATGGGGGACAGCTTCCAGCGACGCATCGGGTCCTCCAGCCGCGACTTGAACCGGCGCTGCTGCTCCTCGTCGCTGACGGAGAACCAGTACTTGCGCAGCAGGATGCCTTCCTCGACCAGCAGCCGCTCGAAGATGGGGCACTGGTGCAGGAACCGGCTGTACTCCTCCTTGGTGCAAAAACCCATGACGTGCTCGACGCCAGCGCGGTTGTACCAGCTCCGGTCGAACAGGACCAGCTGCCCCGCGGCGGGCAGGTGGCTGACATACCGCTGGAAGTACCACTCGGTGCGCTCGCGCTCGGTGGGAGCGGGCAGCGCCACGATACTGGCCAGCCTGGGGTTGAGGTACTCGGCGACGCGTTTGATGGTGCTGCCCTTGCCGGCCGCGTCCCGGCCCTCGAAGATGACTACGATGCGGGCGCCCTCGGAGCGCAGCCACTCCTGCATCTTGACCAGCTCGGCCTGCAGCCGGTACAGCTCCTTCTCGTAGACATCGCGAGGGAGCCGTGCCGTTTGCTTCTTGCCCGGCCGGTTGCCGTTCGCCTTGGCCATCGCCATTCCTCCTGCCCGGCGGGCCGCCGCGTGCGCCCCCGTTACCGGCAGCGTAACGGGGCCCACCGCATTTTCCGATGGCTGAGTCTGCGTTCGCCGTGCCCGGGCGGCAATTACAGCGTCCCAGGGCCGAAGATCAGGCGCCCGCGGGCCTGTTCATCGCTCCCTGACCCGGGCCGCGCGCGGAGGCGCCGGTAGCGTGGCCCCATGACGCCGGATGACAAGATCGCCGCGTTCCTGGCTGAGCCCCGGAACGCGGTCGTCGTGGGCACGCGGGCCGACGGGCGCCCGCACGCCACGCCGAACTGGTTCGCCTGGGACGGCCAGCTGTTCTACGTGTCCACCACCAAGGACCGGGTCAAGTACCGGATCTTCAGCCGCGACCCGCGCGCGCAGATCCTGGTCGACGACCCCACCGGTTTCCGCTACCTCATGGTCTACGGGACGGTGGACGTGCGCGAGGATCTGGCGGCCGAGCTGCCGCACTTCCGGGCCATCCGGCAGAAGTACGGCCAGGAGGTTACGTCCGACAGCGAGCTGCTCGCGGGCCTGGCGGCGGAGCACCGGGTCCTGCTCGCGTTCACCCCGGACGGGCCGCCGGGCACCTGGACCGCGCGCGGCTTCGGCTAGTGCCGCCTGGACCTGGAGGTTGTCCGCCCGCAGCGGACGATAATGGGAAAGGGGACTACACCCCCCACTTTCAACTTATAGCGCACCGGGGGGCTTGCGGCAAGACCCGGGTCATGCCGCATAATCGCTGGCCGAGGCCAGAACTTGCGGAAATGGGAGTCGCGAAGTGCGTGTGTTGTTGCCGGCGTACGGGTCGCGCGGGGACGTCGAACCGATGGTGGGACTCAGCTCGGAGCTGATGCCGTGAACCCGCTGACCAGCAGCGCGTTTGACCTCCCCGACCGGCTCTCCGCCAAGGCTGACCCGGCGCTGATCGCCGGCGACGAGCAGCACTTCGCGGCCATCGCGGAGAGCCTCGAGCAGTCGATCGCCGACCTGTCCGGCCGCCTCGATGCCGAGCGCCAGACGCCCGGCGGCATCGGCCAGGAGGCGATGGACCGGGACATGGAGATCCACCGGCTGACCGCCCGCCTGCGCGTCCTGCGCCGCTTCGGCCTGGACCTGTGCCTCGGGCACATGGTCCGCGCAGACGCCGCCGAGCCCGTGTACGTCGGACGGCTTGGCCTCACCGACAGCGCGGGCCGCCGGCTGCTGCTCGACTGGCGTTCCCCCGCGGCCGAGCCGTTCTTCGGAGCGACCCACGCCAACCCGATGGGCCTGGCCAGCCGCCGCAGGTACCGCTGGACCCGTAGCCGGATCGGCGACTACTGGGACGAGGTGTTCACCGCGGACGGGCTGGAAGGGCACGCCGCGCTCGACGACCAGTCCGCCTTCATCGCCAGCCTGGGCGGCAGCCGGTCGGCCCGGATGCGGGACGTGCTCGGCACCATCGCGGCCGACCAGGACGCCGTCATCCGCGCCGGATCCCGCGGTGCGCTCATCGTCGACGGCGGCCCGGGCACGGGGAAGACCGTCGTCGCCCTGCACCGCGCCGCCTACCTCCTGTACTCCGATCCCCGCCTCGGTCACCGCCGGGGCGGCGTGCTGTTCGTCGGCCCGCACCAGCCCTACCTCGCCTACGTCGGCGACGTACTGCCCAGCCTCGGCGAGGAGGGCGTGCAGACCTGCACCCTGCGGGACCTCGTCGCCGAGGGAGCCACGGCCACGCTGGAGACCGACCCGGACGTGGCCCGCCTGAAGTCGTCCGCGGACCTGGTGCAGGCGATCGAGAAAGGCGTCAGGTTCTACGAGAACCCGCCCGCCAAGGGGATGATGCTCCAGACCCACTGGTCCGACATCTGGCTCAGCGCCGACGACTGGGCCGAGGCTTTCGAAGCACCAGATCCCGGTACTCCGCACAACGAGGCACGCGACCAGATCTGGGCCGAGCTGCTGACGATTCTGTTGGACTCCCGCGACGACGGCGTCCCGGAAGACCTGTTCCGCAAGTCGCTGCTGCAGAACACGGAGCTACGCACGGCCCTCAACCGGGCGTGGCCGCTGCTCCAAGCGGCGGACCTCGTCGGAGACCTGTGGTCGGTACCCGCCTACCTGCGGCTGTGTGCGCCCTGGCTCAGCCCCGATGACGTCCAGAAGCTGCAGCGCGAGGACGCCCAGGCCTGGACGGTGTCCGACCTGCCGCTCCTGGACGCAGCACGGCAGCGGCTCGGCGACCCGCAGGCGTCACGACGTAAGCGCCGGCATGACGCCGCGGTCGCCGCTGAACGCGAGCAGATGGCCCGGGTCGTCGACAACCTGATCGAGGCCACGGACGACGAATACGGCGTGGGCCTGGTGACGATGCTGCGCGGCGAGGACTTCCAGGACGTCCTGGTCAATGAGGCCGCACTGCCCGGTACCGATCCGGATGTGCTCGCCGGCCCGTTCGCGCACATCGTCGTGGACGAGGCGCAGGAACTGACCGACGCGGAGTGGCAGATGCTGCTGCTCCGCTGCCCGTCCCGGAGCTTCACCATCGTCGGCGACCGGGCCCAGGCCCGGCACGGGTTCACGGAGTCGTGGCCGGAACGGCTCGAGCGGATCGGGTTCGACCAGATCCGCCGGGCCACGCTGAGCATCAACTACCGGACGCCGGAAGAGGTCATGGCGGAGGCCGAGCCGGTCATCCGGGCCGTGCTCCCGGACGCCAATGTGCCCACCTCGATCCGCAGCAGCGGCGTCCCCGTCGTCCACGGAGCCGCCTCGGAGCTGGGCTCGATCCTCGGCAGCTGGCTCGCCGCGCATGCCGACGGGATCGCCTGCGTCATCGGCGATCCCACGTTCCGGGCGACGTCCCGCGTCCGGTCGCTGACCCCGGAGCTGTCGAAGGGGCTCGAGTTCGACCTGGTCGTCCTCGTCGACCCAGCGGCGTTCGGCTCGGGCATCGAAGGAGCGGTCGACCGCTACGTCGCGATGACCCGAGCGACCCAGCAACTCGTCATCCTCACGAGCTCCTGACACCGGCCGGGACAACGTGATCGCCGCCCGGCGATCACGAGGATCGCCACCGAAGTTCAACGGAACACGCAACGGCCACCCCGATACTGGCCGAACGGGAACTACGGGACGCCCTCCACGGTATCGTCGCGGTCAGCGACCTGTACGACACGATCAGCGGTGATCAGGTGAGCTTCCAGGCCCGGCCGGGCGGGATCTTCGCGCTGCTCGCCCTGCGCGAGCGTAGAGAGCCGCACCCGCCCGGGCGAGCCGCCGCAGGCCCGGTGCCCGGGTCCCGCCGGGCGCACCGGGCCGGGCCGGGAGGACTGGGCTGGCCGGACCGGTCAGCCAGGTGAGGTAGGGCAGCAGCGGGCGGGCGGTGCGGTGCCGCACGCAGCCCTGCCACACGCCGAGGCTGTACGCCACGTCGTCGAGCAGCCGGGCGGATACGTAACGCACCGGGTCCATGGGCGGGCGCCGCTCCCGCCAGCCGAGCACGGGCGGCGCGAGGACCAGCGCGGCCAGCGGCAGCCGCAGCCGCGGGATTGCGACGGCAGCGGGCAGCGCCACCGGCCACCACGCGCGGGACAGGGTGCTGCCCAGCAGCCGGCCGGCGGCCACCGTCCCGCCGGCGGCCAGCCGGGTGGCCGCCGGCCAGGCGTCGGCGCCGGTGAGCGGGGCCAGGCGCCGGGCCAGCAGGCCGGTCGCGGCGGCGATGATGCCGGCGCCGGCCAGCGGGTAGCCCAGCGCGGCGGCCGCCCAGGCCGTGGCGCTCCACCCGGACATGGCCACGGCCGGCAGCGTGCCCGGGTGCCGCAGTTCCAGCGGCGCGGCGGAGGTGCCGTACTCCATCCGGCGGCTGAACCAGCTGGTCAGCCGGACCCGGTGCTGATGGGCCACGGCGGCGGCCGGCTCGTACCGCACGTGCCAGCCCAGTCCGGCCAGCCGCCAGACGAAGTCGACGTCCTCCCCCACCGGCAGGTGCTCGGCGAACCCGGCCCCGGCCGCCGCCACGCGGACCACGAGGGCCGCGCCCGGCACGTACGGCACCTTCGAGCCGGGCCGCACGATGCTCGCCACCGGCCCCATGTCCAGCGTCGAGCTGACCCCCTCGTACCGGGCCAGCCAGCCCGCCGCGGCGCCATCCGGGGCGCCGTCCGGGGCGTACGGCACGATCCGGGGCGCGGCGGCGACGACGGCCGGGTCGGCGAAGTGCGGCAGCAGCGGGTCCAGCCAGCCCGGCGCCGGGACGCAGTCCGAATCGAGGAAAGCCACCAGCGGCGTGTCCACCGCGGCCAGTCCGGTGTTCCGGGCCGCGGCGGGACCGCCGTTGACCGCACGGCGCACGACCTGGGCCCCGGCCGCCGTGGCGGCCGCCGCCACGGCGGCTGGGTCGCGGGAGCCGTCGTCGACGACGATCACCCGGTACTCGCTCAGGCCGGCCAGGCACAGGGCCAGCTCGGCGGTCCGGTCCCGGACCGGGATGACCACTGTGACGTCCCCGGGGCCCGGGCCGCCCGCCGGGACCGGCTGCGCGATCCCGATCCACAGCAGCCGCCGCGCCAGCGCCTGCGCTCCGGGCGCGGCGGCCACCGGTGCGCCGTGCCACCAGCCGGCCACGTACCGGGTCCCCTCCGGGCCGAGCCGCAGCATCCGCAGTGGCGATCCGCCGAGCAGGATGGTCCCGCCGCGCAGCGTGCGCAGTCCCGGGTCCGGCCGCAGCCGCAGTCCCTCCGTGGCCCGTCCTGGTGCCGCGCTCGTCATAGGTGTAACGATAGGAGGCATGGCCAGCGAGGACACCGGATCAGCGGAAGCCCCCGGGCCGGCGGGCGCGAGCGCCTTCGACGCCGGGCAGCCGTACGAGAAGCATCCGCAGGTGGCGATCAGGCCGGAGAGCTTCGGGGCCCTCGCCTACCACTACGGCAACCGCCGGCTCGTCTTCCTCAAGGCGCCCGCACTGGTCAGGGTGGTCGAGACGCTCGGCGACTTCCCCAGCGCCGCGGCCGCGGTCGCGGCGCACGTCCCGGACGCCCAGCGCGAAACGTACTGCCAGGCGCTGTC